>Ga0209532_1000421_pt1 | contig 36446 bp, 33 predicted proteins | sample COG_02_FD_184746 | JGI IMG/M metagenome (GOLD analysis project Ga0209532, IMG submission 184746) | Pelagic Microbial community sample from North Sea - COGITO 998_met_02 (SPAdes) (version 2) | ecosystem: Environmental > Aquatic > Marine > Neritic zone/Coastal water | place: Helgoland, sampling... | reverse complement strand
AAGGGAGAAACTCTAATTGCAGATAACTTATTTTATACAGAGTGGCAAAGAAATGATAAAACAATAGCCAGAATGCTTTACGACCATTCTACCGATTCAGACGAGAACAGAAATTTGGCAATGGAGGTATCCTTCAAAGAAACTGTAGATAGTTTGAGTACAATATTAAATAACAGATTAAAAAGAACAAAATGAAAAATAATTTTATTAAAAGTTTTTGTGTGTTAACGCTTCTTTTTGGGTTTTGGAATTCTTGTAATATAGCAAAATCTCACACAAATGTTTCAGCAAAAGTAACACCAACAGTGAAGCCAAATATTATTTACATCATGGCAGATGATTTAACCACCCAGGCTATTAGTGCTTATGGCGGAATTTATAAAGATATTGCACCAACACCTAATATTGATAAAGTTGCAAAAGAAGGGATGCTATTTCAAGATGTTTTAGTTACCAATGCTATTTGCGGCCCCAGTAGAGCGGCTATATTAACAGGTAATTATAGTAACTTAAATGGGTACTATAAAAACGAAAGTGGAGGAAAATTTAATTCAGAGCAGTGGACGTTTCCACAAGAATTTCAAAAACAAGGCTATACTACTGGCTTATTTGGTAAATGGCACTTAGGTACAGAACCTGTTGGATTTGATAGTTTTAAATACCATAGTTCTGCAGGACAACAAGGGCATTATTGGGATCCTCTTTTTAATGAGAACGGAATCGATGTAAAAGAGAAAGGCTATGCTACTAATTTAAGTACAGATTTTGCATTGACTTGGCTCGATTCGACAAAAACTTCTAAGCAACCATTTTTAATGATACTACAATACAAAGCGCCACACAGACCGTGGGAACCAGACACAAAGTATGAAACATTATGGGATGATATAGAAATGCCATATCCAGCAACATTTAATGATACGTACGAAGGACGTGAATTGACGGCTGGCGATACAGAAATGACGATGGAATATTTTAGTCGTAGAGATATGAAATTAGAGCGCCCAAAAGATTTAAAGAAGGGAAAAGAAAGTATTAAATGGGATTTCTATGGTGCTAAACCAGGCGAGATCGTGCAACCAGATGGTATGAGTAATGAAGAAGGAAGAAAATGGAGATATCAAAACTATATTAAAGATTATTTAGCCTGTGTTAAATCTGTTGACGATAATGTTGGACGTGTTTTAAAATATTTAAAAGAAAATAATCTTGAAGAAAACACCATTATTGTAGTAACGTCAGACCAAGGTTTTTATTTAGGGGATCACGGTTTTTTCGATAAACGATTTATTTACGAAGAATCTTTAAGAATGCCTTTTATGGTAAAATATCCGGGTAAAATAAAGGCAGGAAGTGTTAACGAAGACATTATTACAAATATAGATTTTGCGCCAACCTTATTAGAATTAGCCGGTATTTCAGCAACTCAGAAAATGCAAGGCACTAGTTTTGTTCCTGTTTTGGAAGGGAATACTCCAAAAGATTGGCAGGACGCTATGTATTATCATTATTACGAGTTTCCGTTTTGGCATCATGTGCAACCACATTATGGTATAAGAACTCAAAAATATACGCTCGCTCATTTTTATTACAATATTGATGTTTGGGAATTATATGATTTAGAAAAAGATCCAGGTCAAGTGAATAATATTTATAATGACCCAAATTATGCTGAGGTGACCACCGAGCTAAAGTTGAAGTTAAAAAACTTAATGATCAAATTTGAGGATAATAAAAGCTTGGTAGATTTTAGAAAAATAACCGACACTGATTTTGGTAGAATTGTAGATAATATTAAGGATGAAGAATCTGTACAACAGATCTTAACTAAGAAAAAAAATTAGAGTACTTAATCCTTATAAACTAAAAATCATGATGAAGAGACAATTGTTATTATTAGCGATACTTTTAGTCATGATTTTTTCATGTCATAAAGTTGAGAATCCCTTTAGAACTGAAAACCTCATTCCGTGGTCTATCGTTGCTTTTGATAAATTAGAACGCACCCCCTCAGAACGCGTGGCTATGGTAAAAAAGCTTGGTTTTAGGCAATATGCTTTTGGAGGTAGAAAAAAGCATGTTGAAACCATGAAAGAGGAGCTAAATCTAGCAAAGGCCGAAGGCATCGAAATTAGCGCTGTTTGGCTTTATATAAACAATAAAGATACTTTGCAAAACCTTAAACGAGCAAATGAAATGGTATTTGAAAGTTTAAAAGATACAGGATTAACCACCCAAATCTGGATAGGAATAGATGCTGAATATTTTGAGGGTTTAATTCAACCCGAATCCCTTAAGAAAGCTCAAGACATGATTTCATATCTTTCTAAAAGAGCCCAAAAAGTAAATTGTAAAATAGCATTGTATAATCATGGCGGTTGGTTTGGAGAACCCGAAAATCAATTAGAAATTATTAAACGTTTACCGCAACACGACATTGGAATAATCTATAATTTTCATCATGCACATGAACAATTAGATAAATACCGAAGTATTATCAAAAAAATACAACCTTTTTTATGGTGTGTTAATTTAAATGGCATGAAAAAAGGCGGACCTAAAATCATTCCTATTGGTGAGGGGAACCTTGAAAAGGAGATGATTAGCCTTTTAGTTAAGTTAGGTTATAAAGGACCTTTTGGTGTTTTAGGGCACGTGATGAATGAAGATGTTGAACTCACTTTAAAAAAGAACCTAAAAGGTTTACAAGCACTTTTTGTAGTTAAATAAAAGTCAAACCATTGCTCCCTTTTAAATAGTCATTTCTCCCCCTTCTAAATCGGCGTTACTAGTAGTTTTACTTAATTCCCAAGAAACAAAAGGTATTTCAATTTTATCTTGACCTACCAATATTAATTTAATAAAGGAAAGATGAAACTTATAGAAGTTATGAGGAAATTATTCGAATTGATTAGTTTGGCAATAGTAATGACGACAATGCTATTTATTTTGATGAATATAATTTATTGGTTAGTTACAGGATATATTTTAATGGATGTATTTAGTTCACATAATTTTAAAAGGTAAAATGCAGTGTTTGTTGTAACTAAATACTTGTGTTAATGGGTGATTAAGTTTTGAAAAATGATTGCACAAAAAATTATATTAGAACTTTTAATTATAAATGTTCAACTACTTCAATTGTGTAATAGCCAAAACGAAGTAGGAAATTTTGAAATGTTGCTGAACCTCTTCAGAGCTGACAAAAAGCTTCACTAGAAATAGTGAGACTTTTTTGTTTAATTTGTTTTTGAAGTTATTAGTATAATTTTTTTATCGTTTATATCAGTTGTAAAAAACATATAGGTATGACCGCCACCTTTGATTCCTGATTTTTTTCTAATTTGCTGTACCGTTTCAGGGAAATTTCGAGTGGTAATGTTGGCTTTAGTAATAGCCATCTTTTTAAGCTCTTTTTTATTATAGAAGACATTTTATTCAAGAATTAATATTAAAAGCAAAACCATTTCTCCCTTTTAAATAGTCATTTCTCCCCCTTCTATATCGGCGTTACTAGTAGTTTTACGTAATAACTATAAATCTAAATTCTATTATGAAAAAAAATTACACATTACTTGTTTGTACATTTTTATTGAGTACTGGTTTGTTTGCTCAAACGAATCTATTATTAAATCCAACGTTTACGTCAGGAGATGATTGGAGAGGTGACGCAGTTGGAGGTTGCACTGGAGCAGAATTAGGGGCATATGACTCATCAGAAACTAATACTGCCGATGGTAGTGGTTGTTGGCAAATAAATGCTTGTGATAATAATAATAATCGTTTGCAATCGGCTGCCGCATTTGCGGTTACAATGGACAATTATACATTTACATTTTATGTGAAAGGGACTGCGGGTCAAGTTGTTACACCTTGGTTTTTTGTTACAGGTTCTGGAAACGTACTTCCTGTTGAAGGAGACTATACTATAGTAGCCACTGGTGTTTGGGAACAAGTTGTAAGAACACATAATATTCCAGCAGCAGCTAATGTAACGGCACGAATTCGTCTTAAAACGGTAGATACATCTATTAAAGTTGATGATTTTTCTTTAGTTCTAACTTCTACACTTGGCGTAGACGATTTTTCAAGCATTGAAAAAATGGAATTATTCCCCAATCCTGTAAAAGATATTTTAACATTAAAGTCACTTTCAACAATTAAGAAAATGGAAGTATTTAATGTGTTAGGCCAAAAAGTAATGGTTAGAGAAAACACAAATAGTTTGAATGTAAATAAATTAAAATCAGAAACATATATTCTAAAAATTGTTAATGAGAATGGTTCTGTTTCAACGAAAAGATTCATAAAGACCAATTAATTTATTTAAACATTTAATATTACTAGAAATGAAAAAAATAATTGCACTAATAATATTATGTGGTTTTTTAACCACAGCTAATGCACAAAAACAGTCGTATCAAGAAAAAAAAGCAACCACAAATGCTCAACATATAGCCGATAAGATGGATTTAAATGACAGTCAAAAAACTTTACTGTATGCTATTTTGTTAGGAAAATATGAAGAAACTTCAAAACAAATAAAAGGCAACGATTTATCAAATGAAGAAAAGAAAATGATTTACAAGAAGTCATTTAAAGAAACCAATGATAAATTGTCAGTCATGTTTTCTAAAGAAGAAATTAATTCGATTAACGCATTGTTAAAAGAACAGAACAAAAAAAAGGAGTAAAAGTTAAAAATTAATTTAATAGTAAATTATCATTTAGATTAATAGCTAATAAGGTCAATGCACTAGCATTGGCCTTATTTTAAAAAACGGTGTTATGTTGAAAAATAAAGTCTTATTATTTTTAGTAGTTAATCTGGTGCCTTTAGTGTTATTTGCTCAATCATCACCTTCAGATATGGTCGCTCAAATGGGAAGAGGGTTAAACCTTGGTAACGTTTTTAGTGCTCCTGTAGAAGGAAACTGGGCTGCCGCTGTTGAGGAACAATATTTTATTGATATTGCTGCCGCTGGTTTTACCAACGTTAGAATTCCAATTGACTTTTTTGGATCTCGAACTACAGGTGACACTTCTGGGTATTCTAGCACTGCTGGAACTGTAGGAAATTATACTGGAACATCAGCAGATTATGTTGTTAGCTCAGTATACCTTGATAGAATTCAACAGGTCATAGATTGGTCGTTAAATCAAGGGCTGGTAACCATCATTGATCTTCACGGATCAACTTTAAAATCTGAGTTTATCTATACATTTGATTCTGGAGAATCAGAATATACACACCCAACTTCAGCAAAAAGAGCTGCCGATAATGAAAAATTTAGAGCTATCTGGACTCAGGTAGCGAATCGGTTTAAAAACCATTCCGAGAATTTATTATTTGAAGTTATTAACGAGCCCTATTTTCATATGAGCAAGACAGATATGGATACACTCAATACTGATATCCTAGCTATTATAAGAGCCTCTGGTGTAAGTAATGGGACTCGAAATGTGATTATCACAGGAGGAACAAGTGCTTCACACGAAGCCCCTTTGCAAATTGAACCTTCAATTATTTCTAGTGATAGTTATTTAATAGCAACCTTTCATTATTACCAACCGTTTAATTTTACAAGCTCTAGTGCAGATTCTAGGGATAATGAATCTTGGGGAACATCTCAACAAAATAATTTATTAACAACAAGATTTGATGAGGTTTCTGCATGGGCTTCACTAAACGATATTCCCGTTTTTTTAGGTGAGTTTGGTGCAGATAATAGCGGTGGATATAATTATAGTACAGGAGATTTGAATACTATTTCAGCTAATACTACGGGTTTTGCTGATGGAGGACCAGATCACGCCTCAAGAGTGGAGTATCATAGATTTGTTGCAGAACAAGCTATCAATAGAGGGTTTTCATTTGCAGCGTGGGATTCTGGACCAAAGTCTAATAAAACAATCCATAAGAGAACAGACAGTTCGTCTTCTTTAAATTATAATATTAATAACTTTTCAGTGACAAGTTATGACCCTAAAGACACGACTATTAGTACTATTATAGATAACTCTATTTGGGTTGAAGATGTAAAGAATGCTTTACTAGATACAAGTACAAACTGTGATAATTCTATCCAACTTATTATGAATCCAAATTTTGAATGTGGTTTTAATAGTAATTGGGACCTTTTTGTAGCAGGATCATCATCAGCGGCTGCGACATTCTCTGATGGAACCACAGATTCAAAATCAGGCAATATAAGTGGGAAAATTGATGTAACTGCAGCAGCTAATTATAACAGTGTAATTTTAAAAAATCAAGAATATACAAATGATTTGACAGGAAAAACTCTAACAGTTAAAGCTTTTGTAAAAGCATCTTCTGTAGGTCAAACCTTCAAGTTTAGAGTAAAGGCAATTGTGAGTGGCTCTACTGTTTTATCTCCATCATTTGTAATGAATATACCAACAGATTATTCTACATCCCCGTTTGAATTTGAATATGTTGTACCTGCAAATACTACATCCGTTCAAGTACAGGCAATGTTGGGTGATGAGGTTGGTATTTATTACTTTGATGATTTAGAATTTTCTATTAATAACACATTATCTTCGGAGATTATTGATTTAGATAATGAAGTTGTATTATTTCCTAATCCAAGTCAGGATTTTGTGACCATAAAGTTAGTATCTCTAAACAAAAAGATAAAACGCATCAGCATAATTGATGTTAGTGGAAGAGTTATTACTGAACATATCTCTAAGCATATGAATAGTATAAAATTAAATACTAATAATTTGGAAAATGGCATCTATTTAATTCAAGTTATAACAAGTGATCATAAAGTTTTAAGGCATAAAAAAATTGTTGTATCAAGATAATGTTTAGCGGTATTTTTTTGAAGAAATAATAAAACCAATGGTATTTCCTTATCTTTGATTAAGTTACAGTCGTACACAAATTGAGCGCGCATCATGTCTAATTTATTTAAACAAATTATTTTTATAGTCAGCTTATTTAGCTGTATTTCACTGCACGCTCAATTACAATTAAACAAAATATCGGGCACTGAAGGGCTTTCACAAAATACTGTGAGAAGCATTATTCAAGATAGTAATGGTTTTATTTGGGTAGGTACTTACAATGGTATTAATAAATACGATGGCTATTCTATGGTTCATTATAAATTTTTAAATGATGTTAATAGTCTCAGTAGTAATATTATTATCAGTCTTTTTGAGGATAAAGATGGGTATATATGGGCAGGAACTACAAATGCGGGATTAAATAGAATTGACCCAAGAACAGGTAAGATAGAGGTGTATTTTGACGACCCAAATGCACTTGATTACGCAAGTGAAATAGATCATATTTATCAATCATCATCTGGAGTTCTTTTTATCAAAACGTCTAAAGGCATTAAATTTTTTAAAGTAGCTGTTGATGGTAGCATAATATTTGAAGACGTAAAGAATCGTGTAGACAACTTTAGTTTGAGTATTAAAAATATTATTCCGGCACTAAATGGGAAACATTGGTTTTTTACTCCTGAAAATAACATAAAATTACATTTAGCAGAGATAAATGAAATCACAAATGTGCCAGATATTAAAATTCAAAGCACAGACATTAAAGCGTTTGAATTTGACTCGAGTTATCCTGTAAACTTTATTGAATACCCAAAGAACACAATTTGGGTAATAAGTAATAGACTTCAACTTCTTAAAATTCAATTAAACAATCAGCTTCAGGTTATAGATAGGGAGTTAATAAGCCTTTCGGATAACAGTTCAGGGTTTTCAGATAAAAATTTCAAAAAATTAGCTATTGCAGTTGATAAAGAACAGCATATTTGGGTAGCTGGTAATGGGATATTATTAAATTATGATACGCAGTCCGGTGAGAAACTCAATTTGAACTCCAGTCATAGAAAAGAGATTGCCATTCAACAAGCGCAACAATTAATGATTGATAACACCAATATTCTATGGTTAGGAACCTTAAACCATGGGTTGTACAAAATGGATTTAGAAAATAATACATTTTTGAATTCTAACGAATTTTTAAATAATTCTGAACAGCAATCTCCCGTTTTTCATGAGTATCCCATTCTTACAATGTGCGAAGATTCTAAAGGAGACATTTGGCTAGGTACTCAAGGTAGAGGCGGTTTAGCAATACTAAAGGGTAAAGAAATTGAAAGAAGTTTATTTAATAAGTCAAATAAGGTTTGGGACTATAATTATCTTACAAAAACCCATAAACAATTTGATGATGAAGATTTTTTTGAGATTAAAAGATTGATGAATGATCGCGAAGACAACATTTGGATAGGTACAAAAACTGGGTTAAGCAAAATAAGCTTTAAAAATAATTCAGAAACATTTGATATTAAGAAATTCAATGATATAAAAGATAAACAGGGTAACCTTATTAAAAGTCCAGTCTTTGCTATTGAAGAAGATAAAATGGGAAATATTTGGGTTGGATATTGGAAGAAAGGCATAGCGAAAATCACTTTTGATAAACAAAACGAAACGTACACATCTGCTAATTATCAAAATGAATTAAACAATACAAATAGCTTATCAAACAATTTCGTTCGAGATATACTTGAAGATTCTAATGGTGATATTTGGGTAGGAACCATTAGAGGTTTAAATAAACTAAAACAAGATGATGCCGGTAATATTGCTTATACGAGTTATCTAAATGACCCTAAGAATAAAAACAGTTTAAGTAATAATTATGTTTTGGATGCTTTTCAAGCAAGTGATGGTCACTTATATGTCGGTACATTTGGTGGAGGACTTAATCAAATTGAAATTTCAAATAATACATTAAATTTCAAACAGTATACTACAAACGAAGGACTTCCAAGTGATGTTGTTTATCAAATAAAGGAAGACAAACAAGGTAATATATGGATGTTGCACGTTAGGGAGATTTCTAAACTTAACCCAACAACTGGAGAGGTTACTTATTTTGAAAACCAAGATGGAATTAATGTTAGCGAGTTTAAGGATAATGCCATGTTGTTTACCACTTCTGGGATGATGCTTTGTGGCGGCGTAAATGGGATTACATTTTTTCAACCTGATAAGCTTTCTGTAAATGAAATAAAACCGCAACTAATTATTTCAGATTTTAAACTTTTTAATGAAATTGTCCATCCATTAGAGGAAAGAAACGGAAAGGTAATTTTAAAAAATAGTATTAATGAAACCAAAAAGATTGTATTGCCTTATAGTCTTAATTCTATGGAATTTGTTTTTTCAAGCTTGCATTTTGCCAATCCTGAAAAAAATCAATATAAGTACATCTTAGAAGGATTTGATGAAAAATGGCAATACTCTAAAGGAAATGAACGACGGTTTGCATCTTATACTAATGTGCCGCCAGGAAATTACATATTTAAAGTGTATGGCTCTAATAGTGTTGGTATCTGGACAGATGAACCAAAAGAGATATCAGTTGTGATAAATAAACCTTGGTATTTAACAACCCTAGCTATTTTGTTTTTTTCATTGTTAACGCTTGCCATTATATACAGTTTTGTTAAAATTCGTTTAAATCAGATACGCTTAAAGAGTAAATTGGATATAGAAAGTGCTATCCATGAAAATTCTGAAGAAATGAACCAGATGAAGCTTCAGTTTTTTACTAATATATCTCATGAATTAAGAACACCTTTAACTTTAATAGTTGGTCCCTTGAGTCAAATTATGAATGGGCAGGTCAATACCAAAGATGTTCCGAAGTTAAATTCAATAATGTATAAAAACTCCAATAGACTACTCAAGCTAATTAATCAACTTTTAGATTTTAGAAAAGCAGAATCTGGAAATTTAAATTTAATTGTTCAAAATGATGAACTTGTATCCTTTGTAGGGGAAGTGTTTGCAGCATTTGAAGATATTGCATTAGAAAAAGATATTAAGTTTTTGTTTTTATCGCCAAAAAAAGAGATTGACGCTTGGTTTGATAATGATAAAATTGAAAAAATATTATATAATTTATTGTCTAATGCCTTTAAATTTACTCCCAACGGAAAGGGTATTACGGTAAGTCTTGAAAAAGAAACTATAAACAATGAAGTACATGCCATTATTAAAGTAATTGATTTTGGAATAGGAATCCCTAAAGAGGAGTTAGTGAGCATATTTGATCGATTCTATCAAACCAGAAAAGAAAATAATGCTATTCATGAAGGTTCAGGTTTAGGGCTGGCCTATATAAAGCATTTAGTAGAAATACATAAAGGGGAAATTAATATTGAAAGCGAGTTTCATAAAGGAACTACATGTACCGTTACTATACCCATATCTAAAACAGTATACTCCAATAATTCTATTATAGAATTACAACCTCAAAAATATGATTTTAAATACACTAAAATTGGAGTTGATGTTATTAAGGAAAATCAATTAATACCGAAAAAATCTATTAAAAGTGTTAAAGAACATTCTAAGGAAACACCGCTGCTTTTAATCGTTGAAGATAATAGAGAATTGCAAGACTATTTGGTTACATTTTTTAGTCATGATTATAGAATATTAACCGCGAATAATGGTAAAGAAGGTTTAGAGCAGGCAATTAAAAACATACCCAACATCATTATAAGCGATTTAATGATGCCCGAAATGAATGGGATTGAGATGTGTAAAAAATTAAAAACTGATATTAACACAAGTCATATTCCAATACTTATTTTAACTGCAAGAGCTGGATTGGAAAACGAAAAAGAGGGATTAGAAACTGGAGCTGATGAGTTTATTTTGAAACCTTTTAATATTGAAGTTTTAAAATTAAGATTAGATAATATTTTACGCACCAAACAGCAATGGATTCAGAAGTTTAGAACGAATTCGAATTCTAAGTCTTGGAAGGAATTATCCAATAAATTGGATCAAAAATTTATAGAAAAATCAATTAACATAATTAAGAAGAATGTTGATAATACAGAATTTTCTGTTGAAAAGTTCGCTTTAGAAATAGGAATGAGTAGATCTGCACTGTTTTTAAAACTTAAATCAATAACAGGACAGTCCACATCTGAATTTATAAGAACTATTCGACTTAATAAAGCTGCAAAACTTATTAAATCTGGAAAGTATTCTATTACCGAAGTAATTTATATGGTTGGGTTTTCAGATCCAAAATATTTCAGAACCTGCTTTAAAAAACACTTTGGTTGTACACCAAGTAGTTATTTGTCCAATTTCAAAACCGTTGCGTCGTAAACTCCACATTAAATTCACCTATTACCCCCAAACCAATAACCATTACCCCCTTACAACAAATTTGATTTCAATTATTTTTGTAATATCAGACCCTTCATGTTTTAATAAAACACTTAAATATTAAGTAGAGGTAAATCGACGATCAGTAAACAAAATATATCAAAATAAAAATCATGAATAAAAAAACGTTTTTATTATTAATAACAGCAGTATCTGCTATAGGTGGACTGCTATTCGGGTACGATACAGGTGTAATTAATGGTGCTCAATTTTACTTAAGTAAACATTTTGATTTGGATTCCGCAATGAAAGGTTGGGTAGTTGGAAGTGCTTTGTTGGGCTGTTTAGTTGGAGCTATAGTTTCAGGGCCTTTAAGTATAAAATTTGGTAGAAAACACTCTTTAATACTTTCAGCTATATTGTTTTCTTTGTCAGCGTATGGTTCTGGTTTACCTTCTGTTTTTTCAGAGTCTATTTCTTTATTGGTGGTCTTTAGAATTATTGGAGGATTGGGTATTGGTATAGCATCCATGAATGCGCCGATGTACATTGCCGAAATTGCGCCTAGTGATATACGGGGGAAAATGGTTACCTACTACCAACTCGCTATAGTTGTTGGCTTTTTTGTAGTGTTTTTGGCGACCTATTTTATTGGGAATAATTTATCTGAAGCAGATAATATAGCGTTTGGCTGGAAATATATGTTTTGGTCAGAATTAATTCCAAGTTGCTTGTTTTTTATATTGTTGTTTTTTGTTCCTAAAAGTCCAAGATGGTTAGCGCTTAAAGGGAATGATACTGCTGCATTAGAAATATTAACCAAGATACATGGTGCAGACCAAGCAAAAAGTGAAATAGAAGCTATAAAAACCTCTCTTAAAACGCACACTGCGAATAATAAAGTGAATTACTTTTCAAAACTAATACTTGGAATTATAGTTATTGGAACAGCACTTTCTGTATTACAACAATTTACAGGGATAAACGCAGTGTTATATTATGGAGCCGATATTTTTGAAAAAGCACTTGGGTTCGGTAAAGAAGATATTTTGGCACAACAAATATTATTAGCATTTGTAAATCTCATATTCACTTTTGTTGCGATGTTCTCCGTTGATAAATTTGGAAGAAAGCCATTATTATACATTGGTTCTATTGGAATGATCATTGGATTTTTATTGTTAGGGATTAGTTTACAGCAGCAAGCTGTTGGTTTTTTATCCTTATTAGGGGTGTTAATTTTCATCGCTTCATTTGCACTATCGATGGGGCCTGTTGTTTGGGTTTTGCTTTCAGAAATGTTTCCAAATAAAATACGTAGCGTAGCCATGTCTGTAGCTGTAGCGGCTCAATGGGCTGCAAATTATGTGGTTTCGCAATCTTTTCCAATAGTTATGGATAGCGAAGTAAATAATGGTACAACTTGGAACGGTTCATTACCTTATTTTATATTTATTGCATTTATTGTAATAATAATGGTAATTACCTATAAATATATCCCAGAAACAAAAGGAAAATCACTAGAAGAAATTGAACGATTCTGGGAAGTGTAGCTTTAAAAGTTATTTATAAATTCAAATTGTTTTAATTCTTTAACGAGTTGGTTAGATAAATTTTCTGAGCGCGCTACTAGCAAAACCTCTTGAGAAATCATGAGGTTTTTTTTATGAGCAAAATCTTGAAGCTTGTTTTTTAAATTTTTCGGTAATAAAAATGCGGTGTTGCCTAGCAATACTAGTTTTGCTTGATTCAGCTTTCTATTATGGGACTTTCCGAAACAACTTGTAGGAAAGAATTCAGTCGCAATACTAAAAACCAAACATGAAAGTGTCTGGTTTTTTTGTGAATAAAATTCAGAAGCTTGCTTCATGAATTGAAAGACATAAAATAGATATGTAAATAGTGCTTAAAATTTTTCTCGTAATACTATTTTTCTTTTTTACTTATTATAAATTTATTACATTTGGCATCGTACTAAAAAAAATATTAAAAATGAAAATAATGAAATGTTTAAGTCTTGCAGCAATGGTAATTCTGCTAGTGTCATGCAATAATAATGGAGCAGCACAAAAACCCATAAAGACAGAATTAGATTCGGTTAGTTATGCTATCGGAATGGATGTTGCTAAAAATGTAAAAGCTAGTTTTGATGATTTTGATAACGAATTGTTTATTCAAGGATTTACAAATGTTTTAGATTCTACAGACATATTAATTGATGCGACTATAGCGCAACAAGTTGTTAGAACATATTTTCAAAATAAACAGAAAGAAGATGCCATTAAGAGTCAAGAAGCAGCTGCCGAAAATAAGGAAGCAGGAGAGAAATTCTTAGCTGAAAATAAAACTAAAGAAGGTGTTCAAACTACTGCAAGTGGTTTGCAGTATTCTGTTTTAAAAGAAGGAACAGGTGAAAAGCCAACAACAGCATCTAAAGTAAAGGTGCATTATCATGGAACTTTAATTGATGGTACTGTATTCGATAGTTCAGTTGATAAAGGAGAACCTGCAGAATTTGGAGTAACACAAGTTATAAAAGGTTGGACTGAAGGTTTACAATTAATGAATGTAGGTGCTAAATACAAATTTTTTGTACCTAGTAGTTTGGCTTACGGTGCTAACCCAAGACCAGGCGGAGTAATTAAACCTAACGCAACATTAATATTTGATGTAGAATTGTTAGAAATTGTAAAGTAATAGTTTATTATATATTCTTAGAAAAAACAGGAAGTTTTACTTCCTGTTTTTTTTGTTTCTAATTTTTTATGATGTATTGAATATTCAAATTGTAACTTTGCAGTAGATTAAATGAAAAATAAGATGAGCCATAAAGCAGGTTTTGTAAATATTATAGGGAATCCTAATGTTGGGAAATCAACATTAATGAACGCATTTATTGGAGAAAAACTTTCAATAATAACGTCAAAAGCACAAACTACAAGACACCGAATTTTAGGTATTGTAAATGGTGAAGATTTCCAAGTCGTTTTAAGTGATACCCCCGGCATTATAAAACCAGCCTATGAGCTTCAAGAGTCTATGATGGGTTTTGTTAAATCTGCTTTTGAAGATGCCGATGTACTTCTTTATATGGTAGAAATTGGAGAAAAGGAATTAAAAGACGAAGCATTCTTTAATAAAATTACCAATTCAAAAATCCCTGTTTTGTTATTATTAAATAAAATAGATAAGTCAGATCAAGGGCAGTTGGAAGAACAAGTTCAAACTTGGGCTGAAAAAGTGCCAAATGCAGAGATCTTTCCAGTGTCAGCACTTGAGGGTTTCAACGTAAAAGAAGTCTTTACTCGTATTTTAGAATTGCTTCCAGAATCGCCACCGTTTTACCCTAAAGATCAATTAACGGATAAGCCAGAACGATTTTTTATTAATGAAACGATTCGAGAAAAGATTCTAATGCATTACAAAAAAGAAATTCCTTATGCTGTTGAAGTAGATACTGAAGAATTTTTTGAAGAAGAGACTATTATTAGAGTGCGTTCTGTAATTATGGTAGAGCGAGAAACCCAGAAAGGGATTATTATAGGGCATAAAGGGAGTGCGCTAAAACGAGTAGGAGTTGAAGCTAGAAAAGATTTAGAGAAGTTTTTCGGTAAACAAATTCATATTGAATTATACGTTAAAGTGAACAAAAATTGGCGTAGTAATCAAAACCAACTTAAACGTTTTGGTTATAATTAAGGCGTTTTTTTTTGGTCGAGACTTAGTGTGTTAGTCATGAAATCATTAAGTAATCGCATGTCATTAGTGCTGGATGCTTTGCCAATACTTCCTGCAAAATATAAAGTAACCCATACTAAAATCATCAATAACGTTATGCTGGCCTGAACGGTATAGCTTTGTTTTAAAGTCCAGTTGGTATAAGTCCAAATGGCAAAGGCAATAAATATTACTGCAACTAGAAAATGGAGAAACATAAAAAGCGTCCAAACTGTGGGGTTGGGACCAAATAAACCATGCAGTGTGCTAGAATTATCATCAACCTTATTTATTTCAAGATGTAATTGTGGTGACCAGAAATGTTGCTTATCCTTAGGAAATTTAATAAAAACATGGTCATCAACTCTGGTTATAATAAATTCAGATTGAGTTGTTTTTTCATTTTCAAAATCACTCAAAATGGCTTCATTATACCTCGAGATTTCCATTTTAAACCTTGGGCGTAATGCAATGTCATTATTTAGTGGCATTCATATTAAGTTTAGTACAGTAAATTACTGTTTTTTTCTTTAAACTTTAAATACATTCAATCTTTATTAAAAAAGAACTTTACTTCGTCTATATTCCCTACTTTTGCAAAATATTTCGGATAGAAATAATAACGGCATCAGATAAGGTGTAGCATACAATTTAATGATTATGAGTAATATAGTAGCCATAGTAGGGAGACCAAATGTTGGAAAATCAACGCTTTTCAACCGTTTAATACAACGAAGAGAAGCTATTGTTGATGCTGTAAGTGGCGTTACAAGAGACCGTCATTACGGTAAAAGTGATTGGAATGGAAAAGAATTTTCTTTAATTGATACTGGAGGGTATGTATTAGGAAGTGATGATATTTTTGAAGCTGAAATAGATAAACAAGTAGAGTTAGCTATTGATGAAGCTGATGCTATTATTTTTATGGTAGATGTGGAATCTGGGGTTACTGGAATGGATGTAGATGTTGCTAAGCTACTTCGTAAAATAAGTAAACCTGTTTTTTTAGTAGTCAATAAAGTTGATAATGGAAAGCGTGCAGAAGATGCGGTTGAGTTTTATTCATTAGGTTTAGGTGATTATTATACCGTTGCTAGTATTAATGGAAGTGGTACAGGCGAACTTTTAGATGCTTTAATAGAAGCCTTACCAGAAAAAGAAGAGGTTATTGAAGAAGAACTACCTCGTTTTGCTGTGGTTGGTCGTCCAAATGCTGGGAAGTCATCATTTATAAACGCCCTTATTGGTAAAGATAGATATATAGTAACGGATATTGCGGGTACAACAAGAGACTCCATTGATACAAAATATAATCGTTTTGGATTTGAATTTAATTTAGTAGACACTGCAGGAATTCGAAGAAAATCCAAAGTAAAAGAAGATTTAGAGTTCTATTCTGTTATGCGAAGTGTAAGAGCCATAGAACACAGTGACGTATGTCTTATCGTTTTAGATGCTACTCGTGGTTTTGACGGACAAGTACAAAACATTTTTTGGTTAGCAGAACGTAACCGAAAAGGTATTGTAGTTTTAGTAAATAAATGGGATTTAGTAGAGAAAGACCATAAGTCTGTAAAGGAATTTGAAAAAGTAATAAGACAACAAATGGAACCTTTTACTGATGTTCCAATTGTTTTTATATCAACATTAACAAAACAACGTATTTTTAAAGCCATTGAAACGGCTGTCGAGGTTTACCAAAACCGAAACAAGAAAATCAAAACTAGTAAGCTTAATGAGGTAATGTTGCCCATTATAGAAAATTACCCACCGCCAGCGTATAAGGCAAAGTATGTCAAGATTAAATACGTGATGCAGTTGCCAACACCACAACCTCAATTTGCGTTTTTCTGTAATTTACCGCAGTATGTAAAAGACCCATATAAAAGGTTTTTAGAAAATAAATTGAGAGAACATTTCGGATTTAATGGCGTGCCTATTAGTATTTACATGCGTAAGAAATAGTTTTAGAAAAGATATTATTTAGTTTACTAAAACACTCTTACGTGGGAGATTTTAATTATTCTGTAATTAATGAATTTATCATTACCGTAGAAAGAAATATATCTTGTCGATTTAAATAGGTAGGTGCAAAGTAAATCAAATTAATAAGTTTATTGTTAATTGAAATTACCATCCTCCAGAAGCGCCACCGCCACCAAATCCGCCACCACCAAATCCGCCTCCAAAACCACCTCCAAAACCACCGCCACCGCCAGAACTTCCGCCCCAACCGCTAGATGAACCTCTTCGGTAATTGCCACGGCCCATATTGCTCAAAATAATAGCTTCTAATAAACCACTTCCAGCAGATCGACGTCCTCTATTTCCACCACCGCCACGTCTGTTTTTGGAAATGGAAATAAGGATAATGATAAATATGAAAATAAGAACAAATATAAGTCCAATGGGAAACTCACTACCATTTGATTGTCGTGAGCCTGTATATTCACCATTGAGAACTTGAAAAATAGCATCAGCACCTTTGTTTAATCCTCCAGGGTAATCATTTTGTTTAAAATAAGGGATAATATCTAGTTCTATAATTCTTTTAGACATGGCATCGGTTAATAAATGTTCTACGCCGTAGCCCGTATTTATAGCTATTCTTCTATCTCCTTTTGCCAATAGTATTAAAATACCATTATCTTCTTTTTCTTGACCAATACCCCATTCTTGCCCCCATTTTGCTCCTAAATAGTTGATGTTTTCACCATTTGTAGAATTGATAACAGCAATAACTATTTGAGTTGATGTCGTGTCAGAATACCTAATAAGTTTTTGCTCTAAATTACTTTTTTGATCAGCAGAAAGTAAATTTACATAATCATAAACACTGGTTTGAAGCTCGGGCTTCTTAGGGATATCATACTGGGCAAAAGAGAAGCTAAAAGATAATATAGCAAGCAGTAAGGTAGGTATAACTTTACTTTTTAAGTTATGCTGTGACTGCGACTGAATACTGCACACTGAATACTGCATTTTATCCTTTAGAAATCTCGTTAGTTAGTTCGTTTGAGTCAGAATCTGAATATGGAAAATAGGTTTTAAGTTGTTCACCAGATTTTAAAACACCTTCAATTAAGCCTTGTTTAAAATCACCTTTTTTGAAATGTGATTGCATGATGTTTTTAGTGCTGTCCCAAAAATCATTTTCAACCACATCATTAATACCTTTGTCTCCAAAAATAACGAAGGTTTTATCTTCAATGGCAACATAAATTAACACCGCATTTTGAAGTTTGGTGTTATCCATTTTTAAAGTATGAAAAAGTTCTATAGCACGATTTGTAGCATCGCCTTTGCATGTTTTTTCTATATGTACACGAATTTCTCCCGAAGTATTTAATTCTGCAACACGAATAGCCTCAACAATGTCTTGTTCTTCGTCTGCAGTTAGAAAATCTTCAACTTTATTTGACATTTTAAAATTCTACTTTAGGAGCGTTTTCACTACCCGGAGCACTCTTAAATCGAGCCATTTCTTCAAATCCAAATAAGCCGGCTAATAATTTGCCAGGGAATTTTGTAGTGAATTTGTCATAAATATTTACAGCTTCATTAAAACGGTCTCTAGTCACGTTAATTCTATTTTCTGTACCTTCTAACTGTGATTGTAGTTCAAGAAAACTCTTGTCTGCTTTTAAATCAGGATATCTCTCTACAGTTACTAATAATCTAGATAATGCGCCACTTAAGCCTTGTTGAGCCTTTTGAAATTGAGCCATTTTTTCAGGTGTTAAATCTCCAGCATCAATAGTTGTTTTTGTAGCTTCAGAACGCGCCTTGATAACACCTTCTAAAGTTTCTTTTTCGTGAGCAGCGTAACCTTTTACAGTAGCAACTAAGTTTGGAATTAAATCTGCACGGCGCTGGTAAGCACTTTCCACATTAGACCAAGCTGTTTTAGCATCAGCTTCATGTTCTACAGCTGTATTGTTAAATCCTTTTGCCCAAGAATAGATACCTAAAACCAAAATAGCAATGATAATCAATGGTAAAAATTTCTTCATGATAAATTAGTTTAATATAATTTTGTTAATTGTTATTGATAAGACACTTCTTTTTATAAAAAGTTACATCACCCTTACTATTAAAGGTGTTCTTTTATTTTGATAAGCTGACTTTTCACATCTTCTAGCTTATTGATAATTTCAAAATTATTAAGAGCTTGCTTTTTTTCTTCTTTTAAATGTGTTTTTGCACCCTCAAGTGTAAATCCGCGTTCTTTAACAAGGTGATAGATAAATTTAAGATTTTTTATATCTTCTTGTGTAAACTTACGGTTGCCTTTTGCGTTTTTTTTAGGTTTGAGAACATCGAACTCTTTTTCCCAGAAACGAATCAAAGATGTATTAACGCCAAATGCTTTGGCAACTTCGCCAATAGCATAATATCTTTTTTCAGGTAAATCTATATGCATTAATCGAGGGATTGATTTTCTAAAGAAGCATGCTCCAATAGCTTGTTAAATTCTTCCGCAGTTAAACTTCCATAATAGAAGTTTATTGGGTTAATGCGGTCTCCGTCTTTAAATATTTCGTAATGTAAATGAGGTGCTTCAGAACGTCCTGTACTTCCAACAAAACCTATTAAATCGCCTCGTTTTACTTTTTGATTTCTTCTAACATTGTACTTGTATAAATGTGCGTACAAACTTGTGTAGCCATAACCGTGCTTAATTCTTATATGTTTTCCGTAACCAGAAGAATTACTGTCTGCTCGAGCTACAACGCCATCACCACTCGCATAAACTGGAGTACCTCTTGGAGCAGTAAAATCCATACCCCAATGCATTTTTCTAACCTTAGTAAATGGGTCAGATCGCATACCGTAACCAGAAGCCATACGGGTTAAGTCCTCATTACTAACAGGTTGTATAGCAGGAATTGCTACTAAAAGTTTTTCCTTTTCTTCAGCAAGTAATTTAATTTCATCAAGAGATTTGGATTGTACAACAATCTGTTTTTGTAAAATATCTAAACGCTTATTGCTTTCTATAATCAATTTGGAATTATCAAAACCTTCTAAACTTTTGTATCTATTAATTCCACCAAAACCGGCTTTACGTTGCTCGTCAGGAATTGGGTTAGCTTCAAAATAAACGCGGTAAATATTATTATCTCTATCCGCAACATTAGCTAAAACCGCTTCGGCGTGTTCCATTTTTTTATTGAGCAAGTCAAACTGCAATTGGGCATTCTGAAGTTCTCTTTTAAAAGCCCGTTCTTTGGGAGATTCAACATACTGACTAGCTATAAAAATAAATATAAATGCGAAAAAAGCAGCTGCTAAAATAAATATACCAGCATACTTAAATGTAGTTCGCTTTTTGCGTTCTATTTTGCGGTAAGAAAGCGATTCTTTATCGTAGTAATATTTTACCTTACTCATTTCTTAAATTATACTATTTTTGCAGCTAAATTAGAACAACTAAAAGTGTTGTTTCAAGTAGTAAACGAACAAACCTACAAAATTATTATTATAATAATTAGATGATAATTCAATTGTAGGTTCACCATCTCCTTAATTTTAAATATTTTTGGAGAGTAAATATAAAAATTGTTTCTTATTAAAAATAATTTAATAGAAACAAGATGCATAATAACAAGAGATGAACTCACAGGAAATACGATCAAAGTTTTTAAGTTTTTTTGAAGAAAAGAAGCATAGTATAGTGCAATCTGCACCCATGGTTCTAAAAGATGACCCAACCTTAATGTTTGTAAATTCTGGTATGGCGCCTTTTAAGGAGTATTTCTTAGGCAATGCAAAACCTAAAAATAATCGTATTGCAGACTCGCAAAAATGTTTGCGTGTTTCTGGTAAGCATAACGATTTAGAGGAAGTAGGATATGATACCTATCATCATACCTTATTTGAAATGTTGGGAAATTGGAGTTTTGGTGATTACTTTAAAAAGGAAGCTATTGCTTGGGCATGGGAGTTACTAACTGAAGTTTACGGTATTGATAAAGACATATTTTATGTTACTGTTTTTGAAGGAAGTGCTGATGCTGATAATTTAGAAATGGATACCGAAGCTTATGATATTTGGAAACAATACATCTCTGAAGACCGCATTTTAAAAGGTGATAAAAAGGATAATTTTTGGGAAATGGGCGATCAAGGACCTTGTGGACCTTGTAGTGAAATACATGTAGATATTCGATCTGCTGAAGAAAAGGCTAAAATTTCTGGTAAAGACTTGGTTAATGAAGATCATCCACAGGTTGTTGAAATTTGGAATTTAGTATTCATGCAATACAACCGAAAAGCAAATGGTTCATTGGAATCCTTACCGAATAAACACATCGATACTGGTATGGGGTTTGAACGTTTGTGTATGGTATTGCAAAATGTGCAATCTAATTATGATACTGATGTTTTTACACCTATTATTCGTGAAATTGAAACCATAACTAATAAAAGTTACGGAAAGGATGAAAAGGCGGATGTTGCTATTCGAGTAATTTCTGATCATGTTCGTGCTGTTGCGTTTTCAATAGCTGACGGGCAATTACCTAGCAATACTGGTGCAGGATACGTTATTAGAAGAATTTTACGTCGTGCTGTGCGTTATGGATTTACATTTCTTGATAAAAAAGAGCCGTTTATATACAGGCTGGTCGATGTGTTGAGTAATCGCATGGGAGAGGCATTCCCAGAGTTGAAAGCTCAAAAACAACTTATTGAAAATGTTATAAAAGAAGAAGAACAATCATTTTCTCGAACATTAGATCAAGGATTAGTGTTGTTAAATAGAATTGTAGACGAAACAAAAGGCGATACGGTTTCAGGAGAAAAAGCCTTTGAACTTTATGATACTTATGGTTTTCCAATTGACTTGACAGCTTTAATTCTTTCTGAAAAAGGTTTAAAGCTTGATGAAAAAGGTTTTAACGAAGAATTACAAAAGCAAAAAAAACGGTCTCGGGCAGCGAGTGAAATGTCTACTGATGATTGGACCATTATTGTGGATGATGCTGAAGAAGAATTTGTAGGCTACGATATATTGCAAGCTAATGTCAAACTGACGAGATATAGAAAAGTATCTTCCAAGAAAGATGGAGATATGTATCAATTGGTGTTTAATTTAACACCATTTTACCCTGAAGGTGGCGGACAAGTTGGCGATAAAGGGTATTTGGAAGATACGCGTGGTGACGTGGTTTATATCCTGGATACTAAAAAAGAAAACAATGTTATTATCCATTTTGCTAAAAATTTACCAAAGCATATTGATCAATCTTTTAAAGCTGCTGTTGATGTTAAACAACGTCACAGAACCGAATGTAATCATACGGCAACACATTTGCTGCATCAGGCATTAAGAGAGGTTTTAGGAGCTCATGTAGAGCAAAAGGGAAGTGCAGTGCACTCTAAATATTTGCGTTTTGATTTTTCTCATTTTTCAAAATTAACAGTTGAAGAATTAAGAGATATTGAAAATTTTGTAAATCGAAGAATTGAAGGCAAATTAGAATTAGAAGAAAAACGAAATATTCCAAAAGAAGAAGCGATTGCAGAAGGTGCTATGAGTTTGTTTGGTGAAAAGTATGGTGATACGGTTCGTGCAATTCGTTTTGGTAAATCTATTGAACTTTGCGGTGGTACACATGTAAAAAATACGTCTGATATTTGGCATTTTAAAATTGTTTCAGAAGGTGCAGTTGCTGCAGGAATTAGAAGAATTGAAGCAATTACTAATGATGCGGTAAAAGGTTTTTATTTTGAAAATAATAGAGCTTATTTTGAAATGAAAGACCTACTTAATAACGCTAAAGAGCCTGTGAAAGCACTTCAGAATTTACAAGAAGAAAATACGGGACTTAAAAAACAAATAGAAACGCTGCTTAAAGATAAAGCTGCGACTATTAAAGGAGAGCTTAAAAAGGAGTTAGAAGATATTAATGGCGTTAAGTTCTTAGCTAAAAAATTAGATTTGGATGCTGGTGGGTTAAAAGATGTGGCTTTTGAATTAGGAAGTCAGTTTGATAATCTGTTTTTATTATTTGCAACAGAGCAAAACGGAAAAGCGTTGCTGTCGTGTTATATTTCAAAAGAGTTGGTTGCTAGTAAAGGTTTAAATGCTGGGCAGGTGGTTAGAGAACTTGGTAAATACATCCAAGGTGGTGGTGGTGGACAACCGTTTTTTGCTACTGCAGGAGGTAAGAAGCCTGACGGGATTGATAAGGCTTTGGAGAATGCTAGGAATTTTGTTTCTTAAGTTTTGAATCTTCAAACCAAAATACCATTAAAGAAACAGTCTAAAAATCAAATAGACTATAATTCTAATGTACTATTATTTGGTTCGTGCTTTTCAGAAAACATAGGAAAGAAATTCGACTATTTTAAATTTCAAAATCTTCAAAATCCTTTTGGTATTTTATTTCATCCTAAAGCCATTGAAACTCTCATGTCAAATGCGGTTGGAAATAAGATATATTCTGAGGGCGATGTTTTTCTCAATAATGAACAATGGCACTGTTATGATGCACACTCAAAATTGAGTAATACTTCAAAAAACTATTTAATAAATCAACTAAATGAGCAAATTGATTTAACAAGCTCAAAATTAAAAAGAGCTTCTCACATTATTATTACTTTTGGAACAGCTTGGGTATATCGAGATATAAAAACAGATAGTATTGTTGCCAACTGCCATAAAGTTCCACAGAAGCTATTTAAGAAAGAATTGTTGTCGGTTCAGGAAATTACAAACTCATTAAAAAACATTTTGAGCTTGATTAGAAGTGTTAATAATGATGTTTTAGTGGTCTTTACAGTTTCTCCAATTCGACATACAAAAGATGGCTTTGTTCAAAATACTCAAAGTAAAGCGCATTTAATAACAGCCATCCATCAAGTAATAAATAATCAGTCATTTTATTTTCCATCTTTTGAAATCATGATGGATGAACTTCGTGACTATCGCTTTTATAACGAAGACATGATTCACCCCAATCAGGTAGCAATAAGCTACATTTGGGATAAGTTTAAAACGGTCTGGATTTCTGACGAGTCTTTCAAAGTTATGGAAGAAGTCGATACTATTCAAAAGGGCTTAAAACACAAGCCTTTTAATCTTAAATCTCAAGCGCATCAAAAGTTTCTTCAAAATTTAGAGGCTAAAAAAAACCAGATTCATTCCCATTTTCCACATATCGTATTCTAAAAAGTTAATTGATTTCTAACACGTTTTACCTTTTTTAATAACACTTTGTCGAAAAAACAACCAATGTATTAGTATAAGTTATAGCTTTATTATGCTATTAATCAGTTTATCTTTAAAAACATCAATTGCAAAATCAGTAAAATGATTCTCAATTGATGTTTTTTTTGTGTCTACACCTATTTAGCATGAGATCTATCTTCTAATATTTAAAACAGATTAATCAGCGAGCTTTCAAAATTTTATATTTTAACAAACTCTCTTGGTTGGACTTTAATCTATAACGATAATTCGATGCAATCCATTAACGATTTTCAAAATTTAAAATTATAACTTACGGTTTAAGCTCATCCAGCCACCGCCATTTACGACTTCAATGCCGTTGCTTTTTAAAATTGAAGCAGCACTTCCAGAACGTATTCCACTAGCGCAACATGTAATTACAGGCTTGTTGTGTTTTTTTATGCTCTCAATTTTGGAATTGATGATTTGTAAAGGAATGTTTTTTGAGCCAGCGATAGCACCTTGATTGAATTCTTTAGTAGTTCGAACATCTATAATAATAGCACCTCTATTTTGAAAATCTTTAATCATGTCATTTTTATTACCAAACAGAAAATCTAATAAGCCCATAGTCTAATTTTTATTGCAAATTAATTTAATTTTTTTTAAAGTATAGGTAACATAAGTTGCATTATAGTTCATTAAAATTTTATGTATATTCAACTTTTAAAATTTGAGTATTTATGGAAGCTTATGTTACGCTTACTATTGAAAATGAAGTTGGTTTTATCGAGTTTTTTCATCCTAATAGAAACTCCATGCCTAGTGATGTTTTATCACTATTAGAGCAAATTATTATTGATGCTGGTAAAAATGATGATATAAAAGTTATTGTTTTAAAAAGTGGTGGAGACAGAACCTTTTGTGCCGGAGCAAGTTTTAATGAAGTAATTGCCATCGAAAATGAAACATCTGGAAAACAATTTTTTATGGGTTTTGCTAATGTTATAAATGCAATGCGTAAATGCCCAAAGTTGATTATTGGAAGGGTGCAAGGAAAAGCAGTTGGAGGAGGTGTAGGTTTAGCCGCTGCTGCAGATTATTGTTTAGCAACAAGATATGCTTCTATTAAATTGAGCGAATTAAGTATTGGTATTGGGCCTTTTGTTATTGAGCCTGTTGTTTCAAGAAAGATGGGAGTTACAGCCATGTCCCAAATGACCATTGATGCTGAGACTTTTTTTTCTACTGAATTTGCAAAAGAGAAAGGCTTGTATTCTGAGGTATTCGAAACCGTCGAAGACTTAGATGAAGCAGTAAAAACGTTAGCTGAAAAATTAGCAAGTTATAATCCAGAAGCTTTAATAGAAATGAAAAAAGTATTCTGGAAAGGAACAGAAAATTGGAATGCTTTATTGAGTGAACGCGCTGAAATAAGTGGAAAACTAGTTTTGAGTACGTTTACAAAAATGATATTGAAACGCTTTAGATAACATTATTTAATAATTGATTTATTCTGAACAATCTCCAATCCATCATCAATTAAATGTCCTACTTCGGGCTTATTTTGTTTAATAGTTTCTAGTTGTTTTAATATTTGTTTACATAGCTCAGTTTCATTTCCTAAGTGGGCTAATTCATAAAGTTCCAAAGGTAATAACCAGTCATTAGGATGTTTCTCTAAAAGCTGGTCTAAAACTTTTGTTCTAGAAATGGTTTTGTTTATCCCTTCTCTATAATCTTTAACCTGTTGGTATAAAGCTTCAAGTGCTAATCGATCTTTTGATTTTTTTATATGAATCGTGTTTGATGACGTTTTGTGCGTAATTAAATCAAAACTACTTAAATCAGCAGGTCCAGAAAAAGCTGAAACAATATCTTTACCTACGGCCATATCATAATTACCCCATTCAGGTTTAAATAATACCGTTTCTTGGTGTGTAACCGTGCAATTATTGAAACTAATAAGAATTATTTTTCCTTGAAGATTTCGTTTTCCGGTAATGATTTCTCCTGAAACTTTAATACCGCCTTCAAATTCTAGGTTTACAATGCGTTCTTCATAAATATTATAAGCTGCTAAATCACGGGGACTCATATCTTCAATGGCCAGGTTAATACCTTTTAATTTTCCGATAGGAGAACCAAAACCGTCTAAATGAGTGTCTACACCATGACCGACCAGCTCTTTTTCGCGATAAGCGAGAGCTGTTTTTCCTGTGGTTTGGATGTAGATGGGTTTTCCGTCGTGTTCAATAACATGATTAAGAACTCCAGAAATTTGCAATCCTGTACTTAACTCAATGGTTCCTAAAGCGTTTGATTCAATTAATTTATTAACCCCAGATAGCCCGCCTTTACGCAATGACATGGTATTTGCAAACTCTTCTAAAATTAAACTTAAATGTGCAAAATCTGGTGTTACATAAAGTTGAGGTTGTGGTTTAGTGATATCAAAATTTTTGTAAGTTGCATTGATGTCGTAAGGGAATTTTTTAACCTCGTCAGTCATGCACCAGGCACTTTCGCCGATTGATGACAGTAAACCAGCTCCATATATTTTGGGGTTGTCAACAGTTCCAATTAAACCATATTCAACAGTCCACCAATGTAAATTTCTTATGAGTGCCATTTCACTTGGAGTACCCATGTTTTGTTGTAAATCTTCTACTTTTTTTTCTGCCGAAGCGATAGCTTCTTCCAAAGAGTTAGGTGCTTCTTTTATGATGGATAAATGTCTAACGGCTTCATAAAGTTCATAATCTTTTGCCGATGAAATGGCTTTACAGCCAATTTCTCCAAAACGTCTTAAATATTCAGCGTATTCAGGATTAGCAATTATTGGGGCGTGTCCCGCACCTTCATGAATAATATCGGGAGCCGGTGTATATGTAATATGTTCCAGTTGTCTGATGTCACTTGCAATAACCAAAATGTTATAGGCTTGAAATTCCATAAAAGCATTTGGAGGAATAAAGCCGTCAACGGCAACAGCTGCCCAGCCAATATCTTTCAAAATGCGGTTCATGCCATACATGTTGGGAATACTATCGATAGAGATTCCTGTTTGTTTTAAGCCTTCCAAATATGAGTGGTGAGCAACAGTGCTCAAAAAATCTACGTTTTTGCGCATCACGTAACGCCAAACAGCTTGATCTATAGCCGAATAATCCTCATAATTTTGAGGTTTTATAAACTGCTTTAAATGCTTTGGGAGCTTTTGAAGTATTTCGTTTGATTCAATTGAATGCGACATCAGTAATTTTTAGATTTAAAACATGTTTAAAAATACGAATAATTCATTAAAACAGAGGGTTTTTAGCTTTTCTTTCATTAGTTGTCTGTTCAATTCTAATTTTGCTGAATAACCATGGAAGATTTCTATATATTTATAAAACTAAATTTTCAAAAAACACATATGTACACAAGACGTATATTTCCTGTAAAAGGAGTAATAAAATGGACTAGGCGCCATATTTTTTTATTTCTAATACTTGCTACAATTCCAGTAATTTTATTTGACATTTTACATTGGAAATGGTTGCACATTCCTTGGCTACCAATGGGGGTTTTAGGTACAGCTGTAGCGTTTTTGGTGAGTTTTAAAAACAATGCATCTTATGATAGGCTCTGGGAAGCGCGCAAAATTTGGGGTGGAATTGTAAATACGTCACGCTCTTGGACTATTATGGTCAAGGATTTTATTGATAATACGCATACTAAAGAACATGTAACAGACGAGAAACTACAATCGATAAAACGAGAATTGGTGCATAGACACGTAGCTTGGTTAACTGCATTGCGTTATCAAATGCGTGCCGATAAGCCTTGGGAAATGCATTTAAAAGATACGAAGTCTAATGCCGAATTTAGAGAAGCCTATTACTTGGTTTGTGAAGATGAAATACCTATTAAAGAGGCTATTGAACCTTATTTGTCTAAAAAGGAGTATGATGAAGTTTTTGCAAAGGGAAATAAAGCCTCTCAAATTCTTGGTGTCCAATCAAGACGTTTAAAAGAACTTATGGATCAAGGATTGATTGAAGACTTTAGGCATATGGAAATGGTTAATGTTTTAGCCGAGTTTTATACGTTACAGGGAAAATCGGAGCGTATTAAAAATTTTCCATATCCAAGACAATATGCTACATTAAACTATCTTTTTGTGTGGAGTTTTATTTTGTTATTACCCTACGGAGTAATGGAGGGTTTTGAGGTTATTGGTGATCGTGTTTTAGATGAGCTTGCTTTGCATGAAGTGCAAACAGATATAATGCATCGTGTTCAACAATTTATAGCTAAACATTTTGTCTGGTTCTCAATCCCGTTTAGTACTTTATTATCTTGGGTTTTTCATACTATGGAAAAAATAGGGGAGAACACAGAAAACCCTTTTGAAGGTGGGCCAAATGATGTGCCAATTACAGATTTGAGTAGGGGCATTGAAATCGATATCAGGCAACTTATAGATGATACTAATATTCCTGAACCTTATGTTTGGCAAAATGATATTGTGATGTAATAAAAAAGGCAACTCACTGAGTTGCCTTTTTTGTTTTTATTGTTGCGTTCCTGGAGGATATTTCTCCATTATTTTAGTAACAAACTCTTTTATACGAGCTTCTTTCTTTTCCATATTTCTACTTAAATAACCAGTTCCCATACCTTGCCATACCAATTCTTTTTTATTAGCGTCAATAAGGTCTATATATAAATGGCCTTGCATGCTTGTAGAAACGCTAGGTTGTTGATTCCAGCCCCATCCCCAGCCAGGGCCAAAGCCTGCATAGCCACCCCAACCCCAGCCGCCATTGCCCCAGGAATTGTTGTAAACATCAACGCGTTGTTGTGATTTTGTAAATAGACTCACCAATAAATCTGGTTTTTCAGATTTTGTAAAGCCTTTAGCTAAAAGTTCTGCTTCAATAGCACGAAGTATTCGACGTTTATCTAAATCGCTAATTTCAGCCTTGTCAATACCAGTTTTAAAGAATGCAAATGTTTTGTAATCGTTAAATTTGGCCTCTTTGTCATAATCTGCAACCACTTTAACAGAGCTACATGAAGATAGCAAAATCAGTAATGCTAAAAGCGGTAAGGTTTTAATAAATTTTTTCATAATACAATTTTTTAAAGGTTGTAGTAGCTGTAAAAAAAATTAAGTGTAAATAAAAACATTAGTTTACAGCAGTTTTATTCTTATTACTTCACGTGATAGATAGTATCAATAATCATACCAAGGACACAAGGAAATGTGTGCTTTTAAAACTATTTTTTTATAGAATTTGTAGCTTTGTTATATCCATATGGACAATGTCTACAACCACTCTCGCAACAATAACCACGTTTTAAGTGATATTGCTCGGTAAAACAACGATAACCTTCGGGTGTCAGGTAGTAATCGCCTTCTTCAATTGGGACTATTTTTTTCATTATGAGCAAAGATAATGTAAATTGGATTGATTTTTGAATAGTATATAACATGATTCTTATTTCAAAATATATAGTACCTAAAGGTTATATAGGAATAACGATATTCCCTTTTGTCTTTTTAAAATCGAAGCAATTAAAAGTAAATTATATTTTAATAAATCATGAAAAAATTCATCTGAGACAACAGTTAGAATTACTCGTTATTCCTTTTTATATCTTCTACGGAATAGAATTTTTAGTGCGATTAATTCAATATAAAAATTGGCGTAAAGGGTATCGGAATATTTCATTTGAAAGAGAGTCATACTCCAATGAATTTAACCTAGATTATTTGAAGCAGCGTTCATTTTGTGCTTTTTTAAAGTATCTTCGTTATCATGATATTTAAGCTTTCAGACAGCATAAACCAGCAAATTATTTTACCCAATAACACGGTTGAACTTTATATAAAGCGTGAGGATAAAATCCACCCATTTGTGTCTGGAAACAAATACAGAAAGTTAAAATATAATCTTCTTGAAGCTAAAAATAATGGATTTGATACGCTACTTACTTTTGGTGGTGCGTTTTCTAATCATATAGCTGCAGTTGCTTCGGCAGGAAATGCTTTTGGTTTTAAAACCATTGGTATAGTAAGAGGTCAAGAGTTAGGGAGTAAAATATCTGAAAATTCAACCTTAAGTTTTGCAAAGGAAAACGGCATGCAATTTAAGTTTGTTTCTAGGGAATTATATCGAAATAAAACTTCTGAGTCTTTTTTAAATGATTTGAAAGAAGAATTTGGAGATTTTTATTTAATCTCGGAAGGAGGAACAAATAAATTAGCAGTTAAAGGTTGTGAAGAAATTTTAAATACGGAAGATAAAAATTTTGATTATATATGTTGCGCTGTGGGTACAGGAGGCACCATTTCTGGCCTTATAAATTGTTCAAAACCTAGTCAACAAGTTTTAGGTTTTCCTGCCTTAAAAGGTGATTTTTTAAAGGAAGATATTAGTAAATTTGCATCACAAACCAATTGGAAATTAATTACAGATTATCATTTTGGTGGTTACGCTAAAATAAATGAAGAATTAGTAACGTTTATTAATCAGTTTAAAATCGATAATCAAGTTTCTTTAGATCCTGTTTATACAGGTAAAATGCTATTCGGAATTATGGATTTAATTAATAAAAATCATTTCCCAAAGGGTTCAAAAATTTTAGTAATCCATACAGGAGGATTACAAGGTATTGAAGGGATGAATGCCGTTTTAAGGAAGAAAAATTTATCAATAATTATCTAAATTAATGAACAGAATAATTGTCATCTTATGTGTTGCGCTTTTGGTATTTAGTTGTAAGTCTAAGAAAGGTATTGTAACTAAAAAGCCCAGTGATGAAACTAAACAAGTTGAGGTAAAACAAAAAGATAAAGAAAAGGATGTTAAAGTATATGCCAATAATACTGAGCGTTATATAGACTTTCACAAAGCCACAGCACAGAACGAAATGAGTTTGTATGGGATTCCTGCTAGTATTACTTTAGCTCAGGGAATCTTAGAGTCTGGTTCAGGTAAAGGCAGGTTATCTGTTAAAGCCAATAATCATTTTGGGATTAAGTGCCATGGTTGGACCGGGAAAAAGATATACCATGATGATGATGAAAAGCAAGAATGTTTTAGAAAGTATAAGGATGCTAAATATTCATTTAGAGATCACTCTTTGTTTTTGTCAGAACGAAAACGTTATTCAAAACTTTTTAAATTAAAAAAAGAAGATTATAAAGGTTGGGCTAAAGGGTTGAAAGCAGCTGGATATGCTACAGATCGAAAATATCCGCAGAAACTTATTAGTTTAATAGAACGATACCAATTGTATGAGTTCGACAAAGAAGTCTTAGGTGAGTTATATGTGAAATATGAAAACCCTGTAACACAAGAACTAACAATGTATACGGTTGTTAAAGGTGATACCTTATATTCAATTTCTAGAACATATAAGATTTCAGTGAAAGAACTTCAAAATATAAATGGGTTGAGTGATACGGATCTTAATTTAGGGCAGGTGTTAATTGTGAAACCATCATCAAATAAATAATTAGATTACATGATTTATAAAAGGAGTAGTGCGTTGTTCGCTGAAGCGGAAAAAGTGATTCCAGGAGGTGTAAACTCGCCAGTAAGAGCGTTTAAAGGTGTAGGTGGAACACCTGTTTTTGTAAAAGAAGCCAAGGGTGCCTATTTGTATGATGAAGATGGAAACCGTTTAGTTGATTACATAAATTCTTGGGGACCTATGATTTTGGGTCACGCTTTTGAGCCCGTTGTGAATGCAGTAGTTGAAAAAGCTAAAAAAGGCACATCTTTTGGAATGCCCACAGAAATAGAAACTCAAATTGCTGAATTAGCTGTTTCTATGGTGCCGAATATTGATAAAATTCGTTTTGTTAATTCTGGGACAGAGGCCTGTATGAGTGCCGTGCGTTTAGCGAGAGGCTATACAGGAAAAGATAAAATAATAAAGTTTGCGGGTTGCTATCATGGGCATTCTGATTCATTTTTAATTCAAGCAGGAAGTGGAGCTAGTACTTTTGGATCACCAAATAGTCCCGGGGTTACTAAAGGAACAGCAAAAGATACATTGCTAGCTCGCTACAATGATATTGAAAATGTGAAAGCTTTAATTGAAGCGAATAATAATGAAATAGCTTGTATTATTATTGAGCCCGTCGCTGGAAATATGGGATGTATCCCTCCGAAATCAGGTTTTTTAGAAGCGATTAGAAGTCTATGTGATACACATAATATTTTATTAGTGTTTGATGAGGTGATGACAGGTTTTCGCTTAGCAAAAGGTGGATGTCAAGAATTATTTAATGTCAAAGCTGATATCGTTTGCTTCGGAAAAGTGATTGGTGGCGGATTGCCAGTTGGTGCTTTTGCAGCTAGAAATGAAATTATGAATCATTTAGCTCCATTGGGGCCCGTTTATCAGGCTGGCACTTTAAGTGGGAATCCATTAGCTATGGCGGCCGGTTTAGCAATGCTTACAGAACTGAATAGCCATGCGGAAGTATTTATTAGATTAGAAGAAAAAACAGCGTATTTGCATGAAGGCATCGCTAAAGTTTTGAATGATAATAATATTACACACACCATAAATAGAGTAGGGTCTATGATATCAGTTCATTTTGATGAGGCTGAAGTTGTAGATTTTGATACGGCAGCCAAGGGAAACAATGACACTTTTAAGAAATTCTTTCATGGTATGCTAGATTCAGGAGTTTATATTGCACCAAGTGCTTTTGAAACATGGTTCATAACGGATGCTTTAAGTTATGAAGATTTAGATTTTACAATAGCTGCTGTAAATAAGGTTTCAAAATTTTTATAAAAACAAAACGCATCCCGATATTTCGGGATGCGTTTCTCATCAACTAAATTAAAATCGTTATTATTTGTTCTTATGCATGCCTTTTTTTAGGCCTTTCTTTTTGTTCTTTCCGTTCTTGGTGTTCTGCATTTGAGCTTTCTCCCATTTAGCATATTGCTCTTTATCTAAAATGTTTTTCATTTTTGCTTTAATAGCAATTTTGCGATCTAATTTGGTATTTACCATTTCAAGACGCTGTTCTTGTGTAGGTTTTTGAATTTCACCACTTTCTTTTCTGGCTTTACGTTCTGCCATCATGGCTTTTCTTTTGGTGGCATTCTCTAAATTTATTTTTTTAATCTCGGCTTGTTGAGACTTGTTTAAGTCTAAATGCAAAGTCATTTTTTTGGTTTGAAGTGCAGCTGCGTCTTCTGCAGAAAGATCCATCATTTTTAGAGATTTGCCTTGCTTATTCGAGCGTTCTCTTTGCTGTTCTTGTGCGGTAACTTGAAATGCTAAAAGCGCTACGGCAATTATTAAGATTTTTTTCATTTTATAAAGGTTTTAAATGTATTTGTCTTTTGGACTTTTATATTTTAGAATGGTTTAATTTATGCCTAAATTTTAACTGCACATTAACATAGTTGTGCTGTTGTAATTGAAACGGGTTTGCGTTAGGGATTGTAGTGGAAATCCTTTTTGAGAGGCACGAACAAAAAGATTGCAACGTAAAGCTCGACCCTTGTGGTAACGCTAAAAAAATAATTATTTAGATATAGGAATTTTTAAACTCACACCAGTTTGAAAATCTGGAGCATTGTTTACTTCTAAATCTTCTTTGATAAATAATGTTAGCAGATATTTTGGTGTGCCGTAAGTGTAAATAATATTCCAACTAGATAGGGGTTCGTAGAGTGTATATACGCCGTTTTGCCAGCCGCCATTTATTTCTTGCCACTTACCAATTAATCTGTAATATTCACCTTCAGCTTTTTTGTTGTAACGCGATTGAATATGGTAATTTATGCCAAAAGCGTTGTAGTTGCCCTTTTTCGTGTATTTGGTGATTTCAATTTCACCCTCGAGGGAGGCCAGATAGGGGTTGTTTCCTAAATCTATAACCTCTTTAAAATTGATCATATTTTTGCGTAATAGGTTTGCGCCTACAGCTAAGTTTAGCTCGTGATTATTTTTTAAGGTTAGTTTTTTAATAGCATTTGCTGAAATACCAACGTCTATTGATGAATTATATTTTGAGGTGTTTAAGCCTAAATGCGTACCAAAATTAAGATAAATATTTTGAGTTGTACTTAGTGACAGCTTGGGGTAATAGTAGTGGTTAAACTCTAATCCGCCAATAAAAAAATCGTTGTTATTTAACTGTAGAGTGTTTCCGTTTCTATCAAAATATCTAAAATTCACTTGGTTTAAACCATAATATCGTCTTCCAAATGGGTCTTCGCCGCCAACTGCATTGCTGTGAAACCATTCAATACCTTCATCACTTGTGAAAATTGAAAATGGATATTTTCCTTTAGTTATTAAGTAAGACCTTAATGTGATTCCCAATTCATGTTGTTTGTTTATTGGAATGTTTACTGTAGCCCTGAATTCTTTAATAACTGCATCAATCACAATGTTTAAATAATCGGCTGGTGTGGTTTCTTGGTCTATGAAATTGAAACGGCGATTATGCCATTTAACTCGACTTAATTGTTTTCTTATTTCATGGTTTTTCGGGTAATACGCTTCAACAAAAGGCTGGAAATTATTTCCGCTAGTATAGTTAAATGCAAATGTGGTTTTTTGAGGTGGCGCATATTTAAAATTGGTGTTTAACCGTGAACTGAATATGCCAAAGTGATGTGTTGATAATATGCTAGGGTTATCTATTCCATTTTTAATTGATAAGCTATCAGGTTGTTGTGCAGTTAGTGTTAAACTACAAAAACATAGGATAGTAAATAGTATTTTTTTTAGCATTGTGTAAAAATAGGTAAAGTTTAATTATATAGAATTATCTAGTTTTTACTTCTTATTGGGCTTGCTTTATTAGGGTTAAAGTAGTTTGATATAGGTCTGTATTATTCATTTTACCTTTCAACCAACTGTAAAAACTTATTACAAATATATCTTCTTGTGCTCCTCCAACCCATTCGAAAGAATCTTCAACTTTATTTTTAAATTTTATTGAAGTAATTATTTCTGGAGCTTTATAGTATTCATTAATAAGATTTAGGTAAGTGATTACTCTCTGTTGTTTTATTTCTAATAAAAATTTATAATAACTACGTTTAAAGCTTAATAATCTAGATTCTACTAAATCAATATTATTAAGTTCAATATGAAGCAATATTTCAATTAAATTCTTTTTTATAACCCATTCTTTTCCAACTCTTTCTATGTACCATTTATCAGTGTGATAAAACTTTGAAAATATCTTACTGGCTTTTTGAAAATCGCCTTTTTGAAAATAAATCATAACTAAGCTTAAATAGATATCTAATAACGATTCAATATCTGGATGTTTAGAAATTAAAAAAGGCTCCAAAATTTTAATGGCTTCATTTTGATTATTTAAAAAATTTAAATTTAGACCTAAAATTAGATTGTATTTAAGTTTGAAAGTATTGTGATATTTATTTTTTTTGAGAGCTATTACATTGTTCATTTTTTCTAATAACTCTAAAGATTTTTTGAATTTTTTATTTCGAAATAGGGTGTAAGCAATTATATATAATACTTGTAGATGGTAATACTGTTGTTTTTCTTTATTTCTATGACTGAGTAAAACCTCGTAGGTATCTAATAAAAAAGGTTCAATTTTTAAATAATCATTGGAGGCAAAAGCAGAAATACTTACAATCTTCATGAGCTGATATAAGGATTTAAATGACATGGATTCTTTGATATCTATGTCAAATTCTTCAAGAGTTTTATTTACCAGAGTTTGAAAATCAATAAATTCACTATTGAAATTCATGTTATTTATTGCTTCTCTGATTTTTGCATATACAATGTTTAATTGGTCTTCTGTATGATAATTTTTTTGATTGATTTTAAATTTTTCAATTAGTGTGTTTACATTAATACTTGGGTTGGCATAGGCGTATTGAATTTTTGTATGGTAAATTTCATTAAGTAATGGGAATAGATAGTTGTCTTCAGCTAATGCTTCGGCTCTATCTAGGATTTTGTAAGCAACCTTATATTGTTTATGATGCAAAAATGTTCTAGAAGCTAAAATGTATTTAATGATTTGCATATCAATCGCTTTTTCTTCCTGTAAACTCTGGTTCGCTGTAAAATCAATTAAAGATTGATACAAACGTTTTCTTAAAGCATGATAGGCGTCTTTTTTTTGACTTCCGTAAAGTCTTGCACAAACATCTTTTGAGTTTAAGTCATCTTTTAACAGCAGATTAAATAATTCTATGTTTTTTGTATCATTACGTTTGTTCTTTTTTTCTAAATAAGAGATGAACTTTTGTTGATTTTCAGAAGAAAATTCAGAGATAATATCGTTTAAATTAGTCATTTAATCGTCAGTAATAGTTTGTATAACTCA
>Ga0209532_1000419_pt1 | contig 36605 bp, 38 predicted proteins | sample COG_02_FD_184746 | JGI IMG/M metagenome (GOLD analysis project Ga0209532, IMG submission 184746) | Pelagic Microbial community sample from North Sea - COGITO 998_met_02 (SPAdes) (version 2) | ecosystem: Environmental > Aquatic > Marine > Neritic zone/Coastal water | place: Helgoland, sampling... | reverse complement strand
ATTTCGCGTATGTCAATTACCGCGGCAATCGAAGCATCGCTGACATCGTTAAAGACCGATTATATTGATCTGTACCAACTGCATTGGCCCAATCGTGGGTCATACCATTTCCGCCAAAACTGGCATTTTGATCCAACCAAACAAGACAAGGCCGAAACGTTGGACAATATGATCGAGGTTTTGGAAACTTGTGATGCGTTGCAAAAGGCAGGCAAGGTGCGTGCATTTGGTTTGTCAAACGAGAGTGCATGGGGAACGGCGCAATGGTTGCGGTTATCAGAAGAACACGGATTGCCGCGTATGGCCAGTATTCAAAATGAATACAGCTTGATGTGCCGCATGTTTGATACGGATTTGGCGGAGACGTGCCATCATGAAGATGTTGGGTTGTTGTCGTTTTCACCGCTGGCGACGGGGATTTTGTCGGGCAAGTATTTGGACGGTGCGATGCCTGAACAATCACGTGGGACGTTGGCGCATGGGTTGGGTGGACGGTTAACGCCGCGTGTGGATGATGCGACGCGGGCCTATATGGACGTGGCGAAGACGTATGGTTTGGATACCTGTCAGATGGCGTTGGCGTGGTGCCGCACGCGGCCCTTTATGGCGTCTTCGATTTTTGGTGCGCGTACCAATGACCAATTAGATAACGCATTGGCCAGTGTTAATGTGACGCTGAGTGATGATTGTTTGCGTGATATTGAACGGGCGCATAAATTACATCCGATGCCTTACTGATGTGGGCTGTATTCGCGGTTTGCGCGGCTTTTGTGCAAAACTTGCGATTTATGTTGCAAAAGCATCTGGCGGCGACTGGATTGTCGCCAGCAGGCGCAACGTTTGCGCGGTTTGTGTGGTCTGTGCCGATGGTATTGGCGATTGTTTGGGTCATGTTGTTTACCAAGGGCGAAACGATGCCGGTGTTGAACGGGCGGTTTTTTGGGTTTGCTATGATCGGCGGCGTGGCGCAGATTTTGGCGACTGTGGCTGTTGTTAAATTATTTTCCTTTCGTAATTTTGCAGTCGCATCCACATTTAAGAAGACGGAAACCTTACAGGCGGCGATACTGGGTATTGTTGTTTTAGGGGATTTGATGAGCCCGCTTGGTTGGCTGGCACTGATGATTGGATTGGTGGGGGTTATCATGCTGTCATCGCAACCACTGTCTGGACAAACAAATATTTTCAACCGTGCCAGCGGATTGGGGATATTGGCGGGGTTCCTGTTTGGGGTTTCAGGTGTGGCGTACCGCGCGGCATCGATGGCGTTTGGGCATGACGATTTTGTGGTGCGTGCATTAATCACGTTGGGGTTTGTCGTCTGTTTTCAAACGTTGATTATGTCAATGTATTTGCGGTTTCGTGAGCCAGATGAAATTTTGAAAGTTCTAAAAGCTTGGCGTGTTACGTTTTTTGTTGGGCTGTTTGGAATGTTGGGGTCGATGTGTTGGTTTATGGCGTTCACATTGCAAAATGTGGCCTATGTCAAAATGGTAGGCCAGATTGAGCTGATCTTTGCGGCTGTTGGATCATATTTCTTTTTCAAGGAACGTATGAAAATGCGCGAATTGATTGGCATCATCTTTGTGACGATGTCAATTTTCGCGCTTATTTTTACACTTTAGCAAAACCATGCATGCGTTTTGCCCATTGAAGGCCGACGAATGCGCCTTTGATGCGTGGCAGTAAGTAGAGTGCCATGGCGATAAAGACGATGGAAAAGCCAACGGTCAGAACCAATGGATCTGGGCGATACAGTTCAAATACGATCAACATGAGTGGCGCCAACAAGTGGCCTGCAACCAAGATGGTGACATAGGCCGGGCCGTCGTCTGCGCGTTGGTGATGCAGTTCTTGGGCGCATACAGCACATTCATCGCGTACCTTAAGGTAGCCATTCATCAATGGGCCTGAGCCGCAATTTGGACACGTGCGTTTCCAGCCGCGAAGAAGGGCAGGTTTTACGAGACGTTCGGGGATTGATTTGTTATCTGTCATGCGCCCTAGATAGACCTAATTTTTTAAAAAGAAAGGGGACATCCTGCCCCGTGGCGCGATGTCGCAAAAACTTTTTGAAATTAATTGCGACGGAAAAGTGGAGGTGGCGCGTTTAGCTTATAGAAACGCAATGAAGCGTTGGACTAGGAGCAGAAAATGAACACACTTGCTAAAACAGCTGTTGTAAGCGCAACCGTAATCGCATTGTTGGGAACCGCCGGCGTCGTATTCGCAAAAAATCACGAAGGCAAAAAAGGCCCGCGTATGAATTTTGAGCAATTGGATGCAAATGCAGACGGCTTTATCACCAAAGAAGAAATGCAAGCAGCCAGTGCTGCACGTTTTGCGGTCAATGACACGGATGGTGATGGATTTTTGAATGCCGAGGAATTGGTAGCAAGCCATCCAAAAATGGGCAAAGGCGGCAAACATGGCGAAAATGCGGGCGAACAAGGCACGCGTAAGCAAGCACGCATGATGCGCTTTATGGATGAAAACGGCGACGGCAAAGTTGCGTTGAGCGAAATGCCAACTGATCGTTTGGACCGTATGTTCGCAAAGCTTGATACCGATGAAGATGGCAAAATTTCCAAAGCGGAAATGGACGCACGCAAAGGTATGAAGCGTAAAAATAAACAAGGCTAAATGCCTGTGGCCAAGGGTGATGCCCTTGGCCATTCACTTGTGATTTAGGTGACGAAAGCGTAACTGTTTGGGATGACGATGCCGTTTGATGCCAGTTCAGAAATACACGACGATGCGTTGATGGTTTTATATGCCAACGGCGATGGTGAAGCCGCGCGTATTTTAGCGGCACGCCACACCAAACGGGTTTTGGCGTTGGCGTATCGGATGTTGCAAAATCAAGCGGCGGCAGAAGATGTGGCACAAGAGGCGATGATACGTTTGTGGAAGATTGCGCCAGAATGGCGCCGTGGTGAAGCCAAGGTTTCAACGTGGTTATACCGAATTGCAAGTAACCTGTGTTTGGATCAGTTGCGCAAGAAACGAGGCGCTGCATTGGACGATATTGCAGAGCCAGAAGACGATGCCGCATCTGTTGAAGAGGTGATGTTGCACAAAACACGTGTTGCGACACTAAACGAAGCGATGAATGAATTGCCTGAGCGGCAAAAATTGGCGGTGACATTGCGCCATCTAGACGAAATGGCGAACCCAGAGATCGCAGAAATCATGGACATCTCTGTAGAGGCCGTAGAAAGTTTAACGTCACGTGGCAAGCGCACATTGCGTGCACTGCTACAAGGACAAGAAGCAAAGATTGGATATGGGACATGACCAATAAATTGCAAAATGAATTTGATTTGGACGCTTTGTTTGCGACCGAAAAATCAGATGCGATTACACCAAGTGATACGTTTATGGCGAGGGTTTTGGCGGATGCGGATGAAATTCACGCTGCGCGCCAGAAACTGGCACCAGTGGTTTCGCCAACGCCGTGGTGGCAAGGGTTTGTGCAACATTTAGGTGATTGGCAAGCAGTGAGTGCGTTTGCCACATGCGCCTGTTTTGGACTGTATCTGGGATATGCATCAACATTTGATCAGGTTTTGGGGCTTGTGCAATCGCAGGAAACAGCTGATTTACTGGATGTACGCGATAGTTTCAGTGTGGCATCTGAATTCGAAATTAGTTTTCTAGAGGGATAACATCATGAAAGAGCGAAAGTTCAATTGGAAGAAAATGTTATTAATCGTCTCTTTGGGGCTGAATATTTTGGTTATCAGTGCATTGGCTGGTTCGGTATTTAAAATGCGCGGTGGTGATCGCCATCTTGACGGCGCAAGTGTGCAAGGTGCGATGATCCGCGCATTGCCCGAAGATCAGCGCAGGCAGTTAGGCCAACGCATACGTAAAAATGGCGAGCATTTCAAAGCACAACGTGGTCAATCACGTGCATTGCGCGCCGCTTTGAAAGAGGCGATTGCAGCACAGCCATTTGATGGCGAAGCATTACATCAGGTATTTGAGCGGCAAAAGGGACTGCGTTCTGCATTTAGTGAACGTGGAGATGCCTTGTGGATTGAACTGATCACAAGCATGACAGATGAAGAACGCGCAACGTTTTCTGAAAATATCCAATTCCGTAAAAAACGTAAATCGAAGCCGTAAATTAGGCGGCGGCAACAAAGATGCAATTACGGCCTTGTTTTTTTTGCTTTGTACAAAGCTTGGTCCGCGGAATTGATCAGATCAGAGGCGTGTTTATGGCGTTTAGCGCGTCGCGCAATGCCAATAGATACAGTGATTTTTTGATTAATTTTATGCGATCGAATTTCAAATGGATTATGTTCCACAAGATGGCGCAAACGTTCTGCAATTTCGAGCGCACGTTCCATGGATGCATCGGGAATAAGAACCAAAAACTCTTCTCCACCCATACGTGCGACCATATCCACGCGGCGCACATTGTCAGATAAGCGGGTCGCAATTTGCTGTAGTATTGCGTCGCCACCGATGTGCCCCAACGTGTCATTGACCACCTTAAATCGATCAATATCGAGCATTAATGCCACCAGCGCGCGGCCATTTTTTTGAGCTTGGTGAAAGTGTTTTGACAGGTATTGTTGGGCGTGCCGGCGATTATAAAGGCCCGTAAGTGGGTCGATACACGCCTCTTTGACGCGTTCATTCAAAAGGCCGCGAAGTTTCGATTTGTGTTGGTTTATCGCGATTAAGGATTGAATGCGTGTATTGATTTGCGGCGATGGCGCGGTAGATAATAGGCATTCCAGTGCTCCCAATTCATACAACCGTTTAATTTGAACACCTGCTGTTTTGTCCACGAGGCAGAGGGTCGGAATATGCTTGGTCGCTGCGTTTTCCTGGAGGTTTGAAAGCAGGCGACATTGCGCATCAGCGCTTTGGATAATGATTAGGTCAGTGTTTTTGCGAATATCATTGGGTGCGCAATCGCTGGACAAATTATAGCTGGTGCCAATCAGAGGATCGAGATGAAAATCGATGTCTTTTGTTCGGTGGTTTATGATGGCCACCTTGGATTTGGTTAAGCGTTGCGATGGGAATTCGACTGTGATGTCGTTGAAGCCAAATTGATCAGATGCATTGGCGTGGGTTTTCAAGGAATCCAATTCGACTTTTTGACGATACAGTAATCGTAGGCGTGAAATTAGCCTTACTTGGTCTTGGGGGTATAATTGGACGTCATCAACCAAATTAATTAATGCTTTGCCCCAATCAATTTGTTTTGATGTGTTGGTGTATAAAACGACAGGAATATGAGCGCTGAATGCATTTAACTTTAGTTTTTTGCAGATTTCATAACTGTCGTGGCGACCCAGATGTGTTGCCATTAAAATCAAGTCTGGTTGAAACTTTAACACAGCCTGGGAAATCGCATTGGCATCAGCGACACAAATTGTTTCGAAGTATTCAGAAACGAGAGTCGTTTTTAGGGCAATACGGTTATTCGCAATTGAATCAGCAATTAGTATTCTTCCTGGCATGACCCTTGAACTCCATTGCGTTTAATCGTTAGTTAACCTTAAAAATGTTAACGAATGATTGCGAAACAGCGGAGAATTTTATGCTTTTTACTGCGGCATCTGCCGAAATCATTGGACTTAAGGCGTTAGAATGGCTGGCGGCAGAGGATGATTTGTTCATGACATTCTTGGGCAGTTCAGGGGCGGATCTTAAGGATGTTCAAAATGGTGCATCTGATCCAGCGTTTTTGGGGTCTGTTTTGGACTTTATCTTGATGGATGATCAATGGGTTCAGGATTTTTGTAATCATGCAACATTAGAATACGACGCGCCTTATGCAGCGCGTCAATTTTTACCAGGTGGAGAAATACCAAATTGGACGTAGATAAACAGCAAATCAAAGCGATTGTGTTTGATAAAGATGGCACGTTGATTGACTTTGAAGCCAGCTGGGGGACGGGCATGCAGGCTTTGTTGGATGCGGTCGCCCCAAATGATGACGTGCGAATGGCCAAACTGGCCGATGCCGCGGGTTTCGATTTGCAAAACCGGCGATTTGCTGGTGGGTCGGTTTTTGTGAATGGCACGACGGCGGATATGATTGCTGTTTGGCAGGGTGTTGAGCCAACATTGGATAGTGCCGAAATTCTGACAAAGGGCGAAATAGCATTTAGTGGATTAGAGCCTGCACCATTGTGCGATTTACCCGCGTTAATGGGTCAGCTTCGCGATATGGGATTTGCATTGGGCGTTGTGACAAACGCAGCAGAAGCGCCGACATTGGTTCAATTAGAAAAGCTGGGGTGTCTTGATCTGTTTGATATGGTGATCGGGTGTGACAGTGGATTTACGCCGAAACCTGCTGGTGATACGATTTTGGGGTTTTGTCAGCAAGTTGGATTGGATCCAGCGCAAGTCGCTATGGTCGGTGACAGCACGCATGATTTGAATGCCGGTCGTGCTGCAGGTGTTGGAATGAACGTCGGCGTTTTATCGGGCCCAGCCAAACGTGGGCAAATTGCAGATTTGTCAGATGTGATTTTAGGCGATGTGACGGAATTGATTTCATTATTTCACGGGCAAGGATTGGAAAGCGGCGCGTAAGGTCGCTTTCTGGCAAGAATAGGTCGCCTGACATGGCAGTCTGATCCCAAATAGGGAGACTAAAATGTCCAGAGTAAGAACGCGTTCCGGTGGCCGTGCAGGCAATCAACGTCGCGCAGTGAAAACCGTTATTGAGCAAATGCCATGGCGTCAGGTTGTAAATACTGACCGTCCAACGGAACCTTTGGACGAAGAGGGTGTAGCGGCCATCCATGAAGGTGTGATCAATATCCTAGAGAATATTGGCATCGAATTTATGAACCCTCAAGCGTTGGAAATCCTGAAAAAAGGTGGCGCGACGGTGAACGGTGAAAACGTGCGTATTGGGCGCGATTTGTTAAATGAAATGCTGGCAGATGTGCCCGCAGAGTTTACGATCACGCCGCGCAATCCAGATCGTGAAATACGGCTGGGTGGCAAAAATATGGCATTCGTGAATGTGTCATCGCCGCCTAATATGTGGGATTTGGAACGCGGAAAACGTGCAGGTGATTTTGAAGGTTTCAAAGATTTCGTGAAATTGACGCAGTATTTCAACTGTATCCATGTGGCAGGTGGTTATCCTGTTGAGCCTGTCGATATTCACGCATCTGTACGCCATTTGGATTGTTTGTATGAAAAGTTGACGCTGACGGACAAGGTTACACATGCGTATTCACTGGGCAAAGAGCGTGTCGAAGATGTGATGGAAATGGTGCGGATCGCCGGTGGTTTGACCCATGAAGAATTCGAAGAAAAGCCACGCATGTACACGAATATCAATTCTGTTTCACCATTGAAGCATGATTTTCCGATGTTGGATGGCACCATTCGTTTGGCGCGTCGTGGTCAACCGATTGTGGTGACACCGTTCACACTGGCCGGCGCGATGGCACCTGTGACGATGTCGGGTGCGGTAACGTTATCGCTGGCCGAAGGTTTAGCTGCGATTGTGATGATTCAGATGATCCGTAAGGGTTGCCCTGTGATGATTGGGACGTTTACGTCGAATGTGGATATGAAATCGGGCGCGCCTGCGTTTGGTACGCCTGAATATATTCGCGCGACACAAATGACTGGGCAGATGGCACGTTATTACGGATTGCCAATGCGGTCGTCTGGTGTGTGTACCGCAAATGTACCTGATGGGCAGGCGATGTGGGAGACATCGAATTCCCTGTGGGCTGCTGTGCAGTCAGGTACGAATTTAGTGTATCACGCGGCGGGTTGGTTGGAAGGTGGGCTGATTGCCAGCCCTGAAAAGTTCATTATGGACTGCGAAGTTATTCAACAAATCCAACGTTATATGGAACCGTCAATTGTTGCCACTGGCGTTGATGATATTGCGATTGATGCCGTGCGCGAAGTCGGTCATTTGCCCGGCGCCAACTATTTCGCGATTGATCACACACAGGATCGGTATGTAGATGCGTTTTATGGACCGTTCTTGTCTGATTGGACCAATTACGAAGCTTGGGAGTTGAATGGCGGCGATTGGACCGCACAACGTGCGCATAAGATATACAAGGCCATCATCAATGAATTCGAAGCGCCCCCGATGGACGAAGCCATCAGGGAAGAGTTGCAAGAATTTGTGGCGAAACGCAAAGCGGAAGGCGGCGCACCGACTGATTTTTAATTAAAATCTTAGACGACTTCTATTGGTTTCCTCAAACAGTCCTTAAGCCACTGTCGTTACAGTGATGAGAGGCTGGCAGAGGAAGTGTCGATGCACGGGTTGATAAATCGGGGGTTACAATGCTTTGTATTAAGCATTTATGGAAATGACGTTTGGGAAGATGTATGTGCGGATGCTGGTTTAAGTTTCAATAACTTTGAAACGATGTTGTGTTACGACGATATAATTACTGAACAGGTTTTGGATGCAATTTGCCATGCCACCAAGCGTGATCGTCCTGAAATATTGGAAGATTACGGGACCTTTATTGTGTCTGAACATTGTTCCCCTGCTGTGAAGAAATTGTTGCGTTTGGGCGGAGAAACATTCGTTGAATTTCTGCACTCACTTGAAGATGTTTACGATCGTGTGCAAATTGCGATTCCCGATTTGGAAACACCGACAATGCGCTTGGAAGTGCGATCACCCAAAGAATATATTTTGAGGTATGAATTTTACAAATGTGGCTTTGGTGCAGTGTTTTTAGGATTGTTGCGTGCCATGGCAGATGAGTACGGATCGTTGGTCACGATTACGCGTGAGAGTAGGGTTTCTGCTGGAATTGATAAGGATCTTTTTTATATCCATGTGTTTCAAGACGAGTGACGCAAACAAAACGATGAGGCGGCATAGGAATGGCGGATTTTTCACCTATGAAATTGCAATTGGATGAGGAGACTTTGAACCGCTTTATGCCAATGTATATTTTGTTTGATAACGATTGGCGGGTTCGACGGTTTGGATCAACTATGGGCAAATTGGGAATGTGTGAGAACAGTATCGGGTGTTATTTTTTAGATATTTTTGATGTTCTACGGCCCAGGCGATTTATCCAAGATACCAAGATTTTGACAGAGCATGATGGAAAAATAACGGCGCGTATGAAGGCAAGCTCGGTTGGCAAGTTGAAAGGATTTGCGCGGGTTTTGCCCGGAAATCAGGGGATTTTGGTAAACTTCTCATTAGGCGCTGGAATGGTCAATGCGGTGGAGAATGAAGGTTTAATCGCGCGTGATTTTGCCCCAACGGATGCGAGTATTGATTTGCTTTATCTTATTGAAGTGCAGCAAGCATTGTTAGGGGAGGCACGTAAATCAACCATTCAAATGCACACAGACAGAAGTTCGGCGATGGCAAAAGCGGATACGGATGTTTTGACCGGTTTGTCGAACCGACGTGGGATGGAGGCGTTTGTGGGCCGGATCATGGGGCGCAAAACGTTTGTTCCATTTGCATTTATCATGATTGATTTAGATTTTTTTAAGGCAGTGAATGACACATTTGGGCACGCAGCTGGGGATGCAGTTTTAGCCGAAGTTGCGAAGCGATTGACCCAGTTAACCCGCCGTGGTGATTTGGTTGCGCGAACTGGTGGTGACGAGTTTAATTTGATTTTGCCTAATTTCACGGACTCGGATGCAGCGTTGGAGTTGTCAAAACGCATTATTCGGGATCTGAGCAAAGACATTTTGTTTGAAAGTGCGGTTTGCACAATTGGGGCCAGTATTGGCACGACCGTTGTTTTACACAAAACAGATTTTGTTGACTTGTCAGAAATGGTGGACAAAGGTTTGTACGAAAGCAAACAAAAGGGAAGGGGAACCGTTACAATGGTGTAAGGTAAATGGTACCAGCGCCCCGATTTGAACGGGGTGCCTCCTGATCCACAATCAGGCGCTCTAACCAAGTGAGCTACGCCGGCATTGAGGGTCATTTAGCCCAAGCTTTCGGCTCTGGCAAGTCCGATCATGCTTGAATTTACGACTTTCTCTTGTTAGGCCGAAAAAAACATTATTTGGACATAGGTAAAACGATATGGGTATCAATACAGAAGTCGACGTAGAAGCGAATTTGCAGATTGGCCCGACCAGCGATGGTATGGTCCGCCTTTTTATCGAGGGTAAAGGAATCGAAGTGCCGTTGGATTTCGATCCAGAAGAGGCGGAAGAAATTGCAGAAGAGATTCGTGCAGCCGCTGCAAAGGCACGTGCGCAACACAAACGCTAAATGCGCGGGTCGATGAAGGCTTGCAGACGTTCTGAAGTATTTCGTGCAAATTTTAACGTTAACTTTTTCCGGCGCGCTGGGGATAGTTTTTGTTCTGGTGCGTCGCGCATGATTTCTGCGCTATAGGCGTCGGCGAAAATTAGACCCGTATCATCGGGTAATAGATCGATTGGAAAATCTGGAGCGACGGCCCAAAAATAACGATCGCACCATTCCAAGTATCCGCGCCATTTTGTGTCTGATTGAAAATCGGCCTTACTTGATTTGCATTCTATAATCCAAATTTCGCCTTTGGGACCAAGGGCGATAACGTCAACGCGTAGGCCCGATGTTGGAACAAACTCTGTTAAGCTGTTGAAATTTAGATTGCGCATGTGACGTACGACACCACGTGCGAGCAATTGTCCGGGCTGTAATGCGTCATCCATTATTTGAACTTAGAGTGGGGGATTGGTTTAAATCAAGCCCAAGGTTATCAGACGTTTACGATAAGTATTTGCAAGGGCGTCTGTTGAATAGTGTTCTTGGACAAAGGCCTGGCCGAGTTTTGCGCGTTGATTAGCCATATCGAGATTTTCGTAAACGTCCAACAGGTTTTGTGCCAAATCATTAACCGATATGTCAGCCCATTGAGCACCCTGTGCATCATAGATTGCATGACCCTGTGGAACATCGATCAATTGGGCGTCCACTGGAAAGGCTGTTTTTGATGTGCAAAAATCCGTAACACCGCCCCAGTTTGTGACGATCGTCGGTTTTTTTAAGCCAAGGGCATATGCTGGTAGATATCCAAATCCTTCGCCGCGATGAGCGGAAACAACACAGTTTGCTTGTGCCATTAAACGAAATAGGTATTCCAACGGCAACATTTGTTCGATCAGGTTAATGCGTGAATCAATTTGAGCCGCTGTGCGTATTTGTGCCATTTGTCCATTGGGATCGCCCCAATGCCCATCGACGCTGGGGGTTGATTTCAAAACGAGACGCACATGTGAATTTTTTCTGGCCGGAAAGGCACGTTGGAATGCATTGACGACAGCCATGGGATTTTTACGTTCCACTGATGAATGAAAATCGAAGGCCGTGAAAAACGTAAAGTGATTTGGGTCAGGGCGTGTGATCGATGCCATTTTTTTAAGGTAGGGCAATTCGTCCAATGCTTTGCCAACTTTGGTCACCGACTGAGCGCCTGCTTGGCGATAAAGATTGGCGACGAATTCCGATGGCGTCCAGATTTCGTTTACCATGTCGATGCCAAGTTTGTGGACGTCAGGCAGTTTGCTGGTTTCCCAAAGAAAGTAACCAATGTGATAGATATCTTTGCGGTAAGCGAATTGAGGCGTCATGATATTCATCGGGATACGTTCGGAATTGACGTGGTGGAGGACGAAGTTTCCTTTTGGCATTGTGGTGTTTGAGTTTGAATTTATCTGTGGTTTGAAATCGGAATTCAAGTTGCGATTTTTATGATATAAACCAATTTTATCAAAAGCTTGTTGCGACATCCTCATGTTGCTTCCCAAGCCAGTTTGTTGTTCTGGATAGCCAATGACCTCGGCTTGTGATTTTGCGCTGGGTGTTCGGGTTGGAACGGAAAGATATTGGCGCAGTTCAGGTGCCATTACGTTTGGTGATCTATGAAACCAGCGTGCAATTTCGGTGGCGTTCCATGGAGATTTTATTTTGTCTGTAGGCAGATCAATCCGGCATAGCATTGCCAGTAAGATGGCCATGCCAGTTGGGCCGTGTTTATGACGGCGCGATAAAAGAATTTTTTTGAAATGTGGATCGAACGCTGGGGCGGATTTTGGGTCGTTGAAAAAACGGCAAAGCTGTCCTACTTTTGAGCAGTTTTCAAAGTGTGCAGAATTCGGCGCCTTTGGCAGTTCCCAAGGAACCCAGAATTCGACGAGCTTTTCACGTGCCGTTGTTTTGTACCAATCCAAGGCGTCTTTTTGGCCTTGTGCAGTGTTTAATTCAAATTTGTGATTGCGATTTAGTGTGTTCAGTAAGTGATTTGCGTATCGGGGTAGATTGTTCGATTTGTCCAATTTTAGGGCCATTTTTAAAACCGGAAATGGTGGCAGGCTGTGGGTAATGTGGGAATCATTTGGTGTGGGTTGTGAACGAAAGCGTTTGATCAAACTGGTCTTTCGTAAATCGGGATGCGATGCCAGCTGACACAGGGTAAGTAAATCAGTGTCGCTTGATTGCGTTGCTTGAAGGAACCGGAGGAGCTTATGGGGCGAGAATTTAGAATCTCTGTCGCGAAATGTGGCGTGTTCCAAGACAGTGTATTCAGCTGATTCTAAATCAATCGGGGTAAAACTTTCGCCTGTGATATCTTTGACGATGGATGCAGCGGCGTTTTTATTTGGTGAAATTTGTTGAACCAAGCCAAGGGGAAGAGCGCGCGCAATTGTGCGTTCCAGTTTGTTTCCAACGGCGAATGATTTGCGGCCCGCAGCCTGGAGTTGGTGGACGAATTTTAGCATACGCCCATATTCCTTGGTTTTGGCCCATCGGTTTGTTGATCGATATTGAGGCGCTGCCAATGTTTCCAAAAAGACCACGACATGATCATATCTGTTTAGGAACTGACTGGATTGTGCGAATTTATAGGGCGTCCTAAAATTCATAATCCTTCGCGCCAATGGATTGGACGTTGGTGAAACAGTTTCGACATTATGACCTGTTTCAATCAAATGAGCGGTGAGTTTTAACATTTCAACCTGTGCAATCGAATTGCCTGCATTCATTTCACCAAAAAGCAGAACTGATTTTGGTCGGGGAAAAGCCGTAGGCCGAGTGGCGTTTTTGAGTGTTTTGAATGCTGTTTGATCAAGATGCATAATATATTCCAATTCACAATTGAGCCCATCCTTTCAGTCAGCCGTTAATAAAGGTTAAAGAAAGTTCACTATGTTTACCGACGTTTATCGGCGCAGTTTATTGGTGCTCACAATTGCGTGCTGGGCTTGTGGCGGTTGATCGATGTCTGTATGGTGAGTGGTGGCGGGTTCTGCCCTTCTGGTTAGAAGCCCTATTTTAGTGGCCGATAATCTTTCTTGAGGGAACTGGCTCTGTGACTGACCCTGGTCTATCATATCCGGTACCCACCTGTTTTACACAGGCAACGAAATTTCACGCCTCGACCGTTGGTTGTGAGTGGTTGCAATGATACCGCGAACGAATGTGGGCCCGCCGCTTTTTGACTGTTCAGTTACTATCTTTTTGATAGAAGACACCCATGAGTGATATTCAAAGTTTGAAAAGCCAGTGCCGTAAGGCTGCCTTTGCCGCGCGCAAAGAGGCGCATGGGTTGGGATTGGACCAAGAGGCCAATGCCCAGCTGACGTCGTTTTTAAAGATGCAAGAGGATGCGCTGACCATCGCCGCATATATGCCAATCCGCACCGAAGTGTCCCCGTTGAAATCGATGGAAGCCATGGCGCGTCGTGGACGCAATATTTGTGTGCCTGTGGTTGTGGCAGCGGGAAGCCCGTTGGAGTTTCACCGCTGGACGCCCGATTGCGAGATGGTTGAAGGTGCGTTTGGCGCAATGATACCAGCCAAGGTCGATGTTTTATTACCCGATGTTGTGATTACACCGTTGGCGGCATTTGATATGGGTGGATACCGTTTGGGTTATGGCGGCGGATTTTATGATCGAAGTTTTGAAGAGTTAAGCGAATTTAAAAAGGTTCAGGCCATTGGTTATGCGTATAGCACCCAAGAAGTCATGATGGTTCCGCGTGAAGATACCGATTACCCAATGGATGCAATAATAACAGAACGCGGCATCTTGTCCTTTTAGGACAAGGAGCGTATCGGAGTTTAATGAGACTTTTATTTCTTGGCGATGTCATGGGCCGATCAGGCCGCAAAGCAATCAGTGAACGATTAATGCGTTTGCGGACAGAATGGCGATTGGATTTCGTCGTGGTGAACGGTGAAAATGCAACCGGCGGCATGGGTTTGTCAGCAGGGCATGCAAAGGTTCTGCTAGAAGCAGGTGCCGATTGTATCACGTTAGGTGATCATGCGTTTGATCAGCGTGATATGTTATCGTATTGCGAACAAGAGCCACGCATTGTCAGGCCCTTAAATTTTGCCAAAATGGCACCAGGTAAAGGCGTGCGTGTTATTAAGGCGCAAAATGGCAAAAAGGTTTTGGTGGCGCAGGCATTGGGCCAAGTGTTCATGAAAAAACCATTCGATGATCCATTTTCCGCGCTGGATGGTACATTGCGTACCGCACCGATGGGCGGAGCCGTGGATGCAGTTATCGTTGATTTTCACGCCGAAGCGACATCCGAAAAAGTAGCCATGGGACATTGGTTGGATGGGCGTGCATCCATGGTTGTGGGTACGCATACGCATATCCCAACGGCAGATGCGCAAATTTTACCACGTGGCACTGCGCATCAATCAGATGCGGGAATGTGCGGCGATTATAACAGTGTGATTGGCATGCAAAAGGACGAACCTTTGCGCCGTTTTATCACTGGTATGAACAAAGAACGATTTACGCCTGCTGCGGACGAAGCGACGTTATGTGGCTTGTTCGTTGAAACGGATGATAAAACGGGTCTGGCGAAAGAAGTCGTGCAAATTCGCGTTGGCGGACGTTTGCAGCAATCGGTGCCTGCATGAGAAGTGAAACATGGCTGTATATGCCGCTGGCCGTGATTGGTGCGACGTGGGGTTTGACGATTCCTGCCATGAAAGTGGCCGTGGACAGTGGGTATCCTGTTTCGGGTGTTTTGTTTTGGCAGGTTCTGTTGGCCAGTATGGTCGCGTTTTTGTTATTCTTACCTAAACGACGCGCAATTCCTGTAACACGCCGCCGAGTTGCGTTGTGGACATGGATTATGGCGTTTGGATCGGTTTTGCCGGGGTTTATTTCGTATACTGCTGCGGGGCATTTGCCGGCAGGGGTGATGGCGATAACCATTGCGATGGTGCCCATCTTTATTATGCCGATCGCAATTCTTACTGGGCATGAGGTGTTTAAACCTAAACGCGTTTTAGGTGTTTTGATGGGCGCTTTAGCAATTTTCTTGTTGATTGGGCCTGATACTAGCCTGCCTGATCCAAGTAAGGCGGGATTTGTATTGTTGGCGTTGTTGTCCCCAGTTTTTTATGCATTTGAAGATAACTTTATTGCATATTTCGGATTGGATGGTTTGACACCAATTGAAACGTTGTTGGGTTCCGCACTGTTAGGTGTTTTCATAATGAGTGGGGTCGTTATTTCCCAAGGGACATTCATACCTATTTGGCAAGGTGGGTTCTCTATGGCTGATTGGGCCATTGTTGTGGTTGGCCTGACGACCGGTGTCGCATATGCAGGCTTTATCTGGATTATTGGCCAAACGGGGCCTGTGTTTGCTGGGCAAGTTGCCTATCTAGTGACGATGTTTGGCGTTTTGTGGTCGGTCGTTTTATTGGGCGAAACCTATTCGGGTTATATCTGGGCCGCCTTTGGTGTCATGATGTTTGGTATGTTTTTAGTGCGCCCGCGCGGCGATGCCTCTTGAGGCGGCTGGGCTAATCGCTACATTAAGGGGATCGCATAGGGAACCTTTTGATGCTGGCTGATTTTATACCTGTTGATTATCACGCTTATATTGCGATGGCGTTGATTGCTGTCATGTTTGTTGGCTTTATCAAAGAGTTGTATCCGACAGAAGTGATTGCCCTTAGCGGGGCGGCGTTTTTGATGCTGACTGGAATTTTACCTTACAACGATGCACTGGCTGTATTTTCAAACCCTGCGCCGTGGACAATTGCGGCGATGTTTATTTTGTCTGGGGCATTGGTACGCACAGGCGCGTTATCAAACCTTACGAACTATGTGACATCTAAGGGTGAGGATAACCCAAAGATGGTATTGGGTGGATTGGCTGTGTTTGTGGTCGTGGCGTCTGCGTTTATGAATAATACACCTGTTGTTGTTATTATGATCCCTATCGCAGTTCAGATGGCCAAAATTATGGGTGTTTCTGGATCTAAGCTGTTGATCCCTTTGTCTTACATGGCAATTTTGGGTGGCATTTTGACGTTGATCGGAACATCGACAAATTTATTGGTGGATGGTGTCGCGCGCGCAGAAGGATTGGAACCGTTCACGATGTTCGAAGTCACACCGTTGGCCATTATTTTAGTGTTGGTTGGTGGTTTATACCTGCGTATTTTTGCCAACCGGTTGTTACCGTCGCGTGAAAGCATGGCGGATTTGTTGGGGAGCAGTGCATCCAAGCGCTTTATCACTGAAGTGATCATTCCAGAGAATAGTGCGTTGATTGGTGAAAAGCCTCGTGAAGTTGATTTGTTTAAGCGCGAAGGTAGTCGGGTGATCGATGTGTTGCGCCGTGACGAAAGTTTACGTTTGAAAATTGGTGAAGTCGCATTGCAGGCGGGTGATCGTGTGGTGATGAAAACGCCAGTAGGTGAGTTGTTGGGGTTAAACGAAGGTAAGGATGTGCATGTCGCAGACCGTGTTTCGTCCAAAGAGGCCACAACTGTTGAAGCATTGATAACACCGGGCTGTAAAATGATTGGGCGCCGTATTGGTGATATGCACCTACGTCGTACCTTTGGTGTGTATGCATTGGCGCTGCACCGTAAGAATCAAAATATTGGTAAGCAATTGGAAGATATCCAAGTACGGGTTGGTGATACCATTTTGCTGGAGGGTGCGGGCGAAGATATTGGACAATTAGCGCGTGAAATGGGGTTGGTGGATTTGGCACAACCAACCGAACGCCCATATCGTCGAAATAAGGCCCCGATTGTCATCGTAGCATTGGCGGCGGTTGTTGTTTTGGCCGCGCTTGGTGTGGCACCTATTTTCAGTATTGCGGCTGTTGGTGTGGCGGCTGTGTTGTTGTCACGTTGTATTGATGGCGATGAAGCATTCGAAGCTGTCGATGGGCGCTTGTTGGTTTTAATATTCTCGATGTTGGCAATCGGTGCCGGATTACAGGCATCAGGCGCGGTGGCATTGATTGCAAATGGGGTGGCGCCGCAATTAATGGGAATGCATCCGTTTTTCGTGGTGTGGGCGATTTATCTGCTGACGTCTGTTTTAACGGAGCTTGTTTCAAATAATGCCGTTGCCGTGGTGGTCACGCCGATTGCAATTGCATTGGCAAGCGCGTTGGGCATTGATCCACGACCCTTGGTTGTGGCTGTTATGGTTGCCGCCAGTGCCAGTTTCGCAACTCCCATAGGATATCAGACAAATACGTTGGTCTATGGACCAGGTGGGTATGCGTTTACGGATTTTATGAAAATTGGGGTGCCGTTGAATATCATTATTGGGGTCGTTGCATCGGCGTTGATCCCGTTTTTTTGGCCGTTATAAGCTTGGTCCTATTGAAACCTGCGTGCCTATTTTGTAGGAAGCTGGCAGAGAAATTTAATTCAAGGGGTTCGCATCATGGCAGGCCATTCCAAATGGGCAAATATTCAGCACCGTAAAGGTCGTCAGGATAAATTACGCTCGAAGCTATTTTCGAAACTTTCAAAAGAGATCACGGTCGCTGCAAAAATGGGCGATCCAGATCCTGATAAGAACCCACGTTTACGTTTAGCCGTCAAAGAAGCGAAATCAGTTTCTGTACCAAAGGACGTGATTGAACGCGCCATTGGTAAGGCCAGCGCGGCGGATGAGGGAAACTATGACGAAATCCGTTACGAGGGTTATGGCCCGAACGGTGTAGCTGTTATTGTCGAAGCAATGACGGATAACAAAAACCGTACTGCGTCATCTGTGCGGTCGTTGTTTACCAAATCTGGCGGTAATTTGGCAGAAACGGGTGCGGTTTCGTTTATGTTCGAACGTAAAGGTTTAGTTGTTTATAAGGCTGATATTGCTGACGTTGATACAATGTTTGAACATGCAATCGAGGCGGGCGCAGACGATGTGGAATCATCGGAAGATGGTCATGATATTTACTGTGCTGATACCGATTTAAACGAAGTTTCCAAAGCATTGGAAGCGGCGCTGGGCGAAAGTGTAACAACCAAGTTGATCTGGAAGCCAACAATGATGACCGAGTTGGATTTGGATGGCGCGGAAAAATTGATGCGCTTGATCGAAAATTTGGAAGATGATGATGATGTGCAGAACATCACAACCAACATGGATGTGTCGGACGAAATTATGGCGCAGCTTTAGGAGCCTCTTGGATCATATTGAATTTTCCAATGGCCTGAAGGCCCGTGAAAAGGTTGCGTTGAATGCGCGGAGCCGTTTTGCGGGCCTTTTGCATTTGGGGCTGCATTTTGGTTTAATTGTCATTTTGGCGCTGGTGGTTATGCGGGGCGGGGTGATCGGGACGTTGGCCATTTTGCCCTTGGGCATTGCTTGGGTGTTTTTGTTTTCTTTAGAGCACGAAGCCACGCATCAAACGCCGTTTGAAAATAGGCGTGTGAACGAATGGGCTGGGCAGTTCTGTGGGATTGTATTGTTATTGCCATTTCAATGGTTTCGCTATTTCCATTTGGCGCATCATCGTTACACAAATGATCCCAATAAAGACCCAGAACTGTTGTCAGGCGTGGCACCTGAAACCAAGCGCGCATTGATTTGGCATGCCAGTGGATTTCCATATTGGATGGGGATGTCGCGTAAAATTTGGCGCAATGCGTTTGGTGAAAATCGCGATTCTTATCTGCCAGCATCGGCCAAAGCCAAAGTACGCAGCGAAGCTCGGTTAGCTGTATTCATATACGTTTGTGTTGCGGTTTTCAGCTTGTTCAATCCTGTGTTGATCTGGATTTGGGTTATCCCCGTTATGGTCGGTCAGCCGTTTTTGCGGGTGTATTTATTGGCTGAACATGGACGTTGTGCGTTTGTCGCGAATATGTTGGAAAACACGCGGACGACATATACCAACAGAATTGTCCGTTTTTTGGCTTGGAATATGCCATATCACATCGAACACCACAGTTTTCCAAATGTGCCGTTTTATAATTTACCAAAGTTGAATGAATTGATGTCTACGCATCTGCGTGAAACTGAAGATGGCTATGTCAAATTTACAGCGACGTATTATCGGGGCCTTGATTAGACCCCGATAGAATTTTTTATGTGCGCATTTTGTTGAACATGGCGAATCCGTACATGCCTGCCAGCATGGCAATCATGAATACGATGCCGCTGGTGCCACCAAATGAGAGTGATGCCATCGCAGGTCCGGGACAGAAACCGGCCAATGCCCAACCCATGCCAAATAAGATCGCACCAATGATGAGAGGGCGATCAAGTTTTGTGTTGGGTGCAGAGGGAAGGGCAGTACCAATTATAGAGGCGCCACGCTTTTCTGCGACGCGCCATGCAATAAACATCGGGATGATTGCGCCGCCCATAACGAAAACCAAGCTTGGATCCCAACCGCCAAATAAATCAAGGAACCCTTGAACTTTTAATGTGTCGGTCATGCCTGAGATCACAAGACCAAGGCCAAACAAGGAGCCTGTTAGAAGCGAGATGATATTTCTCATGATAGAACTCCGATTTGACGTGCAATGACAATGGTGACGACGCCTGCGCCGATATAGACCAATGTGGATAAGATTGAGCGCAGTGACAGGCGCGACATGCCGCAAACACCGTGGCCCGATGTACAGCCAGAGCCAAGGCGTGTGCCGATGCCAACCAAAAGGCCTGCGACGACTACCAAGGTTAAATTTGTTGTGGCATTTGTTGAAGGCAGCGTTTTGTACAAGCCGAGTAATGCGGGTGCACCGATCAAGCCGCCAACAAACATAAATCGTTCCACAAGGTTTGAACGCCCAGAACCGTCAATCAATCCTCCGATAATTCCAGAAGCGCCCATTATGCGTCCGTTACCCAATAAAAAGAGTGCGCCAGCGGCGCCTATCATCAGCCCACCAATCAGGGCGTTAATCCAACTTGAATAATCCACAGTGTTTCCTTTGCGTGATTTGTATATTGCATGCGACGTTATGCCTGTTTCCCTTAAGAGGAAAGATAAAACACATTCAATAAGTATAATATGTTTTTTAACTGCCGTGTTTAAGTGATTTAGCCCGCGTGTTGCAAAACATTACGTCTAATTGTCGTTTTGACAGCTGACGTAGGGGGGTAAGAGTGCTACACGGTGCTATCGTAAATGTATAAATCACTGAATAAGACTTCGGTGACGCTTGAACAAGGAGGTTTGTCATGCGCATAGGAACACCTAAAGAGATTTTTCCGGGGGAAAACCGAGTGGCAATGACGCCTGATTCGGCTTTGCAACTGCAAAAACTTGGATATGAATGTGTGATTGAAAAGGGTGCCGGCGAAGCCGCTCGTTTTTCTGATCAAGATTATAAAAAAGCCGGCGTAAAGGTCGTGGCAACTGCTGCGGCGTTGTACAAAGAGGCGGACGTCGTTGCCAAGGTCCGACCACCCGAAGATATAGAGATCAAACGATTAAAAAAGGGGCAAACCCTGATCTCGTTCTTCTATCCTGCACAAAATGCAGAATTGATGGAAGCCGCCAATAATAAAGGCGCACATGTGATTGCCATGGATATGGTGCCTCGTATCAGCCGTGCGCAGAAAATGGATGCGCTGTCATCTATGGCTAATATCGCGGGTTATCGCGCGGTGATGGAGGCGGGCAATAATTTTGGCCGTTTCTTTACGGGTCAAATTACAGCCGCTGGTAAGGTTCCACCAGCCAAGGTTTTAGTTGTGGGTGCTGGCGTAGCTGGTTTGGCCGCAATTGGCGCGGCAACGTCATTGGGCGCGATGGTTTACGCCTTTGATGTGCGTCCAGAGGTTGCTGAGCAAATCGAAAGCATGGGTGCCGAATTCGTATACCTTGATTTTGACGAAGAACAGACAGATGGTGCTGAAACAGGTGGTTATGCCGCCCCGTCCAGCCCTGCGTTTCGTGAAAAGCAATTGGCGAAATTTCGCGAGTTAGCGCCAGAGATGGATATTGTGATTACCACAGCATTGATCCCAGGACGTGATGCGCCGAAATTGTGGTTAGCTGATATGGTTGAATTACAAAAACCAGGCTCAGTTGTCGTTGATTTGGCTGCTGAACGTGGCGGGAACTGTGATTTGACCGTTGCGGATCAAAAAATAGTTTCAGATAATCATGTGACAGTCATTGGGTACACAGATTTGCCAAGCCGCATGGCCGCGCAATCATCGACACTGTACGCCACAAATATTCGCCACATGATGACGGATTTGACACCTGAAAAAGATGGCAAATTAAATCATGACATGAAGGACGATGTTATCCGTGGGGCGACAGCCACACATAAGGGTAAGATCACGTTCCCACCGCCACCACCTAAAGTGGCGGCGATTGCGGCGAAGAAACCGACGGCACCTGAACCAACAGCCCAAGAAGTTGCAGCGGCTGAAGCTGCGGCGTTGAAGAAGGCGGGCACGCAACAAACCGCGTTGCTGGTCGGCGGTGGTTTGTTGATGTTATGGATAGGGGCATATGCACCCGCATCATTCATGCAGCATTTCATTGTATTCGTATTGGCCTGTTTCATCGGTTTCCAAGTGATTTGGAACGTCAGCCATTCGTTGCACACACCATTGATGGCGATTACCAATGCGATTTCGGGGATTATTATCCTTGGCGCATTACTGCAAATTGGCGGCAACGGGTTCATTGTAACCGTTTTGGCCAGCATTTCGGTGCTGATTGCCATGATCAACATTGTGGGTGGCTTTATGGTTACCCGTCGTATGTTGCAAATGTTCCAGAAATCTTAGGAGGACGTTATGAGCATAGGTATCGTAACAGCCGCATATATCGCGGCGTCGGTTTTGTTCATTCTGGCCCTTGGCGGATTGAGTAATCAAGAGAAAGCTAAACGTGCAGTTTGGTTTGGTATTGTTGGTATGGCTGTGGCCGTTGTTGCCACGGTTTTCGGGCCTGGTGTTGGTGGCTGGTCGTTGATGTTATTGTTGCCCTTGTTGGGCGTTGGCGCATACATCGGCATGGTCGTGGCACAGCGTGTCGAAATGACGGAGATGCCGCAATTGGTGGCGGCGTTGCATTCATTTGTGGGTTTAGCGGCGGTGTTTATCGGCCTGAATTCCGATTTTGTTGGCACGCATGGGCTGATTGGCGCAGAAGTCGCCATTCACGAAGTTGAAGTGTTCCTTGGCGTGTTTATTGGTGCGATTACCTTTACGGGTTCCATTGTCGCATACGGGAAACTGGCGGGAAAGATCGATGGTAAGGCGTTGATTTTGCCATTCCGTCACCTGTTGAATGCAGGCGCAATTGTGATCAGTTTGGCCTTGTTGATGATGTACATGAACCATGCTGGTTCTTGGACGTTGTATCTGATGTTGTTAATCGCATTCGCGGTTGGTGCGCATTTGGTTGCGGCGATTGGTGGGGCGGATATGCCCGTAGTTGTGTCTATGTTGAACAGCTATTCTGGTTGGGCTGCGGCCGCGACTGGGTTCTTGTTGGGCAACGATCTGTTGATTGTAACGGGCGCATTGGTTGGTTCTAGTGGTGCGATTCTGTCGTACATCATGTGTAAAGCGATGAACCGTTCGTTCATTTCGGTGATCTTGGGCGGCTTTGGTGGCGCCAAGGGTCCTGCAATGGAAATTGAAGGCGAGATGATTGCAACGGACGTAAACACAGTTGCGGCGCAACTGATGGATGCGGACAGTGTTGTTATTATTCCAGGTTATGGCATGGCGGTGGCACAAGCGCAGCAATCTGTTTCAGAGCTGACACGTCGTTTGCGTGACAAAGGTAAGACGGTTCGTTTTGCGATCCATCCTGTTGCGGGGCGTTTGCCAGGCCACATGAACGTGTTGTTGGCTGAAGCAAAAGTGCCATATGATATCGTTCTGGAAATGGATGAAATTAACGATGATTTTCCTGAAACGGATGTGGCGATTGTGATCGGGTCAAATGACATCGTGAACCCAGCCGCACAAGAAGATCCTAATAGCCCCATTGCAGGCATGCCTGTCTTGGAATGCTGGAAGGCCAAATCTGTGATCGTGTCTAAACGCGGGCAGGGGACTGGTTATTCGGGGATTGAAAATCCGCTGTTCTTTAAAGAGAATACGCGAATGTTGTATGGTGATGCCAAGGCAAGCTTGGATCAACTTTTACAATCAATTAGTTAAACGAAAGGGCCCGATTTTCGGGCTCTTTTTTATTCGAATGATTCTTGGATATAGTCGATCAATTCTAAAGCGAACCAACCAAGGACGAAACCCAGTATTATGCCAATAGTTAACATGTCATTTTCTCCAGCTTAGTCGTAATCAGTTAGGTGTTAATTTAAATACTAATAACCCATAGGTTGCGGGGCGATTCTCGAACACTCTCTAAACTTAATGTAATATATTAGAATTTACTTATAAAAGAGAATATTGCCCGTTGTCCCTCGATTGACCAAAGATCCTCGTGGTGACCAGTTTCAATTACTTTTAATGTTTTTTGTGGCGAAGGTGATGCGCTGAACACAGCTTTGCCATGGGCCACTGGGATTAATTTGTCTTGCTGTCCGTGAATTACGAGCAACGGGACTTTGACTGTTTTTATTGCATTCAACGTGTTCCAACGTTGGTCCAAAATATAACGTATTGGAAAAAATGGCATTTGAGCTGCGGCTAGATCCGTAATGGATTTATACGGCGCTTCTAGAACAATTGCTTTGGGTGGTTGCGTGTTTGCCAGCTGTACCGCAACGCCTGTGCCTAGGCTTTCTCCGTAGTAGATGAGGGGCGATTTGGATGAAAATCCCAACTTGGTCTTGTTTTCAACCAAATAGATGGCGTCTTGCATGATTGTTGATTGACTGGGCTTCCCTTTTGATCCAGAGGAACCGCGATAAGCCATGGCGAGCAGACCATATCCGCGGTTAACTAGGCGATTAAAACGTTGGGCGCGAACAGCCAAATTTCCAGCGTTTCCATGGAAATACACGATCGTTGGTTTGCGTCCATTTGGCAGTTTTGTCCAAACGATCAATGGGGTTTCATCAAAGCTGTTAAATACATGTTCTGAAATTTTGGGAACACCCGCATTTATGGGGGTAATGTGAGCTGGATTAAATGGGTAGATCAGCGCGAAACGCCCGAACCAAATGGCAGCCAGACTTAGGGCGTAAATTGTAAGTATTGTCAGAAATAGTTTGCGCATGACCCTGCCAAAATGTGTGAACAGGATCTTACGCGATTTTTCAAAAGTGGGCAAAGGTTCAGTTGCCGAAAGCCTCGTCGATGACGTCATAAACCTCTAATGCGACCCAACCGACGACGATGCCGATTAAAATTCCAAATGCAAAAGTCAATTTTTCCTCCGTTTAGGTTTAATAAAAATTTAGAGGCAATTGTTTAAAATTCCGTTTATGCCGTAATTTTTGTTCCCAAACCCACCAAAGAGATTGTTTTCACAGGCGTGAGTGCGTTATGCAGTCTTAAATTGAGAGGCAACGCAACAATGCATAAACATCGTGGTTTTCCATCCCGCTTACCTAGTAGTGATTTTCAGTTCACTATTCGTCGCCCGAACAAAAAAGGTGCCACGCCGATCATTCGCCGTGAGCGTTACGCTGATCGCCGCAATGTAGATCGCAAGGCGGACGAAGTGTTTATGCTGTCATTGATCGAAAATTTTGGTGAAGAGCCTTTTATCCGAGGAAATTTGGATGCAGGACGAATTTCATGGATGTGGGAGCGCGAGGTTTTGCCTGTGAGCGACCCGTTTGATCCATGCGATTACGAAGCAGAGATGCGCGTTGATATCAGCAAAGCGATGGTTAGTTTCCCTAAGATATTCACGGATGAATACGAATAGTTGGCGTTTTTTTGCTTACGTAAACAACCATTTGGCGGCAAATCGCTGATTTGTTCAACCTTGATCAGAAGCGTTTGAATGTCCGCTGAAACGGTGGCTATGTGATTGAGCGAAAGGATTTTACCAAAGATCCTGACGAAAAATGAAAGGCAAAAGCAATACAAACGAAATCTGTTATGTCCCCTTTTTGAACAGGTTTTCACGAACGTTTCCCCCTCTCGTTCGTACGTTTAACGCTTTTGCCTTTTATAATTCCCCTTTAAAATTGACCTTTAGATGGATGCGCAATTTGTCGCAAAATATATTTTGGGGTGTGCAGTCGTCTTTATAGGGGCTAGGTTTTGCGCCAAATAGGATGGAGAGCCAAATGTCGTACAAAGAAGCTTTTGAAAGCGCAAAATCAGACCCTGAAAAATTCTGGATGGAAGCCGCTTCGCATGTGGATTGGGTGAAAGAGCCAAGTAAGGCACTATTTTCAGAAAATGCTCCTTTTTATGAATGGTTCAAAGATGCGCAGGTAAACACCTGTTACAACGCTGTGGATCGCCATGTTGAAAACGGTAAGGGTGATCAAACGGCAATCATTTATGATAGCCCAATCACGGGTTCTAAGGGCAAAGTTTCCTATGCGGAATTGCAAGAACAGACGGCTGCATTAGGTGGCGCGTTGCAGGCCCAAGGTATCGAAAAGGGTGATCGCGTCATTATCTATATGCCGATGATTCCACAGGCGTTGGTTGCGATGTTGGCTTGTTCGCGCATCGGCGCTGTTCATTCCGTTGTATTTGGTGGTTTTGCCGCAAACGAATTGGCGACACGAATTGATGATTGTACACCAAAAGCGATTATTGCGGCGTCTTGTGGGATCGAACCATCGGGCGTTATTGCATATAAACCGTTGCTGGATGCGGCGATTGAACTGGCGGAACATAAGCCTGAAACTTGTGTTGTATTCCAACGTGAACAGTTGACTGCGGATATGATCGACGGGCGTGATGTAGATTGGAATGCATCCCAAGTTGGTGTGACGCCAGCGGAATGTGTCGCAGTTAGCGGCGATCATCCTGTTTATATTTTGTACACATCAGGGACGACAGGCGCACCCAAAGGTGTTTTGCGCCCGACAGCGGGCCATATCGTGGCGCTGAACTGGACGATGAAGAATGTATACGACATGGACCCAGGTGACGTGTTTTGGGCCGCCTCGGATGTTGGTTGGGTCGTTGGCCATTCCTATATTTGTTATGGGCCGTTAATTCATGGTAACACGACGCTTGTTTTCGAAGGAAAGCCCGTCGGCACACCAGACGCAGGCACATTCTGGCGCGTCATTAGTGAGTATAACGTTAAGGCGTTGTTTACTGCGCCAACTGCGTTTCGTGCGATTAAGCGCGTCGATCCTAAGGGCGAGTTTATTAAAAAGTATGACCTGTCATGCCTGAAAACTCTGTTTCTTGCTGGTGAACGTGCCGATCCTGATACAATCGTTTGGGCGCAAGATCATTTGGGGGTGCCTGTCATTGACCATTGGTGGCAAACTGAAACTGGTTTCGCGATTGCGTCGAATCCGTGGGGTATTGAAAAGTTGCCAGTGAAATTGGGCTCACCGACAGTTCCGATGCCTGGTTACGACGTTCAGATTTTGGACGAGGCTGGAAAAGAGGTGGCAGACGGTGAAATGGGCGCAATTACGATTAAATTGCCATTGCCGCCCGGTACATTACCGACCCTTTGGAATGCTGATGCGCGTTTTAAATCATCTTATTTGGATGCTTTCCCCGGGTATTATGAAACGGGCGATGCAGGGTACAAGGATGAAGACGGATATCTGTATATCATGGCGCGCACAGATGATGTGATCAATGTGGCGGGTCATCGATTGTCATCTGGTCAAATGGAAGAAGTTTTGTCGGGCCATCCTGATGTTGCTGAATGTGCCGTGATTGGTGCGGCAGATGCGCTGAAAGGGCAGACACCTATTGGTTTTGTTTGTCTAAATTCAGGAACTGAAAAATCTAACGAGGATGTCATCAAGGAATGTGTCGGCTTAATCAGAAGCAAGATTGGTCCTGTTGCGGCATTTAAGACTGCGTTGGTGGTAGATCGATTGCCAAAAACACGTTCAGGTAAAATCTTGCGTGGGACGATCGTAAAAATCGCAGACGGCCAAGATTATAAAATGCCCGCGACAATCGATGATCCCGTAATTTTGGATGAAATTACTGCAGCTTTGAAGGCCATTGGGTACCCCAAAGTCTAGGACTGAATTTAAAAATTAAATTGCTTTAAAGGACGCTAAAACCATTGCGTCCTTTATTTGTTCGGTTGCGAAAAGGTGTTGGAGTGCATAGTTTATGCACAACTCAGTTAGGAAGAGACCATGATTTCTAAAAAAACGATTTTGTCAGTGGGTTTGTTAGCCATTGCGATGCCGCACATGGCGTCTGCACAAGCATTAAAAGGTGTGAAAACCCCAGCAAACTTGCCACCAGCAGACTACAATGGTGTACAATTTGTTGACCACAAAGGATGTATCTTTGTTCGCGCTGGTCGCTTGGGCGATATAAGTTGGGTTCCGCGTATTGATCAGACCCGAAAACATATGTGTTCCAAAACTTATGCATCGACATTCCCAAAGGCCGACGAGAAACCGGTGGTCGAGGCGGTTGAACCGACTGCGGTGGCTGCATTAGATCGTGGAAAAGTAGCATATAAGGGCGATGTTATTAAGCCTGTAGCTGCGCCAGATACATCATTGGTGCAGATAAAAGAAAATACGCTGTCTGCGGCGCAAAAGGCAAAGCAAGCTGCAACGAAAGCGGCTGAGGCCGAACGTGAAGCGCAGTTGGCCGCCCAAGAAATTGCAGCAGATAAGTTACGCCAAGATGCGATTGCAAAAAAAGAAGCTGATGATGCTAAGAAAGCAGAACAGTTAGCAAGTGCGATGAAGGCTGCTGAAGAGGCGGCTGTTGCAGACGACGTAATCAAGGCACAGATTGCAGAAAAAATTACCCAAGATAAGCAAGCCCGTTTAGAAAAACGCGCCGCTGACAAAAAAGCACGTGCATTGGCATTAGAGCAGAAAAAAGCTGATGCGAAGGCCGCAAGAGATGCCAGAAATGCAAAGCGTGAGGCAGACCGATTAGCCAGTGCCAAAAAGCGTGAAGAAACGCGATTGGCCAGTTTGAAAAAACGCGAAGAGGCTAAGGTTGCTGCGGCAAATAAGAAGGCCGAAAAAGTAGCGGCGCAAGCTGCTGCAAAATCAATCAAAGTAGCCAAAGTGGAGCAAGTGGTTACGAAACCTTCAAAGGTTGCTGAAGTTGTCAAAGCGCCAGTTAAAAAGGTGAATGAAAAAGCCGCTGCATTGAAAGAAGCTGCAATTGCAAAGAAAGTGGCAATCGCTGCCGCAAAGAAAGCGCGTGCAGATGAAAAAGCGGCTGATGAAGCGGCAAAGGCGCAGGCATTTCCATCAGGGTATTATGTCGATCTTGGAACGAACCTGAATGCGGCGCGTGCTCAGGCAGTTGTTTCGCGTTTGTCGGCGAGTGGGTACCGCGTACAAACACGCGTGACTGGCAATACAACACAAGTGTTTGCTGGGCCTTTCAGAAGCCAAAGCAATGCCCGCGTGGCATTTTACCAAGTTACCAACGAAGGCTTTAAAAAAGCTACAGTTGTCAAAAAATAAGACTTTCCAATACGGAAGATCTGGCCTGCCGGTTTATCCGGCAGGTACATAATTTTAAGGTGTTACCATGGAAAATGCGGTCGTAATTGAAAATGAAGCCTCTGATCGCGCCTATGAAATGGATTCGAGTTGGGTTGAGCGTGTTCTCGAACTGATCACGGCCAATGATCAATCTGGACTGATCGCCATTTTGGACGAACAGCACGCCGCAGATATTGCCGATCTTTTTGAACAAATTAAACCACACCAACGTTCGGCGCTGTTACAATTGTGGGGCAAAGAAATGGACGGCGAAGTGTTCGCCGAAATGGACGAGGCCCTGTCCGCTGATTTGATTGAACAGTTGCCGGATTCCATTGTCGGCGACGTTTTGCGTGACTTGGAAACCGATGATGTCGTGGATTTGGTTGAAGAGCTGGATGAAGGTCAAAAAGAGCGTGTTTTAGGCGCATTAGAAGATGCCGACCGTGTTGCAGTTCGCAGTTCACTGTCATATCCAGAAGAAACCGCAGGCCGGTTGATGGCGCGTGAGTTGGTGATGGCGCCAACGCATTGGACTGTTGGACAGACAATTACCAGTCTGCGTGCAGATACAAATTTACCGGATCAATTTTATGATGTTGTCGTTGTTGACCCAATGTCCAAACCAATTGGCAAAGTCCCGTTATATGCGTTGTTAACGGCAAAACGATCCACGCCGTTGATGGATATCGTTGATCAAGAATTTCGCACTATTCCCGTTATGCAAAGCCAAGAAGACGTGGCCTATGCGTTTAACCAATATAATATGATTTCCGCCCCTGTTGTTGATGAAGAAAACCGTTTGGTTGGTGTCATCACGATGGATGATGCGATGGAAGTCTTGGGTGAAGAGGCCGAAGAAGATATTAAATTGCTGGGTGGTGTTGGCGATGAAAGTTTAACCGATTCAATCATTGCCACGACCCGCCAACGATTTCCGTGGCTCGGAGTGAATTTAATCACGTCGATCATTGCATCAATTGTGATTTCCCAATTTTCAACCACGATCGAAGCCATCGTCGCGTTGGCTGTATTGATGCCAATTGTGGCGTCTATGGGGGGGAATGCTGGTACACAAACGTTGACTGTGGCTGTGCGTGCATTGGCAACCAAGGATTTAACGCCATCAAACGCATGGCGCGTTATTCGCCGCGAAGTATTGGTGGGGCTATTCAATGGGATATTGTTTGCCGCGATCATCGGTGTTGTTGGAATTATGTGGTATGGGTCCGCAATGTTGGGCGTTGTTTTGGCACTTGCCATGGTGATCAATTTGTTGGTCGCTGGGTTGGCTGGCATATTAGTGCCGCTTACACTTGATCGATTTGGAATGGATCCCGCACTTGGGTCTAGTGCGTTGGTTACAACTGTAACAGACGTTGTTGGATTTTTGGCATTCTTGGGATTTGCGAGTGCGTTGTTGTTATAACATCCTACGGTACGCGCATTGTTTTCGTTCGCGATCCTTTTGTTACCCTTGCTTCACTTTCACTGATTGAAACAACTTTCCAACCAGCAATACGTTGGCCAACCTTCACCGATCGATAGCCACCGGTAGAGGTTCGAAACAGTGCGCTTCGTTTAGAGGGAGCACCAAAAATTCCAACAAGGCTGAGTGCGCTTTTGCTGAATGTTGTGCTGGCACGGGTTGCTTTGTCGGTATCTGGTGCGGTTTTTGTCGCGGGTTTATCAACAGAGACGGTCGTTGTGGAAACTGTCACTGATGGTTTTGATTTTGCGCGTTTTACAATGTCGCGAAAGTTAGACGTCTTTTTGGGCGGGCGTTTATCTGTGCCACTGGCCAAAGAGCTGGCTGCCAATTGTGTTTGTGCAGTCGATGCATCATCGATTATGGCCTGCTGAACTAAATCTTGTGCAATGGCCGCTTCTGTTGTTTTTGCGCTTGTTGCTGCTTTGCTGCGCAGATTGGCAGGTCGCCGTGGTGGTCGCGCAACGTTGGATGGCGCAGCAGGGGGCAGTGTGACAACAGGTGTGGTGCGGTTGCCGTCACGAAGTTTAGGGGGCGGGTAATTCGCGTCTTCGGGTACTGCGGCGTCTGTTAGTTCAGGTGTGTTGGGTGCTGTGATATTGTCTGGGAATTTTGGCACAGTTGCGTTGGCAGATAGATGATCCAACGCAAGGGCTGAATGACTGCTCGAAACCAATTGTGGTTGTGCCCAATCCATTTTTTCAATTGGAGAAAGTTTTTGAACAGCCAGAAATGGTTCGCTTGAATTGCTCAAAGGTGACAGTTTTGTTTGTGCGTCGATACTGTTTGCTAAGATGTCCAAATCTTTGGCATCAAAAGTATCAATGGAAACAAAGGGCTCTGATACTTGCACAGAGGAAGCTTTCATAACCGAAGCAACAGGTTGCTGCACTGGTTGCGCAAGAGGGAGAGGCTTTGGTGTCAGCGATCCTTGTATTTCAGGTGTTGGCACAGAAGTACTTTTGGCCGATGAATACACCATGCTGATTGCGCCAATGGCGACAATCGCCGCCGCAAGGCTAGGCCATGGCGTAAACTTGGATTTTTTAACTGCCTTTGTTAAGTGTAACTTGGGCTGACCGACAAAACCTTGTGGCGTTATGCGCGCAGAAAAAAATGTTGTTGAAAAATCATATTGCGCCACAAAATCAGTGGCTTCGACCAAAGTTTCGCGAAATGCATAAAGCGCAGCTTGTTTTTGAAACGTATCTACATCGCCCAGCGTGAATGAAATTTCTTCAATCGGGGTATTCGCATCCTCAGAAATGTCTCTCTCTGGGCAATCACTGTCGACTGAGCGTAACATTACATCTTCGAGTGGCAAAACAAAGCAACCTTTGGTTTGCGCAAGCCATGTGCGCTGACTTCGGCGCGGAAATCTTTCATCATTTCACGAAAGTCGGGGTCGCCCATATCGGCAAGACCAATTTCCTGCCAATTGACTTCGTCTTTGGTCGATAAAAGGATTATCGCCTTGCCGAAAAATTCCAATGCATATGTCGTTTTCTGCTTGGTAATCATAATCTGTTTCTTGTCCGAAATCTTTTGCGTATTCTATGCGTTTCTGAGGCGTGGAACAAGTATTCGCTTATTATATCGGCGGAAAAGTGAATTATTTGCGATGAGCATGAGAACACTAAACATCGATTTCGAAAACATGAAGCTTAAATACGCTTATGCAAATTGGATTGAGCACGATATTTGACACTCATTCCAAGATTGAAGGTGGGCTGGTTTATGAGATGAGACGTGGAATTTCGATTTTAGGGCATCGGTTTTGCACCATTTTAAACCCATACCCTGTGGCCAATTCCAATGCTTCGTCGCTGATCACATCCAATTGAGTCCAGATGTATTTCAAGTTTGGCATCAGATGTTCATGTGCTTGTTTCACAATTTCAGGAACGGCATCGGAACGGCGAAAAATATCTAATGCGTCAATTTTGATGGATTTGGGGATGTCGGCCAAGCTGGCGTAAACAGTTTCGCCTTGCCACTCTTTGCCGGCTGAACCCGGGTTGATGGGGATGACGCAGTAGCCATGAGAAATTAAATATTCCGAAACATAGTATGAAGGGCGCGCAGGGTTCATTGACGCACCAACACAGGCGAAGGTTTTGGTTTTGTTGAATATCTCGCGGATTGTAGAGTCTGTGTCCATATGCGTATCTTAGTTTGGAGTTATGCGGATGACAAAGAAAAAGCGTCTGACAATGTCAGACGCCAAGTGTGGAACGAGGGACAGTTAAAGTGGCGAGAGTTCCATCTTCGCCGGTAGTATTGATATAGTAACGAATTATTCAATTTTAAGAGGTGTTCTTTAATTTAGGACATCCGGCCAGTTTTTGTTGGCACGTGCGATGTTGCCGGGGATATCAAGTTTCCACAATGCGCGGACTTCTGTGTTGAAATTCAAGTATAACTTTCCTTCCACAATGGTCCATGCATCAGGTTCGGTTTTTGCTGTGGCACCTTTGGATACCGCATAGGCGCAATAACCACCGTATTGTGGTGCATAACGTTCTGGGTCAGCGCCAAAGGTAGCTTTGTTTTCTGCGCTAGAGAACAAGAATGTAGCGCCTTGGTACATTGCTGAATGTTCGATCGAACCTGCAACTGGTTTTGCCATTTCAAAATAGCCAACGGGATCGTGTCCATTGATTGCATATCCCCCCTTGCCCACAAAAATAGGGGGCTTGGCGGCGAAAGCGGGCGTTGCAACGGTGGCTGCGATTAAACCCAAAGTAGTGCGACGTGTCACATTCATTTTGATCTCCTTTTGTTATGTTGAATATGCAGGTTTTTAAATAATGGGAAAGTAGGCTCGCGAAACTGTCATTTTTTGTTAGGGGCCGTGTGCGAAAAATGGTAAATTTGGGCCAATTATTACAGAACCAAAGAAATTTAGGGGAGATATAACATGGTAATATTACAAAAAATCATGCCGTTTCAAACGAGTCAGCCGATTGCGTTAAATGCAAAGCTGTTATTGAAGATCGTTGGTTTGTTGGCATTCTTACTGCCGGTTATGATGTTGGTTGGCACAATTACAGTTCCGGGCGTTTGTATGCGCGAATCTATTAGTGGGTTTTATTTCACACCTGTCACAGGTGATTTATTTGTTGGTTCGCTTTGCTTTATTGGATTGTTTTTGTTCACCTATCGCGGTTGGACCGGGGATAGGACGGACAATAAATTGGCGTCTGTCGCGGGGACATGTTCAATCGGAATTGCTTTGATCCCAACGCTTGGCATCGAATGCACCCAAGAAATTGCCCGTATGCGTGGTTTTTTACCAACGGGGGCAGGCGCAGACACCAGCCATTACATGTTATTTGGCACCCTTGGTGATTGGTTCACGTCGCAACATGTTCATTTAATGCTGGCTGGCATATTTTTCGTAATTATCGGGTATATGTGTCTGTTTAGGTTCACCAAAACCAGCCCAGACCCAAGTCACACAATGACTCCTGAAAAGATTAAACGTAACCGTCTGTACCGCATTTGCGGGATTATTATCTGGCTGAGCGTTGTTGGCGTTGCTACATCCGAGAAAAGCCATTGGCCAATTGGCGACTATCAAACGTTTAAATTTGAGTTTGTCGCGCTATGGGCTTTTGGACTCGCTTGGATGGTTAAGGGCGAGATGTTGAACCTGATGGTTGATCGTAATTAACGAACCTTAGCCGCATAAAGCGCAATAGCTGCGGCGTTGGATACGTTCAGAGAGCCAAAATCGGCGGCATAGTCGATTTTGACCAACTCGTTGCATGATTCTTTGGTTAAATCACGTAATCCAGGGCCTTCGGCCCCCATAACAACTGCCATTGGTTTGTCGCCATGCGCTGCGACTGCGTCATCGATGCTGGCTGTGGCGGTGCCGTCCATGCCGACAACATAGTATCCCATTTCACGCAGGGTAGTGATGCAAGTCGCCAGATTTCGAACACGTAGATAGGGTTGGCGTTCCAATGCGCCCGACGCTGTTTTTGCCAAGGCACCGGTTTCTGGTGCGGAATGACGCGAAGTGGCGATAACAGCACGTGCGCCGAATACCTCTGCTGAGCGTAAAATTGCGCCAACGTTATGAGGGTCGCTGACACGGTCAAGGATGACCAGACGTGTCTTTTGACCACGCGGGGCACATATATCGGACAAGTTGCCCCAATCCAGCGGCTTTACCTCTAATGCGGCACCTTGGTGAACCGACTGTGGATCGATGGGGGGCTCGAATTTACGTGGATCCAGAACTTCTGCTTCCATGCCCGATTTTTCAATCGAATCTTTCAGTTTGTCGTTGGCGTTTTTGGTCACCATTAAACGAATTCGTTCGCGCATTGGGTTTTCCAATGCATCACGAACCGCATGGATGCCAAATAACCATACGGTTTCGGCGGCACCTGCGCGACGTTGACGTTCTTTTTCTACGATCCATACGGGCTTTTTCTTTGATCTGGGGGCCATTTTGGGCGTCCTTAGCGGTTTATATCCTCTTCGCACGGCAATGCAGGGTACCGCAAGTTCACTTATGCATCTTTTGGTGTTGACGGGCATGGAATGTGCGCCTATTCAGACGCTCGTTGAAGGCGTTTACGCATTCACGGGCGACAGGCCGCAAGGTGTGGCAGGAGACTGTAACTCTCTCGGGGAGACCCACGTCTGGTTCGATTCCAGAGTCGCCCACCACTCTTCCCCTTGGTGAAAATTATTGCTAACCATTGTGCATCACACATAGGTTTTATAATGACACACCCCTTAATTTCCCAAACCCATATCAATGACTTTCAACGCGACGGCGTCGTTTTGATCAAAGGCTTGTTTGCGGATTATGTCGAAACATTGCGAACTGGCATTCAGCGCAATATGGATGAACCCGGCCCCTATGCCGCTGAAAACTTGAAAGAGGGCGAAGGCGGGCGGTTTTTCGATGACTATTGCAATTGGAATCGCATTCCCGAATTCGCTGACGTAATTCATAATTCGCCAGCGGCTGCCGTAGCTGCCGAATTGATGAAATCGAAACGGGTCCAAGTGTTTCATGATCATGTCTTGGTAAAGGAACCGGGTACGTCTAAGCCAACGCCGTGGCATCAAGATGGGCCTTATTATTTTGTAGACGGTATACAAAACGTGAGCTTTTGGTCGCCAGTTGACCCTGTGAAAGGCGCCAGTCTTCGGTGCGTTGCAGGCAGTCATCTGTGGGAAAAGCCGGTTTTGCCAACGCGCTGGTTGGCGGAAACCAGTTTTTACCCTGACGATGAAAAATACATGGCTGTTCCTGATCCCGATGCTGAAGGTATGGAAATCAGGGAATGGGAAATGGAACCAGGTGATGCTGTTGCGTTTAATTACGGAATTTTGCACGGTGCGCGTGGTAACACCACGGACATGCGTAGACGTGCGTTTTCATTGAGGCTGGTCGGTGATGATGCGCGTTATGTTGAACGCGCGGGCCCTACTTCACCGCCGTTTCCTGATCATAATATGCAAGCAGGCGATACATTAAGAGAAGATTGGTTCCCTGTTATTCATCAAGCCTAAGGGTGGGTTGAATTTTGGCATTGAAAAGTGAATGGTGAACCAAGCAACGCAGTGGAGCAAAAATAATGCCATCTTTTGATGCCAATAAAGTCGCCCAAATCCATCAACATCTGCACAGCCATCTTCCATCTGATTCCGCATTGCGCGTCAAAGCGTTAGAAACAGTTTTGGTTCAAAAGGGATTGGCGAACAGTGAAAATATTGATCGCTGGGTTGAAGCGTATGCCAATGATGTTGGGCCGATGAGGGGTGCACAAATGGTGGCGCGATCATGGCTTGATGCCGATTTTCGCCACCGATTGTTAGATGATGCGGCAAAGGCTGCCGATGAAATGGGATTTTCAGGGCCCGCATCTGGGCATTTGAAAGCCGTGGAAAATACAGATGTGCAACACAACGTCGTCGTTTGTACGCTGTGTTCTTGTTACCCATTTTCCATTTTGGGAATGGCGCCAAATTGGTATAAAACCGCTGCTTATCGTTCACGCGTTGTACGCGAACCACGTGCCGTATTAGATGAATTTGGTGTTCAAATTTCGACAGATGTGGCTGTCCACGTTTGGGACAGCACGGCCGAGCTGAGGTATCTGGTTATTCCGCAACGTCCCAAAGGGACCGATGGGATGAGTGTTGATGCGTTGGTCAAATTGGTAACCCGAAATTCTATGATTGGAACACAACGTGAATTGTCGGTGGGTGCATAATGGATGGCATTCATGATTTAGGCGGAAAATTGGGGTATGGCCCAGTCGATGTAGATGAGCCTGAAGAACCATTTCATGAAGATTACGAAGG
>Ga0209532_1000417_pt1 | contig 36620 bp, 41 predicted proteins | sample COG_02_FD_184746 | JGI IMG/M metagenome (GOLD analysis project Ga0209532, IMG submission 184746) | Pelagic Microbial community sample from North Sea - COGITO 998_met_02 (SPAdes) (version 2) | ecosystem: Environmental > Aquatic > Marine > Neritic zone/Coastal water | place: Helgoland, sampling... | reverse complement strand
AACGATGGCAGAAATCAAACCAATAAAACTCCAACCTTTCCGCCGCTCCATTGCGCGAATCTCGGCCCCAAATGGCCACGATGTTTCCACTTGGCCGATGTTCATGGGCGCAAACGAAAGTTGGTATGCAAAACCCGATGCTGGCGCTTTAATTGTATCCCCCGAAGAACAGCACCCTATGCCCGCTCATGATGCATGGGCCGACGATATGGTTCTTGCAGAAGGCATCGCTCGGTACCAAGACCACGTCACAGAACCCGTAACGCGAATGATTTCCAATTGGGCCGGATTGCGTACTTTTGCGCCTGATCGAAATCTGGTATTAGGTCCAGCGCCCGATGACACCAGCTTCATTTGGTGTGCAGGTCAGGGCGGATATGGTTTTCAAACAGCGCCGGCTGCATCCCAATTGTTGGCAGATCTTATCGCAGGTCGTTCGCCCCAGTTTTCACCAGATGTTGTACAAGATTTCAGCCCATCTCGTTTTCAATAAAAATCCACTTTAACCAGTGTTGCGCATTCATTTTGGTAAAATGGCCGTTTCTACTTCTTTTCCAAAAACGCATAGGCCTCAAGTATCGTCGCACTCAACCCATCAAAGAACCCAGTCACAGTCACATCAACCAACCCCACAGGTTCGGCCGTGTCGGCCCCAGCGATTTCATCCTCACCACGCAAAACGAACATCGCATTCGGATTGTCGCGCAATTCACGAAAACTCGCGCCTGTGCCATGCTTCAATACATTGATTGCCAAATAATATTGATGGAACCGATGCGCCAGATCGGCCTTGCGCGCATCTAACAACTTTGCTTTCAACTTACGTGCAAATGGCCCGCGTTTAAAATGATGCCCCATCCGCGCTTCAAACACAGAAAAGATATCAACAGCAACCAGTTCCAGCGCAACTGTCGCTGCACGCAACTCTTCGACTTGGTCCTCAGATCCATTCTGCCCATCGATTGCTGTCAGTACTTGCGAAATACGATCCACAGAAATCTTTGCATTGACTTGCGCTGCATCAACCAATTCACCTACACTTTGTGAAGCATCCATCATTCATTCTCCTCATGTTACATGTTCCTTAAACGAAACCCTCAGGAATGATAGTGCACGTATTGCAAATTCATTCCCAACGCATCAGGGCTGGCTAAATAACCCTGCCAACAACCTTGCCCATCTGCCCCATCATGTTTACGCTTTTGCCAAACACCCAATAGGCCCGTAATGACTAATCCAAACAATCCACAACTCTTGCGTATTTACGGCGATACTGACTTCATCACAGGTCTGCGCGCTATTGCGGCGACCTTGGTGGTTATCATCCACACTGGCGCATTCGCAGATTTTGGATTGATCGGTCAAGCAATCACAAACGCTGGTAAATATGGCGTCGATATTTTTTTTGTTATCTCAGGTTTTACGATTGCGAAAACTTTTTCTGATGCACCCAATTATCGTTCATATCTGACACGCCGCATCATGCGTATTTTACCGCTCTATTGGCTGATAATTTCCGTGGCCATGCTTCTTTGGCTGTCAGGGGCATTCTCACTCCCACATTGGATGGTACAACTTGGCGCGAAACCTGACTTCTATAACTATGTGATGCACCTCAGCATGCTCAGCTATCTTGACTACAGAACAGCCAATTCACTTATCGGCGTGGAATGGTCTATTCCAATAGAAGTGTTTTGGTACGTCTGCTTGCCACCATTAATTCATTTTGGAAAAACGATATCCAAAACAATTGGTATGGTGCTGTTCTTAGTCATCCTAACCGGCCTGCTTTCTTATGCTTCCAAGAAATTTTTAGGCACATCACAACCGATCAAATGGTCGCCAATTGCATATGGGCACCTCTTTTTCATCGGTGTCGCAACCTATTACCTGCGCGCGCGCTTCCAATCTGATACATCCAACAGACCAAAATTGTGGATCATTGCTGCAGTCGCGTTATTTGTCATAGCACTCGCATTTAAATTCGACGGACGCTCGGAATTGCTAGCACTGTCCACCGCAATCATGATCGTATTTGTTACGCCAGCGCGCGCAAATTGGCTGACCAGTGCATTAACAACGAAACCAATACTGTTCTTGGGCTCAATCAGCTACAGCATCTATTTGATCCATATTCTCGTTCTTCACATCTTTAGCGAAATGTCCATGCTTCCCACATCTGGTTTCGGAAAGTTCATGATCGTTTATGGAACTACAATCGCTCTCTCGACGGCCACGTATATCCTTGTTGAACGCCCAACGAATAATCTGGGACGTAAGATGGCGCAAAATTGAAATCCACGCCATAAACAGTTAGAAAACCTTGCCCATCTGCCCCATCGCGTCTACGCTTTTATTGAACACGCAAAGGGCCACCGATGACCAAATCTAACCAAAAACTCTCCACTGCCACACGTATCGCACAGGCCCTTCGATATTTGGATCCTGAAACAGGCGCCATTGTTCCGCCAATCCAAACAACGGCAACTTACGCGCGCGATGAAAACTATGAACCACGCAAACCCTATTGGTACAAACGTGATGGCAACGAAACAACAACACACGCCGAACGCATGATCGCCGATCTAGAAGAGGCAGAAGACACCCTTCTTTTCTCTTCTGGCATGGCCGCGGCCCTTGTCGTTATCGACCAGCTCGCACAAAACGCTCACGTCGTCATTCCCCGCGCAATGTATCACGGCGTCCTGCATCAATTCCAAGAAAACGCGGACAAGGGTCGCATTCGCATTTCCTATTACGAAGCAGGCAACCTGACCGAATTGGCCGACGCCATGCGAAACGATACGGTCCTTGTTTGGGCCGAAACACCCAACAATCCAGATTGGGCCGTAACCGATATACAAGCCGCCGCGGATATCGCCCATAAACACGGTGCAAAACTTTTAACCGATTGCACAGGCACACCGCCGATCGCGACCAAGGCCCTTAATTTTGGCGCAGATATTTCGCTGCATTCTGCCACCAAATACCTAAACGGCCACTCTGACGTCACGGCTGGATCACTTTCGACACGTGACACAGGGCCATACTGGGAAAACCTCGCCATGACACGGCGTCGGATGGGGCTGGTGCTACACTCATTTGATGCATTCTTGCTGATCCGTGGCATGCGCACTCTCTTGCTGCGCTATGAACGCTCCACGCAAAATGCAAATCGCATCGCTTATCACTTTGACGACCACGCCCTCATTGAAAAGGTTCTCTACCCAGGCTTACCCAGCCACCCAGGTCACGCAATCCAAGCCGCACAAACAGGGCGCCTTTTTGGCGGCATGATGTCCATCATCGTCAAGGGTACTGAAAAAACCGCCGTCGATGTCACACGTTTTTGTAATGTCTTCTACCCCGCCACCTCGCTTGGTGGTGTCGAAAGCTTAATCGAACACCGCGCAACTGTGTCAGGCCCAAACTTCCCCGTTGACCCCCGCCTCTTGCGTCTGTCCATCGGTATCGAAGACGCAGGTGACTTGATTGACGACCTTGAACAAGCACTCGAACGAGCCAACGCTTAACCTTTACTTTGTTCAAATATCCGCCCCGCAGGGCACCCGCGCGTCAGCGCTCATAATAATGCGAAGCACCGTTTCACAAGGGATTGGAAATGACCAACGACAGCCAAAAACTCTGCCTTGATCCAAACGGCGGCCTGCCCCGATTGCTTGAAATCATGGCACGCTTACGCGATCCCGAAACTGGCTGCCCATGGGACATCGAACAAACCTACAAATCCATCGCACCCTACACAATAGAAGAGGCTTACGAAGTCGCCGACGCTATTGATCAATCCGACTTCCCCGAACTTGAAGGTGAACTTGGCGATCTCCTCCTGCAGGTGGTCTATTATACGCAAATGGGCGCCGAAGACGGCCACTTCACCTTTGAAACAGTCGTCAAAAACATCGCCGACAAAATGATCCATCGCCACCCGCATGTTTTCGGTGACGAAAGCCGCGACAAATCCAGTACACAACAGATCGTCGACTGGGAAAAAATAAAAGCCGCCGAACGCGCCTCTAAATCCGACACACCGTCAAAAACGCTCGACGGTGTCGCCTTAAACCTGCCGGCATTAACACGTGCTGTAAAACTTCAAAAGCGCGCCGCTCGCATTGGCTTTGACTGGCCCGATATTTCAGGTGTTATCGATAAAATCACTGAAGAAGTCGGCGAATTGGTTGAAGCGCGTGAAATCAAAACCCACGCGGACCAAGTCGAAGAATACGGCGACCTGATGTTCGTCATGGCAAACCTTGCACGCCACCTAAAAATTGACCCCGAAGAGGCATTGCGAAGCGCCAACAAAAAATTCCAACGCCGCTTTGACGCTGTGGAACAAAAACTCGCAGACACCGGAAAGTCTCCATCCCAATCGACTTTAACCGAAATGGACACTTTGTGGGACGCAGTAAAATTAGAAGAAAAATCAAAACAATAGCTTGATTTTACATTTTGCCCGAAGGTTCTTGTCAATAAGTGTACATAAGTGTACATTTATTTTCATGAAAGATTCGAACCAAAAAACACGACGCGCTCAAATCGAAGCTGCCGCCTATCACGTTTTGGCGGACAAAGGTTACAAAGGCGCATCAATGTTGGCGATCGCCAAACAAGCGGGCGCATCCAACCAAACACTTTACCGTTGGTATGGCACAAAACAGGGTCTTTTTTCTGCCCTCGTGCGTAAAAATTCCGAAGGCATCGCAAATGCATTAACACTTGCTCTAGAAACCGCCTCAGATCCTTTGCAATCCTTGCGCATCGTCGGCACAGACCTGTTAGTGATGTTGACGGGCGAACGCGCAATCAATCTCAATCGCGCTGCCGCCTTTGATGCGACCCATTCAGGCGAATTGGGACAAGCCATCGCAGATCAAGGCAAATCCCGTATAGCCCCTTTGATTACCCAGATTTTTGCTAACTGCGTAAAAACCGGCGCACTCACTGGCGACCCACATCTAATCGCAGACATCTATATGCGGCTCTTGATCGGCGATGTTCAAATCAGACGGGTCATAAATTCAATTTCACAATTAACACCTAAGCAGGCCGAAAATCGGGCCACTTTCGCACTCGATACAATTAAAAATCTCTACTCATAAGGCATAAAAATGATATTTTTTCGCATTTCCCTGACCGCTTCTCTGATTTTTATGGGGGCTATATTTGGTTTCTTCTATGCCTACATCGCATCGGGTATAAATGGCCTATCGACGATGACAGGGCATGATGCAATCAACGCAATGAATGCCATTAACGGAGCAATCCGCAACGCGACGTTCTTTCCCTTCTTTTTCTTAACGCCCGTGATTTGCTTGATCGCTGCCATTGTGGGGTTCTTCGTCAACGCGCGCCAATCCGCATTCGCCTTGGGCACAGCCACATTAATCTATATCTTCGGTGGAATTATGCTGACGATGATAATGAATGTACCCATGAACGAAACGTTGATGGCGCTGGACACAAACAACCTATCACCAAATCAGGCAAGCATAATTTGGCAAGACTACGCGCGTGATTGGTCATTTTGGAATACAACACGCACAATTCTATCTGGTCTGGCCTTTCTTTGTGTCGGTTACGCAATTTATGTCGCACCAAAAGCACTTCATTGAAAACATTAGCGTAACTCACGCTTCGTGAACGGTAATCCCCGTGCGTTCACGTAACAGATGTTGTCTGGAACATGACCCTGCCCCAGACAACACACAGAAAAAATCGGGGGTTCCACAATGTCACCATTGGCAATTATCACAAACGCACCAATTTGGGTCTGGCCGTTACTGGGGTTACTGATCGCCTATGGCACTTTGGCATCTCGCGAACGCACGACACTAATCGCGCCGATCTATGCACTCCCTTTGCTGGGTATATTATCTTTTAACGCGGTTAACGCTTTACCAGCTTCATACACAATATGGATCATCTTTGCCGGCGCATACGTATTTGGCGCATGGCGCGGGTTTATTTTCCAGGACGGTATTATCCTGTTTAAATCGAAAACGCACGTCACACTATCTGGCGAATGGTTGACGATGCTTGTTGTCATGCTGGTGTTTTGGATGAACTTCATCAGTGCTGTTGTGAATGCCATCGCACCCACTCTTTACACCGCAACCAGTTTCCACACGGTATTCGCAACAATTGCTGGCCTAACTGCTGGCGTCTTTTTGGGCCGCACATTGCGTTTACTGACCAGCCCATCAGAAGTAACAATTTAATCCCAACCATTTCACTCAACTATTGACCCGACTGTTTTGGTCGGGTTAAAAGATAGCACGATAACAAACAGGATTCGTAATGTTTTTCTCTCGCGCTACTGGCATCACCATTGCCCTCGCCACACTTTCAACGCCGATTTTGGCGAATGATGTAAACGTCTATTCATACCGCCAGCCAACATTGGTTAAACCATTATTCGATGCTTTCACGGCGAAAACAGGCATTAACGTAAACGTCCAATTCCTAAACAAAGGCATGGTTGAAAAACTATTGGCCGAAGGCGATCGTTCCCCTGCTGATGTTGTCCTAACCGTGGATATCTCTCGCCTCGCTAGTGTCGTTAACGCAGGCGTCACACAGCCCGTCACCTCTGACATTCTAAACGCCAACATTCCCACAGAATTTCGCGATCCAGACGGTAAATGGTTCGCCATCACATCGCGTGCGCGCATTGTCTACGCATCCAAAGAGCGCGTCGCAGACGGCGAAGTCACCACATACGAAAACCTTGCAGATCCAAAATGGAATGATCGCATTTGCATTCGTTCTGGTACAAATGCATACAACTTGGCCCTTACATCCGCCATCATCGCCAACCACGGCGAAACAGCGGCCCAAGGTTGGCTCGAAGGCGTAAAAGCAAACCTTGCACGCAAACCCCAAGGCAACGATCGCGCCCAAGTAAAGGCAATCTTTGCAGGCGAATGCGACATCTCGATTGGTAACACATATTACATGGCCGCGATGCTGGCAGACCCAGAACAAATCCCATGGGCACAAAGTGTGCGCATCGTGTTCCCAACCTTCGAAGGTGGCGGAACTCACATGAACGTATCTGGCATCGCCATGACAAAATCAGCGCCAAACCGCGAAAACGCACTTAAACTGATGGAATGGTTATCTGGCGACACGGCTCAAAAAATCTATGCCCAAGCAAACGGTGAATACCCAATCAACCCAAATCTGACCGCATCTGAAATGGTAGCCAGTTGGGGTTCGTTCACACCAGACACCACACCACTGGCTGACATTGCGAACCTACGCGACACAGCTCTAAAATTGACGCAAATTGTGGATTTTGACGGCTAAATCAGCCCAAAACCCCAACACAAAACGCCCAAGTGTTCCCCCGCTTGGGCGTTTTTTTGCATTCCCGCTTTACCTGCCTTTTGCCCCCCTGCTAAAAGGAACAAACTCTGGGGAATTTTTATGACCGTATTACAAGTCGCATCGTTGTTAATCGTACTTGCTGGCGCCTTTGGCGCAATCAATTACCTTTTCTTCAAACTCCCCTCTTCTATCGGCATTCTAATCGTAGCCCTTTTGGCCTCGATCACAGTGCTGGCCGTTGATTTTTTCGCCCCTACATTGGGCATGGCCGCACAAATCCGCACAGTCGTGAACGACATCGAATTTTCCTCTGCGCTGCTCGAAGGCATGCTTGGCTTGCTCCTCTTCGCAGGTGCGTTACACGTTAAAATCGGTGACCTACGCGCCCAAGCATGGGTCGTATTCTTGATGGCCACATTGGGCATCGCCATTTCAACCACCGTCGTGGGCTTTGGCTTTCACCTCGCCTTGGGTGTCCCAATTTTAATCGCACTGGTGTTTGGCGCACTCATTTCTCCAACCGATCCCGTCGCAGTTTTAGGTGTGTTGCGCGAAGCGAATTTACGTAAATCCCTTGAAACCAAAATCGCTGGCGAAAGCTTGTTTAACGATGGCGTCGGTTATGTCGTTTTCCTTGTTCTTGTCGGCATCGCATTCCCAACGGGTGATCACCACGCAACAGGCGCATCGGGTGCGATAAAACTCTTCCTCCAAGAAGCATTGGGCGGCGCAGTCCTTGGCGCAGTCCTTGGTTTCCTCGTTTTTCAGCTAATGAAACGTATCGACGACTATGCCCTCGAAGTCCTACTCTCCCTTGGCCTCGCCTTTGGCGGCTACCAACTGGCGGTTTACCTGCACATGTCTGGCCCGATCATGGCCGTGGTTGCTGGCCTGTTCATCGGTGACGTTGGCATGAAATACGGCATGTCCGCTGAAACCCGCAAATATCTGGATAAATTCTGGGAACTGATCGACGAAATCCTAAATGCCATCCTATTCCTGCTGATCGGCATCGAAGTCTTCGCCGTCGCTTTCAGCTTCGACGCTGTCATGGCTGGCTTCTTATCCATCGTTCTGGCTTTGGTCGCACGCTTCGCCGCTGTTGCCGTGCCGATCTATATGCTTAAACCATTTCGCCAATTCCCGTCCGATGTGATCCCGATCATGACATGGGGCGGCCTAAAGGGTGGCATTTCCGTGGCCTTGGCACTGTCCTTACCAGAAAGCGAATATAAACCGCTGATCCTGACCGCCACATATGTGGTCGTTCTTTTTTCTATCATTATCCAAGGTCTGACGATTGCGCCCCTTGCGCGTAAACTTGGCCGCGAACCGGATCTTCTCTAATGGCCAGTATTATCGAACGCTGTGAATCCTCTGGCCTGCGCATGACGGAACAACGTCGCGTGATCGCGGGTGTTTTGGAAAACTCCAAAGATCATCCAGACGTCGACATAATTTATACGCGTGTATCAGAGGTGGACAGCTCGATTTCTATCGCCACTGTTTATCGAACCGTCAAACAATTCGAAGAAGCCGGAATTTTAGACCGCATCGATTTTGGTGACGGTCGTGCCCGCTACGAAGACGCAAAACGCGAACACCATGATCATCTGATCGACATTCAATCAGGCAAAGTCATTGAATTCGTCGATCCCGATATCGAAGCTCTCCAAGAACGCATTGCCGAAAAACTTGGCTACGAACTCCGCGGTCATCGCTTGGAATTGTACGGCGTTCCCAAAAAGACAGACACCTAGATGTTTCTAACAATCCTAATCGCCCTTGTTCCCAGCTTTCTCTTGGTGGGACTTGGTGGTTGGGTGCGCAATCGCTTGTCTGAAAATGCATGGACCGGTTTGGATCGCCTCAACTTTGACATCCTCTTTCCCGCATTGTTATTTTCCGCCACCGCCAGTCGTCCAATCCCGTTGTCACAGGTTGCATCTGTTGGCTTATCTGTTTGGGGGTTATTGTTCGCGGCAATGGGTCTGGCATATCTTTGCCGCCCCATGGGACCAGAACGCTTCATCAATTTCGCGGGTCTGTGGCAATGCTCTTGGCGCTTTAACACCGCACTTGGCTTGGTTGCCGCCAACTCATTGGCCCCCAGCGCAACAGCACTCATGCCCATCGTGATCGGAATGGCCGTGCCCATGGCAAACATTCTGGCCGTAAGCGCCCTCTCACGCGGCAACGGTTTAAGCTTTTTCAAAACAATCAAAACCGTCGCCATGAACCCATTCTTCTTAGCCAGCTTTTCTGGTGTACTTGTGGGTATTTCGGGCCTCACCATTCCGGCCCCAATTATGGCCCCCATCGATTTGTTGGCGGCGGCGGCAATTCCACTGGCGTTGCTCTCAATCGGTGCAACCATGGACTGGACAGCCTTGGCGCGTTTGGATCGCTTTCGCGGGCTGCTGAACGCAATCAAATTAATGGCAATGCCGGCAATGGCCCTCTGCATCGGCTTGGTGTTTTCACTGTCACTGGACCACACATCTGCCCTTATCGTTTTCGCCGCTTTGCCCACTGCATCTGCAGCCCATGTCTTGGCCGCTGGCTTTGGCGCTGAACGCCGCCCCGTGGCGACAATGATCGCGCAATCCACGTTAATCAGCGCAGTAACGTTACCAATCTGGGTCTTTGTCGCGGCGTATTTCGGCGCGCATTAATCTATTATTCACCAAGTCGTTGGTGTCCGAAATCTGCACGGTTACTGACAAAATACAGCCAAGGCGATTTTACCCCATTTACAATTTAATTCACCGTACGCACGACGACCATCACACTGTACATTCCCACAAAGCCTTTATGTCATTGGCCAAACGTCACTCTGGAAAAACATTACCAACCATCGCGTTAAAATGCCCCATCAAATACGATTGCACGCTCGCACCAAAACTGTTCTAGATTACTCACTCCTTACCCAACCGAGCGCACAAAAATGAAACCCATCCACAACATCATTTTGATGGTCGTTTCAATGTTCTGCTTCTCCACCTCTGACGCCTTTATCAAGGGCGCAGGCAGTCACCTCAATTCTGGTCAAATCCTTTTCTTTTTGGGCCTATTTGGCACCACCATTTTCGCATCAATTTGCCTGTATAATAATCAGGCTCCATTCTCGCGCAGTTACTTTCACCCGCGCATCATTATACGTAACATAGGCGAAGCAGTGGGCACTCTTGGTATCATCACGGGTATCGTCATGTCCACGATCTCAACCATAACGGCCATCCAACAATTTCTGCCATTGTTGGTCACGATGGGCGCCGCACTCTTCTTAAACGAGCGCGTCGGCTGGCGGCGTTGGACCGCTATTTTTATGGGGTTCCTCTGCGTCATGCTTATCATCCGTCCCGGGCTGGACAGCTTTAATGCCAGCGCGATTTGGGGGCTCGTCGGCGTCATCGGCCTGTCGGTCCGAGATCTCGCAACGAAAAACATCGACCCCACTATTTCCTCATTTCAACTCTCAACATATGGCTACTCGGCCTTTATCCCCGCAGGTCTTGTTTTTATGGCATTCTTCGGGGAATTTTCGATGCCGGACGCCACTGGATTCGCTTTTCTTGGTGGGCTCTTATTTTGGTCAATGCTGGCCTATGTCACCATGACTGCATCCATGCGTACAGGTGAAATTTCCGCCATAATCCCCTTTCGCTATTCACGCCTGATCTTTGGATTATTCTACGGTATCGTTTTATTTGGTGAACGCCCTGATTGGCAAACATTACTTGGCGCATTCGGCTTACTCCTATCCGGCCTCTTCCTGCTCTCACGGAATAAATCCACCTGACCCTTTGCATCCACTGACGCACTGCGTTAAAGAGCAGACAAGTTATTATAAGCCAGCAAGGATATACCCCAATGAGCACAATAATCGACATCATCGCACGCGAAATTCTCGACAGCCGTGGCAACCCCACAGTCGAAGTTGACGTGATCTTGGAAGACGGCACATTGGGCCGCGCAGCCGTTCCTTCAGGCGCCTCAACAGGTGCACACGAAGCGGTCGAGTTACGCGACGGCGACATGTCCCGCTACCTTGGCAAAGGCGTACTAAAAGCTGTCGAAGCCGTGAACGGAGAAATCGCTGAATGCTTGGTCGGTGCAGATGCATTAGAACAAGTCGAAATCGACGAGGCAATGATGGAACTTGACGGCACACCAAACAAAGCGCGTCTTGGTGCAAACGCAATTTTGGGCGTATCATTGGCCGTTGCCAAAGCCGCCGCAGAATTCACCAGCCAGCCCTTGTATCGTTATATCGGCGGCACCTCTGCACGCGTCCTACCAGTACCAATGATGAACATCATCAATGGCGGCGAACACGCCGATAATCCAATTGATATTCAAGAGTTTATGATCATGCCAGTGGCGGCAGAAAACATCCGCGATGCCATCCGTATCGGTGCTGAAATCTTTCATACATTGAAAAAAGAATTGTCCGCCGCAGGTCACAACACAGGCGTCGGGGACGAAGGTGGCTTTGCGCCCAACCTGAACTCCACAACTGACGCTTTGGATTTCATAATGACGTCCATCGAAAAGGCAGGCTATAAACCAGGCGAAGAGGTGTTCTTGGCACTGGATTGCGCTGCATCAGAATACTATTCAGACGGCGTTTATAACTACAAAGGCGAAGGCAAAAAATTGTCCTCTCAAGAGAACGCAGCATACCTTGCCGACTTGGTTGCCAACTATCCAATCATCTCTATCGAAGACGGCATGGACGAAGATGATTGGGACGGTTGGAAAGCGTTGACAGACTTGGTTGGCAATCAATGCCAACTGGTTGGCGACGACCTGTTCGTGACCAATTCAGAACGTCTGGACACAGGCATCGAAAAGGGTTGTGCAAACTCTATCTTGGTCAAAGTAAACCAAATCGGCACACTAACCGAAACACTCGAAGCTGTGGAAATGGCGCACCGCGCTGGCTACACATCAGTCATGTCTCACCGCTCAGGCGAAACCGAAGATGCAACCATCGCGGATTTGGCTGTGGCAACAAACTGTGGTCAAATCAAAACAGGTTCTTTGGCACGTTCAGACAGGTTAGCAAAATACAACCAGCTGATCCGCATCGAAGAGAGCTTAGGCGCGACAGCGCTCTATGCCGGCACATCTATCCTGCGCAGCTAAGTATCAGAACACATTATTTTGGGGCGCGATGCATGCATCGCGCCCTTTTCTTTGCCCTGTTAAATTCTATCGCTTCCTTTTAAGACATGGGAATGAAACTGATTGTCGTCTACGATATATTCGATCAACCACGCGCTGGAAAATGTATCAGTGATCTGTTGCCCGACGTCGTCAAAATCCAATACTTGTCGTTGAATGCGCTTCTGGGTTGGCCACATCTTTTGGGCACGTCAACGCATGAACATTTATTCAAACACGGTGGCATTGAAACCGTTATTCAAGCACTTGTGGAATATTCCGACCCAGAAACAATTGCTATCGGTTACAGCGCTGGCGGCACCGCCCTGTGGCGTGCTGTTCAAGCTGGAATGTCATTGCAGGGCTTATTTTGCGTATCCTCTACGCGACTACGAGAATTGGGGCCAATTGAACCCCATACTCACACCTATTTTGGATCAAAAGATTCAAATCGTCCCAATGATAATTGGCTTAGTCAGGCATCGCCCAATCATACAATTTTACAAGACGTCGGTCACAATTTCTATCAAAGAACATTCAGCCGATTAGGTGCATTGTACTGTCAGAAAATTGCCGATGACATTGCGTGTTTTCACACGCAATATCCTTAGATATCAGCCGTACTTGGCGTGCATTTCCTTATAGGAAATCAAACGACGTTCTGCTTCGTCCCACAAATGTAATCTTACCGATGCAAGGCTTTCGCGGATCGTCAAACGCTGATTTTCACTCAGGCTTGGATGATCTTTGATGATTTGAGGTAGACGATAAAACGGGATGCGGCTGTACAAATGGTGGACATGATGGATACCAATGTTTGCGCTGAACCACTGCAAAACAAGGGGTAAATCATAGTGCGAACTGCCTTCCAGCGCTGCTTCATGCATGTCCCACTCTTCTTCTTTATCCCAATGTGTTTCTTCGAACTGGTGTTGAACATAAAACAGCCAAACACCAATGGTCGCGGCCAAAACAGTGCTAGGTAAGAAAATCAAAACCAGTGGTGCCCAACCACCGAAGTAATAGATCAATCCCAATACGGAGGCGATTGCAACATTCGTGCCCATCGCGCTTGTCCAATATTTAGCACCAGCGGTCATTAAACCCAAAGGCAAACGGTTTTGCAGGATAAACAGATATGCAGGGCCGAGTGCAAACAACACAAACGGATGGCGGTATAAGCGATACATGAACTGTTGTTTCTTGGACAATGCACGGTATTCAGTCACGGTCATCGTGTGAATATCCCCCATGCCTTGGCGTTCCAAATTACCTGATGCTGAATGATGTTCAGAATGCGTACGACGCCAAACATCGTATGGTGTAACAGTCAAAACGCCCAACGCGCGGCCAACCCAATCGCTAACCTTACGGTTGGAAAAGAATGACGCATGCCCGCAATCGTGTTGAATGGCAAACAGACGTACAATGAACAGCCCGTTTATCAACGACAGCCCAAGTGCTAACCAATGCGAATATGAAAGACTGATCCAAGCCAAGGCCCAAAGGGCGGCAAACGGAACCAGCGTTACAGCCAATTCAAATATACTACGCGTGATGCTTGGCGTGCGATAGCGTGCTAACACTTGAATCCAGTCACGCGCTTTTGTCTTGTGCGCTTCTACAACGCTTTGATCGAATATTTTGTTCATCTTAATCCCGTCTTGGGTTTCGCGACCTTATCGGTGGAAAACGTTATTGTTCCGTTTAGACCGACGCGTAAACCAATTCTCCCGTGCAGACACATGTCACATGTTAAGATCGTTTAAGCAACGTTTTCCTGTCATTTTTACGTCAAAATCAGCCTTTCGGTGGGAAATTGCCACTTGTTGGTGTGCTTCTCCCTTTGACCTGTGCGATTTGCGCGGTTAAACCCCACCCAAATCAAAAGGCGCATCACGCATGTCGGACCAAGAAACCACGCAATTGTATTTAATCACACCAACGGATGCAGAACTTTCGTTCTATTCTGAAACATTGGCACCCTTGCTCGATCGTTTTCCAATGGCTTGTGTGCGTCTGGGATTAGTATCCGACGACGAATCCATAATTGGCCGTCATGCAGATCAAATGCGCGAAGCCGCACATGCGCGTGATGTCAGCGCAGTTATAACCATGCATTACCGCATGGTAGAAGCACTGGGTTTAGATGGCGTCCACCGTGTTGATGCCGCAAAATCTTTACGTGAGATTCGCGACGAACTGGGCGCGGATGCCATCATTGGAACCCACTGTGGCACATCACGACATGCAGGAATGAACGCCGGCGAAATTGGCGCTGACTATGTTTGTTTTGGACCAGTGACTCAATCAGCATTGGGTGACGGTGCAATTGCCGAATTTGATGATTTTGAATGGTGGTCACAAATGGTCGAATTGCCGGTAATCGCAGAGGGAAATTTGACGCTGGATGCTGCCGAAAAAATCGCGCCTGTGGCCGATTTCATCGCGCTTGGCGCGGAACTTTGGAACACCGAAGATCCCAGCAAAACACTGGCAGACTACATGGCGCGCATCACCTAAGATGCAAACCAGCCAGCACTGATTTTTCGGCCGCCATTGCCAATGCTTTGCGGTCGTCAAATTTCGCAACATCAAGGGGCGCATGGAATATCAATTCCACATGGCCCTGATTCCATTTCGACAACACCATTGCAAATGCTTCAAAGAATTCCATTTCGCCCCACCAACCATACCAATTGCGCCGCTTCATGGCTGGTGCAATATAGTTGACAGTTACAGGTTGAATCCAAGTGACTTCGGGTAATCCCTCTTCGAAAAATGCGGCGAACAGGGATGATTTGAACGGTAATACACGGCGTCCATCTGTGCTGGTACCCTCTGGAAAGAACAGCAATTTATCACCCGCTGTAATGCGTTCCAAAAACACATTTTTTTGCTTTGCTGCATCGGTACGTACACGACGAATAAAAACTGTGCCAACATACTTGGCAATGCTGCCGATAACCGGCCATTTTTCCACCTCTGCCTTTGAGACGAAATAAACCTTTTGCGCAGCATTTAGCGTGAAAATATCCAACCAAGATGAATGGTTCGCCACCACCGCGCCAGCGTGCTGCATCGGGCGCCCCATTTTTTCCAACCGGATACCCATGATCGCGAGACTGCCCATACAGGCCATTTTCACAACAATCTGCCCCGCATTACGCAACCCAAAGCTGCGAAGCGCAATTAATGGCAAAAACAATGCCAATATCAATCCAGCCACCAAAAGCCCGCGCACAACCAACAATGGCCAACCAAGCAGACGCGGTCGGTCTAATGGCTCTTGGGCGATTCCTTTCCATGCGTTCATTTGGGAATTCCTTTTTCATACAGTGCCTTGTATTTCATGGACATACGTTGTGTGTCCATCAGCAAACAAACATCAATCGTGTTGAATTTTTGGTCAACGAAAGCCCCTTGCCCGACAAAGCCGCCCAAGCGCAAATAGGCTTTTATCAATGGCGGCATCTGCTTCAAAGCGGTTAATTTTTCAACTTCATTTTGGGGTAAAATATTCATGTCCAAACAATTGCGCGCGTCGGCGCAGACCCGCAAATCTTCGGGTGCTAAGTGATTGTAATGCAAAAAGGACAACGCCTGATTTATTACACCAACATCCCGGCCAGGGAACGATGCTGCGCCAAAAAGCACTTCTATTTCATGGTCTTGCACATACTGCGCCAAACCGTTCCACATCATATGTAACGCAATTCCTCCACGGTGCATTGGATCAATACATGATCTCCCCAATTCCATCACACAGCGACCAGAGTTTACGATCTTGGATAAATTGAATTCCGAGGCTGAATAGAATCCAATCCCATTTTTCGCAACATCACCGCGCATCAATCGGTAAACACCGATCACGTTATCACTGTCATTTTTGGTCGTATCTTGTAATATCAGGTGGTCAAAATACGGATCAAATGCATCACACTCTTGGCGTAGCTTGTGGTTCTCCAGAGTTGTTTCTGCGCCCATCTCTTCGACAAAAACCCGATATCTTAGGCGTTGCGCAGCCGCAATTTCAGTTTCAGTTTTTGCTATCTTTAGGGTCAGATTTTCTGTATTTATCTGCATGTGATTACATTTTACAACTTAAGGAGGATTTATCTATTGATAAAACAAGGTATATTTAAAGGCCGTATTAACGCTTTTTTGACCTACTCATGGTTGAGTCTCTAAGCAACATTTAATTCGACTGCAGCGCCATTTATGACTACTTTTCCTTGCTCTTCAAAGTTTACTGTAATTTTTCCATTAATAACGGATTGGACTTGTCCAATTCCCCAATCAGGTTGGTTAGGGTGTGTAACCAATTGTCCTGGCGTCAAGAAATCATTCATGGTTTCGCGTCCTTTAAAAGTAGGTGACACTTATGTACAATAATAACACAGCTCTTGCATCCTTAATCAGCTCTCGTATTTGCCATGATTTGGCCAATCCAATGGGCGCAATAAGTAATGGTTTGGAATTGATGGAATTGTCGGGCTCTCCACGAAATCCAGAATTCGACCTGACAGCCAGTAGCGTACAAAACGCTAATGCAAAATTGAACTTCTTTCGCGTGGCCTATGGGCCAGCAGGCGACACTGAATTATCGCAATTCGAAATTGGCCGCACGCTATCGGACGTCTATTTAAACGCGCGTTGTCAGGTCAGCTGGCAGATTTCTGCCCCCATCTCTCGCCAAAGTGCAAAATTATTATTCTTGCTTCTTCAATGCCTCGAAAGCGGCTTACCACGTGGTGGTGAAATCACCGTTTCGCGCACAGCCGATCAATTCAGTTTAATGGCCACGGGCACGCGGACCAATTGCACAGGGCCAAATTGGGATCATCTATTGGGCATGCAGGAAAATCCAAATTTAAAGGCATCTGATGTTCATTTCAAACTAGCACGATTAGAGGCGCAGGTTGGAAATACGGCCTTGAAAGTACAAGCAACTGACGAAACGATCTGCATCACTCTATAATTTGCAAACCGTCCCGAAACAGCCGCATTTTTTCTTGGTAGCCCAGCGCAGAATTTGCTAACTCTTGCACAGATTTTGCGTCCAATTCACGAATAACCTTGCCAGGCATGCCAACGACCAAGCTGTTGTCGGGAATGATTTTACCTTCGCCGATCAGTGCACCAGCACCGATCAAACAATTGCGCCCAACGCGCGCGCCGTTCAAAACTGTGGCACCCATCCCAATCAGTGAATTATCCCCAATTTCACACCCGTGTAAAATCGCGTTGTGTCCAACGGTACAGTTTGACCCGATCGTCAATGGAAACCCAATGTCGGTGTGGCAAACACAATTTTCCTGAATATTCGACCCTGCACCCAGCGTAATATATTCGTTATCGCCCCGCAAAACCGCGCCAAACCATACTGACGCGCCACTTTCGATCCGCACTCGTCCCATAAGTTGTGCAGTGGGCGCAATCCAGAAATCATCATCTTCTGGCAACGTCGGTGCAATTCCATCAAATCGATACAGGGTCATGTCATCTCCTCAAATTCTGTGTTTAATTTGCGAACCAGACCCGTCAAATCCTTGCGCCGCGTGCGCTTTGTTCTTTCTGCGATCAATATGGCTTTCAAAGCCTCGAATGATTGTTGCAGATCGTCGTTCACGATCAAATATTCATATTCTTTCCAATGACTGATCTCATCTTTGGATTTTGACATTCGATTTGCGACCACTTCGGCGCTGTCTTGACCACGTGCATTCAAGCGACGCTCTAATTCGATAATCGAAGGTGGCAGGATGAATATCGACACAACATCTTCCACCATGGACGACGCGCGAATTTGCTGACCGCCCTGCCAATCCACATCAAAAACCACATCGATTCCCTTGGATACGGCATTCTCCACTGGTTCTTTTGGTGACCCATACAGGTTCTCAAACACAACAGCATGTTCCAACATACCGCCCGTATCAACCAGTTCTTGGAACTCTTCGCGGGTTTTGAAATAATACTCGCGCCCATCAGTTTCGCCAGGTCGCGGCCCACGCGTGGTTGCCGACACGGAAAACCGCAAACTCGGGTCCCAGTCCAACAGCATACGTGACAGAGTTGATTTCCCAGCCCCAGATGGCGAAGACAGTATAATTAATAGTCCACGGCGTGTCTCAGTCATCTCTTACTCCACATTTTGCACTTGTTCGCGCATTTGATCGATCACGGTTTTCAATTCAAGCCCTATCCGCGTCAATTCCGTCGATCCCGATTTTGAACACAGTGTATTTGCTTCGCGGTTGAATTCTTGCATTAAGAAATCGAATTTTCGCCCGATAGCACCTGATTGTTTCAACAAATCACGCGCCGCTTGGGCATGAGCAATTAGGCGATCAATTTCTTCTGTTATATCTGCTTTGACCGCCAGTATCGCTAATTCTTGCTCAATGCGCGACGCGTCTAAACCATCTGCACTGGACATGATCAATTCCAAGTTTTCGCGCAAACGTTGGGCTACAAAAACTTGGCGTGCTCCAGCCGCGTTTTTTGCGTCCGATGTCAGCTTATCAACCTGCGTAATTTGATCTGCCAAAACCCCCTTAAGTGCGGCACCTTCGGCTGCGCGGCTATTTGCAAAATCTTCGGTAAATTGGGGAATGCCCTCTTTCACTGCTGCAATCAATGCGGCCTTATCCAAGGATAGAGATCCGGCCTCAAACACCCCACGCAACGCCAAAACGGCCGCCGCATTTGTTGGGCTCATTGTTTGACCCTGTTCATTTGCCGCCTGCTCCACAATGCCGATTGCTGCAATCGCAGCTTTCATAGAATCAACATTCAATCGTGGTGTATTTTCCGAACCACGCGTTTCCACCCTCAAAAATACACTGACTGCGCCCCTACTCGCGACTTTCACAAACGCGGACTTTAATAATGGTTCCAAAATTTCGCCGCCTTCAGCGAGACGCATTCGTAAGTCCAGCCCACGTGCATTGACACTTTTTGCTTCAAGCACCCAAAACGCATCACCAACATGGCCAGACAAAGTTGAGAAACCTGTCATCGAGTTAACCATTTAATAACTCCTCGCTCTCAATTTAGACGAAATTGTGTCAAAAGCTTCTTAAACAAGCGATTGGCCCTTTGCTTTGCATTACCGGGCTTCGTCTTGATGAACCGATTATGCCATGCTGAGGTGCGCAATGCGACATAGAATTAAAACAAAGACCAACATTATTCCGCTATTCATGCAGGACGGCAATATGAAAGACAAGGTTATCAAGGATTTGTTCACATACTGGGAACAACTGCGTGGTGATCGTATCGCCCCTGCGCGCTCGGAAATTGATCCGCGCAAAATTAAGGGAACACTGGAACACACGTTTATTCTGGAAACCGTGCAAACTGGTGCCCCAAGGTTTCGTTTAGCGGGAATCGAAGTTTGCGATCTGTTAGGTATGGAATTGCGCGGCATGCCCAGTGACGCATTGATCGACCCCGTCCACCGCGACATGTTCAAACACATCGCGACCCAAGTTTTGAATGCACCTCATATTGCAGAATTGCGTCTGGAAGGCCAATTGGCGGGTGGTCGCAGTGTTTTGGGGCGCATGATTTTGATGCCATTGCGCGACGAGACAGGCGCGTTAACGCGTATTTTAGGTGCCGCTACACTGGACCACGAATTAATGCGCCCACCAGTTCGTTTCACAATAAAAAACAAAACCATTACACGGATCGTGTCCAGTCAGAACATGCCTATGGGTGCCGCAATCGAAGGCGGCATGGCGGAGCCAGCACACACATTTCAACGCCAAACAAAAAGGCCGCTAAACACTGGTCAGCGGCCTAATCTAAAAATTGTAAAATGATCTAAGCACCCAACCCACGTGGGTTGGGTAACTTATTATGCTGACTTGCGTTGATCGTCGCGACGATTTTCCAACAGCTCTGCAACCAAGAATGCTAATTCCAGTGATTGTGATGCATTCAAACGTGGATCGCATGCAGTGTGATAACGCGATGATAAATCTTCATCCGTCACGGCACGAACACCACCTGTGCATTCAGTCACATCTTTGCCCGTCATTTCGAAATGCACGCCACCTGGCACTGTGCCTTCCGCATGATGAACAGCAAAGAACTCTTGCACTTCGCGCAAGACACTCTCGAATGGACGCGTTTTGTAGCCAGATGGCGATTTGATCGTATTGCCGTGCATCGCATCACAGGTCCACAACACGTTGCGACCTTCTGCTTCGACAGCTTTGATCAAACGTGGTAGGTGATCACCAACTTTGCCCGCACCAAAACGTGCAATCAATGTCAAACGTCCTGCTTCGTTTTCAGGGTTCAATTTGTCGATCAATCGCAACAAATCATCTTCCGAAATCGTTGGACCACATTTCAACCCAATTGGGTTTTGAACACCACTACAGAATTCGACGTGCGCACCATCTGGTTGGCGCGTTCTGTCGCCGATCCAAATCATGTGACCTGAACCTGCAACAGGTACATTTGTCGTGCTGTCGATACGGCATAATGCTTCTTCGTATTCCAGCAACAATGCTTCGTGGGATGTGTAAAAATCCACCGTGCGCAAAGCGTCTGTGCTGTCGGAACTTATTCCAGCCGCCGTCATGAAATCCAACGCATCTGAAATACGTTTGGCTAAATCTTTATATTTTTGCGCCGACCCTGCTGCATTGGCGAAGCCCAGATTCCATTCTTGAACATGGTGAATATCTGCATATCCGCCTTGGCTGAATGCGCGCAACAAGTTCAAAGATGCGGCTGATTGAGTATAGGCGCGCAACATATTATCAGGGTTTGGAATACGTGCTTCGGCGGTGAAATCCAATCCGTTGATGATATCACCACGGTAACTTGGCAATTCCACACCATTTACTGTTTCCATATCCGCAGAACGCGGTTTCGCGAACTGTCCCGCAACACGACCAATTTTCACAACTGGCACCTTGGCACCAAACGTCAAAACAACGGCCATTTGCAACATAACTTTGTATGTATCACGCAATGCGTCGGCATTGAATTCATCAAAACTCTCTGCGCAATCACCACCTTGCAACAGAAATGCTTCACCACGTGATGCAGCGGCCAACTTTGCACGAAGACTACGTGCTTCGCCTGCAAAAACTAACGGCGGATACGATGCCAAACGGGCCTCTACAGCATTCAGCGCTGCTTGATCCGTATAGGTGGGCATCTGGATCCGCTCTTTGCTGCGCCATCCTGATTTGTTCCATGCCGTTGTCATTTTCAGACTCCATTTATTAATTTGAAACAAATGCTTAAATCACAGCCGCGCGGTGTACCAGTACTTTTTAGGCAAAAAACTGTCGGTGTTGACATACTTACAACTTTTTTTGGTTGTAAAAGCGCGCAACGCACGTAATTGTCGAAAGATAACGGGTGTTCACACTCACCACCCCTTTCAAAGGTTTTACCATGGCTGATAAAAAACCTATCAAACGGTTTGTCTTTTTGTTGATGGACGAATTTTCGCTGCTCCCTTTTTCATGTGCAGTGGAAACGTTGCGCCATGCTAACCGATACAGCGAACATGACATCTATGATTGGGTTCTTGCTGGCGAAAATAATGAAACTGCTACGGCATCTAACGGCATAAAGTTCAACTTGGACATGGGTCTGACGGATACAAAACGTGACGACATAATCGTTGTCTGCGGTGGTACAAACATACGCGAAAATACGAGCCAGGCAATTTTGAACTGGCTTCGAAAAGAGGCACGCAAAGGCATTCCATTGGGCGCAATTTGCACAGCCACATATGTATTGGCCAAGGCTGGTTTATTAAACGGAAAACGCAGCACCATCCACTGGGAAAACTTGGACAGCTTTGAGGAAGAATTTCCAGAAGTTGACTTGCAAAAGACCGTTTTCACAATGGATGGAAACCGTTTCACCTCTGCGGGTGGCGTATCGCCAATTGATTTGATGTTATCTGTGATTTCCAAGGATATCAGCCAAGACGCCGCAAATTGGATAGCAGATCAGGTTATATATAATTCAGCGCGCACCGAAAAAGACGGTCAACGTTTGTCCATTCCAACACGTATCGGCGTGCGTCATCCAAAACTGGCGAACGTCATCAAAATGATGGAAGAAAATATAGAAGAGCCAATGTCGCCGTCTATATTGGCCCAAGACGTTGGCATGTCGACACGCCAGTTGGAACGTTTGTTCCGCCGTTATTTAGATCGTTCGCCCAAACGTTACTATATGGAATTACGGCTCCAAAAGGCACGTAATCTTTTGATGCAAACAGATATGTCAGTAATCAACGTGGCGCTGGCCTGTGGGTTTACATCCCCATCACATTTCTCGAAATGCTATCGCGCGCAATACGACACCACACCTTATCGCGAACGCGGAACACAAGCCGGCGAACAGTAGAATTACGGTTCTCTCCTCTTTGGCGGCATGTAATTGTGTGACAAGAATGAAGAGTGCGGCAAATGTTACGTGATTAAACGGCATTAATTACAGAATAATCCAGCGGAATTGGGCTAGGGATAGCGAAGAGGCTTGCCTCCCTTGGCGCAACATTGGCAATCAATGGTTTTGGTGATTTAGATGAAATTGAAAAAATCCAAAATGACCCTCGGGCACGGTCGAGCGCTGATGTAAAATACTATTCACCCAACATGTATGACGGCGAAGCAATCGCCAAAATGATGGCAGAAATAAAACCCCAGTTGGTCAATATCGCGGGAATCCAACACGTCACGCCCATCGCTGATGTAGCCGAAACAACTGCCTACCTGCATTTGACCGCCGCAAAAGGCATAACTGGATCCAACATATCGATAAACGGCGGTTGGGCGGCAAAATAGACTGATGTTCTTAAAATCGGCATCCTTGACGTAAATCCTTTCTATTTACGTCGCTTCGGTTGCATTTTTCAGAACAAAGTGTATGTGAATTTCTAAATTGAATTTAGAACCGTTGGAAAAATCATGACCGCCGAAAACCTTCTCCCCGTTCCCGAACTTTATACGCCTTTTGACAATGCCGAAGCATTGAAAATGGAAGCCGCCGAATTGGTCTCTTGGGACCTCACTCAACGTCAAACATGTGACCTTGAATTACTTATGAACGGTGGGTTTTACCCGCTGACTGGTTTCTTGGGCAAAGATGACTATGAAGGTGTTGTCGAAAACATGCGTCTTGCTGATGGCACTCTGTGGCCAATGCCAATCACGTTGGACGTACCTGCAAAATTTGCAGAAAACCTGAAAGATGGTCAAAAAATCGCTCTTCGCGACGCCGAAGGTGTCATTTTGGCGACCTTGGATTTGGCTGATATTTACACACCAAACAAGGCGAACGAAGCAGAAAAAGTGTTCGGCGCTGACGACGATGCACATCCGGCAGTTAATTATCTACACAACACTGCGGGTGACGTGTATCTGGGCGGGAAAATTACAGGCATTCAACCAGTCGTTCACTATGATTTCCGCGCCCGTCGCGATTCTCCAAATGAAATGCGTTCGTTCTTTCGCAAAATGGGGTGGCGTCGCATCGTCGCGTTTCAAACACGCAACCCATTGCACCGCGCGCACCAAGAGCTAACATTTCGCGCAGCGAAAGAAGCCCAAGCAAACCTATTGATCCACCCTGTGGTTGGTATGGGTAAACCAGGCGACATAGATCACTTTACACGTGTGCGTTGTTACGAAGCCGTTTTGGACCAATATCCAGCAGCAACAACGTCCATGTCATTATTGAATTTGGCAATGCGGATGGCAGGCCCACGCGAAGCCGTTTGGCACGGATTGATCCGTAAAAACCACGGCTGTACGCACTTTATCGTAGGTCGCGATCACGCAGGCCCAGGTAACAACAGTGCTGGCGAAGACTTTTACGGCCCATACGATGCTCAGGATTTATTCAGAGAGCATCAAGAAGAAATGGGAATCGAGATGGTCGACTTCAGGCACATGGTTTATGTGCAAGAACGCGCACAATACGAACCCAACGACGAGATCGAAGATCGTGAAAACGTAACAGTTTTGAATATTTCTGGTACAGAACTTCGTCGCCGTTTGGCCGAAGGTTTGGATATTCCTGAATGGTTCTCATTCCCAGCCGTTGTAAAAGAATTACGCCGATCAAAGCCACCACGTGCGGAACAAGGTTTCACTGTTTTCTTCACAGGATTTTCTGGATCAGGTAAATCGACAATCGCCAACGCACTGATGGTTAAATTGATGGAAATGGGCGGCCGCCCTGTGACATTGCTGGACGGTGACTTGGTACGCAAAAACCTGTCATCTGAACTTGGTTTTTCCAAAGAGCATCGTGATTTGAACATTCGACGCATTGGTTACGTTGCCTCTGAAATCACGAAAAACGGTGGCATCGCTATCTGTGCTCCTATCGCACCATATGCAACAACACGTCACGCAGTTCGCGAAGACATCGAAGGTTTTGGCGCATTTATCGAAGTGCACGTCGCCACATCAATCGAAGAATGCGAACGTCGCGATCGTAAAGGTCTGTATAAATTGGCCCGCGAAGGTAAAATCAAGGAATTCACTGGTATTTCCGATCCATATGATGTGCCAGCAGATCCAGAGCTCAGCCTTGAAACAGAAAATATCGACGTGGACAACTGTGCGCACCAAGTATTACTAAAACTCGAAAGCATGGGCTTGATCAAAGCTTGATTTCAAAATTTTACCGCACCCAAAACTTTGTGGTGCGGTAAAAACACACCCAAACGGGCATAGACAGTAAGTTTAAGCTTCGTCTTGAATGATTTCCGCAGCCATAATCCGATATTCACGCAAAGCAATGGCCTGCGCCTTAGCTCTCATCAACGCTGGCTTCATCTCTTCATACAAATCTTGATCCGCACCAATAATCGCTGCCATGAAATCCTCTAACGTCTCACAGACCAACATCGCATCACTGTCAAAAAATGAACCAATATTGGGCGCGCCCCAATAAATTGGAATCGTTTCGCACAACAATGAATCCACAATTTTTTCTGTGAAATACGAAGGACTACTGACGTTTTCAATCACAACTGAAAATCGATATGGCGCAAGCCCCTCTGATTTCTGGTCAAACGGTTTAAATCCCCGACCGATTATATCAATATTTACGCCAGCATCACGCAACATATCGATTAAGTCATGTCGCATGCGATGCCCGACCAGTGACTTATTATTCGACGCGATCAATGAAACATCCGCCGTTTTTTGAATTTTTAAATCAGCGAAATCAGCTACCCATGTACTGGCAGGCGATAAGAACCGCGCGTTCGAGAACCGACGTAGTGTTTTTTCGTCATGAGTGAAAATGCGGTGAAACCTGTGTCCGCTGAAATTTAGTAAACGCAAATGACGCAAATGAATTTCGCGTGGCTCAACAATCATCAATGAAATTTTGGCCTTTGTTCCCCAATTCCATTTAAAATGGGTAGAGGTTTTGGGAAAAACAAACAAATGATCCGTTGCGTCCAAGTCCGCCAAAGTCCCCGAACGCAATCGTTCTGGGCGGCCCATTGGCCACTCCAAATCATCCAAATTCAGCGTGCTGGATTTTGCACCCAGCGTCTTTCCATATGGCAGAACAGCAATCGCCTCTTGCATGACAAAACCCAATCTATTCCGTGTGTCTTAATTGTTACGACATTTGAAGTTTAATGGCGAGCCAATGCTAATGAACACTATGCAACGAAAAGCGGTGTTCTTTGGCCAATTCAAATGCAACTTTTTGATCTTCAACCAATGCAATTTGCTGACCGTCTTCTGCGAAAACGGCGAACAATGGAAGTGTGGCATCATCAAATTCAACCAACGCATCGCTTGGTATTTCATCGCGGGCAATGGCGCGGATGTAAACGACGTTACTTGGCAGGCCCATTTGTTCATATAAAGGTGTCATATCGCGATCCTACTTCTTATTAATTTCGATTGTTTGAACGATGGCATTGGGAACTGAACGTTGCAGATCAACGTGCAATAATCCGTTTTCCAAATTGGCACCGCCCACTTCGACGCCGTCGGCCAAAACAAAACTGCGTTGAAATTGGCGTGCGGCAATACCACGGTGCAAAAACACACGTCCATCGCTGTCGTCGACCTGACGGCCACGGATCACCAACTGGCTATCTTCCAATGTGATGGACAGATCTTCGTCACGAAAACCTGCAACAGCCAATGTAATCCGATACACAGTATCAGAACTTTGTTCGATATTATAAGGAGGATAACCCTCGTTTCCGGTTTTGGCTGTACGTTCAACCAAGCGGTCCAGTTGTTCAAACCCCAATAGGAAAGGATGCGAAGCGAAAGAAATTTTTGTCATAGTTAGCCCTTTGTAAGCGACTGTGTTTGGCCCCATTTTGGCGACCTTTTATGAATATGGTGATTTTCTTTGGGAATCTCAAGCGATTTGGGATGAAATTAACACCTTTTAGGGTTAAGAGACCCTAAGTGTTGCCAAAGAACGAGCATAATAGATGAAAAACTCCGCCGAAATGTCCAGAACAGAAGTTTTAAAGGCTGAAATGGTCTTACTTCGCCAAGAACATCGCGACCTTGATGTCGCTATTGATGCACTTCAGGATACGCTCAGCGCCGATTTGCTGACGCTTAAGCGCCTAAAACGCAACAAATTGTCGCTGAAAGATAAAATCGCACGTCTCGAAGACGAGTTGACGCCAGATATTATTGCCTAACCCCCTGCTTTCAGTTTATACGGCCTCTTTCTGCACTGTGTGAAAGAGCGATACCAATGTCACAAATCAAAGTTGGAATTATCATGGGCTCCCAATCGGATTGGCCCACAATGCGCGAAGCGGCCGATATATTGGACGCGCTCGGCATACCCTTTGAAAAAAAAATCGTATCCGCACATCGCACGCCTGATCGTTTATGGGCTTACGGTAAATCTGCTGTGGATCGCGGATTACAAGTGATAATCGCTGGCGCAGGTGGCGCTGCCCACCTACCAGGTATGATGGCATCTAAAACACGCGTACCTGTCTTGGGCGTTCCAATTCAAACCCGCGCTCTCAGCGGTGTAGACAGCTTATATTCCATCGTTCAAATGCCCAAAGGTTTCCCCGTTGGCACAATGGCTATTGGCGCGGCAGGTGCGGCGAACGCAGGCTTGATGGCGGCTGCTATCTTGGCAAATTCAGACACGGCATTAGCAACACGCTTGGACGAATGGCGCGCGGCTCTGTCCGCATCAATTGCGGATGAACCAACAGATGACTAATCCTCTACAACAAGGCGCAACAATCGGAATTTTAGGCGGTGGACAATTGGGCCGTATGCTGTCCGTTGCCGCCAGTCGACTTGGTTTCAAAACCCACATCTTTGAACCGGGCACAAACCCACCGGCTGGCCAAGTCGCAGACCAAGTAACCACGGCCTCGTACGATGATACGGCCGCACTTACAGCATTTGCAAACACAGTCGATGTCATCACATTCGAATTTGAAAACATCCCTGCCACCGCATTGGACACGCTGGAAACAATCCGGCCCGTCTTGCCTGCGCGCAACGCATTGGCAACCAGCCAAGATCGCATCACCGAAAAAGATTTCCTTACAAAGCTCGGCCTGAAAGTTGCACCATACGCCAACATCGAAACTGACGCAGATCTTGCATCCGCGCTGAACACCGTGGGCACGCCCAGCATCATGAAAACACGCCGTTTTGGTTACGACGGCAAAGGCCAGGCGCGCCTAAAATCATCGACTGATGGTGCAACAGCATGGGCAGAATTGGGCAACACACCATGTGTGCTAGAAGGTTTCATCGATTTCAGTCGTGAAATTTCAGTCATCGGCGCACGCAGCCAATCAGGCGAAGTAGTTTGCTTTGACCCCGGTGAAAATGTCCATCGCGATGGGATTTTGCACACAACAACCCTTCCTGCGGATGTAACCAAGTCGCAACGCATGGACGCGGTTTTACTAACAGGACAGATTTTGAACGCGTTAGATTATGTCGGTGTCATGGGGGTCGAATTGTTCGTGACTCCAAATGGACTACTGGTCAATGAAATCGCACCGCGGGTACATAATTCAGGCCACTGGACACAAAACGGTTGTGTCATAGATCAGTTCGAACAGCACATTCGTGCAGTCGCTGGCTGGCCATTGGGTGACGGTGAGCGCCATTCTAACGTCGTCATGACAAACCTAATCGGCGCCGAAGTATTAGATGTTGAAACCCTGTCCAAAGATGCATCTGTCGGCGTACATTTGTACGGCAAGTCCGAAGCCAAAGATGGTCGTAAGATGGGTCACGTCAACAAGTTGGCACCAAAAACTTAAACGGGGTCAAACACTCCGTTTTTCAAAAACGCTAATACTTGCCTAAACACGGCAGTATCATTCATCATAAATGTGTGCGTGACGGGCATCACAACATGATCCGCCATGCCCTTTACTTTTGTGCTATGCACAGAAACTTTGCCATCGTCATCACCATCAATTAAATCGGAAAAGAACGGTGAAATTGATTGATCTCCAGCGATAATTCCAACCTCAAAATTCAACGGACCCAATTGATTTGGGACACTTTTTTGACCGGTGTGTAAACTCTTTCCTGCTACACCATTCCACAATTCAAACCCCGGCCAATCTGACGTTTGGTCAACAATTTCTGACCCTTTGTTCGGCGGACCCAACATAACGGTACGCCCCCAACGCGGTGGAATTTTCATCTTTTGGCTTTTGATATATTGGCGCAACAGAATACCACCCATGGAATGGGTCACAAAATGAATCTTAGGCGCATTGCCACATGCCTCAATACCGGTGGGAATTGCGCGATGTGCCAGTTCTGGAATGGGTAATGAAACAGATGGATAATCAATACTAACAGTTTTAAATCCCTTGGCTCCCAATCGCCAATCCAAAACTTTCATGGAAAGCGAACTGCGTGCCAATCCGTGCAATAACACTACGCAGTCTTGCGCCATGGCCACCTGTGGCAAAGCCACTGAAAATATAATTGGTAAAATGATACGTTTCATAATTTTTACTTTTTATAGACAACGCGCGAAGAATGCAAAACGAACCCTTCGTTACTTTGTTGGCCGTCTCGAAAACATTGAAATTAAGACACCACAAATAACAACGACTGACGCAATCCAAACACGTGGTTCCGATGGCTCGCCCAATAAAAATATCCCCGCAAGAATCGCAATCACAGGAACACACAATTGCATCACGCCCGCTGTCGTCGTCGCCAGATGCGGCAAAACAGAATACCAAACAAGGTAACCCAACCCCGATGTTATTCCACCAGAAATCATAGCTAAAACAACACCATACGGTGTCAGCGGCTCGTTAATGTTGAAAAGATACGCCGCAACAACGGGTAATAGTATAATGGCAAACGTACTGGTCGTTGTACCCAATGGGCTACCCCCATTTTGACCAGAAACACTAAACATCGCCCAACCAATTCCCGCCGCTACCATAAATATGGATGGCATTACCGCATCCACACCAAACGTCGGTGCCAGCAAGTAAATCAACCCTCCAAATGCAATCCCTGCCCCACCAAGCTCGATAACCGTCGGCGCATGGCCGCGCATCCATGCCGCCACCAACATCGCGATCTGCACTGCGCCAAACAACAACAAGGCACCAAACCCGGCATTCGAATTCAAATATCCAAACGAAAACCCAAGGATATAAATCAACAACCCAACGGGCCCTAACCAATGCGCGGGCTTCGCGGGTAATCGGCGTTCTTTGATCCAGAAAACAACGGCCAACACGGTAAATGCACTGACCACACGCACGGCGGCGAAACTGGCCGGCCCAATGGCACCGTCGGCAACACCAGCCCGGTTAAGGATAGAGTTGGCGGCAAAGGCAAACAGGGAGAGGATAGAGAATATGATAATACGCATAAGAACTGTATGGGGGTGCTTATGTCCTAAGTAAAACGAAAAAGGGCCGCCCATAGGCGACCCTTTGTATCTTTGCGTATTGGTGCATGTGTTACCCGCTCGGGCATTGGCCAATGGCCATTGCCCTGTCAGGTATCAGTTCGCGAAGCGAACTGATTACATCATGCCGCCCATTCCGCCCATGCCGCCCATGTCAGGCATGCCGCCAGCTGCGCCAGCAGGTGCAGGTTTCTCTGCAACCATTGCTTCTGTTGTGATCAACAAGCCAGCGATCGATGCCGCGTCTTCCAACGCAGTACGTGTCACTTTAGCTGGGTCGATAACACCAAAGCCGAACATGTCGCCATATTCTTCAGTTTGTGCGTTAAAGCCGAATGTTTTGTCGTTGCTTTCGCGGATTTTGCCCGCAACAACTGCACCGTCAACACCAGCGTTTTCAGCAATCTGACGAAGCGGAGCTTCAAGCGCACGGCGAACAATGCCGATGCCAGCTTCTTGGTCAGAGTTGTCACCTGTAAGGCCTTCAAGTGTTTTCGCAGCTTGAACCAATGCAACACCACCACCAACAACAACACCTTCTTGTACGGCCGCACGGGTCGCGTTCAAGGCATCATCAACGCGGTCTTTGCGTTCTTTAACTTCAGTTTCAGTAGCACCACCAACGCGGATAACTGCAACACCACCAGCCAATTTGGCTAGACGTTCTTGCAATTTCTCTTGGTCATAATCAGAAGTAGTTTCAGAAATTTGTTGCTTGATTTGTGAAACACGTGCTTCGATTTCTGCTTTTGCACCATTGCCATCGATGATTGTTGTTTCATCTTTGGTGATTTGCACTTTCTTCGCAGTACCCAACATGTCCATTGTCACTGATTCCAGCTTCATGCCCAAGTCTTCGGAAATCACTTGGCCACCAGTTAGAACAGCAATGTCTTGCAACATGGCTTTACGACGATCGCCGAAGCCAGGTGCTTTAACAGCTGCGATTTTCAAACCGCCGCGCAATTTGTTCACAACCAACGTCGCCAATGCTTCGCCTTCAACATCTTCTGCGATGATCAACAAAGGTTTGCCAGATTGGATAACTGTTTCCAACAAAGGAACCATTGGCTGAAGAGATGACAATTTCTTCTCGTGCAACAAGATCAAGCAATCTTCCAACTCAGCAGTCATTTTGTCTGTGTTCGTTGTGAAGTATGGTGAAAGGTAACCACGATCAAACTGCATGCCTTCAACAACATCAGTTTCTGTTTCCAGACCTTTGTTTTCTTCAACAGTGATAACGCCTTCGTTGCCAACTTTTTGCATCGCGTCTGCGATTTGGTTGCCAATTGCGCTTTCGCCGTTTGCTGAAATCGTACCAACTTGTGCAACTTCTGCACTGTCTTTAACTTCGCGTGCCATTTCACGGATAGATGCAACAACAGTTGAAACAGCTGTGTCGATACCGCGTTTCAGATCCATTGGGTTCATGCCCGCAGCAACTGATTTCAGGCCTTCTTTAACGATGGCTTGTGCTAAAACAGTCGCAGTAGTTGTACCGTCGCCTGCTGTGTCATTGGTTTTAGAAGCAACTTCTTTAACCATTTGTGCGCCCATGTTCATGAACGGGTTTTCAAGTTCGATTTCTTTTGCAACTGAAACACCATCTTTGGTGATGCGTGGTGAACCGAATGATTTTGCTAAAACAACGTTACGACCCTTTGGGCCCAAAGTTACTTTAACTGCGTCTGCAAGGATGTTCACACCCTCAAGCATCAGATTACGTGCGTCTGTGCCGAATTTTACGTCTTTTGCTGGCATATTATATGCTCCTAAATTCGTGGTTAGTTAGATGGGGTTGCTTAAAGCAGACCCAAGATGTCTGATTCTTTCATGATCAACAGCTCTTCGCCGTCGATTGTCACTTCTGTACCAGACCATTTGCCGAACAATACTTTGTCGCCAGCTTTAACAGCCATAGGGATCAAGTCGCCGCTGTCTTTGCGTGCGCCTTCACCTGCAGAGATGACTTCACCTTCTGCTGGTTTTTCTTTAGCTGATTCAGGAATGATCAAGCCGCCTGCTGTTTTTTCTTCGCCTTCTAGACGACGAACCAAAACGCGGTCGTGCAATGGTGTAAATGCCATGAGGATTGCTCCATTTTAAATTTCTGCGGAGGTTTAAATGATATTAGCACTCACCTCCATCGAGTGCTAACGCTGGATTTGTATGCAGAGTCCTACCCCACGTCAAGGGCAATCCCAGATAAATACTTACGTCGCTGACTCGCTTAATCCCGCCACCAATGCGGCCCATTGTTTTGGCGGCACTTTGCCCTCTTTGGCCGCCATCCAATAACTTGCATCCTGTAACAGCCCCATACCTTTAATTGCGCACAATTGATTTTGCCCCAGCGCATCGGCGCACAATGGCACAGACCCCAACAAAACCCCCAACCCCGCTTTGGCCGCGGTCAGCCCCGCAACAAAACTATCAAACCGATATGTCGGTGCGGATGGCACCGCCTCGTTCATCTGCGCCGCCCATTCCTGCCACCCCAAACGTGGCCCTGAAATCGCTATCCTTGGTAAGTCACGCCAATCCTTACCACCCGCCAACAAACCCGGCGCGGCCATCGGGGCCAATTCCTCTTGGTACAGTTTCGCACAAATCATCCCCGGCCACGCCCCAGTGCCATACCGAATTTCCAACATCGCATTTGCCTTCGCGAAATCGGGATCAATGCTCATCGTGCTCACGGACACCTGATAATTTTCGCGTTGTTCCAATGCACTCAGACGCGGGATCACCCACAACTGCACCATGGATGCACTGGCCGAAATCATGATTTTCTTTAACGGCTTGGAAAACAACTCGTCCGTACTGCGCCCCAAAGTTTGCAACGCGTTACTGACATAGGGCAACCATGCCTCGCCTTCGATGGTCAACAAAACACCGCGTGGTTGGCGCAAGAACAATTGCGCACCTAATCGATCTTCTAAATTGCGTATGCGTTGGCTGACCGCCGCTTGGGTCAATCCAATTTCATCCGCCGCTTTGGTAAAACTGCCTAACCGCCCTGCTGCTTCAAAAACCCTGATCCATTCCAATGGTAAATGATTGATGCTTGTATTAACCATAACAAAAACAGCCCCTTTGACCCAATAACACTAATTTGTGGTTATGGACGATTCCCTTATCCTTGTCATCAAACAACACAAAGGTTGCAACATGAACTCGGCTGAAATCAACACTGATGGCGCTATCCTGACGCTTACAACAGATAATGCACCCATGCGCTTTCACGCGATCTGGCTGCGTGATAATGCACCCGATCCTGAAACCCGTGATGCGGGCAATGGCCAACGCTTGATTGCCCTGCGCGATATTCCCACTGATACGCATATCGTCACGGCATCCGTTAACAACACCACCCTGACCGTAACCTTCACCCCCGAAGGCAAAACAGTGAACTTCGATCTAAACTGGCTACACGCCCACCAATACGACACGCCCCCAACCCACGTTGCGGGCTGGGTGAATGATGATTTGCAACCATGGGGCGCCGATCTGCAAAACAATGTCCCCATCGCCGATCTGAACACCGTACGCGACACGCCCGCAGCATTACAAAACTGGCTCACGGATGTGCGCAAATACGGTTTTGGCAAACTCACAGGCGGCCCTGTCGAGGCAGGCGCCTTAACCCAAGTCACCGATCTCTTCGGCTACATACGCGAAACAAACTACGGCCAATTTTTTGAGGTCCGCACCGAAGTAAACCCAACCAACCTTGCCTACACAGGCCTTGGCCTTCAGGCCCACACCGACAACCCATACCGCGATCCCGCCCCCACAGTGCAAATCCTGTACTGTCTGGAAAATTCCGCCGAAGGTGGGGAAAACATGGTGGTTGATGGTTTCAAATGCGCCTTGCGCCTAAAATTCGAAAACCCACGTGGCTTTGATTTACTGTCAAAATACTGTGCACGCTTCGAATACGCGGGTACGGACGGCGTATGCCTACAATCGCGCCGCCCCATGATCGAACTCGCCCCCGATGGCGAATTGATCGGCGTGCGTTTCAATAACCGCTCGGCGGCGGCAATAACAGACGTTCCCTTTGATGACATGGCTGATTATTACAAAGCTTATCGCCAACTGGGCGACATCATCGATGACCCCGCGATGGAAGTCACATTCAAACTCCAACCAGGAGAGAGCTTTCTGGTCGACAACACCCGCGTCCTTCACGCGCGCAAAGGTTATTCAGGTGCTGGATCACGTTGGTTACAGGGCTGTTATGCCGACAAAGACGGCCTAAACTCCACACTCGCCGCAATGCAAAGGAACGCATGATGATCGATCTAGATAAAACCAACATCGTCCCCTTCTTGGCCGACATCTTCACGCGTCGCGGCGGCGAGGAATATCTAGGCGAACCCGTCACCATGGCCGAACACATGTTACAAGGCGCATATTTCGCCCAAACCGAAGGCGCAGATGACATCATCATCGTCGCCGCACTCCTCCACGACATCGGTCACTTCACATCCGAATTCGGTACATTTTCAATGGCCGATACGACGGACAAATATCACGAGGACGCAGGCGCAGAAGTATTAGAAAAATTCTTCCCCCCCATCGTCACGGAATGCGTGCGCCAGCACGTCGCCGCCAAACGATACCTGTGCGCCACTGATCCCAATTACTTCGCAAAACTCTCCGATGCATCGGTACATTCACTAAACTTACAAGGTGGCCCAATGAATGACACCGAAATCACAGAGTTCCAAAAACATCCCCATCTGGCCGAAATCGTTGCCGTACGCCACCTTGATGATCGCGGCAAAGAGGCAGGGTTAAAAACACCAGACTTCACGCATTACGCCCCAATGGTGCAACGCGTGGTGGATGATTTCTGCGCCTAGCGCCTTGATCGTTGCATCACAAACAGCCCCGACAAAACAATCAGGGCGCAACCAAACAACATCGTTGCGCCCAGCGTTTCACCGAAAAAGATAATCCCACACCCAACACCAAAGATCAGCCGCGTATACCGAAACGGTGTCACAGCGGATACATCCCCCGTGCGCATCGCCTTCATCAATGATCCATATGCGGCAACCCCGAAAACCGTCGCTGCGATCATGCACATGCTGGTGAACATGTCAGGCCAAACATATTGCGCCCTGTCCCAGATGCTAAACATTATCCCCGCGACAACGACCGCCAGAAACCCGTACAACCCCAATAATGCTGTACTTAAGGTGTTGGGTGCGGCGCGGCTGGCTAAATCACGTCCCGCAAATCCCAACATCCCCAAAACAGCCGTCATCGCATAGATATTGAACCCGTCAACGCTGGGTCGCAAGACAACCAAAACCCCAACCATCCCCAAAATAATAGAGGACCAACGCCGCCATCCAACTTGTTCCCCAAAACAAATAGCCGCCCCAGCGACCACAACCAACGGTGTCGCCTGTAAAATCGCGGTCACGGTGGACAATGGATTTAACGTCAACGCCAACAGGAAAAACAACCGCCCCGTCACCTCAAACACCAACCGCACCCGCATTGGGGGCGACAAGACATCACGCACAAACAATGGCTGTTTTTGAACGATCGACATCAACGCAAATAACGTGGCACCACCCGCCCCAAACAGGATCAACGCCTGTCCCACGGGCATCTTTTGTGTGACGAATTTCAACAACGTATCTTCCAGCGCAAAAATCGCCATGGCCAAAATCATCCACCCCGCGCCGATAAAATTCGCACGTTGCCCAAGGCTGATATTGTTCATTATTTTTCTCCGCTGACACAGGGGCAAGGTGCCACAATGCGAGTGGCCATACTAGCGGCAAAACCAACCAAACGGATGGATATGAATGCGGCCAAGGCCGATTTCAACCACGGCAAATTGTCCCAAACTATTGCCCGCCAAATAATTTTACTTTCGCCAAACAAAGATATGGAAACTTCATCTTTGAATGCCTGCAATACGGACAAACCTGCCGCTTTCCAAAAAATTTCATTCGTCAGTAGGGCAGAATGTGAACTTTGGCCGCCATTGCCATGGATTGTATTAATCTGGACTTGTCCGCGTTTAGTTGCGAACACCTAACTCATTTACGCAGCCCTTCTTTCAAATGCGAGGGGGCTTTTACCGCCTAGCGTAGAATGCCTGCGTCGAGGATTATAAAACCCATTAATGTATT
>Ga0209532_1000411_pt1 | contig 36791 bp, 45 predicted proteins | sample COG_02_FD_184746 | JGI IMG/M metagenome (GOLD analysis project Ga0209532, IMG submission 184746) | Pelagic Microbial community sample from North Sea - COGITO 998_met_02 (SPAdes) (version 2) | ecosystem: Environmental > Aquatic > Marine > Neritic zone/Coastal water | place: Helgoland, sampling... | reverse complement strand
TCTCCTCAAAAGCTCCGGTAATTTTGAAAAGTGATGGTAAGGCTGCGGCAGTAGCACAAACAACAATAGCAACAAGTTTTGCAACACCAGCGGTGCTTGACGCGACTGCAACACCAGCGGGGGACATGCCAAGCATTTGTTATCATGAGGCTGAAAATTGCGTAGTCGCAGGTTTTGCGGATTCTGGAAACAGTTACTATGGAACAATTGTTTGCGGTACTGTAAATGCAGACAAAACTATAACGTGGGATTGGGCAAACCGTTTAGTGCATGATTCTGGGGGGACGTCATACTATCACGCGCTAGTTTACTCGCAGAGAAGCGGTAATAATCGTGTGGGAATATTTTTTGAACAAGGTGGTGGTGCTGCCTCAAGAGGTTATTGTAGGGTAATCTCAGTATCAGGTACGACTCCATCAGCTCCGGGTAATAAATCACAATTTAGCAATAATTATCCTTCACTTAATTTTGTTGCAAAGATTGACTCAACAACTGCCAGCGATTCAACAGTAATAGTAACCTACACCGAACAAAGCTCACCTTATAAAACGTATGCGCGAGGGTTTCAAGTTGGTTCTAGCTCAATGAGTTATGGCAATCAGTTTGATTTAACTTTTTTAAACTCTACGGAATGTGCGGTAAGTTACCATCCCACAACTGCACAGTTTTGCATTTTTTATAGGGATGATGCTTCAAATCAATACTATGGAAAAATGGCAACATTAACTAACAGTGGTACAACAATTAGCAGCATTAACAACATAACAACCTATGCTTCAAGTTATGTGACTAGAGTACGTGCAGACTATTCTGCAAATGATGATAGATTTTTATTGATTTACGCAGACAATGGTGATGGCTTAAAAGGCAAATGCTTTTCTGTTAGTTTAAGCGGCACAACTTTGTCACTTGGAGGAGCATCAGCAACAACATTTTTAAATTCTTCTACGGGTAGTCAGATTGGTGTTAGCTATCATACTGTTGCTGCAAAATTTATTATTGCTTATCAAGACGTAACAAATGACGATTCTGATATGAAAGTGGCAACCTTATCATCAAGCGACCATACAGTTACATTAAGTGCTGCTACTGAAATTCAAAGCAATGGCGGTTATTATTTTAAAATGGTTTATGACCCAGATAGAGAATTAACTGCATTACTTTATCAGGATGCTGATTCACCAAACGATTTGTATTCTACTGCAATTTTGCCGGGTTATGACTCAACGAATTTAACGTCAACAAACTTTCTAGGTTTTGCAGATGCAGCTATCTCTGATGGTGCTAGTGGTGCAGTAATTCTTGAAGGCGCGGTTATTGAAGGTTTATCAAGTCTAACAATTGGTTCGACATATTATATTTTGCCAACAGGCGCTTTATCCACTAGCGCAGGAACGCCATCGGTAACTGCTGGTATGGCGATATCTGCAACATCAATAAACATGAGAGGAGCTACTTCATGAGCAAGTGTTTAACTTTTAAAAGCGATGACGCAGAAACAAGCCGAAGAAATTTATGTCCTTATGTTTTTGCTGACGATAAAGCTTTGCAAATAAGTGATGAAAAGATTGTTGTTGGTGATTTATCTTCTCCCGATTTTACAATTGGAGATATGAATCTTGGCAACGCTACTCTTTACGAATCTGTAACTGCTCCTGAAGATTGGGCTGGGTGCAAATACACTTTTGATGGGACAACGTGGACAGCAGTTGACGGATACGTTGACCCTAAAGAACAAAGAATAGCAGAACTGCAAGCTCAAATAGATGCTTTAAGAGCATAGAGGTACAGCCATGAGTAATGCACGAAATATCGGTGATTCCGCTCCAGTAATTAACTTTTTGGATGGCGTTACTTCTAATTTACAAACGCAGCTTAATACACTAGATACAGCGGTATCTAATACTTTGCCAGCTCAGACGGGAAACGCTGGTAAGTTGTTAACAACAAATGGGTCGGCAGCAAGTTGGGCAGAGGCGGCCTCTGCGTCCGCAGAAGTGGAAGCCGTTGCGTCAGAAGCTATTACTGCTGGTCAAACTCTGATTTTAAAATCGGATGGTCAAGCGGCTCGTGTATCAGGTACTAAAACTGCTGGATTTCAAACTCCATATGTTACTGTGGCTGGTGCTTCAGATGTTATTAGGACTGCATTTGACTCGGCAAACAATAAATTAATAGTTGCACAATCTACTTCTCAATCTCCCGCCACATTAAGCGTAAGAGTCGGTGTTGTTTCTTCATCAGGTATTGCTTTTGGTACTGCTGTTCAAGCTCATAACGCTATAAGTTATGCTTTTGATGTTGGTTACGATGCTACAGCAGAAAGAGTGATACTGGCATATAAGGGTACGTCAAATTATGGTTATGTAGTTATTGGTCAAATCACTGGTAGTAATATCTCTTTTGGGACTCCGGTGCAATTTACTACTACGCAGCCTTACACCATTTCTCTTAGCAAAGACACAGTAAACAATAAGTGGACAATGATGTGGAGCCACAACTCAGCCACTCTTTACGGCTCTATAATAACGATTAGCAATTTAACACCGACAATTACTACTCCGGCGAATCTTGGCATCAGTACATCATACATTAGCAGCACTTATGACGCAGTAAACTCTAGAATTGCAGTAGCTTGTGCTTCCTCAACAGCTGGAGTTAGAGTGGCAGTTTTTACGTCTAATGGGACTGCATTAACAAAAATAGGAACAGAATTAACCACTTCTATATTTGGGGTTAGTCAACGTCAGCCAGATATTGTTTATAACTCAAAAGAAGATGTCTATGTTGTTTCTTGTCAAGACAATTTAGCGGCTCCTAAAGCTTATGCCTTTGCGTGGAAGGTAAACACGGCATCGACTAATACACTTGTAGTTACGGTGGCAAACTCAGGGAGTGGTAATAAATTTTATATTGACGGTGTTGAGCAAGCCTCCTTAGTTTTAACCGAGGGAAATACTTACAAGTTCGACCAATCCAGTGCCACAAATGCTACGCATCCTTTATTACTTAGCACCACAAGCGATGGCACTCATGGCGGCGGTAGCTCTTACACGACTGGAGTTACCGTTGTTGGGACTCCCGGGCAAGCTGGAGCTTATACGCAGATAGTTGTCGCCGCATCTGCTCCATCGCTTTATTACTATTGTTCAAATCATTCTGGAATGGGTGGAGCAATCACGACTCCTGTTCTTGCCACTTATTCTTCTGGCACTGTAATTAAGCTAGGCGGTGGGCTTGAAAATGATTCAAATGCTTACAACGCTCAACAAGCGGTCTATATGACTGCGATTGATAAGACTTATATAAGAACAAATGCGTCAGGTAGTGGACAGCAAAAATATAATGAGATTACAGTCTCAGGAATAACGGTTTCTGAAAGTGGAAAATCAAGAACAATAGATCCAAAGTATTTTGGTAACTCAGTAAAAGATACTTTTCAGAATTCTGCTATTTATTTAAGCTCACTAAATGCGATTTGTGTTGTTTCTGCAAATAACGCTGCTGGTGGAAACCCAGACACAACTTTTGCCAAAGTGATTTCTATTGGTTATGAGTCTACAAATGCTGGCAAGTATATTGGCTTGGCTGCTGAAAATATTGCCTCTGGAGCAACCGGAAAAATAAGCATAATTAGCGCAACAAATACTAGCGTGTCTGGCTTAACTGTCGGGCAAGAATACTGGCTCGATTATGATGGTTCTTTTTCAACTACTGAAACGGCTTATTCTAAAGTTGGCATAGCTAGAAGCGCGACAAGCATGTTATTGACTGCAAATTCATTGGTTCCAACTTTGCCATCTACAACTGGCAGAAGGGATTATGAAGTGAATTCAACGGTTAGCAGCGGGGATTTGTTGTTTCTTGATTCTGGGGGACTGCCAGCAACAATAGAAAAAAGGTTTACTGTTGCAACTCAAAAATCCCAGTCTATGAGTAGCTATAATCCATCTGGAACGGCATGGGCAAACTATACGACAGAACAATTTGCTAATCTGCCAACTCCTGACGGTGGCGGGATAATTATGGCAACCAACAGCAGCTACTATATGCACGCCATACCATATACTCTTTCCGCTGACGGACTAACTTTCACTTATGGCGCTGCCTATAATCTGACAAACGGCTATGGAGTTTCATCCACTCCACCTTACTATTTTGATGCTGCTTGGGATAACGTGCTTCAGCAATGGGTTGTTATTTATCAATCTGGAAACACTGTCTTTATGGTCTATTTGAGGAAGAAAGATGGCGGCGTTACATTTGAAAACGAGATTAATTATAGTTCACCACAATATGACAATCTCGGAGCTTGGGGTGGAAATAACTGGGGAGTCCAATTAGGAATTTTCAAAGAAACGGGTGACTATGTTGCCATGATGCAAAACGTGGGAGGCAGCAATTACGCGAAAATTTTATTTAGGCGATACAACAAAACAACCTCCAAAACAACGACAGTAGGCACTTTTTCCGGTGGTTTACCTATTACCTATGCTTGGGGCTGGGGCTATAACGACAAAACTAATATCTTCTATATGAGCAAAAAATATTCTGCCGGATATTATTTTGATGGTTTTGTTTACGACTCATCAAGTGATACTTATGCGCGGTCAAACGGAGGTTTTAGTAATCAATACATTGCTGGAACAAATTTTCCAAATCACGCTAATGGCTCTTGGAATGTTGGCATCCCAATGGTCTATGACCCATCTTCGGATAAGATGCTTTTTTCCTATATTGGAAGTAATAATGCTTATCAGCAAATGTGTGCTTTGACGATTACAGTTGGTAGCCCATTTTTAGCTCATGTGTCAGGCTCAGATTGGACGGAAGGCTATGCCAGTTATAATCAAAACAGCAAACCAAGGTGGCAAACTGCTAGTGAAACAGGTATTTGTACTCTTGCATATGGCGGTAAACTCCGTTCATTTATGTTCGATGGAACAGTCATAAATATGGTTAGTCTGGCTTCCGGTATTAACTCCACCTATGATAGTTTCAATGCTTTTTATAATCCACGGATTGACACAATAAGGGTTGCTTGGAAGCAATCCACTACCGCTTATTTCGCTTATGAATTGGGTACGTTTAGCTCTAACAGTGGGGCGTTCTTCGGCGTTGCTAATTCATCTGCAACTCTTGGACTAAATGCACAAGTTGATTTGGTTGGCGGTATAAACCAAGATCAAACGAATCTTATTCAAGGTTCTACTTATTACGCCACCTCTAATGGAGGATTAACAACGACCTCCAATACGAACAGAATCGGGATGGCAATTAACGCTAATGACCTTTATATAAAAGGATAATTATGAATATTTTAGTCAACAAAGAGGATAACTGGGTAATTGCGAGTTTTGACGAGAATGTAACCCTTGAATATACGCCTGTTCTGATGGTTGAGGGTGTTGTCGTTTTCAGCGGCTACGATGAAGATAATTCAAAAATTGTTGAGGGAGTAACCATCCCTGATGATTATGTCGATCTAAAATATAAATATGATGAAGAATCCAAAACATGGTCTGAAAATGAAACTTATGCATCGTGGCAGTCAGTCTCAAATGAGCCGTCAGAGCATGATCCTAATCCAGATTTTGATAAGGATTTAATTGAAGATTAGAGTAATGAATGGCTGTTTTTATTTTAATTGTGACTATTGGGGGACAAACTGTTTCAAGAGATTGCGATGAAGCATTATGCTTTGCCGATATAAATCGCTGCCTGTTTTTTGCGTCAAGAATTAACAACCAGCCTCAAGGAGAAGAAATAAAAGCTTTTTGCCAACCGCTAAACATAGATGACGACAGTAGGTATTATTTATGATAGGTGAAATAGCGATTTTGCTTAAAGGCCTAGATTCTGCTTTTACCTTGGTGAAGGCTGGGATTGACCGGAAAAAAGATTTAGATGAGATGTCTAATGACATCAGCAGGTTTTTTAAGAAAAAAGAAGACCTTGAGATTGCAATAACAAAAGCGGAAAATAGTGAAGACTCGCAAATGAGTAGTATCCGCGAAGAACAAGCAATAGAAAATCATCGTTATCAGTATCAAAAAATGCTTGATTCTATCGGGAAAGAATATTCTAGGCAGGGGCGCAGTCCGGAATGGGCAAGAATAAAAAACAACGCAGCAAAAAGACAAAAAGAAAAAGAATTAAAAGCAAAGAAAAAGTCTGAACGAAATGAAGATGACGATTTGTTAATTAGGCAAATAGGATTAGCTTTTATTTATATGTTTATTGGTTTTTCTGTTATCGCTGGAATAGCTTTTTTTATATTTGGAGTTGAGCAATGAAACTAGACCCAGTCTTATTAAACATGGCTTGCTCTTGGAGCATAAAAGCGTATAGAGAAAAAAACAAAGATGCAATTAAAATAGAAAGTAAAATTACTGGAGCCACTTGTTTTATTGCTAAACGAAAGTCTATTGACGTAATAGCTTTTAGAGGAACACAAAAGAAGTTAAACGATATTCTAACCGATTTGTTTGTTGTTCCATTACCTTATGCTAGTCGATTATGCCACGGCGGTTTTGTTGTTCAACACGCCTCTATCTGGAAACAAATAAAAAAACATATTGACCCTAAGAAGCGCACCTTAATAACGGGACATTCACTAGGTGGCGCACTGGCCGAATTAAGTGCTGCTAAACTCACTCACCCAAACTTAAATGTTGTAACTTTTGGAAAGCCAAATACGTTTTTCAAAGGCTTTAAACGTCCTATGGAGTTAGATACACAACTGTCTATAATAAACCATTGTGATTCTGTTGCTGTGCTGCCTCGCTTGTGCTACGGGCCTAGTAAATCGCAGCAAGTGCTTTTCCACGGAGGCAACGGAATAGATTACATAGACCCAGATACTTTGACTAAAAAAGAAGACAGAAAAACCGGAAGCATAACAGAAAGAGCCACAGATCATTACATTGAGAATTATAAAACTAGATTAGAAAAATACTTTGATAACGAAAGAAAAGCTTTAAAAGAAGATATTAAAGACCTTAACAAACTAGCTGACGAGGTGGAAAATGCTTAGAGTTGTTGCGCTGTGTTTACTAATGGCTGGCTGTACAGTCTCTGAGGACATGATTGCAAACAAAGAGCTTTATTGCTCTGGAGTTTATAAAGGCATAAGGGCTGTAGGAAGAGTTGCTACTGAAGTTACGACAGGTGTAGCGATACCGGATGTCTGCGACACAATAGAAGAAATTGTGGAGGAAGACTCTGAGGGAAAGTAATTAGTAATGTTGAGGCTCTTATAAAGGTGTATTTGCTAACAAGATGAAACTAGGTGGCTTATTAAAATCGTTAGCCCCAACCATAGCTAATGCGGCTGGTGGGCCTCTTTCTGGCATGGCTGTCAAGATGGTAGCTAAGAAATTAGGTTTACCAGATACAGCAACGGCTAATGAAATAGAAGACCTTGTTGAGCGTGAACCAGAAAAAGCGGTGATTATTAAAGAAGCTGATAAAGACTTTAAAAACAAAATTAAAGAAATGGAAATTGATTTAGACAGTTTTAAAGTTGAAGTAGAAGACAGAAAACACGCTAGAGAGACATTCAAAAATGATTGGACTCCTAAAGTGTTTGGGATACTGGCGTTGCTGTTGTACGGAGCGTATGTATTAACAGTAACAATAATGCCTCATGATCAAAACGATGAAACCATAATTTCACTCGTTCTCGGACAATTATCGGGTATACTTGGGACGATGGCGGCATTTTGGTTTTCTGGGTCAAGTACAAAGTGAATAAAATGGACAAACTAATAAAACAATTAAAAAGGCATGAAGGTGTCAAGACTCACGTTTACAAAGATATAAACGGTCTTGAGCATATAGGTGTGGGCAGAAACATCTCTAAAACAGGCATTGGCTTAACAATGGAAGAGATAGATTATCTTTTGTCTAACGACATTCTAAGGTGCATAAAAGAATTAAGTTCAGAATATCCTTGGTTTGGTCAGATTGAATCGGAGCCAAGACAAGAGGCGATTATCAATATTTTTCTAAATCTGGGTGCTACAAAATATAGAGGATTTAAGCTGGCAAACGCCGCTATGGCGGCTGGATTATACGACCTTGCTGCAACAGAGTTTTTAGACAGCAGATGGGCCAAACAAGTTGGTGGCAGAAGCTTAGAGCTTACAGATATTATCCGTACAGGTGAGTATGTCTAATCCGTACATCTTTACTGCTACGGTTTCTAAAATTGTCGATGGGGATACGATGTATGTTAATGTTGATTTGGGCTTTGGCTTGCATCATTGCGGTGATACTGGGCGTGGGATTTGTTTACGCCTTAATGGAGTTGACACACCCGAATCCACTCGCAGAAAAGGTAGAGATCCAAAAGAACGGAAATATGGTCTTGCAGCAAAAGCATTTGTCGAAGCGTTTTCTCCGGTAGGTACGGAGGTTACTCTTAGGACTTACAAGAAAGGCAAGTATGGACGGTGGCTGGCTGACATCAAGGTAGGCGGCAAGTGGCTATGCAAAGAACTTATTAAGAATCATCACGCAGTCGAATATGAAGGTCAGAACAAAAAAGAGATACAGGCAGCTCACTTAGCAAACAGAAAGTTAGTTAAGCTTAGTGAATAGTGTCATTGATAAGTATCATAGTTTCTTGAATTTTCTTTTCTTGATGAATAGAAAATAACATATAAAGATTAGCTATAACGGTTAGATCAGGGTCTGATAGTTTACTTTTTTTATTTTCAACATCTTCAAATATTTTATTAAACCATTTCTGTATATCAATATCTTCTATAGCCTTAAACTCTCCTAGAGTATTAAGAGTTTCAAAAACATTATTGAAAAAAAACAGATCATCTTTCATAAGTAATCTTGGAATTCTATCCTTCCTGTTTCTCCATCGTTTCTTTTTTCTAACATAGACTCATATTCAGTTTTATAATGTTTGGCAACTTCCTTTTCGTTTTTCTTAAAAATTTTGGCGCGGCTTATGTCTTCTCTTTTCTCTCTGAGAATGTCTATCATGCCTTGACCAACTTTATTAACTGCCCACAGCCTAAAGTCATCAGGGTTACCACCTAGCTTTTGGTGACAACCGAAACACATAGCAAATGCATTGTCTTTGGACCACCTCAAAGAATTTGCTCTCCGACCAAAGTAATGACTACAGTGGAGTCCTTGAGAACCTTCTTCATGCGATGATCCGCAAACTTCACAGGTCCATCCGGTTCTTTCTCTTATGCATCTAGAAAACCATTTGTCTGAAGGTTTTATCTTAACTCTCATTTTAAAGTCATCTCTGCTCTACTGGTGGCTTGCTTGCTTCTCCAAGACTCAAACTTCATCTCAATAACTTTTACTTTAAACCTTAAAGACAAAGACTTTTCTACAGCAACTTTAAGGCCTTTTAAAAATTCAATATACTCCGGGTCAGCATACGCCTCTCTTTCTTGTTTAGCTATTGCAAGGCTGGGATTATTAGCCTCAGCTTTAGCCATTAGTATAGCCTTCAAAGACTTTCTGTACTCCATTAAATAAACTTTCTCAGACTCAGCCTGAGCAAACTCAAGTGTTGTTTTCTCTAGCTCTTTGAATGTTTCGTTTGACATAAGCGTCCTCAACGTAAAATTTAACCCAAGAACGAATTTTGGCTGGCACTTTTTCCAAAGCCTCCACTCGCTCTTCTCTGGTCTTTAGGCTGCAAATGTGTGCAGCGTAGACTCTAGGTTTTCCAAATTGCAAAACCATCCTCCACCGGGCTAGAGAAAGGCTTGTAACTAACATCCTTCCTCTGGCAATGAGCATATATAGCGTAGTACGCACTTCTCATAGCATGATGTGAATCAAACAACAGACAATCTTTGCCGCCTTTTTTTAAAGCTATAAATTGCTTAACGTATTTGCTGGTTTGTTTTCTACCTCTGTTGGAAATAGGTTTTGCAATAGCATCAATTTTCAAAACGGTATGTCCTCTAAATCAAGATCAATCTTTGCTGCTTCTGGAGGAGGGTTGTTTGCAACTTTATCTTGAGCCTGCCAACCGCTAATAAACATTCCATTAGAGCTTTCTCTCTGAGCGGCTTTTAGATTAAAAGTCTGTCCTTCAATATCTACTTTTCCAAAGTAAGCCTTATCATCATACTTGGAAATATTCAGAGTAAAAGAAAAAGAAAGGTCATCTGCCATAACTTGCAGCCATTTCCTGCCATCTCTAGTGCTTTTCTCAACTCCAGAAAGATAGACAGTTTTACCATTTACCTCCATTTTTCCTTGAAACCCTTTGCAGGGATTTAGGCTAAAAGTTTTTTCAGTTTCGTAACTCATCAAGTTTCTCCGTTTCAGTTGTAATAGTCTTAGCTGCGGTTACCAATAAGGGCCACGCCTTATCTAGCAGTTCCTGATCCTTCTTAATCTCAATTAACACAGGAGGCAGCGTAGGGTAGTAGGACATCCAGTAATAGCTATCAAGGCCTAGTAGATGCATTGTAAGCTGTACTTGCTGAACGTATATTGCGGGTAGCTTTCCTGATCTAAGGTATCCAACGTGGGTAGCCTTGAGAGGACACTTTATCTCTATGCCAGAAGTATCTCCTAGAAGGCCATCAGGAGAGCATCCTATGTCGTAATCGTCATGGGCTATAAACCCTACCTCCTTAAATTGAATGCCTAAGAGAAGCTCTGAGGTAGCTCTAGCCTGCGGTTCCTTTTCTTTACCGTCTTTCATGGCCTGAGATTCATAGCCAGCCACCAAAAAGCGATCTAGTTTATCGCCTATAATCTGGTTTATAGCCTTATCAGTTACGCTTTTGGTAGGCTTTTCACCCTTAGACGTAAAGAAACTAGAGGCCTGAGATGCCGTTATGAACCCTAAGCGGCATTCCAGCCACTCAGGAGTTCCCTGCACACAGTCAAATACTCTCATGCAGCCATCCTTGCCTTGTAGTCTTTTAGGCGCTGCTGAATAACCGCTACGTCTTTATCTGTAGCATCCTCCCAGCTTTTAATGCCTACAGCGTTAAATATCAACTGCTCCTCTATGCCAGCCTTCTTGCACTCAGCCTGTAGCTTCTTAGTATCTACTTTGGCGTTAGTCGCATAGTGAGCATCATCGTCTGTTGATACCCACTTCTCTCGGTTGTTCGGGTCTCCAAATCCAAACATACTGAGCATGAGGTAACGCTTGCAATAGGTGTAGCAGCTACCAGTTCCCTGTGGATCACGTTTACCCTTATCAACTGTCGTAGTCTGACTGTACTCAGATACAATTGAGTCAGACAAAACAACTTTAAAGTGACAGGTAACGCCAGCCTGATTTTCAGAGTTAACATCTTCAAAATGAAAATAGATATTCTCTTCTTGTAAGGCTGGGGTAATGTGATCTAGCAAAGTCTCCAACTTAGTGTACTTATGGTTATTTGCAAAATCATTGCTACCATCTTTACTTGGAGCATGAATCTTAGATTTTACTTTAAAAAATCTAGACCAAAATATTCCGTCTTGCATACTCTTCTCCCTAAGATTTTAGTTCATCCGAAATATCTTTGATGGTGGAGTCCAGACTTACGAGGTTCAAACTTTCAGGTAAATCTTCTGGCGCATCACCAGCAACTTGCTCAGAGGCTTTTTTGAAATCAACCTTTCCATCTTTAGTGTTGTTAACAACGGCGCTAACAACTTCCCAGAGATACAGTAAATGTTCATCTGATAACTGTGCCTCAATGGAAACCATATTATCGTCATCGCTTTCCTGCATTCTTTGCCGAATTGCCATAATGTCTTTAGCCATAATTTTCTCCTTAAAAAACCAAGCCTACCAAAGCTGTGTGCAAAATGCAAATCAACTGTAATCTAAAAAAGTGTTGCATTAAATTTTTGACAGGAGTAAATTCGGTAGTCCGGTAGGTAGAGCGATGGTCCGCGCAAGCGACACCCGGCTCTTAAAATCTGAGGGTTCTCTGGAAATCCTGCCGTTAAAGCGCCATGAGTGGTCAGCTCTTGCTGGCGGGTAAAAGCGCACAGAGGCGGTACTGCAACCGTAATTTTACCAGCTTGTAGCCTGTAGTGGCGTACAAGACCTCCCATGCGAGGGTGAAAGCGTGGGCATGATAACGCTGCCTTGCCGCACTAGCGGTAGGGTGAGTGTTGCCTCCAAAGCTCAGATTCCGCATAGGCATAAAAAAATCACATACTACATATAGTGGTTAAAAACCTGAGCCCTTTTTGATTACATACAATATGTAGTGTTAAGTTACGGTAAGTGACAAAGCAGTTAAATAAGTGTTTGCAAATAGATTTAAAGTATGTATAATGCTTATATTAACTAAATAAAACGGAGATAAAAAATGACATTACAACAACAGATTGACCAGTTAGCAAAAATCAAAGTTCAAAAAATGAAGCTTGAAAAAGCTCATACTGAGTTGCTTAACAACATTAAGGCAAACGGTGCTGGCACTTATGAAGGCACAGAGTTTGATCTTACTGTCTCAGTTTCTAACCGAGCAATTTTTGATACAAAATCTGCAAAAGCAAAACTTAGCAGACAATTTATTACAGCTCATACCAATGTAAAAGAAGTTGTGACGCATTCTTGGAGAGCTAAGTAATGAAATATGAAGTAATAGCCACTGGAAAGTACGATAAACATTTAAAGTTTAGACCTTCTCAGTATGAGCAAGTCATAACAATTATGCTCAAATTGTTGGAATTAAAAAAAGACGATGATGAAGATGTTACGTTTTTTTTGAAAGGCAAAAAATCAACAGCTTCAGCACTTTTGAAGGCAGCTCAGGCTGATAAGAATGTTTATTGGGAGAAAAAGAATAAGACGCATAAGCAAATATTGGTAAACACAGGTGTTACTGGTTTTGTTAAAAAGCCAATATGGATTCAGAAAACTACTAAAGAGATAAAAAATGACAATTATTCAATCTAACAATTTCTATCAGCATAAGGATGTGCTGATGTCTCAAAAATGCGGTGACACTTTTAGCATAAACATCAATCTAAAAAACGGAGAACGATTTTACAATGTTGTTTGGGGTAGAAAGTGGGTAGTTTTTCAAGAAGCTGCAAGCTACGGAAAGATTAAGCTCCACGTTAAAAAAGCTAGAGAAGTTTTAAAAAGATATTACTGGAGGCAAGCAAAGACAAAAGTTTGGTATGAGGAATGCGTTGGCAAAAGGAAGTCATTGCCCAATAACTGGGAGGCTGACTACTAATGAAAATTGACACTAACATTCCTCTCCCAACAGGCAGGATAAAAAAACCAAGTAAGTATGCTTGGGCAGATCCAATGAAAGTAGGACATAGCGTAGCGTTTGATGACATGAGAGAAGCTAACAGAGTCTACGTTGCTTTGCGTAATAAGTTTGGAAACAAGCGTAAATGGACGTTGCAAACACAAGAAGATAATTCAATTAGAATTTGGAGAAAACTATGAGGAGAGGACAATGAAAGAACTAATGAGCATGATAGTGTGTCTTTTCCTAAGTGCGTTGTTAGGAGTAATGGTTGCGACAGGATGGGTTTTATAGAAGACCACAGGAGTCATTTCCTGTTCTCCACGTTTGCCTGAGCGTGGGTCTAAAAATCAGGCTTTAAAGATGGGAGCGTTTTTTTTATTACTTTTTGCAACGCTCCGTGTCCCAGTCAGCGGTGGGCAAATTCAGAAAAACACTGGCAGTTGGTGATGGGATCAATAGTTTAAGCGGGTTATCTACCCGTAAAACTTCCAGTTTCATGCGCCAGCCGAGGAAACCGCGCTAAGGTTAGTCGTACTCTTAGCGAATGATTTGAGTACGCACCAAATTATTGATATATAAAGGATTATATTGTTAACAAAGTGTTTGCAAATAGGCATTAGGTATGGTCTAATAACCATATTGATTAATAACACAGGGAAAAAAAATGACAAAATCACAAGAAATAATAAAAGCGGTATTTACTGAATTAGAAACAAAAGTGCTGTGCAATTTGAAAGAAATATTAAAAGAAACTGAGATGGTAGCATCAATAGACCTTATCTTTAATGAAGACGACCCTAAAGAAATGCGGGGTGCAATAGCCTCGCTTGTTAAAAAAGGAATGCTGGATATAGAGACACATCCCAGTAAAGTTAACGACCAGAAATTGTATTGGGTTTCGTGGGACGAGGAAGCGGTAGCAAACCTTTAAACTAACCAGCACAAGGATGTGCATAACCGGAGAAAAAAAATGACAACAGTACCTTATTCACCAACCACTAAAACATTTTCAATCAAGCAAGAAAACTTTTTTGATCAAGTCAAATACTGGTTAGAGCCTGATGGAGTTGATTGGGATTTAGTTTCTGATGATGTGATGGAGACAGGCATAGACTTGTACTTTGGCCCAGAGGCAGACACAGATTTTTTCTTTGAGGCTATAGAAGATTTAGACGGACATGATTACGCGCAGGCAATAGTTAACATGGCGCGAAATGATAGAGATACTTTGTCTGCTGCTAATGCTTTCCAGACAATAATTCAAAAGGCGCTTAAAGCTTGGATGATCAGCCATGTTGATGCTCACGTTCCTCCTTATGATCCCAATGAGTCAGTGGAGAATTATTAATGGTTGCCGAGCTTAGACCATATCAATTGGACGCTGTAGCTGCTCTGAGGGGCAGCCTAGCGTCTGGAAAGCTTAGACCAATACTGGCGGCTCCTTGTAGTTTTGGAAAGACAGCTATTTCTTGCCATATTCTTATGTCTGCTGCCAAGAAAGGTAAGACAGGCATTTTCTTTGTAGACCGATTAAAACTGTTGGCTCAGACTGAAGAAACTTTTAAGCGTCTGGGGGCTGACTACACTGTCATCCAAGCAGATAGACCTTTTGATCATACTAAGAAGATTCAAATCGCCAGCGTTCAGACTGCTATCAACCGGGAGCTTAGGTTTGATGTTGGTATTGTTGATGAGTGCCACGTTCAGTACAAAGGCCTTTTAAAAATCATGCATAGATGGAATGCCATACCTTTCATTGGTATGTCAGCTACTCCTTACAGCAAAAATCTTGGACTGACCTACGATGACCTGATAGTCACCAAGAAGCCTAGAGACTTGATGGAGGAAGGCTGGCTGTGTCCTGTAGAGTATTTTGCAGGAAAGAGGCTAGACACTAAAGGCATCAAGACTAGGGCGCTACCTACTGGCGGTTCAGACTACGACCCTGATGAGCTAGGAAAGAAGATGCTAGAAGACGATACTCTGTCAGGAGACATCATCGAAAACTACAGGAAGCATTCTAAGGGACTCACAAGGCGTGGAATAGCCTTTGCTCCTAACATTACATTCTCAAAAAACTTGGTAGAGAGATTTAATAAGGCAGGCATTCCAGCCTGTCACATTGATGGGTACACGCCTGATGAAGAGAGAAAGCTAATTTATCAAGACTTTGAGGACGGAGTTTACAAGGTATTGTCATGTTCAAAACTGCTGGCAACTGGCTATGACTCTCCATCTACAGAGATACTTATTGACTGCTTCCCTACTAAGTCTCTGATTAGTTTTGTTCAGAGAGCTGGGCGCATCATGCGGATACATCCGGGCAAAGAGATAGCAACCTATCTAGATCATGCGGGTAATCTGGAGGAGCATGGGCAATTCCCAGAGGACGTTATCCCTAAAGAGTTAGATGAAGGTGAGCAAAACTTTAAGGAAAAAGAAAAAGTTGAGAAGCCAGAAGTTGAACTCAAGATGCAGGAATGCCCAGTATGCTACAGCCAGTTTCAAGGCAGAACGTGCGGAGCCTGTGGCTACCAGCTACCTCCTAAAGCCGAGATACTCAAGGATGATGGCAAAGAGCTAGTGAAGGTTAACAGGCTTACTAGCAAAGAGGACAAACAAGTCTTCCTTAGCGGCTTGATAAGGCATTGCATAAACCGAGGTTATAAGGATGGATGGTCTAGCTGGGCTTATCGTAAAAAGTTTGGGGTATGGCCCAGAGGCTTAGACAAGGTAGCTAGTACAGAGATACCAGAAGAAGTCAAAGGTTACATCCAGCATATGAACATTAAGAATTATAAGAGGAGAGAGCATGAGCTACGTCAATAACTTCTTGAATCGTTTACAGAAAGTTAAACAAGTAGGCGATGACAAATATACTGCGCTATGTCCTGTTCATGATGACAACAATCCCAGCATGACTATTAAGATTGTTGACGACAAAATACTAGCTTATTGCTTTGCTTGTGGGTCTAAGGCTCCAGCAATAGCAGAGGCTGTGGGGCTAAAAACATCTGACTTGTTCTCTGGGGACACTCCGTTCGCACCAGATAGAGACTACAAGCTTATGCAAAAGAAAGGATTAGACGATACTTTTCTACTAATACATGAAAAGTCAGTACAGAAAAAAGAAAAAATGAGGCATTCAGATTATAAGTTCATGCGCCAAGCTAAGGCTAGAAGACAAGTCAGAGAGGAGAAAGGCCTTGAGTAGACCAATTTATGAAACAGAGGGAGACAGGCTCAACGAAACATTCTTAAAAAGCAGACTAGAGAAAATTTGGAGATGTAAGTTAACCAAACTGCCTACGAAGTCTATGCTAGATTTTTGTGCTGAGAGAGACAGAGAGATAGTGGCGTTTATTGAAATGAAGCATAGAAGCAAGCCTGCTGGGTCTTATGCAACGTATATGCTATCATTGGCAAAGCTACAGGCTGCAAGAAGATTACATGAAGATACTGGAAAACCTTGCTTGCTTGTAGTTCAATGGACCGATCTACTAGAAATGGTAGACTTAGCTAAGTGTGATTTTACTGTAGCAATGGGAGGCAGGACCGATAGAGGAGACTCACAGGATGTTGAACCAGTGGTTCATATTCCTTTCACCGGATTCGGTCTAGTAGGAAGCGATGGCAAGACCTGAGCGTAAGTTTACAGATGAAGAAATAGATGAGATAGAAGAATTAGGTCCGGTATTAACTCACGACCAGTTAGCTGAGTATTTTTCTATAACTGCCAAGACCTTACGGGAAATCTTCAAAAGAGATCAGAGAGTTTTTACCGCCTATACGAAGAGTAGAATGAAGGCGGGAATGCTTGCTGTAAATACGCTAAAAGAAAAAGCCATTGTTGACAAAGACTTTCAAAGCTTGAAGCTTTATCTTTCCCACACTATGGACTGGACCGAGAAATCTAGGCAGGAAATTACAGGAGCTGGTGGTGGACCTGTAGAGCAAGACGTAGAGGTAACGATCACCGTCATTGGTGCAGATGACTAGGGAGGATTTATGCCACTCAAGAAAGGTAGCAGCAAGAAAACCATAAGCAAGAACATCCGTACAGAGATCAACGCTGGAAAGCCACGCAACCAAGCCATAGCAGTCGCCTATGCAAAAGCTCAAGAGAAGAGAAAGAAAAAGAAGGCTGGTCCGAAAGGCGCTACTTATGCCTAACAGATTAGAAAGCTGCAATCTTATTGCTTTGAGGCTTAACAATTTAATTGGTTTCAAAGGTAAAAAGCTGTCAAAGAAAATTAAAAGCCAAAAGAAATTAATTGGAAACGATAGACTAAAAGCCAATGTCTTGTTGAATAGTGCGTATAACAGAGTGGTAGCAAATTGGGAAAACCCAGATAAAGACGCATGGATGCACCAAAAACATTTACGAATGTCTGTCCCTAGAGATTTGTACCGAAAGCGTCCTTACTAATGAACTATAACCTTACAGTCATCAACAAAGAGCTAGGCAAACTTGCTCAGTCTAAAGCAAGGTTTCTTATTCTCTTTGGCGGTAGAGGCTCAGGCAAAAGCGTAGGCATAGCGAACATACTCTTAGCTAAAGCAATGCAAGGCAAGAAGACAGCCTGCTTTAGAGAGTTCCAGAGCAGTATGCAAGACAGTGTGTACTCTTTGCTTTGCTCAGAGATAGAGAGACAAGGGCTACAAGATGTATTTGAAATCCAAAGCAACCAGATAAACTTCCGCAAGAATGGTGATACTGCTTTTGTGTTTAGAGGCCTAGCCAGATCACCAGAGAATGTAAAGTCGTACCATGATTTTGATCTATTCTGGGTGGAGGAGGGACAGAGCCTTAGCTTTGAAAGTCTCAAGGCATTAACTCCTACGCTGAGAAAAGAAGGGAGTCAGATACTAATCAGTGCAAACCCACGCAGCAAGAATGATGCATTCAGCCAAAGGTTCTTTACTCCGTTTGAGAAAGAGCTAAGGAGAAGCAAGCATTACTCTGATGATCTGCATTGTATCTATTGGGTTAACTACGACAAGAACCCTAAGTTCCCTTCAGTCCTAGAAGATGAGAGGCAGCATGATAAGAAGAGTATGTCAGCAGCCCTGTATAAACATATCTGGGAGGGAGAGTTCTATGATGAGGTCCAAGACAGCCTGATAAGTGTAGAGTGGTTTGATGCAGCTATTGATTCCCATACCAAACTAGGATGGAAAGGAGAAGGCGCAATAATAGCCAGCCACGACCCTTCAGACACAGGCGGTGACTCAAAGGGATTCTGTGTGAGGAGAGGAAACCAAATCCTAGATATAAGTGAAATGGTAACCGGAGAGGCAGCAGATGGAATGGATTGGGCGCTAGATAAGGCGCTAGAGAACCAAGCTGACTGGTTTGTTTGGGATTGCGATGGCTTAGGTGTTAGTCTTAAACGGCAAGTAGACAATGCTTTAGCTAACAAGAATGGCATAGACTACTTTATGTTCAAGGGTTCAGAGGGAGTAGAAGAGCCAGAACATCCTTATACTGAAGGCGGGAAGACAAAGAACAAAACAAATAGAGAAACCTTTTTTAACAAGAGAGCGCAATATTGGTGGCGGCTGCGGGACAGATTCTACAACACTTATCGTGCAGTTGAGCGTGGAGAATATGTAGACCCGGAGGAGCAAATTAGCTTATCCTCAAGTATATCTAACCTAGATCAGATTAGGTCTGAGGTTTGTCGTATTCCTTTGAAGCGTAGCAACACTGGGAAGATACAAATTATGTCTAAGGTAGAGATGGCTAGAAAGCCTTATCAGCTTCCATCTCCAAACATGGGTGATGCTCTGATGATGGCTTGCTACAGGCCAAAGACATTAGCGGCTCCTACTAAAATAAATTTTGCAGGATGGAATGACTAATGAAATACAAAGACGATAAACCTTACTCCTCAAAGAAATACAAAGAACACGATTACGTCCAAGACCTTTTGACTAAGTCTCAAAGCGCTGACCAAGATATGAGAGATCAGGCTAGGGAATGCGCTCTGTTCTTAGACAAGAGAGATGGACAGTGGGAAGCTAAGTGGTTAAGCCAAGCAAAGAATCAGAAAAAGCCACGCTATACGTTTGATCTTGTTAACCCTATTGTGGATCAAATCTGTTCAGAGATAACGCAGGCAGAGTTTGATGTAAAGATTGCGCCTGCTGGCGGTAATGCTACTCAGCCCATTGCAAACACCTACGATGGAATCATACGCAACATAGAAACTATGAGTGACGCTTCAGATGTTTATTCAGAGTCAGCTAGAGGAATGGTAGTAGGCGGCTTTGATGCTTGGAGAGTTTCACAGAAATACATTGATGATGATTCTTTTGAGCAAGACTTAGTCATTGAAAAGATAGGCAACGCTGTTGATAGAGTCTTCTTTGACCCAGCAGCAGAAAAACAAGACAAGTCTGATAGTCGTTATTGCTTTGTGTTACACGCTGTAAGCAAAGAAGAGTACCAACGCAGATGGCCTGATGGATCAGAAGAAAGCGTATCGGAAGGCAGAGATGGTGATGCTTACTATGACAAGGCTGAGGTTATTGTTATTGGTGAGTTTATCTATTGTGAAGAATCCAATAGAGAGTTAGTTATGTTTGATAATGGCTCTGTGCATGAAGCTGACAATGATCTAAAGAAGTTGAAAGATGAATTCAAAGCAATGGGAATTAATGAGATACAAAGAAGAAAGCGAGTTAAGAAAACAATTTGCAGCAGATTCTTTGACGCAAAAGATTGGTTAGATGATAAATCAGAAACAGTTTTTAGCAGAATGCCTGTTGTTCCTATCTATGCCAACTACAGAATTACAGAGAACAAGTCTATCTATTGGGGTGTAGTAGAAAAACTTCTTGATCCTCAAAGAGTATTGAACTACTCAATGAGCAGAGAGATTGAAGAAGGAGCCTTAGCGCCTAGAGCTAAGTTTATGATGACCCCAGCTCAGGCCTCTGGTCACGAAGATAGTCTGTCAACTCTTAACACTAACTCTGAGCCTGTGCAGTTCTACAATCCTGATCCAGATGCTCCGGGCATACCTCAGCAAGTAGGCGGGGCAATAGTTAATCCGGGGCTAAGAACAATCTCTGAGTCTATGAGGGGCATGATTACTTACGCTTCTGGAATGTACTCTGCAAACATGGGAGACAATCCCGGCTTGCAAAGTGGTGTAGCAATTGAGCAATTACAAAACAAGGGAGACAATTCTACACTCAAGTATTTCAGTGCCTTAGAAACAGGCATAAGAGCAACTGGCCGTATATTGGTAGAGGCTATTCCAAAGGTATACAACACAGCAAGAACGGTTAGGATTCTCAAAGAAGATCAAACCTATGATGTAGCCCCGATCAACACGCAACAAATTGACCAGCAAACTGGAGAGGTTGTTACACTTAATGATCTATCTATAGGCCTTTACGATGTAAGCGTAAGAGCTGGAGCAAGCTTTAAGAACAGACAGAAAGAGACAATAGACACTATTATTGAGATAGCAAAGATTGATCCTACTATCTTGCAGATTGCTGGTGATGTCTTATTGGATAATGTTTCTACTGCGTCAGCTCAACAAATCTCTGACAGAAAGAGAGAGCAAATGCTTTCTCAGGGAATGATACCTCAGTCGCAAATGACCCAAGATGAGTTAGCGGCTATGGCTCAGGCTCAACAACAACCTCCAGCACCTGATCCTGCCATGTTAATAGCAGAGGCAGAAATGGGTAAGGCTCAGGCAGAGCAATTAAGAGCGCAGATAGAAGGACAGAAAGTCCAGAATGAAACTATGCGGATACAGCTTGAGGCTCAGAAGATGCAAAACACTTCTGTAGTTGAGCAGGCAAAGAGTCAGGTAGATATTTTTAATGCTCAGACTAGCAGGCTCAAAGTAGAAGTAGATGCAGAGAAAGCAGGAGCAGCTATAGATAACACTGATGTTAAGACCTTTGGTGAAGAGATAGACAACCAAAGAAAAATACAAGAGATGCAAAACGAAAGCAGAATGAGAAGTATGAGTACACCAGACCTTATGAGGATTGCTAACGGTGGCTGAACCTGTCAGTGCATTAAGAGACTTAGATGAACTTTCTGGTTATACAGAACAGAACCCGTTGTCTGTTGGAGAAGAGCAACAAAAAGCAATACAAGAGTTAGAACGTAGAGGCATTAATCCTCCTGAGAAGCCTGAGTTTGGTTATGACTACGGTGGAGATAGAGGCTTAACAGATATGTTTATGCCCTTTCGTAGAGAAGTCATAAGCCCAGAACAAACCATTCCTACAGGAAATATTTCTTTTGGTCCCAGAGGAAATATGCAGCAAGAAGTTAAGACGATACCAGCTCAGTACGGAGAGTCAGAGTTTGGTATGGAGTATATGCCTTTAGTAAGAGGAACTAAGTCAGCTCTTAACGCTGTAGGTGATCTTTTGTTTGGTGACGCTGGAGAACAAGCAGCCGTAGCAAAGTCAGCTTTAAATATGGCAGAAGGCCTTGGTCAATACGCAACAGAGCAAGTAAAAGCTGCGGCATCCGGTGGACAATACTACGATCCTGAACAACAAAGAATAGTTAGCTTTGATCCTACGTCAGTAATGTTTGGCGGCAACCCCGCAACAGGACAAGCGGTTCTAGGTTCTGGGGTCAGACTATCTTCTGGCGGCGGCAAGACAGGTAATAGGATAGCTGGCGCTAGTGCGTTGAGAGATATAGGTATAGCAGATGAGTTTCCAACTACTTTTACTCAATCTACAATAGATGCTTATACAGAACAAAATTTAGACCCAAGAATATTTAAAACAGGAGCTGGGGCGCAACCAAGATCAAAAGAAATACAAAGAAATCTGGACACAAATATTGAGTACGGAGATCAAAGACTTAAAGAAATACCATCTTTAAATTTAGAAGACTATGAAGGTTATGGGTTCATGTCTCCTATTGCTGATACTTCTGGCGCTGGAGATGTAATTAAAACAATAAATGGTGTTCCTGTAGATGTTTCTAGAAGAGGTGGTCAAGACTTTATGTTTGATCCAGAGTCTGGAGAGCTTCTATGGGCATCTGATTATAAAGTAATAAGAGGTATGCAAGAAAACCCAGCCCCATCAACATTTATGGGAACTGCTCAAGAATTATATAAGAGGACAGGCAAAAGTCCTTTGTTGATACCTCATAGCATGACACCTACTGGAGTAGACTTTTCGCAAGTTGCAGAAACCATGTTAGGTTATGCAAAAAATAACATGGACAAAAGCACACTAAAATCTTTAAACAAAGATATAAAAGAAATATATCCAGATTGGCTTGGTTTAGAAAATAAAGATTCAATAAGTAATTTAAATAGAACTTCGGGAGAATACAGAAAAAAAATAATAAATTTACTTGATCAAAAATACAGAAACAAAGGAGGTTTAACTGCTGGTCAAGCAAGGTTAGCTATGATTGATGAGGACCAGAGAATTATTAGAGCTGGTACTTTAAGAAATGTAGGTGCAATGGATGGGTTTAGAAATCCATTAACTGGAAATCCTCATCCTGTATACAATGCGGGGATGTATGGAGAAGGTCTTGGTAGAATAAATTTACCTATTTCTGTATATGAACTAAACCCGCAAGCTGCACAACTAGGTGGATTAAGGTTAGATCAAATATTAAGGCCTCCCAGAGCTACAGGTAAGCAGGGCGGGTTAAGGTCTTTAGAAGGTTCTCCGCTAACAGGAGTAATAACAGAGGATGTTTTGAGAGGAATTGAGCAAAGAAGAAATTAGTTAAATAATTATGCAAAACCACAATATGTGGTATAGTTAAAGTACAGCGAACTCCACGCTTTTTTGGAGGTGCGGAACGTCACCGAATATTTGACGGCATTTACGGAAGGTTAAGATGCTACCAGAAGATGATCTTGATGAGGCTACAGACATTACGTTTGAGCTTGAAGAGACAGAGGCTGAAGGTCAGGTAACTGACTCCGAATCATCCACGGATACTGAGGAAGCTCAGGAAAAATCTACTAAACCTGTTTTTGACGAGGTTCAACAAGATGCCTTTGATAAGGCTATAGGCAAGAAGGTCTACCAAATTTCTGAAAAGGAAAGGGAGATCCAAGGCCTAAATGCCAGAATCAAAGCTCTTGAAGATAGTGTTCCGAAAGAACAGAGGCCTGTTATACCGCCAACGCCTGATCCTTATCAATTAAGCGATCAGGAGTTTAGAAGAAAGGCTGGCGAACGTGACGAGGCAATAGCAAGACAAGCTGCTTATGATTCACAGCAACAGTCGTTACAACAACAGCAGTTGCTGGCTGAGAAGCAGCAGTACGATTTAAATGTAGCTACGCAGAACGAGAAGATTAGCTCTTATTCTAAACGTGCTACTGCTTTGGGTATAACGCCAGAGGAATTGCAAGTTGCGGGTAATACTGTAGCTGGCTTTGGTGTATCGCAAGACCTTGTTGACCATATCTTAGGGGATGACATGGGACCAGCGATCACAATGTACCTCAGTAAGAATGCTGTTGAACTAGACAACATTCGCAACATGACCCCAATGCAGGCTGCGATTAGGATAGAGAATGAAATTCGGTCTGAAGCTGCAAAACTTAAACCTAAAGTAAGTGCGGCTCCTCCTCCGGTTGATACGCCACAGGGTGCTGGTTCAGCGCCTAAAGCTAGAGGCCCAGCAGGAGCAACCTTTGAATGAATGAGGTGGCCCAATGGCTAATAATCTATCGAGTAATATTACTCGGAAAGTGGCAAGAGTATTTTTAGATGCTTTTGAAGCTTCCCGTGTAGTCACAAAAACTATTGACACTCAGCTCTTGAGTGGCAAGTTCAACCCTTCCACTGGTAGTAATGTAGACTTCAAACGTCCACACGACTACAACTCAATTCGTACAGCAGGCGGTGACATATCTGGCGCAGCTAAGTCTGACATCATTGCAGGCAAGGCAACTGGTACGGTTCAGAACTACTTCACTGTTTCCACTTCTTGGAGCAACATTGAAGAAGCTCTTGAACTAGACCAGCTAGATGCAATCCTAGCTCCTGCTGCTAGACGTATTGTTACTGATCTGGAAACAGACCTCAGTGGATACATGATGAGAAATGCTTCACTACGTTATGGTAGTCACGGTGTCTTTGCTGATGCTTGGACAGACATAGCGGGTGCTGGAGCTTTGTTAGATAGCGTAGGCGTACCAGCATCTGCTGATAAGTTCTATGTTATGAATCCTTTCACAGCTACTAAGCTTGCAAGCGTTCAGAATGGCCTAAGTGCCTCTGATAGCTTGGTTCGTACAGCTTGGGAAAACTCTCAAATCTCTGCCAACTTTGGTGGACTTAGAGCGTTAACTTCTCAGAGCTTAAACACTTTTACCTCTGGCACAGGCGCTGACAGAGCTGGTACTTTAAGTGCTGCTCCTGATGCAACCTATGTCACAGCAAAAGATACTATGACTCAAACCTTAGCTGTAACTGGCCTACAAGCCAATATGGTTGTTAAGGCTGGAGACATGGTTAAGATTGCTGACGTTAAGCGTTTAAACCTTGATAGCAAAACTGCAATGATCAACGAAAGTGGTGTTGCGGTAGATTGGACAGGCGTTGTTACTGCTGACGTTACTCTTAGTGGTGCTGGTGCTGGTAACCTAGTTGTTGCTGGTCCTGCTATCTATGAGGCTGCTGGTCAGTACAATACTGTTGACGCTGCTCCTGCTAACGGAGCTGTTGTTACAGTATTAAGCGCATCTGCAACTATGTATCAGCCAAACTTGTTCTACATGAAGCAAGCTTTTGGTATGGGTACTGTTAAGTTGCCTAAGCTTTACTCAACCGACACTATTGCTACTACATCTGATGGTATGTCTATCAGAGTTAGTAAGTATGCTGACGGTGATGCCAACACCCAGAAGATTCGTTTTGACTTGTTGCCTGCTTATGCAACATTCAATCCGTTTATGGCTGGTCACGGCTTCGGAGTATAAAGCTCCTCCTTGGGATGACGGGAGCTTCGGCTCCCAGAATCTCTACTCAAATAGGATATTAATATGCCAAATGTAGGTGGAAAAAAGTTTCCTTATACTCCCGCTGGTAGAGCTGCGGCTGCTCAAGAAATGAAAAAAATGCCTAAAAAAAAGAAAAGTAAAAAGGTGAACTCTGGAGCAACATACGAATAATGGCTACTGTAGCGCAAGTTGCTAAGGCATCATTACAACGAATATTAGTACAGGCTAGTGAAGCTCCTTTGCAACCTGATGAATATGCTGACTTCATTTTTGCCATGAACAATTACATGGGAGAACTTGATGCTCAAGGCGTTAAGCTAGGTTTTACTACTGTTTCCGGTTTAGGCGATGAAGTTACCATTCCAACAGGCGCTCTAAGAGGCGTTATTGCTAACTTAGCTATAGAGGTATCTCCAGACTATAACGGTATAGTTTCTCCGGGTCTTGTAAAAGCTGCAAAAGAAGGCATGAATACAATGCGCCTTTTAGGACAAAGTATAGGAGAAACCAAAATGCCTAGCACTTTACCGTTAGGCTCAGGCAATGAAGGTGATATGTCAGGCATCTCTGGACATTTCTACCCAGACTCAGAAGCGGATATTCTGGCAGAAACAACTGGCGCGATAGCTTTGGAGCAAAACACAAATGGATAGATCGCAAGGTAGAAAAAAATCAGGCTTTGTTGCAAAGACATCCGTAGATGCTGGCGCATACATTGACTATTTTGTTAACGGAACAAACTATAAAATTTTATACACTGACTTTCTTGGTGGACTTGGAGTTACTGGAACGATAGTTACAGAAGGAGATGCATCTGGAACTGCTGTATTAAATGTAGACGGAACTATCAATAAAATCAGGAACTTAGAGAATGGTCCGGGTGTTATATCTAGCGTTTCAGCTAATGGCGGCGTAAAGCTTCAGCAAAACTTTACAGCCGATAGCACTGGCGAACCTATACTGCGAAACATAACGGATGATACTCCAGACATAGTTTCTTTGGTTGCAGGAGCTGGAATTTCTATAGCAAGAACAAACAACTACCTTACAATATCAGAAACAGCAAACACTATATTAGATGGGCTTGTAAGCTTACAGGCTAACTCAACGGCTACTACTATATCAGTAGCTGGAACAGCCGTAATTGTAGCGGGAACATGGGTTGTTCAAAAGAGTGGTGTAGGATCAGCTACAACGTCAGGAAGAATAACTTATACAGGCTCCGCTAACCAAGAGTTAGTGTTAGACGCAAGTTTGTCTATAAAGACAGCCTCAGCTTCAGCTCAAAACGTATCTGTTTACTTAGCAAAGAACGGCACAATAATAGCTGCCTCAAGAATAAATGCGGAAACAGATAACACAATGGAAAAAAATATTTCTGTTAGTTGGATAGAGACTGCGGCTCAAAATGATTACTTTGAAGTGTTTGTAGCTAACGATACAAGCACAGATAATTTAATAGTTTCTAGGGCTGTTCTTAGGACATCTTAATGCCAAAGACTGTATTGCCAATTGCTAATGGTTATTATGAGAGTGACTCTTTGCCTATATCGGCTCAGGAGTGTACTAACTTTTATCCAAACATAGTTCAGACTCAAGCCTTAAATCAAGAGACATTGTTTGGTACTCCGGGCCTTGAGCAAGTAGCAATGACTAGCCAGCTAGAAGTAAGTAGGGGCGCACATGAAATGAATGGTGTGCCTTACTTTGTTGTAGGCAATACTCTTTACAGCATGGACTCTAGTAATGTTTTGACTACCAGAGGGACCATAGCGGGTAGTGGATTAGTATCTATGGCTGATAACGGAGCGCAGATGTTAATTCTGATTCCGGGCGGCAATGGCTATATTTATACTCACGCCTCTACAACGCTTACTCAGATTACTGATGGTGACTTTACTGCTAACGGTAATCCTCAACAGGTAGTCTATATTGATGGTTATTTTTGCTTAACAACAGACTCAAAGAAGTTCATAGTTAGTTCAATAAACGATGGACTTAGCTACAACGCTTTAGACTTTGGCACTTCAGAGTCAGACCCAGATGACATTGTTGCTCCGGTAGTTTTTAAGAATCAGCTTTTTATAGGCGGTTCGCAGACTATAGAAGCATTTCAAAACATTGGCGGTGCTGACTTTCCTTTCCAAAGGACAGGATTGTTTTTAAGTAAGGGTATAGTTAGTCCGTTTAGCATTCAGTCTTTGCAAGATACTTTTATATTTATCGGCTCTGGGTATAGAGAATCTCCTGCTATATGGGCATTAAGTGGTAATGATGTTGTAAAAATATCAACAACTGCTTTAGATAATGAGCTAGGCAAGTTAACTACAGATCAAATAAATGCTATTTACTCTTGGTCCTATGCTCAGAAGGGAGCTTACTTTGTTGGATTTGCGCTGCCTTCTACTACGTTTGTTTACGACCTTATAAGTAAAAGATGGCATGAAAGAAAGTCTGTTATAGATGAAACTTTAGGAGCCTATAGAGTTAAGTCTTTGGTTAGGGCTTACAACAATGTTTATTGCGGTGATCTTGGTGATGGAAGGATAGGAAGGCTAGACCCGGAAATCTACAACGAATATGGGACTGCTATACAAAGAACTATAGTGACTCAACCATTCCAAAACAATATGAACTCTTTTGTATTACCGTCTATAGAGATGACAGTAGAAAGCGGTGTAGGAAATACTGACAGTGAAGACCCTTTGATTGGTATGGCTAGAAGTACGAATGGTAAGATATGGGCTAGTACACGCTATCGGAAGGTTGGTAAGATTGGAGAATACGACAAGAGAGCCATTTGGAGAAGGAACGGCAGAGCTTCAAGGTTTGAGCTTTTTAGGTTTACTTTAAGTGATCCTGTAAAGCCTGTGTTTATTCAATTAACGGCTGACATAGAGGCGGCAGCATGACTTATAAGTTAAACGTAGCGCAGCCTATTGTAGAGAATAACGGCACAATGGCTCAGGCGTTTAGACAGTACACTCAAGATGCGGCTTTAAGCATACCGATTACAGGAGCGGGTACACCAGAAGGCAATGTAGAGGCTAGGCAGTTTAGTTTGTACTTAGATACCTCTGGAAGTGCTGGATCAATTCAATATCGTAAAATGGTTGCTCAGATTAGTGGTGATCGTAAAAGAGGCTGGATAGCCGTTTAGGAGAATATTATGTCAGGAGCAGGAGCAGCAGCAGGCGCAGCAGCCTCAGCAGTTGGAAGCATTTTAGATTATAAGGCTAATAAAAAAGCGGCTAAACAAGCAGAAGAACAAATAGAGGCTTTAAAAGGTGACATAACAACATATGGAGGAAGGGCTGTTGATAGTCTTCTTCCTGCTTATACTGCTGGTCAAAACGTAAGAGAGGAAGGCCTTAACGCAAACTTAGCCTTAGCTGGAAATATGTTTGAGCCTAGAGTAGACCTTTTGCAAGATTCTGGATATATGGCTCAACAAGCTATACTTGCTGGTTTAATGGGTCAAAGAGCTGCAACATTAGGTGATCCTATTAATTACGGAGCATTGCAGGCTCAAAGCGTTCCTGTAGATATGTCTGCCTTGACAGGCATAACGAACCCAACAGGAATAACTTTTTCTGATATGAAGCTTCCCAATTACGGAGCTTCTTCTGGAGAGGTTGCTCAACAAAACTGGGATGCGGGTACAACAGCTCAATACGCAGCAAACTATCCTGATCTTGTTGAATACTATGAAGCAAACAAAAAACAATTAGTTAAAGATAGCGGAAGCGATGTTTTTAATAGCCTTGATAGTTATTTAAAATATCATTACGATAATTTTGGCAAGGCAGAAGGCAGGATATTTGATAAGCCTTTGCCTACCTTAGCCGCTGCTCAAGGCGCACAGACAACAAACATAAACTCAGCAGAACCTTTTAGCAGAGATCAAGTTATGGGCGCTATGATGGGTACTTTTGAAGGAGAGCCAAGTTAATGTCATTGTCTAATTTAAGAGGTATACCAAAGTCTCCCCCATACGCTGATGCTGATGTTGAAAGGGTAAAAAGTTTGCTTAACTCAGCAGCGGTAACTGTTGGAGAAGTATCTCAGTATTTTAAAGTTCCCCGGTCAGTAGTTATAAGTAATCTGGCTGGCGTTCCAGTTGACGGTGAATACAGCCAAGAAGAAGCAAATAAAGTTGAAAAGCTTATAAGTGCTGGTGTTGCAAGTATTAGTGATATTGCTCAAAACTTTAAAGTTGCTCCTTCTGTTATAGAAGATGCATTAGTTAATGGGTTTAATTATAACTCAGCTCAAATTGCTGAAGCTCAAGCTGGGCTTCCTGTTAGCAGGGTTCAAACTCAAGCTCCTGATCCTGTAGCTCCTGATCCTGTAGCTCCTGCTGCCGCTACTCCAGCAACAGCTCCTGCTGCCGACACTCCTGTAGCTCCTGCGCCAGCCGTTCCAACTAACATAAATGATATTCCTGTGGATGGAGATTACACTCAGCAGGAAGTTGCTCTTGTTGTTGGTGCGTTAAATAATAAATATGTTAGTGCTGCTGATGTGGCTAAACGGTTTGGATTTACAGAACAACAAGTAAATGAAGAGCTACAAAGACAAAATGAAGTTTTAAACACAAACTTAACGGAACAACTTAAAGCAGCTCTTTCAGCTACACCTATTTCACCTACGCCTATTTCAGCCACTCCTACAGGTGGCGGTGCGACAATTCCTAGTGACATTACTTTTGGCGGCAATGCTCAAGATTTTGCTACAGGAGCTGCAACAGGCCCAACCCAAGTTATTGCCGCACCAGCCGCTGCTCCTGTTACTCCTACTCCAACTGCTGCACCAGCCGCTACTCCAGCAACAGCTCCTGCTGCTCCTTTAGCCGGGAGAGTAACTGCTAGTTCTGGAATACAAAATACTACTGACCCCAATGCAGTAGCAGCAAAAGACAGTTTGCCTTCAGTTGCGTCAGCAAATTACGCTACAGGTAGCGATATACCTATAGGCCTAAAAGGTTCAGAGCAAGCTTTAAAGGGTGCTACAGCCGGGTCAATAGATATGTTTGATGCTGTTAATAGGGCTGCAAGACAAGATATAAACCCTTATGCTATTGCTGGGCAAGATGCTTTAAGAACACAAAGAGCTTTGGCTGGATTAGATGGTCAAGCTGCCTTTGATGCGGCCTACCAACAAAGTCCTCAGATGGCTTTCCTTAGAGAGCAGGGAGAAAGAGCTGCCTTGAGAAACTCTGCCGCAACTGGTGGATTAGGTGGCGGCAATGTATTAAAAGAGCTGACAAGGTACAACACTGGCCTAGCCTCTCAGGATTTACAGAACCAAATAGCTAACATAAATCAGTTATCAGGCAGAGGATTTAATGCAGCAACCCAGATGGCTGGTTTAAATTTAAACACAGGACTTCCTGCGGCTCAGTCTCTTAACACGCTAGGCATTAATCTTGCGACAGGGAGAACTAATGCGGCTTCTGAACTTTCTGACCAATATGGAAATGCTGCTACTAAGCTTGCTAATATTCTTGGAAGTCAGGGATCAAACATAAGTAATTTGGTTGGCACTACATCCTCAAATATTATAAACGCAAGAAACAATGCAGCAATAAATGAAGCTAGGGCGCAAGAAAATTTTGGAACTAATCTTTCAAACATCCAAACAGGAATGGGCAATCAGTTGGCTGGCGTTCCTATGGCTCCAATAGTTACTCCAAACTATGCAGCAGGAGTTGCTAATGCTGCCAACTCTGCTGCTTTAGGAGCAGAAATTTTTGGAGGTAATGGAACGCCAGCGCCAGTAGGCACTTCAAAACCAACATATACAAACCCTAATTATGGCTGGGGTGATTTTCTAGATCAAAGAAATACGTATAGCAATATTGCTTAGTAGGAAAATAAATTATGGATTTAGACTCTAATACACTTGCGGGTAATGCTCTGTCTGGCAACCTTATTAATAACCCTATTAACTCACCTTTAGATTCTCCTTTAGGCGGCTCTACAAGATCAAGAGGCCAAAAGCTTATGGGTATGGGTGGCGGTGCTGACCTTCCTACAAAGTTAAGAGCTTTGGGTGCAATGTTTAGCAATCAAGTTCCTCAGTTTAGACAGCAGATGATGCAAGAAAATCAAATGCAAAACGCAATGGAAATGCAAAATTTACAGAGAAGAGATGTTATACAACAAGCATTGATGAAAGATAATTTAATGGCTTTAAATTTTGCTAAAGCAAATGATTACACAGGCCTAATGGGGTTGTTAAAAGATAGATTAGGCATGGAGCAGAATCTTGGTATGAGTACAGAATCAACTCTAGAAATGATAGCAGACGTAGATAAAGATGGAATAGAATCAATAATACCGCATTTAACTTCTAGTTATGCTCAAGCTATACAACTAGGAATAGTGTCACCTCCTGTTGGGCCTGAGTATAAAGGACGTGACCCAGATACAGGCGATGTAATTCTTCAAGACCCATTTTCAAGAGAGATATACGCAGAAAGTCCAATTGGAGGAAAGCAAGGCATTAGGCAAGAAAGAGCTGCTTGGGACGATAACAGAGCTACAATAATGAGTACAGCTAGAAATTTTAGAAAGGACGCATCTGAAATGGTAGGCGAAAAAGGAAAATTAGAAGCTTTAGCTAGACAAGTTACGGATGAAACTGCTGATAACACTTCTAGAAGAAGAGCTGCGGCAACACTTGTAACTGTACTCGCAAGGCTTGCTAGTCCGGGCGTTGTTACTGACAGAGATTTTGCAAACTTTGGCGGTGGTGTAGATTTGCAAGCATACATACAAGCAGAGGCTGCGCGAGGTGGGGATTTTTCTGTTCTTAAAGATTTTATGAGCCAAAGAACATCTCTTCCTCAAGAAATACTTACTGGCATAGACCCAACTAATCCTGAGAATTTTGATTATGACGGAATTATGAGAATTGCAAATGGATTAGTTACAAGTTCTGGGCAAACTATTTTAGATGGTATGGCTAGTTTGTTTTCAGAAGCAAGTGGTTATTCTCAAGCTAGACCCGAAGAAATGAACGCAGCGTTTGGTGAAACTTCTAATAGAAATATAAACAAGCTAGGAAGCATGGTTTATGGAAATAACTGGAATGGAGTAACTGATTTTTTCCAAAGTCCAAACATAAGTATAAGTAATAGTATGCAAAGAAGTCCTTACGCTGACACAGACAACTATGGAATGCAATCATCAAACTTTAAAGGGGCTGGCCTTCCTGCTCAAGCTGCAAGAGCTGGATATACAGCAGAACAATTTAATGCTCTTCCGATGAGCGAGCAACGTATATTTATGGATAAATAATGGATTTTACGCCAGAACAATTAAAATTAATGATTAGGGATGGAACGGTCCCTAACAGCACTATATCTCTGGGTGAAGCTCAAAGTATTTTGCGTGATATTGATACAGAGCAGCAACGCAATTTGTCAATGCAAGCTCAAGCTACAATGGATGCGGCTCCAGAATTTGGATCGTACATAACTTCTGTTGGCGAAAATCCTGTACTTTCTGGAAAAGGATTTCTGGGAAGAACAAAAAATCTTGGGATGGAAGCATTAGCTCAAACTACTTATGATCCCTTTGAGCTGGGAAAAATTTTAATGGCTAATGACCCAAACATAGCGGTTTTTGTCAGACCTCCCGAATATGATGAGCAAGGAAATGTGACAAAGGGTGAAGAATACATGGCTATGAATAGGGAGAATAACAATGTTGTTTCTCTAAACAAGCCGGGGTTAAGCATGAGAGATGTTAATCAAGCTCTTACTGCAACAGCTATAGGAGGTATTTCCTCTACCCCAGCAGGAATGGCAGCAAGAGCTGCGGCAGCAGGAGGTTTGCAAGCCGTAAATCAAGGAGTGCAAGCAGCAACTGGAGGAGATTTTGATTCAGTAGATGTTGCCTTGGATACAGGATTTTCAGTTTTTGGTGATGCCTTACCAATGGTATTTAGAAGAAACAAGCAATCGTCAGAATTAGTTAATGCAGCTCGAAATCCTACAGATAGATTACCTTCAAGTGTTGAGCCAGATGTAGCAACTATAGATGCAGCAAAAAATTTAGGCGTAGAAGAAAGTCTTCCTACAGCATCACTGGTAAATGACGAAACAGTACAAAGCGTAGAAGCTGGAATAAGATCAAGAAGTGGCGGGTTAGACTTTGGATTAAAGCAAGATGTTATAGACGGAGTTAAAGCGTTAGAAAGTTCTGTAAATCAAAAGCTACAAAAATATGGAGCTTTGACAGCAGGAGAAGTAACTCCTAGAGTAAAAGAAAGTTTACAAAAAGACATAGGGGATTTATTAGAAGAATCTAACGGTCTTTACAGAGGGTTAAACACTGTTATTAGAAGACTTGGTGATGGTGGTGCTGCGGTAGTAGATCCAAGAATATTGCGTTCTTATATAAGAGAGCTAAGAAAAAAAGGCGGTGGGCAAGTAAGTGATCGTTTGGCGGAGATAGAAAAAACATTAGATGCTGGTCCTTTTACTTATGACACTTTAGACCAATTAAGACAGACAGTTGGTGAGCAATATGGAAACGCATTAAGAGGACAAAACGCTTTTACGAACACAAACACTAGACAGTTTGCTCAATTATATGATGTTTTGCAAAGGCAGCAGCAAAGAGCTTTAAGAGATATAGGCGGAGATAGAGCAGGAGAAGTTTTAGAGCAAGCTCAAGGGCTTGTTAGACAAAGAAAACTTATGGAAGAAATGGCAACAACACTACTAGGAAAAGATTTATTTAAAGATGTTTTGCAGCCAATAAGTAGTGGTCTTTCCAATCTTACCAAAGGCTCAGTGGAAGGTTTTAGAAAAAGAATTAATGCAGTACCAGAAGGGATGAGGTCAGAAATTATTCTTTCTGGTATAAGAGATATAATGCAAAGAGGTGCAAGAAGCACTGACATAGATCAAGATTTTGTAATGAATCCTGCTTTATTTGCAGATTGGTATAGGCGAATAAAAGGTGATACTAGGTCTTTTTCTTTAATAAGCAACTACTTAAACAGAGATCAATTAAAATTTTTAGATAACGTAGCTAGAATATCAGGAAGGCTTGCTTCACAAAAAGCAAGACAAAAACCTACTGGAGTAGTTCTTGATTTTGTTCAAAACTTTAATACTGACAATGGTTTAATTTCAAAATTACTTGGAGTTACAGGAGATGCTATAGGCGTTGTTCCTATTGTTGGTAGGCTTGGCGGTATTCCAAAAGCGATGTCATCAGGATTTGGATGGCTAAATAACATGGGTGGAGAAAATTTAGAAGTAGTAGCAAACTTGTTGCAAAGTGAAAGATTTAGACGATCTATATTAAATGCAGCAGAAGGAAAAAATGTTACAAGCTCAATGGAAGGAGTTATAAAAACAAACGAATTTCAAAATTGGTTCAAAACTCTACCTGAGTCTATCAAAAGCACAATGTTAGCAAATCAAGGAACTGCAACTCTTGAAAGAATATCTATTCCAAATGTTGTAAACTACTTGTTTAAATCAACTGAAATGACAGATTCGCCAGTAGAAAATTCGCCTATTAATGGATCGGAGGAATAACAATGGCTAGATTTGGCGAAATAAACGCACAATACTTTGATGACTCTGGTGATCCTTTAGGCTCTGGAAAGCTTTACTTCTATGACTCAGGAACGACTACATTAAAGACTACCTTTTCTGATATTAATCAAACTATTGCTAACACCAACCCAGTTATACTTACTGCGGCGGGTAGACAACCAAACATATTTTTTAGTGGTAATGCTAAGGCAATATTAGCAGACTCCAGTGATGTGCAGATATTAGTTCGTGATCCTGTTGGTCAGACTGCCTCAGCCTTTGGTGACGCTTGGGTAGCGACTAAGATATACGATTCAGACGCTGTAGTTCTTGGTAGTGATGGTGTTTACTATCGGTCCTTGGTGTCAGCAAACCAGAACAATGATCCTACTTCTACGTCAGGATACTGGACGCTTCTCTACTCAATAGAGTGGAATGCAGGAATAACTTATAGTGCTGGAGATGTTGTTACAGTTGGAACCACACAGTTTCAGTCTTTGCAAAATAACAACCTTAATCAAAATCCAGCTACACAACCTTCTTTTTGGGTTTCTATAGCGTTTGCTTGGTTATCTACTCAAACTTATGCGATTCATCAGAATGTTGTAGGACCGGATGGAATCCTTTATACATCTCTTCAGAATTCAAACTTAAATAATACGCCAGCAAGCTCTGGAGCTTATTGGGTTGGTACAAGTGCGGCTGCGGCGGCGTCAGCAACGGCAGCGGCTGGATCGGCCTCTACAGCCAGCACTCAAGCTACTGCGGCGGCGGCTAGCGCTACAACAGCCACTACACAGGCTACTGCTGCTACCACGGCTAAAACGGCTGCTGAGACTGCGAAAACAGCGGCTGAGACTGCTCAGACAGCGGCTGAAACGGCAAAGACTAATGCTGAGACTGCTGAAACTAATGCAGCAAATAGTGCATCTGCCAGTGCTACAAGTGCGGCTGCGGCTCTTGTTTCTCAGAACGCAGCAGCTACAAGTGCTACTGCTGCCGCATCTTCAGAAAGCACTGTGGCAACAGATGCAGCGGCGGCAAGCACGTCAGCCACAAATGCATCTAATTCCGCTACTGCTGCTGCTGGAAGCGCAACCACAGCTACCACTCAAGCCTCTACAGCTACTACTCAGGCAACAACCGCTACTACAAAAGCTGGTGAAGCAGCTACAAGTGCTACCGCTGCTGCAACCTCTGCTACTGCCTCTGCTACAAGCGCCACGGCATCTGCTGGCTCTGCGACTTCTAGTGCGGGTAGTGCTACATCTGCGGCAAGCAGTCTTACAAGCTTTAACGCTAAGTATTTAGGCGCTAGTGCTACTGTGCCTTCTGGCACCGCTGCTGGACAACTCTATTTCAACACAACTAGTAATACCATGTTTGTGTATAGCGGCTCATCGTGGGCTGCTGCTGGCTCTGCTGTTAACGGTACTGCTGAAAGGCAGGAGTACACGGCGACTGCTGGACAAACAAGCTTTAATGCAACTTACGATGTGGGTTTTGTTGATGTTTACTTAAATGGCTCAAAACTGATTCCGACAACAGATTTCACAGCCACGAACGGTTCACAAATTGTACTTGGAACTGGAGCCAGCGTTGGTGACAACGTATCTATCATTGCGTATGGCGCGTTTAATGTCGCTGATGTGTATACACAATCTCAAAGCAATGCGAGATATATGCAGCTTGCGAATAACTTGAGTGATGTTGCTTCTGCGCCAACTGCGTTAACTAATTTAGGGCTGACTGCTGACGCAGCAGAGATAAATAAATTAGACGGAATGACCGCTTCAAAGGCTGAGTTAAATTATCTCAGTGGCGTTACTTCAAATATTCAAACTCAGATTAACAATGCTGGTGGCGGCAATGAATCTAATTTTACTGCCTCTGGAGCGATAACATCAAAAGCTCCGGTAATTTTGAAAAGTGATGGTAAGGCTGCGGCAGTAGCACAAACAACAATAGCAACAAGTTTTGCAACACCAGCGGTGCTTGACGCGACTGCAACACCAGCGGGGGACA
>Ga0209532_1000408_pt1 | contig 36993 bp, 30 predicted proteins | sample COG_02_FD_184746 | JGI IMG/M metagenome (GOLD analysis project Ga0209532, IMG submission 184746) | Pelagic Microbial community sample from North Sea - COGITO 998_met_02 (SPAdes) (version 2) | ecosystem: Environmental > Aquatic > Marine > Neritic zone/Coastal water | place: Helgoland, sampling... | reverse complement strand
AGCCCAGCTAACCACTGGGCTTTTTTGTGGATCAATTTCTTTGGGGGAACTCGACGCAACATTTGAATACATCAAGGCCACCCTAACAAAAGGCTAGCAAGGCACCTCACTAATTTATACCTCAACTATTAGTCACCTATACCAACTTAACTAAACACTAAAATCCGATTTACTAATCAGAACTATATTATCGCTTAGATTCAGTTTTACAGCGCTGCGAACAATAGCGAACATTGTCCCAGTCACGCGCCCACTTCTTGCGCCATGCAAAGGGCTTATTGCATGTTTCACAAGTCTTTTGTGGCAGCTCACCTTTTTTTATCATTTTTGCCATCGTATTATCTTACAAAATATTGGTTGAGTTATGTTGGTTGAGCAAACCACAGGTGTGCAAATCCTAAGCCTCAAGGAAAGTAGGGCTAGCCATCTAAGTGCGTAATCGCCTTCACAGCAGCAGCACTATCTAGCACAGAGTCTTTAAGTGGTATTGGGGTCCAGTTGAACAAAGTTCGAGTTTGTGCGTTGTCAGCGTGTAGGTCCATACCTAGAAGCCCCAACATACCCTGTGCCTCACGATCAAACAGCGACATAAAACGCAGTAAGAAATCTGGTGCCACGCGTGTACTAGGCCCCTTGTAGCCGTTTTCTTTTAAAATTTGAGCTACTTCTACAAAGCTACTACCCTTACTAGGCGAAGCAACAATTCGCTTGCCTACAACATCGGGGGTAATCATTGCTTGAACATGTAAGGTAGCCACATCACGCACATCTACTAATGGAAACACGAAGCTTGGCAACAGAGGCATTTTCCCACGTAGCATTTGATCCAACATGTCCATCGATTGTCCCGTAATGACGTTGCCCAGTGGAGGACCAAACACGCCCCCAGGATGCATACTAACCATTTCCATCTTATCTGCACCTGCCTGGCTTTCAATAAAGTCCCATGCTGCCTTTTCGGCCAAAGTTTTACTTTTAGCGTACGTGCTGATGTTAGCTGCATTAATATCGGTCCAATCTTTAGGGCCAAATATACCTGTTTTCATACTCCCCATCATTGCTAAAATAGAGCTGGTTAAGACCACTCGTTTTACCCCTGCTTTCTTTGCTGACCTTAACGCACGTAGTGTGCCCTCCACAGCTGGAATGATCATGTCATCCTCAGATTTTGGGTTGGCAATCACAAAGGGAGAGGCTACATGCATCACATAATCACAACCCTTTACTGCCTCATCCCAGCCATCATCATGAGTAAGGTTTAATTCAACAATACTAAACTGGCTTATATCTACATCAGCTGCAGCCAATGTTTCACGAACCTCTTTTTCCTTATTCTTACTACGCACAGAACCTCTTACGCAAAAGCCTGCATTTAAAAGTTGCCGAGCAATGTGCAGCCCAATGTAGCCAGACACTCCTGTTAAAAGTACAGTTTGTGACATATCAATTTCCTTTAGGATGGATTAATTACGTACCAACCGGTATATTAAGCATTGCTTCAACGCCTGTCAAATTAAAATACCAACCGGTACTAATAACATGAATTCTAATGAGTATAATAATTCAAATGCGCCAAGAGGCCGCCCTAGGACATTAAACCGAGATCATGTATTAGATGTAGCGATGCAGGCCTACTGGCATGACGGCGTTGATAATGTATCAGTAAATGAAATTTGTAAAAAAGCCAATGTCGCCAAACCTGGCCTTTACCGAGAATTCACTAATGAAGATGGCTTGATGAAAGCGGCGCTGCAAAGCTATCAAAAAAAGATATTGGCACCTCTATTTGAAGCGTTAAAAGCAGATGCACCGTTTAGGGAGACCCTTGGTTACATCGTCGCTTCCATCACTATGGAAAATCATGATGAGCAAGCACCTAAAGGGTGCCTTATGGCCAAAATGCGTCAGTCGCGCTCGTATATGGGCGCAGGCACACAAGCAGAAATAAGTCATATTCATGAACAGGTGTTAGATGCTCTGCACGATTGGGTTTTACGCTCAAAAACAAAAGGTGAATTCACTGCTGATCTACCCCCAAAATTAGCAGCAACCTACGTTGATGCGCAGATGCATTGCGCAATGTTGCAGTTGGCCCAAGGCGAGAAAAATAAAACAGTTAAAGAGGTGCTTACATTATCTTTTTCTGTACTGTTATAAGTTGGCCTGCATAGCTATAGAAGTTGGCAATAATACTGGCGTTAGAACCATCAAACCTATTTAACAAATCCTGAATAGCTGATATTTTTTTGCTCAACCGACAATGACCTCCAAACTCCAACAACAGTCTATCGGAAGATAGTATTAACAAGTAGAATCAATTAATAATCCCAAATAAGGTAATAGGGCACAATAAAATGAATTCAGAACCATCAAAACAATACAATGATGAAATCGACCTCGCTGATTTAGTACGCTCATTATGGAATGGGAAATGGCTAGTCATGGGCACCACACTCGCCACAGTTATTTTGGCCATGGTGTACTTGATAACAGTACCAAAATCCTACACAGGCACACTTTACATTGCACCTCTTTCTATTGTTGAAGCAAACGAATACCTGGCACTCGATACGACGGAACTCATTAACGTAGACAGCAACCAACTCGAATCATTATTCATCGAAGACCTTCAATTATTCGAAGGCTTGAAGAAATTCACAGAGGAAAATAAGTACATCGAAAGGCTAGAAAACGAGTCAAATCTAGAATTTACTGCCAGAAAAGAAAGCGTTACTCGTGATTTATTCATCATATCAAAGCCGGTAAATAAAAAAGACGATACAGAGCCTAAGTGGACGATAGAACTAACGACGCAGCAACCTGAATTAGCAGTTGAAGTATTATCTAACGCCTTGTCATTCTCAAATGATAGAGTCAACAGCCAAATCCAGAATACCTTTGATACCCAAACGACCATGCGAACTAGAAGTATCGCAACGGAAATAGAGGACATAAGCATTACTGCTGACATCTTACTAAGCCAAGAAAAACTAAGCACTCAAGTGAGAATAGCTTTCTTAAAGGAACAAGCAATCTTAGCAAGAGCCATAGGTATAGAACAAAACACACTCACTGCACAGACATTCACAACACAGTCTGCACTAGTCACTAACGTCAGCCAAGAACAGCCTTTTTACCTTCGTGGTTACGTTGCCATCGAAAAGGAAATAGACACACTATCCTCTAGGCAAGCGCCAGAACTATTTATACCAGAACTCGCAGGCCTAGAGAAAAGAAAGCAACAACTACTGCGAGACCAAAGTGTTAACAGAGCCAAGATAGCTATTAAATCAACCCCAATTGGCACTGATACATTTAAGGCAGCCCGCTATGACTTATCCGCCATCGAATTCAAAACAAAAACAAAGACCACTCTAATATTGGCCTTATCACTCGTCTTGGGCGGAATGCTTGGCATCTTTGTGTTATTGATTCGAAATGCAGTCACACGCGAGAAACAACCATGAGCTTCCTCAGCAGAAATATCACATAACATACAAGAGGTGCACTACAAGGAGATGCAACATAGACCGAGTCATTCAACCCACTCGGTTACACTAGCCCTTGATCTGCTGCCTTTTTAAATAGGACGTGGTTTTTTAAATCTTAATGGGTTGCTTTAAATATGCAATATAGCAGTTCATCACCAGAGCATTTTGCAGCCAAAGGTTGGGCCCGCAGTGGGCAGGATGCCAAGCTTTTAGCGTGGGTTGAAAGTGTGCGTGACCTTTCGCAAACCATTTATAAAAGCCCTGCTAATGCGCATTGGTGGCGCCATGATAAAACCTGGTTTGTAGGGGTGAATGTGTTACCTAATGATGTTTTCGGCAAGGTGCCACAGGGCTTGGCTTTGGGGCACAATATTCAGCGCTGGCTAAGGCAATGTTTGCAGCTACAAAACACGCACCGGTTTGCTTTTGAACAAGGGCAACTTTCGGTCATTGGCCCTTCTTACCCACAGCAAGATAAAAACGAAACACGCCTTGTGCATAATTTTAGGCGGCTGCGTGATGCTGCGCATGTAGATGGTTTATTGCCCGTAGGCATACATCGCAGGCGCATGCCGCAAGAGTTTCACCAGTTTATATTAGGCATCCCTTTGCAGCTTACGCCGCGCCATGCGGGCACTACCGTGGTTTGGGAAGGGTCACACACTATCATACAAGAAGCCCTCACCAAGGCTTTAAAGGGAATTGCACCGCACCAATGGCCTCATACAGATGTGACAGAAATCTATCAGCAAGCCAGGCAACAGGTTTTAGCTTGTTGTAAGCGGGTGGAAATACACACCCCACCGGGTGAAGCCTATCTCATACATCGTTTAGCAGTGCATGGTGTAGCGCCATGGCATGCGCAGCCAGAGGATAAAGGCAAGCTTAGACCGGTGGTGTTTTTTAGGCCAGAGTACACACACACCCAAGAGTGGCTCACCAAATTTTAATAATAAAAGGTAATATTAGAAACCGATACATCGGCCTCAAAGTCACGCCCATAGCCCACAATTGCAAACCGAGTAATGTCTTGCGCCAATAACTTAGAGCCATTGGAGCGGCTGCGTGTAAAGTCTTTAAAAGGCAGATCAATTATCTGCCAATCTTTAGAGGCGATAAAAGTAGCATAATAATAGTCTGAGTATGACCGAGTGTCTTTGGTGCGGATAAACACATGATAAACCTCACCATTGCCCCTAGCGGTTAACTTTGCACCCGATATACTTTGGCCTTGTGTTTGGGTGTTTGCAAATGAAATGCCTGCGCGCAGCTGGATAAAGCCACCGTTGTTTTGGGTGCTAACCTGCCCCGTAAGCCTAATAAAATCAACCTCGTTTTCGCGCCCCAAAGTCACTTTTCCATTAGACACCCCGCCCATGGTTCTATCACTGATATATTGCCAATAGTCACTACTTTGTGGACTGAATGGAAAATGTAAATCTTGAGGTTTGGCATGGGCATAGGTGGTAAAAATAAACACCAATGCAATCACCATAGTGCGTATCTTGCTCATGGTGGCGGACCTATTTTTAATCATATAATACTCCCAAACCAGCATACTAGTTTACTTGCGCTTCCATAAGCGCACGTCAAATTCAGATAATCCTAAAGCATCCACACCATGCCTAAAAAGCGAATACCCAATCTAAAAGACGCAACCATTACTGAGTCTAGCATTTACCTTGGGGACTTAGGGCCTTTTGTAACGCAAAATAAGATTGCTTTGGCGTACGCTCTAAACTATCAAAATCTACGTGCACAAGGCCAAAACGCTTGTCATAGCCTAGAGACCATTCGTAATTATCAAGCAGTGACCAAGCAAAATAGCCCTTAACCGGCACCCCTTGACGAAGGGCCTCAAGCGTAGCTTGCAAGTGCTGATTAAAGTAATTAATTCTAGCCACGTCTGCCACCTGTCCTTCGTGAAAAACATCAGCATTGGCCATGCCATTTTCTGTGATATACAAAGGCAGGTCTGCGGTGTAGTTTTTTGCAGTGCGCACCAAGAAATCACTCAGACCTTGAGGATAAACCTCCCATCCCATTTGAGTTTTTGGCAGCGGCCCTGTAACCGCTTCATAGTGTGGCCATGGGCCGTCATTAGACTTAACACACGCCCGTGTGTAATAGTTTATACCACACCAATCTAATGGACTGCTAATCACATCAAAATCGTCTTGCCAACCCCTGGGAAAGTGAGCTTCTAGGCCTTCTAAGGCAAGCTTTGGATACTTTGACTTGAATAAACCACTCAAGAAAAAGTCATTATAAATAGCATCGTGGCGGGCACTAGCTAAGGCTGATTCTGGAGTTTTATCCACAGGGTTAGCCCATTCCATATTTACCACAGCACCTAAGTTTTTAGTGCCATTAGCTCGCATGGCCTGAATAGATTTCCCATGGGCCAATAGCACATGATGCATTGCACGCGCCGTAGCACGAATGTCTCTAAGACCAGGCGCATGGGCGCCCATGAAATGACTAAGCCAAGTCACACACCACGGCTCGTTTATGGGTGCCACACTATGCAAACGATCCCCAAGGCGGTTGGTTACAATGTCACTATAGTCAGCAAACCAATTGGCGATATCACGGTTGCGCCATCCACCTAGATCAGACAATGCTGAGGGCAATTCCCAATGGTATAAAGTAAGGCAAGGCTTTAGTTTTCGCTCCAGCATGGCATCAACAAGACGATCATAAAAATCGAGCCCTGCTTGATTTATTTTGCCCTTACCTTCGGGTAACACCCGAGCCCAGCTCGTAGAAAAACGATAGGCATCCAAATTACCATGCTGCACCAAATCTAAGTCTTCATTAAAACGATGATAATGATCGCAGGCTTTAGCGCCATTTTCTGCATTAACGACGTTGCCAGGAGTGGCGGCAAAGGTGTCCCAATGGGTTGGACCGGCGCCACCATAGGCATGGCCTTCAATTTGATAGGCTGATGTGGCAGTGCCAAACAAAAAGTCACTGGGAAAATCTTGGCGGGAATAATTAATCATATCAAGCTAGAGGTGCTGGGCCAGTAGATTGGCCTACTAGCAATTGAGATTCCAATAAAATGTGCCGTGTATTACCGTTTGGGTTCGGGTTTTCAATGACGTCTATCAACATTTCTGCACACAGCTGACCTGCTTCAAACACACTGGAACGGGTGGCTGTGAAAATAGGAATATCACGGCCATTACGCAGATACGAAATGTCATCGTCATGAATGATAACGGAGATATCTTGGCCCATTTTTAAACCCTTGTCGGAAATAGCACGCCTAACACCAATGGCAGAGATGAGTGAAGACACCAAAAATGCCGTGGGTGGTACTGGTAGCTCTAGCATGGAGTATGCGGCTTGATACCCCTGATCTTCAGTCATTTGAGAGCAATGCATATACAGGGCTTGGCTACTTATTTCTGCTTGGCACAAAGCATCCAAGTAGCCTTCACGACGACGCTTGGCAAAGTCCATATGCTCAAGGCCGTTGATCAACGCAATACGCTTGTGACCTAAGTTAAGCAAAAACTGGGTGGCTCTCAAAAAACAATGAGTATTGTTTACATCTACCCAGTTATACGGCTCTGTCACCTCAGACGCGCGGCCATGTAATACAAACGGAATGCCTAGTCGATTGAGTAATTTTATTCGTGGCTCGTCAATGCTTGGGCCTTGCACTATGAGCCCATCAATCGCACCTTTGGCCTTCAGATTGTTATAAGCGCGTTCTTCATCACCACTTGCCACCTGAGAAAGCAATAAATCGTAGCCATGCTTAGTGTAGGTGCCCGAAGCCCCCGACAAAAAGTCACCAAAAATAGGGTTCACCATTTCGTCTTTAGTGGCCCCAGGAAGGATGTGCCCAATCATCATGGCCCTGCCTGTGGCTAAACTTTTGGCCCTGGTGTTTGCACTGTAGTGAAACTTTTTAGCCGCCACTTGCACTTTGAGGCGCGTTTTTTCACTGACCTCTGGGTAGCCGCCTAACGCCCTACTCACGGTAGTTGGCGAAATACCTAAATGATTTGAAAGTTCTTTTAGATTCATTAATTTTAAAGCTATTTGGTTATATTTAAAGGCATAATTTTATTTTCAATAACGGCTTTATTTTTCACTAAATAAGCCCTAACGTCAATAGTGGTAGCTTTATTATAGGCACGGGTTGTTATTAATAAAATGATTGACACTTAGTTTGGGTTTGTTTTAGTATGGATTTATTCAAAGCGCTTTGGAAGAATTTCTTAAGTTGCAGCTTTGAAAATTTTTATGCTGATTAACGTTCAATCGCCATAAAATAAAAATAATTTAGGAGAAATCAAATGAAGCCATTTATTTACGCAGGTGTCACTGCAGCAGTGATGTCGGCAAGTGCAGTTCAAGCTGGAACAGTATCCATATTCGGCCCTTGGTTAGGCCCAGATCAGGAAAACGTAGAAGCAGTACTGGACGGTTTTGCTAAAGCCACAGGCCATGACTACTCTTATGTAGGCTCTGATAGTTTTGAACAACAAGTACGTATTGATGCTGCAGCAGGTTCTGCCGCTAACGTCTCTGTATTTCCACAGCCTGGCTTAGCTGCAGACCTTGCTAGCGCAGGCCAGCTTACACCTTTAGCCTCTGGCACAGCTGACTGGGTGCGTGAAAACTATGCAGCGGGTCAATCGTGGGTTGATCTTGGCACATTCTCAGGCCCAAGCGGTGCTGACGACTTATACGGCTTTTTCTACAAAGTAGATTTAAAGTCTCTGGTTTGGTACAACCCAGAAAACTTTGACGATGCCGGTTATGAAGTGCCAAACAGCATGGAAGAGCTAAAAGCGCTAAGTGATCAAATTGTTGCTGACGGCGGCACACCTTGGTGTATCGGTCTAGGCTCAGGTGGCGCCACAGGTTGGCCAGCAACAGATTGGGTTGAAGACCTAATGTTGCGCACCCAATCACCAGCCGTATATGACCAGTGGGTGTCTAACGACATTAAATTTAACGACCCTCGTGTTGTTGCTGCTATCGAAGAATTTGGAGCTTTTGCTCGTAACGATGATTACGTAGCTGGTGGTGCGAACGCTGTAGCCACGACAGACTTCCGTGACAGCCCAAAGGGCATGTTCAGTTCTCCAGCTCAATGCTATATGCATCGCCAAGCCTCATTTATTCCTGCTTTCTTCCCAGAAGGAACAGTCGTAGGTGAAGATGCTGACTTCTTCTACTTCCCTGCATACGCAAGTAAAAACTTAGGTAACCCTGTATTGGGTGCTGGCACAGTTTGGGGCATTACTAATGACTCACCAGAAGCTCATGCTTTAATGACTTACCTTCAGTCTACTGAAGCCAATGAAATCTGGATGGCTCGTAAAGGCTTCTTAACACCTCATAAGGGTGTTGATACTTCTAAATTTTCTGACCCTACTTTGCGTAAAATGAATGACATTTTGTTAAACGCAACTACCTTCCGCTTTGACGCATCAGACCTAATGCCTGGTGGTGTAGGTGCAGGATCTTTCTGGACTGGTATGGTTGATTACTCAGGTGGCAAGCCTGCTAAAGACGTCGCCGATGGTATTCAAGCTTCTTGGGATTCTTTGAAGTAAACCACTGCGGTACTTTTTGCACACCATTGTGCACAAGCTTCTGGGAATACCCGGAAGCTTTTTTAAAGCTTTTATGAATGCGCTTTTAGGGCATAATTGTTTATTCATAAGTGTTTGACCTGAGCACCATTAACTTTTTAAAGTGATCTAATTCTTAAAAGACAGGAGCTTACATGTACCCAGCGATGCAAGGAATTATGGCCATTGTTGGTGCCGTAAGCGTTTGCTTAACCTACTACTTTGTCTCTAACTGGTTATTGGATAATGTGTTTTTACCTGCCAAAGGTGCACACATTAGCCGCAACATTAATCGGGCTAATATGATTCGACCATGGTTGTTTTTAGCGCCTGCTTTGTTGGTACTGTGTGTGTATCTTGCATACCCTGTGATTGAAACGTTGCGTTTATCTTTTATGCAACGCCAAGGCGCTGAATTTGTTTGGGTGGGCCTTGATAACTACCAACAGATGATGACCGAAGATAAATTCTGGGAAGCGCTCACAAATAATGTTTTGTGGCTCATTATTGTACCTGCTGGCGCCACTGCAATGGGTTTGATAGCAGCTCAGCTGACTGACCGTATTTATTGGGGCAACTTAGCTAAATCATTAATTTTTATGCCCATGGCCATTTCTTTTGTGGGCGCCTCCATCATCTGGAAATTAGTCTATGACACTAGGCCTATTGACCAAGAGCAAATCGGCCTACTCAACGCCTTATATTTGTTTTTTGGAGGTGATGCACCTCAAACCTGGGTCACTATGCCTTTTTGGAACAATCTATTTTTAATGGTTGTGCTGATATGGATTCAAACAGGCTTTGCTATGGTTATTTTGTCTGCGGCCCTGCGCTCCATTCCAGAAGAAACTATAGAAGCAGCTATTTTGGATGGTGCCAACCCTTGGGTGGTGTTTTTTAAGATTAAGGTGCCTCAAATCAAGGGCACTATATTGGTGGTGTGGACTACCATTACCATCACGGTTTTAAAAGTATTCGACATAGTGTATGCCATGACTAACGGCCAATGGAATACTCAAATTTTGGCTAACTATATGTTTAACAAGCTGTTTAGCGCTAATGATTGGGGCGTGGGCTCAGCTTCAGCGATGGTTATTATGTTATTAGTCACACCCATACTGATATGGAATGTCTACAACGCTCGCCAAGAACAGCTATAGGAGATTACGGTATGGATAATATTGCGGGTAGTAAATCTTCTTTGCGTTGGGCATTGCACCTGTCTGTGGCATTTTTGGTAGTGCTATGGCTTATCCCCACCGTGGGGCTTTTAGTTTCGTCATTTCGCACCACCGATCAAATTTCCACAGGAGGTTGGTGGCGCGCCTTGATGACAGCCGAACACAATCTGATACTGCGCACAGCACCACCAAGCACACAAACCCAAATTAACGGTAAATATGTGGTCACAGGAAGCTTGGCCAAAAGTGGTACAGAATTAGACATTCGCGCTTGGGGTGTCTCGTCTCGAGCTATAGATGACTATACGCCAGGAGCCACTGCTAAGTTATCCAAAGGAGGGGAAATCACCGTTTCCAAAAATGGCCATTATCGCATGGAACATACCCTTCCATTTACAGGCAAACGAGGCACTCGTATCTTTGTGAGCTCAGCCTTACCGCCTGAATTCACTTTGGATAATTATCATAAGGTGTTATTTGACCCCAAAAACGTAGAAGGCATGGGGCAAGCATTTTTAACCACCATGATTGTGACTATTCCTGCCACCATCATTCCTATACTAATTGCAGCGTTTGCAGCCTATGCCCTAGCGTGGATGCAGTTTCCAGGCAGGGCTTTGTTAGTGGCCTTTATTGTAGGTTTACTAGTTGTGCCTTTGCAATTGGCACTAATCCCATTGCTCAAGCTACATTTAAACATTGGCATAGGTAAAGGCTTTATAGGTGTGTGGCTAGCCCACACTGCATTTGGCATGCCCTTAGCTATTTATTTATTACGTAATTACATGGTGGGCTTGCCCAAAGACATCATCGAAAATGCCAGAATCGATGGTGCTACTGATTTTCAAATTTTTATGAAGCTCATCGTGCCTTTGAGTTTTCCAGCCCTTGCAGCGTTTTCTATCTTCCAGTTCTTGTGGACATGGAATGACCTGCTAGTGGCCAAAGTATTTCTTATCGATTCCTCAGGCCAAACCGTAGTAATGACTGCTAAATTAGTTGAAATGCTTGGCACACGCGGTGGTAACTGGGAAATTTTAGCCACGTCCGCCTTTGTATCTATTGTGGTGCCGTTGTTAGTGTTCTTTAGTTTACAAAAATATTTAGTACGTGGCCTGTTGGCTGGATCAGTTAAGTAATCGACATTAGACCTTTATGGAGTTAGTAATTATGCCAAAGCCTGCAGTAATGAATACCCAAGACACACTGCAAGAAAGTACTAATAATTGGTGGAAAGGCGGCGTTATCTACCAAATATACCCACGCAGCTATCAAGATAGTAATGGCGACGGCATTGGTGACCTAGCAGGCATCACCCAACGCCTGCCTTATATTGCCTCTTTAGGGGTGGATGCTGTTTGGATCTCACCCTTTTTCCAGTCTCCCATGAAAGACTACGGTTATGATGTCAGTGATTATCGAGCTATAGACCCTATGTTTGGTGATATGGATGACTTTGACACCATGCTAGCTAGTGCCCACAAATTAGGCCTGCGCATTATGGTTGACTTAGTACTGTCCCACACTTCAAACCAACATCCGTGGTTTATAGAAAGCCATGCTGATCGCTCAAACCCAAAAAGTGACTGGTATGTTTGGGCCGATGCAAAGGCAGATGGCACCCCTCCTAACAACTGGTTAGCTATATTTGGCGGTTCTGCTTGGCATTGGGATGCTGCTAGAGAACAATATTTTTTACACAATTTTTTAACAAGCCAGCCAGATCTCAATGTACACAACCGTGAAGTTCAAGACGCGCTTTTAGATGTTGCTCGCTTTTGGTTAGACAAGGGCGTGGATGGCTTTCGCCTGGACACTATTAATTTTTACATGCATGACCTTAAGCTTCGCGATAACCCCCCATTGAGCATTGAACAACGCAATGCAAGCATTGCTCCCAGTGTAAACCCCTATAACTGGCAAGACCATTTACACTCTAAAAACCAACCTGAAAACTTACTCTTTTTAGAGCGCTTAAGAAGCCTAACAGACGAATATGAAGGCCGTGCATACTTGGGCGAAGTAGGTGATGCGCAACGCGGATTGCAAATTATGGGCGAATATACCAAGGGCGATAAACGCATGCACATGTGCTATGCCTTTGAGTTTCTTGAAGCTCAGCCTGCTACAGCCCAATGGGTGAAGACCATATTTGACAAGCTAGACGCATACGCGCCAAACAGTTGGCCTTGCTGGGCATTTTCTAATCATGATGTGATGCGAGTGGCCTCTCGATGGAAAGCAAGTCAAGCAGCTAGTAAAGCCTATGCAACCTTGCTGCATGCGATACGTGGCAGCGTGTGCATTTATCAAGGCGAAGAATTAGGTTTAACCGAAGCTGAGGTGTTATTTGAAGAGCTTCAAGATCCTTATGGCATAGAGTTTTGGCCACAATTTAAAGGCCGCGATGGTTGTCGCACCCCCATGGTTTGGGAACAAAATGCACAAAATGCAGGCTTTGGCAGTGGTAAACCTTGGTTACCTGTAAGTACCCCACACCTTGCTTTGTCTGTAGATTCACAAGAGCAGGATGATCTTTCTTTGTTAAATCATTTTCGTAAATGCATCGCTATGCGCAAAGCTTTACCTGCATTGCAAACTGGCAGTCAAATTCAGATGCAACAACAAGGGGATATTTTAACCTTTGTACGTGAAAATCAAGACACAACACTACTGTGTATATTTAACTTATCTGACACACCACAAGGCATCACCATACCCTCTGGGCACTGGCAAACTCTAGCACTTGATTTAGGCAGTCATTATGCCAAGGTTAACACTGGCGATACACTGGGACCTTGGCAATATAGCATTGCCAAGAAAATTTAGTTCATACTCACTTTAGAAACACCGTAAAAATAGCGCAGACAAGAGACTATACCCATGACCCAATTGAAACTAAGCAACATAGACAAAAGTTATGGCAACGGCGTGTGCGTACTGAAAGACATTAACTTAGACATCAACTCTGGGGAATTACTCGTATTTGTAGGCCCTTCTGGCTGTGGAAAATCTACTTTACTGCGTATGATTGCAGGATTGGAAACCATAACAGCTGGCGAACTACAAATAAATGGCCAGCCCATGAATGACATGCCGCCCTCTAAACGCGGTATTGCTATGGTGTTTCAAAGCTATGCCCTATACCCACATTTAACAGTGCGTGAAAACATGGCATTTGCCCTAAAAATTGCCAAGCAAAGCCCCACACAAATCGATGCCGCTGTAGCTAACGCAGCCAAAAAATTACAGCTTGAAGACTACTTAGATCGCTTACCCAAAGCACTTTCTGGCGGGCAGCGCCAAAGGGTAGCCATAGGCCGCGCCATTGTGCGAGACCCTCAAGTATTTTTATTTGACGAACCCCTATCCAACTTAGATGCTGCGCTAAGGGTAGCCACCCGCATTGAAATTGCCAGGCTTAAAGAGTCTATGCCAGATCGTACAATGATCTACGTGACCCACGACCAAGTGGAAGCCATGACTTTAGCGACTCGTATAGTCGTACTGGCCGATCAAGGAATTGCCCAAGTAGGCACCCCTTTAGAGCTATATAATACCCCGGCCAATGAATTTGTAGCCCAATTTATAGGCTCCCCTGCCATGAATCTAATGCCAGGAAAAATCGTCGCTACCGGTGAGCAAACCACAGTGCACTTAGACGCAGGAGGGGTGGCTATATCTGACATTTCCACCACTGATGAAGATGCAGGAAAAATAGTGAATGTAGGGGTGCGACCAGAAGATTTAGCACTTGCCAGCGGCCTATTTATGTTGGAAGCAAAAGTAGATATCACAGAAGCATTGGGTGAATACACCCTGCTTTATTTACAACAAACTGATGGTGTTGAAAATTTTATTGCCAAGCTACCTGGCACTCACAAAGAATTGCGAGATCAAACCATCCAACTAATGGCCCACCCTGCCAAAGTGCACCTATTTCATAAAGGGCTAGGTATGCACTAGCTTGGCCATAGCTCACTTACAACACCCTAAGTGGGCACTTATTAACCGCAGATCATCGACTAATAGGCCAATCTGCAGCATCTACCGAATCTAAGTGGGTGTCAAATTGATGGCCTGCCCACTGCTTAATAAACACTTGGTGAGGGTCGTAAGTGAGGGTTTGTTTGTTTAAATCAAATCGACGGTGGCCTCTAGGGTCTGCACCCACACCTGCAAGGTATTGCCAATTGCCCCAATTAGAGGCAACGTCATAATCAACCAAATGCTCTTCCATATAAGCTGCACCATAACGCCAATCTAGCCCTAGCTCGTGCACAAAACAACTTGCCACCAACTGACGTCCTCGATTACTCATGTATCCTGTGCTGTTCAGCTGCTTCATGCACGCATTGACGATAGGATAAGGCGTATTGCCACTGCACCACTTTTGGAAACGCTCGGCGTAAAAGCTAGTTTGGGGCTTAACCGCTTTAATACCACTGACGCGGAACAATTTTTTGCCATGGCAATGCCCATACCACTGATAGTATTCACGCCATAATAGCTCAAAATATATCCAATACGTTGAGTCGTTGGCACCTTGTTCTTGCTCATAAAGCTTTAAGCAGTGTATTACCTGGCGTGCTGATAGGTTGCCATTGGCAAGCCATGGCGAAAACTTAGTGGAATAGTCCATACCATCTAAACCATTTCTTGTAAGCTTATAGTCACTGGCTAAACGGGTGCTAAAGTAACCCTCCAAATGAGCCAAGGCCTGCTCTTCACCTCCTTCAAAAAGAGGTGCTTGCACCAGACTGTAGGATAGGTTTTTCCAAGTAGAGGCACTCACAGGCGATGGAGGCAATTGCTTTGGCGCAGCCAAGGGGAGATTGATCGACAGCGATTCAACGTGTTTTCTAAATTTTGAAAAACCATCTGGTATCTTTTCAACGGCAAATGGAAGCTGAGCTCTGTGAAATAAGGTGTGCGTGTCAAGGCGATGAAACCCAATAAATGGGTATCGCTTCGCAAGTGTTTGCCAGTTTTTTTGCTCATAATACCCAGGGCTTACACTAGAATAAATATGGTCTATGTTATGCACTGTGATCAGCTGAGGGATTACTTCAAGCGCAGATTTTGTTGTGACCACAAGGTGCTGGCCTAATTTTTTTAGACTAGTTTGAAGGTCGCTAAGCGCTTGAGCCAAAAATACCTGCCGGTGCGGTGATAGTGAACTAGGCGCCTGTAAAGTTGCGCTGGATTGGGTCGTTTGAGCACAATAAACACAGATTAATTGATCAACCTGCGCAGCTGCCAGCGTGAGTGCTTCATTATCATGAAGTCGTAAATCGTTGTTAAATAGAAAGAGGCCAGTTTTATGGGGCATCAATAGTTACCTGTGATTAGATTGTTCGCCTAGCAACACAGTTTAATACGCCCTCCACCAAAATGCCTGTGTCTGACAAAAGTTGACAACTTTTTACAATCTGCGGATGGACAACCAGGTCAGACATTGAGAGCATAGCTACAGTAAAACTAAACAGGTGGCACAACAGGCTGTGTAATTACTTTAAGCCACCTTTAGTAAACCATTTCTAGCGGATTAAAAGATGAAAACACACTCAATTATTTGCGCACTGGCAACCACTGCGCTAGTTACGTCCACTTTTGCCAACGCAAATGATAACTCCTCCTTCGACATAGGCTTGGTTAGCGTTAATGGTGGCTCTATTTATGAAGGTGCAAAAAGCACATCGGCAGTCATGCCCTCCATTAGTTTCGAGTCAGATATTTTAAGTGTGAGTGTGCAAGAAGGCCTTGTGTATCAGTTGTCCAACGATGGAGCGCTCAAATTAACTGGTGCCATAGTGCCCAATTTTAGACCTTACAAAAGCACAAATTCTGCAAGCCTTGCGGGCATGACGCGTAAGATGTACTTTGATGCAAGTGTAACGGCTGCCTTCACTCTTGCACGCGGGCTAGACGCCAAACTGAGCATGGCCACCGAGCTTAGCAACCAATTTAATGGCAACGCCATAGACGCTTCAATAAGTCAGTTTGTGCCAGTGATGGGTCAGCCCATTATTTTTGGAGCTGGACTAAAATACCAAGATGCCTCACGAGCAAATTATCTTTATGGTGTTAAAGCTAGTGAAGCAACTGGCCAAAGAGCCCAATACGACACTGGTAGTGCTACTTCCACGTACCTTAGTGTGAGCACCTTCCATTCGTTTACGCAGCAAGTGTCTTTGTTTGCTAGCGCCAATGCGAGCTTTTTGCCTAGTAACGTGAGTAACAGCCCTATTGTTTCTAAAAAGCGCACTGTATCTAGTGTTATTGGCCTAAGCTACAGTTTTTAACGGCATGACCCATATAAAGAAGATATGTTTACTCGCTGTAACTGGGCTTTTGGCTGGGTTTGTTATTACCTCCTGTAGCAATCAGGAAATCTTCAGTAACACCAACCCTAGCGTGGTGCCTAAAGACTTAAGTGACGTGTTTAAATGGCGCATGACCAAAGACGCATCCCCTAAAAGGGAAGCCATAACCATCGCTGAAGATTGGCGCAGCCTTACACCTGATTCTAGTCATTATGCAGTGTGGGTTGGCCATGCCACTTACCTGATTAATACAGGTGATGTCACCTTGCTCACAGACCCTATATTTTCTAAGAGAGCCTCGCCTGTGGGTTGGGCAGGGCCAGAGCGCCTAATTCCACCCGCGATGACATTATCGCAACTACCTCCCATCGACGCGGTGGTAGTAAGCCATAATCATTACGACCACCTAGACCTGCCTAGCCTTATTGCATTGCAAAAAGCCAATCCAGACATGGTGTTTTTAATGCCACAGGGCGACAAGGCGTTGCTGGAATCTAAAGGTTTAAATAACGTGTCTGAGTTTAGATGGTGGGAGACACAAAAAGTGAATGAAACCACTTTCACCTTCACCCCCGTGCAGCATTGGTCTGGCCGTGGTATTACTGGACGCAATACTAGTCTGTGGGGAGGCTGGTTTTTAACTGGCCCAGACTTGTCCATCTATCATGCTGGAGATACGGGCTATTCGAAAGATTTCCTCACCACTAAAGCCCGCTTGGGCAAACCTGATGTCGCTTTCATCCCCATTGGGGCATATAAACCTAGGTGGTTTATGAGAAACCAACACGCAGATCCAGCAGAGGCTGTACAAATCGCATTGGATTTAGAAACTAAAAAAGCGTTTGGTATGCATTGGGGTACGTTCATTTTAACTGACGAAAATATTAGCGAACCGCCAGTTATGTTGGCTGAAGAATTAGTTAAACGTGACCTAGAGCCACGTTTTTTCACAGCCCCCAAACCAGGTGAAGTGCTTACTCTCAAGCCGAAGTTTTAAGAGCGCTTGCTCAATCAGTTTTATCACCGCTCTACTACCGTTCTAAAAGTTAAGTTCACTCTAGGTGTGTGTACTTTTTTGGAAGGTGGCAAGCGGTGTAGCCAGTGGTCTTGAGTGGTGCCTTGCATCACTAGCAGGCTGCCGTGTTGCAAAAGTGTAGTGTGGGTTTGCTGGGTGTGCTTATGCTTAAATGCAAAGTTGCGTTGGGCACCTAGGCTTACTGAAGCAATAGCGCCATGGCGCTTTAATTGCCTTTCATTGTCACTGTGCCAAGCCATGCCTTCATCGCCTGTGTGGTATAAGTTAAGCAGGCAAGAGTTGAATGTTTCTGAGGTGGTGGTTTCTATCAACTGCTTTAGCTCTAGCAACTGGCTTGTCCATGGTAAAGCGGAGCGGGTGATTTTTGAATAGGTGTAATCAAAGGGTCTGCTGCCATACCATGCCACTTTGCGCTTGGTGATTATCTTTTTGTCAAACACAATGGCCTCGTCATTTCTCCACTCTATGGCATTAAGAAAATGCTCTAAAAAGAAATCTGCTGCGTTATCTTCTAGCACTACGCCATGATAATTTGCTTCACCGTCTTGGGGCAGCACATTAATAGGTGGGTCTATGCGTTGAGAAAAAAGTGACATATCAAACCTTACTTAGTGCACGGCGCAAAGCCATTGAGGCCTCCATGAAGGCTAAAATGGCTAAAAATACCAACACTGGTGTGTAACCAAACTCTACAATGCCAAAGCCTACTAAAAGTGGAAAACCAAAAATGCCAATAAAATAAGTAAGGGCGAATATTTGTAGGGTTTGTGGCCCTAAATGTTCTTCAGCATCATTGGCCGCCATGGCCACAAGAATAGGATAAGACGCTCCATAACCTAAGCCAAATAAGATGGCTACGCTAATGTACAAAGGTATACTGTCGCCACTGACTATAAATAGCACCACACTTGCCGCCATGACGTACTGCAGCATTGCAATGGTGAGGTAAGGGTTATTACCACCCTTAAACTTTACCAACACCAGCCTGAAAAACACCACCGTTAAGGTATATACAAAAAAGAAGGTGGCGTAGTTTAAGCCTCGGTCATCAGCAAAAACGGTTTGGAAATTATTCATGCCAGCAAATACGCTGGCCCCCATACACACCATTATCACTGGCAAAATGGCCCTAGACTTAAGCACTTGGCGCAAAGCACTTAAAGTAATACGTGAAGAGCGCTCTGGCGCTGGGTTTAGTGCATGCACTTTTATGGGCTTTATCAGTATAAAGAACAAAATAGCGCTGATGACACACAGGATAGATGTAAGGTAGAAAACCGTTTGTACTGGGTATCCAAAGCCTTCCAGCACAGATGCAAATACCGGTGACAAACCAAAACCTGCCATCACAAAAATAGATAACAAGGTGAAAAAGCGCACTCGCTCTTCAGAGCTTACAAGCCGTGTGAGCACAATGGGCCCCAAAGAATATGTTAAACCCCAACCAAAACCTAAGCTAATACTTGCCACTAAAAGCCCTAATCCCACAGAGCTTACATAGCCATATAAAAACAAAGACACGGCAATCGCTATACATGCGATGCCAAGGGCACGCACTCTGCCAAATTTATCTGAAATATGCCCAGAAAAGTACACTGTAACAATGGTCGCTATGGCAGTCACAAACAGCATAGCCCCTACTACTTTTTCACTGGCGCCAAATTCAGCAAACAACCTTGGCAACATAAAGGTCAATCCGTAGGCTCCTGCTTGAAGAAAAATAGCTAAAAAATACATGGCAAAAGTGAGGGATCTAGACATAAGTTATGCTTCTTATAGTTATTTTTGGGTATCGATTATAAAGGTCTTTTTTTGGGGGGGGCTAGTGTCGCCCTCACCTAGGGTTAATTGAAGCATCACAGAGTCTAGCCAACGCTCAAATTTATAACCAATCGACTTTATCACCCCTACTTCTTCAAAGCCCATCTTTTTATGAAAGTCTATGGACATATGATTCTCAGAATCGCCCACCACAGCAATCATTTGGCGAAAGCCTTCTTGTGTACATTGTATAATCAACTGGCTTAAAAGCTTTTGGCCAAGCCCCATGCGCTGGGCAGACTCTGCTAGATAGATAGAGTTTTCAACAGTGTATCGGTAGGCAGGTCGTGTGCGATATGCAGATGCATAAGCATAACCAAGCACTTGGTCGCCACGCACAGCCACAATATAAGGGTAGCCGTCTTGGGTAATGGTCTTTTGCCTTTGTATCATTTGCTCCAAACTTGGGGGTAGCTCTTCCCAGCTTGATACACCATGAGTTACCTGCAGTGCATAAATAGCTTGGATGGCTGGCATGTCTTTATCACACACGTTACGAATAGTGATTTGAGTAAACACTGGGTTATCCTTACATCTATTAGTTAAATTTTAGAGGGTAAATTTAGACACAGCTAAGAAGCCAGGCCACAAAGTGTTGTTTGGCAGGCAAGCTATCATTTGTATTGGTTTCTACTAGGTAGTAGTCCCAGTCTGAAACGATACTAAAAGATTTCAACGCCACTAGCATGCCATTATCCACTAGATCGTCCACCAATGTACCCCAGCCAATACCCACACCTTGGCCTGCGATGGCAGCCTGCACTAGTAGCGTGTAGTTATTAAAGGTGAGCACAGGTTCACTAGGTATCACTTGATTTGATAGCTGGCTTGGTGCTTGATTTGGCAGCTGGTTAAAAAAACCACGCCAATTTAGCCAGCCATTGCCAGCTACATCTGCAAGCTTTAACAAGGGTAAACTGGCCAACTGTTGAAGGCGATCTATGGGGGCATTTTGGGCTAATAATGCTGGGCTGCACACTGGAAAAACATGCCCTATGGACACAAGATGAGACCTGTATTTATTAGGCTTACCTTTAGCAAATATAATAGAGAGGTCATTTTGTTGGGCGGTATAGTCTGGCTGAGTTTGTGAGGTGACAATGCGCACTTCTATTTCTGGGTGCAGTTTGCGAAAGTCGGATAATCTAGGCAATAACCAAAATGCAGCAAAAGCAAAATCTGTTTCTACATTGATACATTGGCGCATGGGTGTTTTTTGTAGTTTTGTTAAGCAATTTGTAATCTGCAAAAAGCCAGACTCTACCGCTTCATATAGCTGCTGACCCGCATCAGTGAGAGCTACCCCACGATAAATACGTTTAAAAAGCTGTAAATCTAGCTGCTGTTCTAGGCCACGCATTTGTTGACTCACTGCCGATTGAGTAGAGCCCAGCTCATGTGCGGCAGCTGTAAAGCTTAAATGACGCGCAGCCACTTCAAAGATTAATAAGCTTTGTGCCGAAGGCATAAACTCTTTTAATAACATTAGCACACCTAATACTTACCATTAAATTCTGACTAGTTTACACCGTTATCTGTGATGTTAGAATACTGGCATTAAATCACGTATTTTCTATCAAACATAAGCATAATAAGCCGAGCATTAACTAACATGAAGATTGAAAAAATCACGCCAGCTATTGGCGCCGAAATATCCGGTATTAGCCTTAATAATCTTAGTGCACAAGAATGTGATGATATTTATGCTGCACTGATTGAGCACAAGGTGATATTTTTCCGTGACCAAGACCTCACGCCTCAAGCGCATATCGATTTCGCCAAAAGTTTTGGCGAGCCTGAGCCACCTCACCCCATTTACCCAAGCGTTGCAGGCTATGACAACATTGTTTTACTAAAAACTGGCCCAGACAGCAAACCAGATGCCAATGACTGGCACAAAGACATGACCTTTAAAGCAAACCCTCCGTTTACCAGCATTTTGCATGCTGTAAACGTGCCTGATGTAGGTGGGGACACGCTTTGGGCCAACACTAATACAGCCTACAATGCGCTTCCAAAAATGTGGCAAGACTACCTAGCCGATAAAGAAGCCATACACGACATAGGCACCTTTAGAAATGACCTTTACGCCAAAGGTGGTATAGAGGCGGTCAATAATGGGCTTAAAAATACGGGCTCTGCAGTGCATAAAATCGTGGGCACTCACCCTGTCACTGGGCTTAAGTACCTTAATATTAATCAGTCATTTACGCGCCATATCATGGGTGAAGTACAAGGTGAGAGTGACCGAATTTTGCAGTTTTTGTATCTGCATATGGCCAAGCCCGAGTTTCAGGTGCGCTTACGCTGGCGTAACAACACTGTAGCGATGTGGGACAACCGTATTACTCATCACTACGCCATTTCAGACTATTTGCCCAAAATACGCCACATGCAACGCGTTACTGTGCTAAACGACAAGCGTGAGCCTTAGTATTTGACAGAATATTTTTGACACAGATTTGAATAAAAAAATCACTTCTAAGTGCTGAGCAAGATGCTATTGATATAAGTATTAACCCTATCATTACTCCAGCCACAACTGAGCTCAAGTTCTTTGAGCCTCCAAGCAGAATTCAAAAACCATATCTGGCTAAGTATTCCTCAGTAACAGCCCCACTTAAATGACTACGCAAGAGCTTTCATTTATCTAGCGTTTGGTTTAAACGGCGCCTTACTTTGCGAAGATACACAATTGGCAGAAATGTCCTATTTAGAGTTAGCTACAAAGTTGAACAAGCTAAGCTTGGACCTATGAACTAAGTGAATCAATTAAACTCTCGTGACCTCATGCTAGATGCTCAAGCACCGATTTTGAAAGGCTAGTTTTTGATTTTCGCACAATAACGGTGCGAGCATGCCGCTTTTTCAGTCATGAATCTATACCCATGTTCATACCTTTTGCTTTATTAATCATCGCCCTCTAAGGCCTTGGTTATACATTGAGCCCTGTAAAATCAACACAAAGTCAGCTAATTTCCCCCGCAAAGCTAAACTGGCACAGTTATTGAAAGAGTATGTGTTATGCAGAGTAATTTTACTGTGCTACCCAACCCAAAAGGCTGGGTGATGTAGCCCGCATACACACGATACCTTTAGCTTATGCGAGCTTTTTTGCGTTATTTATATTAGGGGCATACCTATGAACACAGCTATAACACACAGAGTCAAACGCAGTTTAGTTCTCGCCATTAAAACACTAGGTGCTGCTAGCCTACTTATCGGCACACCCATTGCTCACGCTGCACTGGGCGAACCAGAAAAAGACGAACTCACGTTTGGTTTTATCAAACTCACTGACATGGCGCCCATCGCAATTGCCTATGAAAATGGTTACTTCGAAGACGAAGGACTTTATGTCACTATTGAAGCACAGGCTAACTGGAAAGTCCTTTTAGATGGCGTGATCGACGGCAAATTAGACGGCGCACATATGCTTGCTGGCCAGCCGCTTGCAGCTACCATCGGCTACGGCACCAAAGCACATATTGTGACCCCGTTTAGCATGGACCTTAATGGTAATGCGATTACTGTCTCTAACGATATCTGGGCACAAATGAAGCCCAATATACCCACAGAAAATGGCAAGCCCGTTCACCCCATCAAGGCAGATGCTATGAAGCCAATTGTTGACAAATATAACGCTGAGGGCAAGCCATTTAATATGGGCATGGTATTCCCAGTGTCCACCCACAATTATGAATTACGCTATTGGTTAGCCGCAGGTGATATCCACCCAGGTTTCTATGCCCCACATAAGGGTGACACAAGTGGCACCATAGACGCTCAGGCATTGTTATCAGTAACCCCACCGCCACAGATGCCAGCGACTCTGGAAGCCGGCACTATCTTAGGCTACTGTGTAGGTGAGCCATGGAATCAACAGGCTGTATTTAAAGGTATTGGAGTGCCGGTAGTGACTGATTATGAAATCTGGAAAAACAACCCAGAAAAAGTATTTGGCATGACCAAAGAGTTTACCGAAAAATACCCAAATACCACTGCCCGTGTTGTTAAAGCTTTATTACGCGCTGCCAAATGGCTAGATGCAAAGGACAACGCTAATCGCCCTGCAGCCGTTAAAATTCTCTCCCAAAGTAACTATGTGGGTGCCGACTACGAAGTGATTGCCAATAGCATGACTGGGACATTTGAATACGAAAAAGGCGACAAACGTTCAGTGCCTGACTTCAACGTATTCTTCCGTTACTTTGCTACTTTCCCTTACTACTCAGATGCTGTTTGGTACCTGACTCAAATGCGCCGCTGGGGACAGATCTCAGAGCCTAAATCTGATCAGTGGTACTTCGATGTTGCCGCCAGTGTTTATCGTCCTGACATTTATAAAAAGGCAGCACTTGAGTTGATAGAGGAAGGGACGATGACAGCCGCTGACTTCCCTGAGTTTGACTCAGAAACAGGTTTTCGTTCACCACAAAAACATTTTATCGACAATATAGTGTATGACGGTACCGCCCCAAATACCTATCTCAAGAAATTTCCAATTGGCCTAAAAGACGAGACTCTCTAAGTCCTTAAATAGCCCATAAAAGCTGGCAACCTGCAAAGGTTGTCTGCTTTTGGAACAAATGTTATCCCCGCACACTCCGTCAAAAGGAAATCCAGTAACATGTTAGCCAAGCTCCAACAGCTACAAACCAAGGTGACCTTTGCGAGCCTATATAAATTTTATGATTCAGCAGCCAAAGCCATAGCACTGCCATGTGTGGGCATTGTTATGTTTATCTTTATTTGGCAAATAACTGCAAGCAACATCGTCACTTCACTGGGCCAGTTCCCTGGGCCAGGGGATGTTTGGAATCAGTCAAAAGTGCTTGTTACCGAGCATTATCAAGAACGCGAGAAAGCGCAGGTATTTTATGAGCGCCAAGAAGTACGTAACAGCAAAAAACTAGCCAACAACCCTGAAGCCGTTGTAAAGATTCGTCAGTATACGGGTCAAGCCACGTATTTTGACAAAATTGTAACTAGCCTGTACACCGTCGCTTTTGGATTTCTAATTGCTACCTTAGTGGCCATCCCCTTAGGGATCGCCTGCGGACTCAGCGACAAAATTTATCGCGCTGTGAACCCTATTATTCAAGTGTTCAAGCCTGTGTCGCCACTAGCTTGGCTACCCCTGGTCACCATCGTGGTATCGGCCACTTATACCAGCTCCGATCCCTATTTTGAAAAAGCCTTTGTGACCTCGGCAGTCACCGTTGCCCTTTGCTGCCTGTGGCCTACAGTAGTTAATACGATTGTGGGCGTGGCTAGTATTGACCGCGACCTCATTGACGTGAGTCGAGTGTTGCGCCTATCAACTTTAACGCATATCAAATCCATTGTGATCCCCTCAGCTTTGCCCTTAATTTTTACCGGGTTGCGACTGTCTTTGGCGACCGGCTGGATGGTGCTCATAGCGGCAGAAATGCTAGCGCAAAATCCTGGACTGGGAAAATTTATCTGGGACGAATTTCAAAATGGATCCTCTAGTTCACTGAGCAGAATTATGGTGGCAGTCATCACCATTGGCATCATTGGATTCATTCTTGATCATCTGATGTTGATGATACAAAAACGTTTTAGCTGGAATAAACAGGCCACCTTACGTTAAACCCTCACACGTTTTAAAACCCATACATCGACACTAGGATATTATTATGCAAAACCGCTATCTGGAAATCAGCCAAGTCAGTATCGATTTCCCTACCGATGGGGAACCCTACCGTGCCCTACAGAATGTCACCATGTCAATTCAAAAGGGCGAGTTTATCTCCCTTATTGGCCATTCGGGTTGTGGCAAATCAACCGTGCTGAATATTATTGCTGGGCTCCACCAGGCCACCGAAGGCGGCATTATCCTAGAGGGCCGAGAAGTCAACGAACCAGGGCCAGACAGAGCTGTGGTATTTCAAAATCATGCACTACTTCCATGGCTAACAGTTTACAAAAATGTTGAACTGGCGGTGAAGTCGGTCTTCAAGGGCACCAAAACTAAAGCTGAAATTGGCGCTTGGGTTGAACACAATCTAGAGCTAGTGAATATGACCCATGCACTTCATAAACTGCCTGGAGAAATTTCTGGGGGCATGAAACAACGTGTTGGCATTGCTCGATGCCTTGCGATGCAACCCAAAGTGTTACTGATGGACGAACCCTTTGGTGCACTGGACGCATTAACGCGGGCCCATCTCCAAGATTCCCTCATGGAAATTCAAGCCCAACTAGGCAGCACCGTAGTGATGATTACCCACGATGTAGACGAAGCGGTGCTGTTATCTGATCGCATTGTGATGATGAGTAATGGCCCAGCGGCCTCCATTGGTGAAATATTACACGTTGATTTAGAACGGCCCAGAAATCGAGTAGCACTGGCTGAGGATGCAGATTTTAATGCCTACCGCCAGCAAGTGCTCCGGTTTCTCTACGAAAAACAGAAGCATCCAGCCACCACCGCAGCCTAATAACCTAACACGCCTTTTAAGGATAGAAAAATCATGTTGAAAGTAGTAATCATTGGAAATGGTATGGTCGGCCATCATTATGTTGAGCAGTTAGCAGCCTCGCCAGTGGCAGCGAAAATCACCGTCATTGGCGGTGAAGCACGTCCTGCATACGATAGGGTGCATCTATCTGACTACTTTGCTGGAAGCACGCCTGAGGATCTTGCCCTCACCACCAAAGAGCACTACCTAGACATGGGTGTAGATGCACATTTTGGCGATATGGTGGCCCACATAGACCGTCATAATAAGATAGTCATCACCGAAAGTGGGCAAGCATACAGCTATGACAAACTAGTATTGGCCACTGGATCCTATCCTTTTGTGCCTCCCGTTGAAGGCAATAATCTGCCACAGTGTACAGTGTATCGTACTATTGACGACCTAGGCATGATTCAAACCCAAGCCAACAACGCCAAGGTTGGAGTGGTTGTTGGGGGCGGACTATTGGGGCTTGAAGCTGCCAACGCAGTGCAAAACCTTGGCCTTGAAACCCATGTTGTCGAGTTTGCCCCAGGGCTCATGGGTGTGCAATTGGATGCGGGTGGCAGCAGCATGTTGCGCCGAAAAATTGAAGCTTTGGGGGTCAAGGTACACACTAGTAAAGCCACTGAGGTCATCGAAACTAACAGTGAAGGCGAAGGCCGAATAGTCATGCATTTTGCCGACGGTGGTTCATTAGCCACGGATATGATTGTATTTTCAGCTGGCATTCGCCCTTACGATCAACTCGCTCGTGACTGCGGATTAGTCGTTGGACAGCGTGGTGGCATTACTATAGACCAGTATTGTAAAACTAGCGACTCATCGATTTTTGCCATAGGTGAGTGCGCATTATTTGAAAATAAAATATATGGCTTAGTAGCTCCAGGCTACCGCATGGCAGAAGCCGCGGCTAGTCAATTAGGTAGTGAAAGCGTTTCCTTCCAAGGCGCCGACATGAGCACTAAACTTAAGTTACTAGGGGTGGATGTAGGCTCCATTGGTGACGCCCACGGAAGAGAACAAGGTTCGGTTGCCTACACATTTAGTGACGAACGCATCGACGTATATAAGCGCTTAATTGTAAGCGCCGATGGCAAAAGTTTACTTGGGGCTGTGTTAGTTGGAGACTGCTGTGAGTACGATACCTTGCTACAGTATTTTTTAAATGGCATTGATCTACCCTCTGATCCAGAATCCCTTATTCTGCCTGCTAACGCCGGTGGCTCACCGGCACTGGGCTCTAGCGCACTGCCTCTGACTGCCACCATATGCTCATGCCACAATGTCAGCAAAGGCGATATTGTAGCCACTATGGATGCCGGCTTTTGCTCACTAGGTGAAGTAAAGTCTGAAACTTCGGCCGCCAGTGGCTGTGGTGGCTGTGCAGCCTTATTAAAGAATGTTGTTGACGACGAAATGGAAGCACGGGGTTTGGACGTTGATACAGCGATGTGTGAACACTTTAATTTCACCCGACAAGAAATGTTTCACATAATCAAAGTGGAAACCATCAAAAGCTTCGAAGACTTGCTACATAAACATGGCACTGGCCGTGGCTGTGAAGTCTGTAAACCGACTGCAGGTTCAATTTTAGCGTCGTTGTGGAATGACTACGTGCTGGAAGAAAAACATGTGGGCCTTCAAGATACCAATGACACCTTTCTTGCGAATATGCAAAATAACGGTACCTATTCAGTGGTGCCCCGTATTGCCGGAGGTGAGATCACCCCCGATAAATTAATTGTGTTAGGGCAGGTAGCACAAAAATACCAGCTCTATACAAAAATTACAGGTGGCCAGCGTATCGATTTGTTTGGCGCTCGCTTGCAGCATCTTCCTGCCATTTGGCAAGAGCTAATCGAAGCAGGGTTTGAAACGGGGCATGCCTACGGTAAAGCACTTCGTACAGTTAAGTCTTGTGTGGGCAGTACCTGGTGCCGATATGGTGTGCAAGACAGTGTTGCCATGGCCTTGTACGTTGAAAATCGCTACAAAGGCCTGAGATCGCCACATAAATTAAAATCTGGCGTGTCAGGATGCACCCGTGAGTGCGCCGAAGCGCAGTCTAAAGACTTTGGCATTATCGCCACCGAAAATGGTTGGAATTTGTATGTAGGTGGCAATGGTGGCATGAAACCGCGCCATGCTGAACTATTTGCCACCGACCTTGACGACAAAACTCTGATTAAATATATCGATCGCTTTCTCATGTTTTATGTACGCACCGCCGACCGACTTCAGCGCACCTCTGTGTGGATGGACAATCTAGAGGGTGGTCTAGACTACTTAAAGCAGGTTGTTATTGAAGATTCATTGGGCATCTGCAACGATCTAGAAGCACAAATGGACGCTGTTGTTGGCAGCTATCAGTGCGAATGGAAGACCACCATCGAAGACCCAGAAAAACTCAAACGCTTCCGCCAGTTTGTTAATTCCGAAGCCCAAGACAAAGCCATTATATTTGTTGAAGAGCGTGGTCAGTTGCGCCCAGCTAAAGAAGAAGAGCTCCAAAAAATTTCAGCCACGCTAGACTAGGAATAGACCCATGAGTCTTAATATGAAAGATCAACATATCAGCATCTGTCGCCAAAATGACTTAATTCCCAACTCTGGAATCTGCGCAGAATTCGCAGGCAAACAAGTGGCTTTATTTTATCTGCCCAATGAAAGCCCCGCTATTTACGCCATTGGAAACTGGGACCCAATTGGCAAAGCCAATGTTTTATCACGTGGCATAGTGGGTGATATTAATGGCCAGCTAGTGGTTTCGTCTCCATTATACAAACAGCATTTTGATTTAATCACAGGTAGGTGTATTGAACACAGTGACGTGAAGGTTCCAGTCTATGTCGTTGAGCTTGTGGACGATTATGTGCTAATAAATCAATGAGTTTTTAGACATGAACCAAACGTTAATTGCTACCACTGGCAAGGTTATAAAAACCACCTGCCCATATTGCGGGGTAGGCTGTGGAGTAAGTGCCACTGTTGAAAACAATCGTGTGAAAAGCGTTGTTGGAGATCCGTTACATCCAGCAAATTTTGGCAAACTTTGCATCAAAGGCACTGCACTGCATGACACCATGGGCGAGCACGGGCGACTATTGCACCCCAGCATAGATGGGGTCAATGTAGACTGGCCCACGGCCATTAATACAGTGGCAGAAAAACTAGCCAAGATTCGTGACCAACATGGCCCTGGGGCTATTGGATTTTACCTCTCTGGACAACTACTCACCGAAGACTACTACGTGGCTAATAAGCTCGCCAAAGGGTTTATTGGCACCAGCCATGTCGATACCAACTCAAGACTGTGCATGTCCTCAGCAGTTGCCAGCCACAAACGCGCTTTTGGTGCCGATGCTGTGGCCTGCAATTATGAAGATCTTGAAGCGTGTAATCTGTTAGTACTTGTCGGATCCAATGCAGCTTGGACGCACCCAGTTCTATACCGCAGAATCGCCGCCGCCAAAGCCAATAATCCCTCTATGCGAGTGGTGGTTATCGACCCACGTCGCACCGCTACTTGTGATCTGGCTGACCTACATCTAGCCATTGCACCAGGTGCAGACGCTTTTGTGTTTAATGGCCTACTTGCCTATCTGAACCAAGGCGGTCATCTAAATGCAGATTTTATTGCACAACACACCCAAGGCTTTGATGCGGCCATGGATGAGGCCAGTAGGCTAACTGACACCAAGCTTGCACAAGCGATTGGTGTTAGCGCTTTACAACTAGAGACCTTTTACCAATGGTTTGCTGAAACTGAGAAAACCATAAGTTTTTATTCAATGGGCATTAACCAATCTGCTACAGGTACCGACAAATGTAATGCCATCATTAACTGTCACTTGGCCACGGGTCGTATCGGCAAAGCAGGACTGGGTGCGTTTTCAATTACTGGCCAACCCAACGCCATGGGAGGTCGTGAAGTGGGAGGTTTAGCCAATATGTTAGCCGCCCATATGGATTACAACGAAGAAAACACGAGCACTGTAAGTGAGTTTTGGGATACCAAAAATCTAACCAAAACGCCAGGCTTAAAAGCGGTGGATCTATTTGAAGCAGTCGCCGATGGCCGTATTAAAGCCATCTGGATCATGGGCACCAATCCGGTGGTTAGCATGCCCGATGCAGATCGGGTGAGAGCCGCTTTGCAAGCTTGCGATACGGTCATCGTATCAGACTGTGTGGCTGATACTGACACCACAGCTACAGCCAATATACTCTTACCTGCCTCTGGTTGGGGTGAAAAGTCTGGCACCGTGACTAATTCTGAACGCCGTATTTCTCGTCAACGGGTCTTGGTTAAACCAGTGGGTCAAGCCAAGTCAGATTGGTGGATCATATCTCAGGTTGGTCAGGCTATGGGGTTTAATAACGCCTTTGACTACCATTCGCCCAGAGATATTTTTATTGAACATGCTAAGCTTAGTGGGTTTAAAAATACGGGTAATAGATTATTTAATATATCCACTCTAAGCCATTTATCCGAGCAACAATACAACCAACTTGAACCTATTCAGTGGCCAGCGACCCCCCTGAAGCCCAAGGGTACTGCAAGGCTATTTGAAGACAAATTATTTTTTACGCCAAGCAAAAAAGCTAATTTTGTTGTGATTAACCCACAACTACCTCAATGCCACACCCCCAGCGATGACTTTCCCTTGACGTTAAACACCGGACGAATTCGCGATCAATGGCACACAATGAGCCGTACCGCTCGAACTAGCACATTACTAAGTCATATAAGCCAACCCTTTGTCTCTATGCACTCAAATACTGCCAGTAGTTATGGATTGGTCGATGGTGACCTAGCCCAAGTGTCTACCCAAAGGGGGAGCATTACAGTCGTGGTTGCTGTGGATGTAGGCATGGAAGAAGGTCAAATTTTTGTGCCAATACATTGGAATGACCAATACGCTAGCAGCGCCAGAGTTGACTCCTTGGTGGCACCGATCACTGATGTTATTTCTGGTCAGCCAGAGTTTAAATACAGCCGCGCGGCCATGGTGAAAGTAGACACACCTATATGGGCGACTTTAGTCAGTCATAACAAGCTAGACTGTACAAAATTTATAAATTGGAGCGCTGCGCCTCTAGACCAAGGGCAAGGATTTATCTACCAGATCGCTATTCAATCTAATTTTGATTGGCCAGACTTTATCGCTGCCAAACGGATGACCGAACAAGGGCCTGCCCAGGCTTACGAGCAATTTTTTGATCGTCAAAATGGTGACCAGCGCCTCATTTGCTTTAGCACTAAGCGTATTGAGTTTGCAGTCTTTAGCCATCAAGACAGAAAAATGTTGCCCGATCACTTATGGATGCGCACGCTCATGTCACAGCCTGTTGCGCAAACATATTGGCCTCTGTTGTCAGGCAACGCTTCTACTGCTGGAAAATTAATTTGCTCATGTTTTAAAGTGAGCGAAAAAGATATTCAGGCGGCCATTGATAGCGGTGCCAACTCTGCCGCTGCATTAGGACAACAACTTAAATGTGGCACCAACTGTGGTTCTTGCATCCCTGAATTAAACGCCCTACTGGCTCATAGCACAGCTACGTCAAGCAATTAAGTGTTTGATCAGCGTCTACTGAATGTTCTACAACGCAGTGGGCGTTGGGTATGTCATTGCCCAGTGCCCGCAGTTTTGCAGCCTCTGGCTCTAGGCCGTATTCTAGCCACCTTTTAATCAATCGCTCTTCAAGCACATCTATCCCTGGGTTGATGAAGATGGTTTGATCCCAAAATTGACTAAGCCCCGCCCACAGCCCTTCTTTGAGAAGCAGGTAATTACCTTCCACAATCAAAACTCTATCACTTATAGAGACCACCTGTGAGCCTGCAATACAGAGGTCTTTAGTCCTGTCAAAGGTAGGAATAACTACATTATCTTCAAGGCTCACTAGCCTTTTAATTAAGTGCACAAACCCTGCTACATCAAAGGTATCAGGTGCACCCTTACGATCTGTCAGATGGCGTTGGGCCAAGAGCACATTATCTAAATGAAACCCATCCATAGGGATTATTCTAGCTTGCACAGATTTTTTTGAAAGTAGACTTAGCAGCTCACCAGCAAGGGTAGACTTACCCGCCCCTGGGGGGCCAGCTATAGCCACTATAAAACGCTTATGGCCTTTGGCGTTGTATATGATGTTGTCCACAAGGGTTGGTGTGTTCATGACATTCTAAGCACCTTGGCTCATTAATTATTTGATCATATGATCATCTGCCACAAAAAAGCCCATAGCCATTTAAGTAATGGCCTATGGGCTTTTTTAAATCAACGAGGCTATCGCCCTATAGATGACTTGCGATTTGATCACATGATGCTTTTGCATCGCCAAACAACATTTTAGTGTTATCCATAAAGAACAATGGGTTTTGCACGCCGGCATAACCTGATGCCATGCCTCGCTTAAACACAATCACTGTTTTAGCATCCCACACTTCAAGCACGGGCATACCTGCAATAGGGCTACCTGGCTTTTTAGCAGCCGGGTTTACCGTGTCATTGGCGCCTATGACTAGCACTACATCAGTGTTGGCAAAGTCATCATTGATTTCGTCCATCTCTAAAACAATGTCGTAAGGCACTTTAGCTTCGGCTAGCAATACGTTCATGTGGCCGGGCAAACGCCCTGCAACAGGATGAATGCCAAAGCGCACTTCTACACCTTGTGCTCGCAGCTTTTGGGTAATGTCTTGCACTTGGTATTGCGCTTGAGCTACTGCCATGCCGTAGCCTGGGGTAATCACTACAGACCTTGCATTAGTTAACATACCCGCCACTTCTTCGGCCGTAGTAGGCTGCACCTCACCTTCTTCTTCGTCATCACTTGCAATAGGGTCATTACCAAAACCACCAGCTATTACAGAGATAAATGAACGGTTCATCGCTCGGCACATAATGTAGCTCAAAATAGCGCCAGAGGAGCCTACCAAAGCACCTGTAACAATCAACAAGTCATTGCCTAATAAGAAGCCTGCAGCTGCAGCTGCCCAGCCAGAATAAGAGTTCAGCATTGACACTACTACGGGCATGTCGGCGCCGCCGATAGAAGCCACTAAATGCCAACCAAACACTAAGGCGATAAGGGCCATAATGACCAGATAAGTGTCGTTGCCACCTTGGTTTACAAATTGTACCAGCATCACCGCACTTACTAGCAAAGCCAGCAAATTTAGCTTGTGGCGTTGTGGCAAGTTAAGGGCTTTGGAGGACATAATGCCCCGCAGCTTACCAAAGGCGACCAAAGAGCCAGTAAAGGTGACTGCACCAATAAACACACCCAAAAATACTTCTACCAAGTGAATATTTTGCATCACCGGCGTAAGCACTTGAGAATGGTCTAGATAACTATTCACACCCACAAATACAGCAGCCAAACCCACAAAACTATGGAGTATTGCCACAAGCTCTGGCATTTCTGTCATAGCTACTCTTTTAGCCATATAAACACCAATGGCAGAGCCAATTAACATGGCAATAAGAATGTAGCTTAGGCCTGTGGTAAGTGCCATTACTTTTGGGCTTAACAAAGTAGCCAATAGCGCTAACGCCATACCTATGATGCCAAGCCAAATGCCACGTTTGGCAGATTCTTGTTGAGATAGCCCACCAAGGGCCATGATAAATAATACAGCGGCGATAACGTAAGCTGTGATAACCATTCCTGCTTGCATTAGTCGTCTCCTATTTCTGGAACATTTTTAACATACGTTTGGTGACATAAAAGCCACCCACGATGTTAATGGATGCGATGAGCACAGAGATCAAAGCAAGAATAGTAACAAGATTAAGCTCGTCACCCACCTGAAGCACCGCACCTACTACGATAATGCCAGACACCGCATTGGTGATGGCCATCAAAGGCGTATGCAAGGCGTGTCTAACGTTCCACACCACGTAATAACCAATAATGCATGACAGAACAAATACCGTGAAGTGTCCTAGAAATTCAGCGGGTGCGTTTAGGGCAATCCATCCTACAAGCACTGCACTTGCAGCGCCTAAACCATATTTCACTGCGGCTGACATTTCCTGCTTAGTTGGCTCAACAGGTGCGCTATCTTGCGCTTTCTTTGCTGGCGCTGCTGCCACTTGGATGGGCGGCGCTGGCCATGTCACTGCGCCATCTTTACTGATGGTAACGCCACGCATGATAGGGTCTTCAAAATCGATCACCAACTGGCCATCTTTTTCAGGGCAAAGCAGCTTTAGAAGGTTAACTAGGTTAGTGCCATAAAGCTGAGATGCTTGGCTAGGCAAGCGTGCCGGCATATCGGTATAACCAATCACTGTCACGCCATTGTCTGTAGTGATCACCTTACCAGGCTGGGTAAGTTCACAGTTACCACCGCCACCAGCGGCTAAATCTACTATTACGCTGCCTGGGGTCATAGTAGACACCATTTGCGCCGTAATGAGCTTAGGCGCAGGCTTACCAGGAATCATAGCCGTAGTGATAATAATATCCACTTCCTTAGCTTGGTCAGCAAATAAGGCCATTTCAGCGTCTATAAAGGCCTTGCTCATCACCTTGGCATAACCATCGCCAGAGCCACTTTCTTCTTCTAGCTCTACTTCTAAAAACTCAGCACCCATAGAGTTAATTTGTTCTTTTACTTCTGGGCGAGTATCAAAGGCTCTCACTATAGCGCCTAAGCTACCTGCTGCACCCAAGGCCGCGAGGCCTGCAACGCCTGCGCCTATAATCAGCACTTTAGCTGGGGGAACTTTGCCTGCAGCAGTGATTTGGCCAGTAAAGAAACGACCAAAATGATGGGCTGCTTCAATCACTGCGCGGTAACCGCCAATATTAGCCATAGAGCTTAAGGCATCCATCGACTGTGACCGGGATATACGCGGCACAGACTCCATAGACATGGCAGTAATATTGCGCTGCGCTAATTGTTTAAGCTGGTCTTCGTTTTGGGCGGGTGCCATAAAGCTGATCAAGTGGCCACCATCTTTGAGCAAGTCTAGCTCATGGCAAGCTTGAATAGGATGCTCTAAAAGCGGATTCACCTTAAGCACCAAATCACTTTGGTACACGGCTTTAGTATCCATATTAATCAAGGCGCCAGCAGCTTGGTATGATGCATCATCAAAGTTTGCTGCAAGGCCTGCATTAGTTTCAATACAAACATCAAAGCCAAGCTTTATGAGCTGCTCTACTGTTTTGGGTGTGGCAGCGACTCTAGTTTCGCCAGCCATAGGTTCTTTGGGTATACCGATAAGCATGGAATTACCTGTGCGTGTGGTAGAAAAATCTATATGAGTGATTTACCTGTTTTGCTAACAGGTCGCTTAGAAAAAGCGATCTACATTTTTATCAATAACCCGACAAAAGTGCAATGGAAATGCCTATAGAAGTGCTAAATACTCAACATATTACAAAAAATAAATGAAATAGGCCTTAAGACAGGCGAAAAAAAACTTGCACTGCCATTTGAATAGCAAAAGACAGCGCATTATAACTTGGTGAAAGTTAGCTATTGATTGCTAAGTGCACCCAAATACTCGCCCCATAACCTAGGGCAATAACAGGCGTCCATTTAAGGTGGCTAAAAAACGTGTATTGGCCCCTAGCTTGGCCCATTAAGGCAACCCCTGCTGCAGAGCCTATAGATAATAAACTACCACCTACGCCAGCTGTTAAGGTGACCAACAACCACTGCACATGAGACATATCTGGGTTCATAGACAATACCGCAAACATCACTGGTATGTTATCTACCACAGCAGACATAATGCCCACTAAGATATTGGCATTAGTGGCGCCAAGCTCACCATATATAAATTCAGACGCCATACCTAGGTAACCGATGAATCCTAGGCCGCCTACGGCTAAAATAACACCATAAAAGAAAAACAAGGTGTCCCATTCTGCTTTAGCTATTTTTGAAAAAATGTCAAATTTATAAGGGTCTTCTTTTGATCCAGGAGGGATACTAATACCATGAGACCATGAATGTGACTTACGACCCAGGTAATAGCCGTAAAGCTGCAAATACACCAAACCTGTCATCATGCCAAATACAGGCGGTATGTGTAGGAAATTATGGAAGCTTACCGCAGTGGCTATGGTCATAAGAAACAAAATCACGATGGTAAATCCACCATATTTCATGCCTATGTTGCCCGCAGACACTGCACCTGGTTTGCCATGGGGAATTGCAAAATGCATGATGGTTGCCGGAATCAAAAAGTTCACTACAGAAGGGATAAATAGGTGGAAAAACTCTGTGAATTCCACCACACCTTTTTGCCAAACCATAAGTGTAGTGATGTCTCCAAAGGGGCTAAATGCGCCGCCCGCATTAGAGCTCACTACAATATTAACACACGCAATGGCTACAAAACGCGGCTCTTTATCACCTACTGCCAATACCACAGCACACATAATTAAAGCGGTGGTAAGGTTGTCTGCGATAGGAGAGATGAAAAAAGCTAAGATGCCTGTGAGCCAAAAAAGGGCTCTATAGGAGTAGCCTTGTTTCACCAACCATAAACGTAAAGCGTCAAACACACCACGCTCTAGCATGGCGTTAATGTAAGTCATGGCCACTAACAAAAAGAAAAACAGTTGTGAGTATTCTAAAAAGTTGTGCTCTATGGCAGGTTTAATGGCGCCAGATTGGCCTTCTATATTGTAAGCCACCGCAATAATGATCCATATCAAACCCGCTGCAAGCATCACGGGCTTAGACTTTCTAAGGTGAATCTGTTCTTCAAATATCACCAACACATAAGCGATAAAAAACACCGCTAATGCAGCCCAACCTACCCAATGGTGAGTTAAATCTATAGGGGTGGAAGCCAGTGATACGTCACCAGAGGCCAAGGCCGTAGTGCTAAATAAGGCACTAAAAATAAATCCGCCAAACAAGGCGATGGTGTTTTTCATGATCAAAAATCCGAAGATAAAGTATAAAAAAATGTTTAATAACACAGTATTACACTAGCTTGGGTAGGAAACAATTCTTCTTGTGGTTTTGGCACCTAAAAGCGACTAAAGTGCTACAAGGGCTGCA
>Ga0209532_1000406_pt1 | contig 37183 bp, 33 predicted proteins | sample COG_02_FD_184746 | JGI IMG/M metagenome (GOLD analysis project Ga0209532, IMG submission 184746) | Pelagic Microbial community sample from North Sea - COGITO 998_met_02 (SPAdes) (version 2) | ecosystem: Environmental > Aquatic > Marine > Neritic zone/Coastal water | place: Helgoland, sampling... | reverse complement strand
GACGAATTCAACTGGTGTATCGAGCAAACGCTACACTTTGGTGAAGACCGTCAGCCGTTGAACATGATCTTAGACGATGGTGGTGATTTGACCAACATGGTTTTTGACGAATTCCCAGAATTGGTTGCGGGCATCAAAGGCTTGTCTGAAGAAACGACGACTGGTGTGCACCGTCTGTACGAACGTGAGATCAACGGTACTTTAGTACTTCCAGCGATCAACGTAAACGATTCGGTAACGAAGTCGAAATTCGATAATAAATACGGTTGTCAAGAATCGGCAGTAGATGCCATTCGTCGTGCAACGGATGTGATGATTGCAGGTAAAGTTGCTGTTGTTGCCGGTTACGGTGATGTAGGTAAGGGAACTGCGGCTTCATTGCGCGGTGCAGGTGCACGTGTTATTGTAACAGAAATTGATCCAATTTGTGCCTTACAAGCAGCGATGGACGGTTTTGAGGTGAAGCGTATGGCTACGGCTATTCCGCGCGCTCAGATCATCGTTACTGCTACGGGTAACAAGGACATCATCACTGCAGAGCACTTCAAATTGATGAACGATAAGACCATTCTTTGTAATATCGGTCACTTCGATAACGAGATTGACATGGCGTGGTTGAACAAGACCTACGGCGATACTAAAAAGGTGATTAAGCCACAGGTTGACCTCTATAATGTAGAAGGCAACGAAATCATCGTTTTGGCAGAAGGCCGTTTGGTGAATTTAGGTTGTGCTACCGGTCACCCGTCGTTCGTAATGTCAAACAGCTTCACTAACCAAGTATTGGCTCAGTTAGAGCTTTGGTTGCGCAGCGATCAGTACGAGAATAAGGTATACGTCTTGCCAAAGCATTTGGATGAGAAAGTAGCTGCCTTGCACCTTGAGAAGATCGGTGTAGAGCTTGAAACCCTTCGCACAGATCAGGCCGATTACATCGGTGTGAAAGTCGAAGGCCCATTCAAGCCAGAGCAGTACAGATACTAATATATAAAACGTATAACAGATTAATTAGTATTAGGTAATTGCTCAGTTAAAATCAATTTCAATATCATCGATTGTAATCTATTAACTCGAAATTTTACCAATGAAAACTAACATTAGATTCTTATCTCACGCAAGCGCAATAATTAAGTCAGATGATTTTTCCCTTCTCATGGATCCATGGCTAATTGGCAGTTGTTACTGGCGAAGTTGGTGGAATTACCCTCCTGTGGACAGGAACTCCGTGCAAAATCTAAAAGTAGATGCAATTTACATCACTCACGTGCATTGGGACCATTGGCACGGACCATCTCTTAAAAAGCTTTTTCCAAAGGATACTTTAATAATCACTCATGATGAGCCAAATAAAAGAAGTGTTAACGACCTAAAGGATATCGGCTTCAAGAACATCAAGTTATTAAAGCATGGTGAGACATTTGAATTGGGTGACATAAAAATAACTCCGTATCAATTCGGTTTATTCTTAAACGATTCTGCCCTAGTCGTTGAAACGCCGGAGATGAAGCTGTTAAATGCTAATGACTGCAAAATCGCTGGAACAGCATTACGATCAATTATAAAAAGACACGGACCTTTTGACTTCGGCTTGAGATCGCATAGTAGCGCAAATGACAGAGTTTGCTATACATTAGAAACGGGTGATTACACGTTTGACGACAAGGATCATTATAGCAGGAGCTTTGCCCTCTTTATGGATGCCGTAAAGCCAAAATATGCAGTTCCATTTGCATCTAATCATTGTCATCTCCATAAAGACGTTTATGGAATGAACAACCTGGTAAATGATCCCTTCAAACTAGAAAGTTATTTGACTGAAAATAAACTTCTGGAAGACGTGGAATTGAAGATTATGCTTAGTGGAGATTCTTGGTCGTCGGAAAATGGGTTTAGTATTAACCCCGAGAACAGAAAGTACTTTGATAACAAAGAAAAGCACATTGCTGAATATAGAGACGAAGTAAGTAATAAGCTTGATGGCTATTATGCCCTAGAGAATAGAATTAAGCCTAACTCTAGAATAATCGAAATGTTTGAGAAACAAATTTCTTCGATACCAAGTATTTTCAGAAGTCGTCTAGGGGATTTTAGTTATAAAATGGTTTTGTTCAATGATGTTGGTGAACACCATTACGTTGTTGCTCCAAAAAACGCGATTGTTGAAGAATGTGAGTCTTCTATGGATCTGGGTGCAACGGTAAGGATTCCAATTAAGATTTTCTTAGACTCGGTTGCTATGAATATGTTTCATCACTCTAGTATATCTAAGCGAAATCAGTACATCTTCAAAACTGAACAGCAGTTGTTGCAATATGAGACGTTCCAAGATCTTCTTGAATATGTAGAATTAGAGGTTTTCCCAATACGAATAAAGTATATAGGAAACCTACTTAAGGCTTATGTTCGTAGATGGCGCGAAGTAATTGTTTACGTTCAAGCCTTCCTATTAAAAAGAAAAGGGATGCCTATCTACGATGTAGAAGAGGAGATATTAAAAAAAACCTAGAGTTAATTCTTACAGATAGATAAAAAGCCGGCTCATCGAGTCGGCTTTTCTTTTTATGTCAGCTTAGGATCTGATATGGGATTGTATGTAGACTTACCCTTTTTCAGACAGGTGTAAAGTTAACATTATTCTCATTTTCTTCCTCTTTCCAAGGATCTAGATCCTTGGAATATCTACTGGCATATTGGCAAGGTGCTTTGTATTCTAAAGCTTTGTGTGGGTGGTAGAAGTTGTAGTCGTACCTCCACTTTTCAGCTATAATGCCCAGCTGTTCTAAATCCTCAAACCAATACGCATCTAACACGTCCTCTCTAAAAGTTCTATTGAATCTTTCAATGAAGCCGTTTTGCATGGGCTTGCCAGGTTGGATGTAGCGTATCTCAATAGCTCTTCGCTCACTCCATGCAGTAAACTCCTTAGAGATGAACTCTGGGCCATTGTCTACACGGATGACCTTAGGTAGCCCAATCTCTTCTTCCAGCTGATTAAGTACACGTGTTACCCGTGTTGCTGGAAAGCTCAACCCTGGCTCTACGGCTAATGCTTCTCTGTTGTAATCGTCTATGACGTTGAACATGCGTACTCTACGCCCGTCTGAGAGCGAGTCACTCATAAAGTCCATGCTCCATACTTCGTTCAAGCCACCTGGTGTCTCTAACGGCTGTTTAATACGTGAAGGAACACGCTTTTTATGTCGTCTACGCATACCCAGCTTCATACCACGGTATACACGCAACACACGTTTACGGTTCCAAACCAAGCCTTCTGTTCTAATCCTGTTGTAGTATACATCGAAGCCACGGGTGGGAAGTTTTTCTGCTAGCTCCGTCAGCTTCGCTATAACTTCACTATCGTCCTTCTTTGCCTGATAGTACCACATGGACCTGTGCAGACCAACAACGCTACATTCACGTGCTATGCTCACCTTGTAGGCTGCCAGCAAGTAGCTCACCATAGCGCGTAGAGCAGAAGGCTTTAGAACTTTTTTGACAAGATGTCTTTAAGCATCATGTTGTCTAAAGACTGATCCGCATACATCTGCTTAAGCTTGCGGTTCTCTTCTTCTAGCTCTTTTAATCGTTTTAGTTGACTGGCTTCCATCCCAGAATACTTCTTACGCCATCCGTAAAACGTTGCAGGGCGAATACCCAACTCTCTACAGAGATCTTCTACACGCTGGCCGTTTTCGTTCGCCTTAATCGCTTTGATAATCTGACTTTCCGTGAATTTACTCTTCCTCATAACAGGTCTAATTTAATCAATTAATTACCTGTCCGATTTTTAGGGAAGTCTACAAAAAGGTAATTCTACAAAAAGGGTAAGTCTACATTATCTTCAAATACCACTTCCAAGTAATCCTCTCCCGTGGGCTTATCCGTATGAATACCGCTCTCTACAATATCGAAATAGCGCAATAGCTCCTCTGGAAAGACATAACGCAAAGCACCCTTATCAAACTCTGACATTTTTGTTTTTAAAGGTAACGCAACCTAACTTCTCCCCACAAATAGGACGTGACCCACTCTCTATCGACGAGGATAACCAAGGATCTGTCAATAGGGTGGTAGACTGAGTACTGATTATAGCACTTGCATGGGACAGGAATTTGATTTTAGTCATTGGGTCTAAAGTCTAGAAAATTTGGTGTTCGTTGAATGCAAATACATAATTATCTAAGCTATTCTAAGTAAGCAACTTTTTTAACTGAGGATCAAATCAATCAGCATTTCTTTTATTCGGTTGTATAATTAGTTCTTTTTTAAGATTCAAGCGGTAGGAAACCAAAAATTTTAGAATTTGACGAATTCTTTTACCCTGCTTTCGAGGACTTTGAATGAAGCGATATAACCATTCAAGCTTAAACATTTGAATTACTCTTGGTGCTCTTCGACTGACGGAGTTTATATCTAAAATATAACCAAACCCGCACAATACACCCCTGTTAATCCTGGGATATAATTTGTCAATAAATAACTCTTGTTTTGGCGCTCCAAGTGAGACCCAAATTATGTCGTATCTATTTTGGTTTATCTCAGCAGCTATTTCGGAATAATTGAAGTCGTTTAAGTCAACAAACGGTAGTTCGAAAAAATCTATATGAGGGAATTTATTTGAAAATAAGCGAAGTTTTTTCAACGGCCCCCCTAAGACAAGCTGCTTCAAGTCCTTTTTAAGAACTAAAATATCAAAAATATCCGTTAAACTTGAATGAGCTATTTGCTTGTTGTGTAAAATAAGGGGCAACCAGCTACTGTCAATACACTTTAACTCTGCATTTTTTAGTCTTTCTAGATGTTCTTTATTATAATAAGCTGTAGACAAATTGGTTAAATCTATCGAAAAAAACCGCGCCGGTCTGTTTTTATAAGTTACGAACTCATCAATTCTGTCTAAGATCTCCTTTTTGGATGTCGGCAATTCATTTATTAGCTGCTGAAACATAACTTTCATATAAGTCTTTTAATCCATTGTATAAAGAAGTTTTTGGCTTCCATTGAAGGACGTTATAGGCTAGTGCATTATTTGAATATCTAGCTTTGTCGCCCTCGGGCTTACTCAAATCATTTATAATCGATAACTCTTTCCCTGATATCTCAATAATCATCGCAGTTAAATCATTGATTGTTGTTGAGAATTCGGGGCCGATTTGAATGTGCGTTTCATTCGTTTGTATGGACATGACGGAAAATAGTGCGTCAACTACATCTTCAACATGAACAAAAGCTCTTGACTGATTGCCCGTTCCCCAAACCACAATCTTATCGCCTTCTTTTGCTTCGTGAACCTTTCTAATTATCGAAGGGATTACCTGCGACTTATCTCTTGAAAAATCTGAGGGCCTCCCATAAACATTATGGAACATTAGAGTAATGGAATCTAAATTTACCTTGTCACTTAGATAACCAAGTTGCAACTGTCCTATCAATTTACTCCAACCATAACCAGATTCAGGCTTAGCGGGAAAAAGATACTTCTCTTCCAAAGCATCATCTTGTTCATATTCATTCTGAAGATTTTCAGGAAACGAACAAACCGTTCCAGCATAAATAAATTTTTGAGTTTGAGTCTTTTCTGCTAACAACGCGACAGTTGTGTTAATGGCTATGTTCACATTAAAAATATCGTATTCATTTGAAAACACATAATCGATACCTGCAACTATATCGGCCAAATGATAAATCACCTTGACGCCTTTGCAAAAATCTACTAAAACTTCGCTCAAGCCTTTACTCAAGTCGTATTCTAAAAAATTTTCTTGTTGAAGTCCTGAAGCCTTCAGGTTCTCTTTCGTGCCTCGATAAAAATTATCAATCACTTTGACATTATGTTCATTTCTTAATAAGCGTTTGGTTAAATTACTGCCTATCATACCGGCTCCACCTGTTACTAATATCATGCTTTTGAATTTACTTTTTTAATTTTGACTGTTGGAATAATTAAATATACGGGAAATCGACTCTCTTTGTTCCGAAAGTATTTGCGGAATGGAAAACTTTTAGGTAAACTATCGAATATATAGTTGGAATCATGATCACTCATCATATAATCCCAGTCATTGTGTGAAAACCCTGCATGTGCGCCTAAACTATTTTCCCAATTACCTGTCATTCTATATTTTAAATCTCTTAGATTGAACTTGATTATCTCAAATAATGTGATTTTTACGTGGCTTTTCCAGTACATTGGAACAATTCGTCTTTTATTGGGAAATGCCATATAATATTGCCCACTCTCCTTATTCAGAACTCTCAGTAATTCTCGTAAAACGCTTTTTGGTTTGTCAACATGTTCCAAGACATGATTGCACAACACAAAATCAAACCGATCATCTTTCCATGGCAATATGCTTGCATCGCCTTTGATTATAGTCAACCTCTCATCACTGTATTCGTGTGCCTCTGGATCTATTGCAAAAACTTTACAGCCCGTAACTTTTTGTAATACCCGAGCCTCATCCCCCTTTCCGCATCCAATAACTAAAATATCTTGGTCTTGCCTTAAATTGAAATCCGCAGTAATAGATTCCATTGACTTTGAAAGAGATTCTACATTTATATTACCTACATCCTTGTAACCTGTTGCCCTGTCATAGACTTCCATACATATTGTTTTAGAGTACTTGTTAATTTAATTCTGGTGCATTTTATAGATTCGCGTCATTTCTAAAATACATCTCTACCTCTCGAAGTAATTCTTTTCTGTCCGTAAAAGCGTTTTTCACTTCAGGTAAGTCAATGCCATAGAAATTATAAATAAAAGTTTTTATCGACATTTGATTTGCAGCTAAAATAGAAGAACTTGAGACGCTAATTAAGACCTTGTATTTTCCTATGATTCTTTCAACCCGTTCTTCGATATTTATGTAACCCTTCAATCGGGGATATTCCTTACATGTACGATCCATTGGATGGACACATATATCAAGTCTCAATCCCAGCTTTCGAAATTCCTCAAATAAATCTTCAAACTCTTTCATTTCAGCCGATCTACTTAACATCGACATTCCCGCAGAAATAAAGTTCTCGTGTATAAAAAGAATATCCTTATGCTTTGTATGGTCCGCCTTGAATAACAGCCAATTATCTACAATAACATTAGTAAACCTCAAATTGTACGATTCAGTTAAAATATCAAGATATTTATTATCTAATATATAGACCGTGCTGAATAGTTGAGTTTCATTAATAAACACTTGCCTTAAATGTTTCAGGTTTAAAACTAATGTTTTTAGTGTAATTAATGACTTTTTCCACTTCCCACTAAATGAGACTGTACGGGAATTTGCTTCTAAATGACCGTGTTGAAAGAAATAAAAACTTGTCACGGGATGCCTTTTGGCTAGTTTAAAATAAGTCATGCGCTCCCAAACATTCGTAGTACTTATGAAGTAAAATTTTGCGGGATTTTTTACGTTACAATTTTGAGGAAAAATAATAACATTAACTGACTCAGATAAATATTCCTCCAACGCTGCATGAAATACTTGAACATGTTCTTGTCTGTATAAAATTAAGTAATTCTCCATAAGCGAAGTCTTAAAAATGAAGCAGTCGACAGAAGTAATTGATAGACCAATAAACAAAACATATAACTAAGAGCATCTGATGCAAAATAGGGGGTAATCAAAGCAAATAAAATTCCCCCTCCGATAACAAATACCGAGTATGTAAACATTTTTTCAAAATATTCATAAATCAGCTGTAGTGTTGAGGACATTTCTACCATGAGTATATATATATAATAGAGAATCAAACTAATCATAATTAGCTCATTATCCATTGAACTTTTTAAATAGAATACTAGCAAACAATAACTTATCACATACATTGGGACAAAAAACAATCCACAGAGTTTGAAAACTCGTCTTACTTCTGGGATCCATAAAGTGACTTTATTCGCCCAACGCTTATAATAATCTGGGACACTGCGCTGGCGAATTGCACCAACTAACATGGAATAAACAGAAGATGCTTGTACAATTAGTGTGTAATCCGTTAATAGTACTTTCGATTCTGACCTAATCATCCCTCGAATAAAATAATCAACTATATAAGAACTCAGGTTGTACGGAATAGTAGAAATACTAAATCTGATGAAACGAATCCACAACTTGAAATCTATATTACCGAACGAAATCACCCTAATACTAAAAATTGCAGGCAACAAACAAGAAATGACCATTGAGCTTAGTATCAACCCTTCAATTTCCTCTAAACCTAGCCAGTTAGAATATAAGCTTGAGTAAAGCAATGCAGTGTCTAATACTAAAATACCTATATAGTGCCATTCTTTTTTGCGTACATAACTCCATGAATAAAAAACATTTGCCATAAACTTCAAAGTAATCGCTGTTACCCACAACCAAACATTTTCCTTAGTAATCCCTAATATGATGAACGTCAATAATATTGTTGAAAGACACCAAAAAGCATACGTTCTTGAAACTAACCTTCGCATTTCATCTGATAACATATACATTCGGAAAAAACCCTGTGCAAACCCCAATGACAGTAGAATTGATAATATCTGAACCTTTAAAATCAAATAAAATATATCACCGTAGGCTTGCTCGGATATTCTGTTCAATAACATGGGCGCCATGACAAATGGAATCAGTTTTGAAAACAAACTTCCAACTATATATGGATTAATGAGTCTTAGATATTTTTGCCACATAAAAAACGAAATAAATAGGAAAAAAACTTAAGTATAATCCTTCTGCATACATTTCTCCTGAGAACAAACCATATACTAACCAAGAAAGTATTGATATCCTGAAACGATTATACTTTATGTTTTTTAACATACCAGCTGCATAAGTGATAAATATTATTAACCCAACTATCCCTAATTCTACTAAAAGAGTTAAATACAGATTATGAGCATTTGAATAAGCGCTGGGATATCCCGTTTTTTTTAACTCCCGTGAAAAAGAGCCAATGCCTGATCCAAAGATTGGGCGTTTTGTCCACATGTCAAGTGAGACATTTCTAATAGTTGTTCTTTCGTCTTCAAGTACTGCTTTATAAGCGGACAGAAAGTCGGCTTTATCACTCTCAAAAAAGCGCGACAATAGCTCAGATCGTAAACTGTTGGAATATCCCAAAGCAAAAATTAAACATAAACATCCTAGTACATAAACTCCTTTAAATCTCTTTCTGAGCCTAAACAAATTCAAAACTATTTCTTGTATAAGCCAAACTACAATCAGACCCCTACTTAATGTTAATAATATAAATACACTAAAACACAACCAAACCCATTTCCTAGTTATGAAAGGAGCTAGTATTAGGAGCACTGCCCCTATAGAATTTACCCCCCAGACAGAACTGTCATATCTAGACAAAAGAAACTCCAGACCGTATACGTAGGTGTTGAATATCCTCAGATACATACCCATTAGTAATAAAAGAAATACTATGAAGTCTACTTTTTGATCAGTTTTCTTAACTACCATTGAGAAAAAAAGTGGGCCAAAGCAAAGAACACTCAAGATAATCGCTCTAGGCGTATTGAAAACGAGAGATAACAGCAGAGTATAAAGTGCGAAGCCTAAATATATAACTTGGTAATAATTTATACGATAGCTTCTAAACGCTAATACATAGAGAAGATTCAGGCCTACCACAAAGATCTCAAGTATAGATGATGTTTCACTCGTTCGTGTGAATACTACCATGAGCCAATAAGAGGCGAATGAAATAAAAATTGCAGAGACGATCTCTCTCGACTTAATCAAAACTAACAAAGAAGCCAATAGCGAAAGAATCGAATTAAATATTAGCATATCTCAGCTATAAAATCAGAAAAATCATGTACATCCACATTTATGATATCATTAACGCCTTCAATTACAATATGGGGTTGACTAGGTGAGATAATCAGGTTTAATGCTACTAAATTGTTTTCTAAAGCCCTTATTGTCATTGTGCTATTAACCGACACCACATGTGTATACGAATTGAAATTCAAAGGTAAATTGTTATTTAAATCCACTCTTTTCTGATTCAGCAAGGTCAATAAAAAGTGCTCATCTGAAGGAACGCGTGGGTGTGTTCTCCAATCAATCTGTGGATATTGTTTTAAATAAAGGTTTTTAACTAAATTAAAATAAGACTCTCGTTCTTCAAGTGAGTAACGTTTGTCAAACTCAGAGAACGATTCAAAACAAAAAAGTATTCTGCATTTTTTTTTGTTTTTAACCGATAGACTTCTATTAAAACCAGGATCAATGACTCTAGTATAATTTTGTTTATGTTTATAAATATTTGCGAAAAATTTATCCCATAATAAAATATAATTATCTGTCGAATTAGTGCCAAACAACAACCGATTATTCGAGAGATATACCCCAAATAATATACTACTAATGCTACTGACCATTTTTCCAAGCACAGAAATGGAGTCATTTTTATTTTTATCATCCAACAAACATGGCTGAATGACAATTACAGGTATTTTGACAAGCTTAGCTGCAATAACCATAAGACTAAAGTGAAGCATCCCTCCCACGGAATAAATCGCTTTTGGCTTCTTTTTTTTTACCAAAATACAAAACCAAAAGAAGAAGTGAATTGCATCAAAAACGTGATACATCTTATTGCTATCACTTGAAATTCTCGAATTCCTCCTAATAATTTTCGCAGCCCTTATTTGATAATTCTCATTTACTTTACGCGTAGACAACTCATCATGAGCGATATAAGAGAATTGATTATTTGAAAATCTGTCTTGAAGCTTGGCATATACAGGAGCTGATAAATAATGATAATTGGGGAAAAAAAATCTCATTTGGAATTAATACTTTACAATGTAAATCCGTCATCTACTATCAGGTTTTGCCCAGTGACACCTTGGCCTTGAGCCTCAATTAAATATTTCAACGATATGCCGAGATGTTCCTCGCTTGATAACATACCAATTTGACCTGAGTGCGCCGAATACCTCGCAACGAATTTAGGATGCTGACTATCGAATACACCTCCATAACTTACCGTATTAAAGCATATTCCATTTTTCAAGAAATACTTAGCAAAATATTTGCTGAGTGCTACAATCGAATGCTTAATACAAGTATACTCAACAGGACTCGTCATATTTAGTCCATCGTACAATTCAAACTTCGGCAGGATAACACCATAGATACTGCTGATGCTGATAACCTGCCCTTTGATTCCCTTTTTAAGAAAGTAGTCAGCCGCTACTTTCATAACATTAAAATACCCCCCAAGATGTAACGAAATATTTGCGTTAAATTCTTCTAAAGTTACATTCATGAGATCATTGCCATATCCGGAGCCCTTAGGATACGCTAGGTTAATGATGCAAGAAATATTGTCCGTCACCTTCAATAGCGTCGATGCTATAGAATTATGGGATCCTATATCTAGCTTCACGTAATCTGCTCCTTTAATTTTATCCGCTTCGTGGGGAACTATTATATCTGCTATGACTATTGAATACTCCAATTTTTTTAAATAGATAGCGACCTTTCGGCCAATTAATCCGCCCCCGCCAATAAGAAGAACTTTAGTCATAAAATTTAAATTTATTACGGAAATTATAAACCTCATCCAAATCTATATTATACAAGGCAATTGGGCCATGAACTACCAATTGTCTTTCCGCACTTAGCGCTTCTCCGGCGAAATCAATTATAGATAGGTAACCGTCCTTATAATCAACACCGTCCGCGAATCCCGATCTGTTCACACAAATCATGAACGCTTGGTTTTCTATTGCCCTTGCTTTGATTAGACTTGAATAGTGATTGATTCTTGATTCTGGCCAATTTGCAATATTTACCGAAATTTTAAAGCCTAAGCGCTCTTCAATAAATAGTTCAGGAAATCGTAATTCAAAACATATGCTTAAGAGAAATCCGTTTTTTAAGGTTAATCCATTCGAGGACTGAGTGTAACAAACATCTTCGCCAGCAAAAGAGAACAACTTCGACTTTTTATGGACTATTCTTTGTCCATTGTAGTAAAATATTGCGGAATTATATACTTCATTGCCAACAATTAGTGGCGTACCGTAAATAATATTTACGTTATGTTTAGAATGCCAGCTTGAAACCCATTCATCAAACTTCTTTAGTTTTACCGCACCCTCGATGATAGCATCCTGATTCATAGAGAAACCAAAGGTCGTTAGTTCCGGAAAAATTATTAAATCTTGTCCTTCTAAAGCGTTAAGCACTCCCTTTATTTTGAGAACGTTTGCATCGATATCTTCCCATGAAATGTCGAGCGCAGAAAGAGCAATTCTCATTAGTTTTTAAATCTAAATATTGCTTTTAAGTCTTCCAAAGGTAATTCAAAAATACCTCGTTCTATTTCACTTAAAACTTCTTCAACCATTTGTACCGTGTAACTTAAATCCTTTTCGTTATGACTAAACGACGTTGCAATCCAAGGCATTAGAATACCTCTTGAAATAAGCTTTTCTAGAAATATATATTTAAACTGATTAGCCGTTAAACCAGCGCCATCCTTGTATAATATATTTGGAGCATATGCATTTCCTTCTATCCAAATATTCTCTTCCACTTTGTTTCTCTGAAATAATAGATTTAACTCTGTTATTAATTCAGTATTATAGTCCCAAATATGAGCGCAAACCTTATCCCTTTCGATAATTTCAGTTGTTTTCATCAACGCCGCCAATGATGTTGTCTCGGCGCCATGAGTCGAACTAAGTAAAAATGTTCTTGGTTTTTCCTTACTTCTAATCCCCCCGTATTCCATAATTTCTCTTTTGCCGCAAAGCGCAGCGATAGAATAGCCATTTGCTATTGCTTTTCCAAAAGTTGACAAATCAGGAATAACGTTAAAATATGACTGAGCACCATCATTGCGCCAACGCGCTCCTGTAATCATTTCATCAAAAATTAAAACAATACCGTTTTCATCACATAATTTTCTTAGAGAAGAAAGAAAATTAGGCTTACCACAACATCTGTCTTTTGGAAGCCAATCTTTAAATTGGCAACTACATGGGTTAATGTGAGTCGATGGCTCCAAAATTATACACGCAACTTTATCCTTATGTTCATTAATTAAATCCCTAACACTTTCAATATTGCCGTATTCAAATTGCTTTGAAAATCCGTCATTAATTGTACCATAATTCATTTTCGTATTCGCAATGAACCAATCATCAAATGAAAAGAACGGCTGTTCTTTTGGGTACAAAACCAATGATCTGCCTGTAGCTGCACGAGCTAACTTAATTGCGCCGGTTGTAACATTTGAGCCGTTCTTGGCAAATTTAACCATTTCAGCACCTGGAATTGTCTGAATAAATTTCTCCGCCGCGTCTAGCTCAATTTTACTCGGTCTTGAAAACGTATTTCCTGCATCAATGGCTTTGATTACTTCACTATTAACCTCGTCATTTGCATAACCTAATATTACGGAGCGCAACGCCATTGAATAATCTAAAAACTTTTTATTATCACTCGACCAGGTGTAAGCGCCCTTACTTTTAGTAAATAATGCCGGCACATTTTCTGGATAAATTTCTAGTCCTCTACTGTATGTATGCGCACCACCTGGTATTGCTTTTTCTAACCTTTCTTTTAAGGAATCCATTTAGTTTTCAATTTTACTTAATATTTTTAACACATCAAGATCTTTACCTAAAGTATTAGGGTAAAGATTCCTAGACGAATTACTTGATGAAATAAACGTATTTATCTCATCAATATACATCTGCTCGCCGATATTAGGATCATATCCCTCCTGCGCTTGAAATTCGCCTGTACTAATTTCATTAACACTCCCGTTTGGCAACCTTAATTGAGCAAAGCCATCAGACCAGTTCCACGAAAACAATGCCTTCTCAAAATTAACCCGAAGTTCTCTTAAAGCAACTCTACTAACAACGTCCACAGTAATTGATGCAGTCTTGTCAGGGTAAGACAAAATAAATGAATAAGTATCGTCTATTTCGCAACCTTCTAAAATCCCTGATCGCGCGAAGGCGCCTGCTGCTAACTTAGGCTTTCCGAATAATGGAATAATCCAGGTCAATTCAAAAGGAACAATTTCCCTAGCTCCACCTGTTTGCTTTTTACTCACATAAAAGTCGAAAATACTTTCCCATGGGTGCCAATCGGGCAAATATTGACCACTGTGGTATGAGAAATTTGTTACTTTACCATATTCTCCATTAGCAATGAACTTAGACAATTTTTTGATCAAAGGATGAAATAAAAAAGTACAGCTAGGGTAGATTAGATTATTGTCCCCTAATTCATTAATTACCTTTGCTGTTTCGGACTCTATTACACTAGCCTCTACAAAACAAGGCTTACCTTTTCTCTTCGCCTCTATGAGGTATTCTGAGTGCTGATCAGGCGGTGTACAAACCAATACGGCATCGAAACTATCCATAAGGGCTGATGAAGAAATTTTTATTCCATATTTATTCTTTGCACCTTGTTTACGAGCTTCGTATGTGTCGAAACCTACGATGTTATTATGCCCCAAAGCCTGTAAACATCTAATCCTGCGCTGGCCCATAGACCCTAAGCCAATTACTAAAATTTTTGAATTTGGTGTTATCATTTTTGATTCATTTTAACCTCATTAATATTATTGATATAATTCGCTTGTGCCTTATTCATTAAACGCAAATAACTATTTCCTAGAGTTGTTAGTGCCTCTAATAATTTTTCGTCAGTAAAATCAATTTTATACCCTAGTTTTGTCCATAATCTATTAAGTACGATTAAATCTTCCGGATAATCCAACGTCAATCGAAAATTTGAAAACTCCTGAAACGCTGCTGCAGGCTCCATTTCACGAACTTTGACCGAATTAATTCGTTTAACTATATCGCCCCAGACCTCAGTATTTATAACCTTCTTTTCTGCTACTATGTGCGTCAAAGAATTAATCGAAAAGCGATAAGGAGCCATACCCAATGGTAATGAATCCCTGTATAAGGTAACCTCATTATTATGCATCGGTGATTTTAATAGTTGTGCTATTAGCGTTGTTGACACAAATAGATCGTCTCCATCAACTATTACCAATTGATCAAAACTCATTACTTTAGCACAATCCAAATATCTCATTAATTTGTCATCTTGACTACCCTGAAAAACTTGTAGCTTTGTATTGGCAAAATGCTTTACAAAAATCACATCATCCGGGTGATCACTGGTAGCTATAATAATTGGGATATCGGGGAAATGTGATTTCAGTCTTAATGACAAAAAATCAACACTACAAAGGTCTCCTATGTGCAGGAAACTTTTCTCAGGGAGTCTCGATGATTTGTTCCTAATTGAAATTAATATAGCTTGTCTCATTATAACTACTTGATAAAGTGTTTAGGTAATAATGTTTCATTCTCAGACAGATTTGCGGCAAACTTTCTTCCGAGATATAACGGTAGTTCATCAATAGTAATCCCTTGATGACTGCGCTTGTATATAATTTTATCTCTAGTTAAAACTTCTTCTTGAGTAACATTTTTTGAAAGAATTATTTTCTTCCTGCTTACGTTCCGATACTCCTTTTGCGTTTCGGTCAACGACACCAAGTTAGACCTTTGTATTGCAGCTTGTGCGCTTTTTAAATTAGTGCTCAGCAACTTTAGCTCATGAGGCTCTAATGCTGCCTCAAAATCTTCATCTTTATCTGAACGTTTCAGAGTAATGTGTTTCTCAATATATTCTACCCCATAACATACGGAAAGGACAGGCAAAATTTGAGCGAACATATCATCCCCATCAATATGATCGGCTAATCCTACAGAATGATTAAACGCTTTTTTTAGTACGGTGAGGTCTTCAAGATACGAATCCGAAATACTAGTTGGATAGTTTTGCACTCCATGTAATAAAACAAGATCGTTTGAAGCCAATTCCTCAAACTTTTGAATAGTTCTTGCCATCTCTGAAATTGTTGATCCACCAACCCTGAGAAATATCTTTTTTTTTGATTTGGCTAATAACTCAACCATTAGGTCTTCCGCAAACGAGGCAGCGCTTAAAACATATGCATCTGGACTTAAATGAGATTGCGTGAAATAAAAGCTCGAGGTATCATTAGGCATTACCATTAGCTTAATGCCCAGTTCTTTTCGCAGGTTGTTAAACTTAATCCATGCGTCATTACTAATATTTATTTCAGACAAATAATTGTAGACATTTGATACCTCTCTTCCACCACTTACAGACCCTTCTAAGTTACCATAGTACTCAACCATATATTCACTCATATCGGTAATATGAATACTTACCCAATCACAACCAGAAGCTGCAGAAGACCGTAACAAATTCATCAAATGGCTTTCGTCGCCATTGTGCCCCCATGCAATTTCCGCAATTAATTCAATTTTTTTCATTCTATCGTAGTTTTGATTAATTCTAAATCTTTTACTCTACCAATGTCTACCCAACTACCGACATGTTCAAAACGAGAAACTTTCATTGATCTTTCCGTCAAGCTATTTATTTCGTCCGTTATGTGCCATAACTCCGATTTTCGTGGTGAAATTTTCTCACTTATATTACTCTTATTTATCCAATAAATGCCCATGTTTATATCATATCTATATGTGGGTTTTTCTATAACTTTTATAGAGTCTTTTTCACTGTGGAGCACTCCGAAATCTATATAATGATCGGTAATTCTTCCTGCGACCGAAATACAAGAATTTGAATCTTTAAACTCACGATACATCTTGTATATATTCAAGGTTGTATAAACATCACAGTTCATCATAAAGAAGTCTGACGTGAAATAGTCTTTAAAATCATACACTGATCCAAATGTTCCCTTAAACTCAGTCTCCATCAGAAATCTAAATTCAAAAGAATAATCAGATTTCTTATACTTCCTTTCAATTTGGTCACCCATATGGTTTACTATAATAAATACCTTTTGAAAACCGTATTTTTCCAATAATCGCAATGGTAAGTCAATGATTCTCAAATCTTTGGATTCATCGACATAAACCAAAGGCTTTGGCGTCGATTTGGTAAGAGGGTAAAGCCGAGTTCCCTTGCCTCCAGCCATAATAACAGCGTCTGAGAAAGAAATATAACCCTTATGTGACACTAAAGCGATATGATCTAATTCCTTGTCTTTACCGACAATTGGAACTAGTTTGGAGGCTAGTTTAGGTAAATAATATACCCCATTTGCATCGCATAATTCAATATAAGTATAATCAACATTCATGATAAAAGAAGCTTTAGCGGACAAACTATGTCCTTTCAATAATGAGCGCCTTATATCGCCATCCGTTATAGTGCCAAGAACTAACCCATTCTCTACAACTATTAAGCATTTTATATGGATTTTTTCCAATTTCTCTAAAGCTTCTAAAAGCTGTATGTTCGATGAGATTATGTGGTTTTTATACTTCATGGGTAAATTAATTTGATATTTCTTTATGCTCACCGTGGTAGTGTAGGTTATATGAGTTTTATTTGTTTGAGTTCGGTACTATCTGAGAACGAATTTTTTTATCTCTTTGATAATTACTTCGCAACTATTTGGCCGCCAATACTCATTAATGCCTTTAAATTCTTCGTAACCAGAAACTTTATTGATTGCATCCTTTATTTCATTAACGTCAAACGAAACATCAATGATGTTTTTGCTCCTTAAGCGGCCTTTTTGGCGCTCTCCTATATTAACAACCCATTTTTTAAATGACGCTCCTTCTATAATTCCACTAGAAGTATTTCCCAGCATAAATTCGCATTGCTGCATTGCTTTAAAATAATTCAGCTTTCCTAGAGACTCCACTAATCTTACTTTGCTAGGAAAAAGAACTTGAAGTCTTTCAAACTGCTTATTGTATAATGAACCTAAGGCATCACTGTTCGCTCTGGTAATTAATATATTATTGGTTTTCGCTATTTCTGACAGGACCTCAAACGATATTACAGCAAAGTCTTGATTCATTTCTACTTTAACTGATTCTGGATGTATTGTAACTAGAATAAATTTTTCGAATGTTATTTGAAATTTCTTTTGCACACTGGGCCAAGCAGGCAAGGACAAATTTGCGAGATCATCAATACTAATCGAGCCTGTAGTAAATACATTTTCCGATGATCCAACGATATCCTCGACTCTATTGCTAAACTCTTGTGATGCTGTAAAATGAACCTTCGAGGCTAAAGTTATTTGGTGCCTATACAAGTTGTCGATGGCGCCGAGTGTAGTCTCACCTCCGTGTATATGCGCTAACCTAATTTGAAAAGGAATCGATGCCTGAACAGCGGCGGACATTTCCCATCTGTCACCTAACGCAAATACAACATCAAAACTATTCGAATTCCAAAAGTCAACAAAGGAGCTGACAATACTCGCGTACCCCTTAGCAATGTCATACACGGCATCATTCTCAGGCATGCATCCTATAATCGATAAGTTTTCATATCCATCCGATTCAACAATTGAAAGAGTGTTTCCTTGAGAACTCTGAATATGCATGCCAAAGGCTATCATATGAATTGATACCTGTGGATCTGCTTTAAGCTTATCTAGTAGTGGTTTGTAAATGCCGTAATCTGCTCGCGAGCTTGTTAAAAATCCTATCTTCATTCGATATCTTTTGCAGAAAGTTTATGCCCTTGATAAAGATTTTTGGTTACGGTCTTGCCAATAATTTCATTCCAATTCATAGGTGAAATTCCATCTCCAGGCCTCAATGGAATTAAGTCCTCGTTGGTTAATAAATGTCCCTGTTCTAAATCACGAGCGATATGAATACTTTTTCTCGCAACGAAAATATTCTTTTTCTCGCTGCTACTTGGCCTTTTAATACCATCTCCTGAAATTGCTAATTCGATATTACGAATGGACTTGACCATCGCTCCAAGCTCATCTGGCTCTAGGGACGCAGCATGATCCGGACCGGTAAGTTTTCTGTCCAATGTAAAGTGTTTTTCTATTACTACTGCTCCTAATGCTACTGCGGCCACAGAAACTTCTATACCTAGAGTATGATCTGAATAACCGATTGATACTCCAAACTCATCGGCAATAGAATTCATCGCTTTGAGGTTAACATCTTCCATCGGTGTAGGATATTCCGTATTGCAATGAAGCACTGTCAAGTCAGACTGTCGTAACCCATTTTTTATCAATACATCAGTTGCTCGTTTTATTTCACTTGCATCCGCCATACCTGTCGAAAGGATTGTGGTTCGGCCTAGTTCACCAACACGCTTTAAGTAAGGGTAGTTAGTGATTTCACCGCTTGGAATTTTTATTAAGTCTATTCCTAAAGAAATCAAGTAATCCAATCCCTCGACGTCAAATGCAGTGGATAAAAACTTTACCCCGGCCTTTTTACACTCCTTCAGTAGTGCAATGTGATCATCGTCACTAAGTTCTAACTTTTTCAGCATTTTAAACTGTGATTGATCTCGGTCTCCCTTGAGATTATTGCGTTGGTATTCTGCTTTTTTAGCTTTTTCACTTACAAGTTTAGAAGCCTTAAAGGATTGAAACTTTACATAGTCTGCGCCTGAATCCGCTGCGGCATGAATCAGCTTTTTTGCAATATCTATATCGCCATTATGATTCACTCCTGCTTCTGCAATTATCAAAACTTTCATAATCCTAATTTCTCTCCAACCTTGATTTTTTGTTCAGTTTCTATCTCCAATATTTCGATAAAAGAGTCTTTAGTTTTAACCAAGAACCCTTCCGCTGTTTTAGACAGCACTTGACCTGGTGTGTTTATGTATTTTGGAGCCTTAGCAATAAGCCTGGCTTTATTTATTTTCACTTCGCCTCCCATTAAATATGTGGTTGCCTTCGGTCCAGGATCACATATAGACCGTATAAAATTAAATACTTCTCTAGAATTTTGATCCCAATTAATTACTTCATCTCCAACCCCTCTTCTGCCGCAATAGAATCCAACAGGGTGAATGGACTCTTGTTTAATTCTCGTAACTCGATCATCAATTAGCAATAAAATCGCGTCGTATAATAGCTTGGCACATTCTTCATATGCTACTTCAAGCAACGTGGAATAATCATCCTCTTCAGAGATGGGATAGGTTTTTTGTAGGAGAATATCTCCAGTGTCTATGCCAGAATCTACATAATGTACTGTAATCCCAAATTCATTTTCATCATTTATCAATGCCCAATTTAAAATGTTCCTCCCTCTGTAAAAAGGGAGTTTTCCAGCATGACAGTTAATTGTCTTTAGCCTTGGTAGATTTATAATTGACTCTTTGAAAATTTGGTTGAAACTCATCGAGACAAAAAGGTCACATTTATATGACCTCGCTTTTTCGATAAAGTCTTCTGAATTGATGTTGACCGGATGCAGATAATCAATACCATAGGATTTAGAAAGTTTCAATAGCGTGGCATCATTAGTGTCGCTTCGAGGTACAATAAAGGCAATTTCAATATTTGGATTTGAAATTAAATGTTCAAAGGCCCTGTGGGACCATGGGCCGTCAGCAAAATAACCTATTTTAAATCTCATATGCACTACTTGGAATGTTTACAATACGTTCTTCTAGAAATTCTGCATTCAATTGTTCATCTTTCTGACAATGACTAAACATAGGTAAGCGATACATCAATTGCCAAATAGGACGAGTCATTACTCCTCCATAATTCGTTTCCCTTAAAAAAGTGTCCCTTTCTGCCTTGTCTTCGAGTCTTATTGATGTTAACCAATAATTCCATTGTGTTGTAGTTTCTGGAATGGGCACTAAATGAGCATCAATACCCGAGAACCTGTTTATATAACTTGTATACAATCGTTCTTTGAGGGCTCTATACTTTTCGAGTTGTTCGAATTGCGCCAGTAACAAAGCGGCGTTAATATTTGGCATCCTAAAATTGTAACCAACCTGATCATGAAAGTATTCATATGCATGTGGCTTTTTCGCAGTGGTCGTTAAGTATTTTGCTTTCGTTCCGTAATCCTCATTGTTAGTCACTAAAACTCCACCGCCGCCAGAGGTTATAATTTTGTTGCCGTTAAAAGAAAATGTTCCTATCTGTCCAAAACTTCCTGCAGACTTTTCATCTTTGAAGGAGCCAAGCGCTTCGGCTGCGTCCTCAACTAGTGGTATGCCCCATTCATCACATATACGTTTAATTTCCTCTATTCGGCATAAAAAACCGAAGGTGTGCATAGGTAAAACCGCTGCAATACGTGCGCCAGTACTTTTATTTAAGACTTTTCCATCACGCTTTTCTCCGTATTCTAACAAAAAGTTTTCCAAGGCAATGGGTGACATGCCCATTGTATCTCTATCAACATCTAAAAAAATCGGTTGCGCGCCATTATAAACAATGGAATTTGCCGTTGCTACAAATGTTAATGCTTGTGTTATAACCTCATCTCCATTTTTAACTCCTACCAACCTCAACGCAACTTGAATTGCTGCCGTGCCATTTACGACAGAAATTGCTCGTTTAGTTCCAGTGTATTCTTCAATAATCGATTCAACTTTGTCAACATACTTCCCTACAGAAGACACGAAAGTAGAGTCTATACAATCTAACAAATACGGTTTTTCTTTCCCGTGAAAAACTGGAGCGTGAAGGGGAATAATGCCGGAAGGTCTTCGATGAATATCTCTTACTACTTTTATAAACCTATTAATATTTACCATTTACATCTTGCTATCTAAATATTTACCGTTTTCGATGTGACCAAAATTAGGTATCACTTCATGAAAGAGGTCAACAATTTCTTTTTTGCTCCATTTGCCTCTCTTCTTCATTTGTTCTATTGAATCAAGGAAATAATCGAGTTTTTTTCCCGTCTCCGCTAGTCCGTTTTTAATCACACCTAGATTATTGAATCTATCCAGGTCTAGGGTTTCGTTTTCTGTGAAGAATTCTTCAATGTCTTTTTCCCCCGTAGTGTTTGATGGAGTAAATAAGCACGGCCATTTGCCTACTTTACTTAGCCTGTCTACTGAGTTTCTTGCTTCTTCTTCAGTCTTACACTCATAAGCTTCAAATCCCTTGTTCTCGAGATATCGCTTTGCGATTTCCGAAAAAGTTATAAGATGTAACTCATCGCTCAAATTCGGGAAGATTATATCTCTGTTCTCCCCAAAAATAGCTGATAGAAGACATAGCTCACCCGATTCCTGCGGCACCACAAAGTATCGTTTCACATCATTAGGAGCGACAATTGGTTGGCTCTTAACAATACGTTGATTAAAACCATGTAAGAGCGAACCATCAGAGAATGCAACATTGGCAAAACGCGCAGTGGAAATATTTATATTCTCACTTTCACGCATCAAAAACATTTCCATAATTCTCTTTGATCCACCCATCATATTGACTGGATTCGCCGCTTTATCTGTACTTACGCAGAAGTATTTCTTTACCCCTGATTTCTTACTTTGCTCAATCGTCTTTATAGTATTAAGAATATTGACCTCAATCATTCTCATCAAGGTAAAAGGGTCTTTTTCACTCCGAACGTGTTTTAAGGCGGAAAGGTTCAATACATAATCATAAGCTCCGTCTGACTCGATAAACGCATCGTATTGCCAAGAGCCTATATCCAGTGCATACGTCTGAAAGTCGCCATCAATATATCCGTATGTACTGCGAATATCTCGAACTAACTCGACAAGGTTATTCTCGCTGATATCAACGACATGTAGTTTTTTTGGATTTCGTTTAAAAATTTCTTTTGTCACGGCTTGGCCAATAGAACCAGCCCCGCCAATAACTAAAAAATTAGAACACGATATTTTCTGATTTAGGAATTGCTCATTAGCAAGAACATCAGCCTCTAGTAAAAGTTTATTTCTTCCGATTAAGTCTAGCATATCAATTTTTTAATCTTCGGTTGTTCTCTTGATTCATACAAAACCATGAATATGTACTCGAAAGTCCCTGGGTGAAATTAATTTTATTCTTCCATCCTTCACGGTCTAATTTAGAAATGTCTAAAAGTTTTCTTTTTGTTCCATCTGGCTTAGATAAATCCCATGTAATTTCTCCTTGATGTCCAACCGTAGATTGAATTTGCTTGGCCAATTCTTTAATCGTCAAATCCACCCCTGTTCCAACGTTATACAGATGCTCTTCCATTTTATTCTCGAGTACAAACAATACAGCTTGTGCTAGATCGTCTACATGAAGAAACTCGCGCATTGGCGATCCAGTACCCCAAAGTTCAACTGGAGAGTTTCCATTACACTTGGCTTCATGGAACTTTCGGATCATTGCAGGTAATACATGTGAAGACTTCAAATCAAAGTTGTCGTTTGGACCATAGAGATTAGTAGGCATAAGAGATACATAATCTCTTCCGTATTCCTTACGCAAGGCTTCTATTAGCTTAACTCCTGATATTTTAGCTATTGCATACCATTCATTGGTTGGTTCCAAGGAATCCGTTAGTAAGTACTCTTCTTTTAATGGCTGTTGTGCAAACTTTGGATAGATACAACTAGATCCTAGAAATATGAATTTTGGGACATCGTTTTCGTGCGCCGAACGGATAAGGTTATTCTGAATAAGCATATTGTCCATCAAGAACTCATAAGGATATGTGTTGTTGGCAAGGATACCCCCTACCTTCGCTGCTGCATCAATGATAGCAACCGGTTTTTCAGTTCTTATAAAGTCTTCTACACCCTTCTGATGGCGTAGGTCAAGATCTTTAGAAGTCTTGCCTATAAGATTAGTATATCCTTTGGCTTCGAGAGCTCTCCAACATGCTGAACCTACCATTCCTCGATGGCCAGCAATGTATATTTTATCCGACTTGTTAATCATTACTCAAAGTAATTTAGAGTTTGATAACCTCCTTCTTCGAGGTATTTATCTTTTTGCATGAGTTTAAGATCAGAACTCATCATGTCTTCTACGAGTTCAGCCAACTGAATTTGTGGTTCCCAACCTAGTTTTTCTTTGGCTTTCGTTGGGTCTCCTATTAATAGATCTACCTCCGTTGGTCGGAAGTATTTTGGATCAATAGCCAATACTTCTTTGCCGATTTCTAGCTGATAGTTTGGATTATTGCATTTTGCAACTTTGGCTATCTCATTGGCTCCTGATCCTGTGAATTCTAGTTCGATACCAACATGGTTAAAAGCCATTTTAACAAAATCACGAATCTTGGTAGTCTTACCTGTTGCGATCACCCAATCTTCAGACTCTTCGGCTTGTAGAATCATCCACATCGCTTGAATGTAATCCTTGGCATGTCCCCAATCCCTATTAGAATCTAGATTTCCTAGATAAAATTTGTCTTGGAGTCCTAAAGCTATTCTTGATACTGCACGAGTGATTTTTCGCGTCACAAAAGTTTCCCCACGAATAGGACTCTCGTGATTAAAGAGGATGCCATTCGACGCGAAAATTCCATACGCTTCACGGTAGTTTACTGTAATCCAGTACGCATACATTTTTGCTACCGCATAAGGAGAACGTGGATAGAAAGGCGTTTTCTCAGTCTGAGGAACCTCTTGTACTTTACCATATAGCTCAGAAGTAGAGGCCTGGTATATACGTGTCTTCTTTTCTAAACCTAGAATACGAATGGCTTCTAATAATCGCAAAGTTCCAATACCGTCGGCATCCGCAACATATTCTGGTACATCAAATGACACGCGAACATGACTCATGGCAGCTAGATTATAGATCTCATCCGGCTGAATCTCTTGAATCAATCTGACCAGATTAGTGCTGTCTGTCATATCTGCATAATGCATGAAGAATTTTGCTCTGTATAGATGCGGATCCTGATATAAATGATCGATTCGATCGGTATTGAACAACGAAGTTCTACGTTTTAATCCATGAACAACGTAATCCTTTTTAAGAAGGAATTCTGTAAGGTATGCCCCGTCTTGGCCGGTAACACCGGTAATTAATGCTACTTTACTCATCTTAGTCTTTATAATTTTTTGAGCAACCAACTGCTCGATTGAATTTTATCTCCTAGCCCGTCAATAAGAGCAATACCCATTTTTTCACAGATTGGGCGTTCTGGTATGGTATCGTTGTTTTGATCTCCGCCGTTGGCAAAAGCTAGATCATAGTCTTGACCGTATTCATTAGCGATCTTTTCTAGCGTCGCACATACCGTACGGTCTTCATCTACAGAAAGAATGACCTGATCCAAAGCCTTGATGTTCGAGACGATAATCATTCGCTCTTCTTCCCCTTGGAACTCTTTGCTGCCTTTTAGAGCTCTTTGGTGATCATTATTCACAATCACAAAAAGCTCATCAGCCATAGCCTTGGCATTATTAAAATACTCCAAGTGCCCTTTGTGAATGGGGTTAAAGTATCCGGAAACTATGACTGCTTTTTTTCTTCATGTCAATTCAATGTCTAACACCTGTTTATTCCTGTTCTTTACAGGGCAATATGCCTGCAACCGGGCAATCATTGTTCGTCCTCTTTTTCCCACACCAATAAACATGCTGCAGCCTTATCGCCAGGCATAGACTCTAAGATCTGGGCGTGTACCTTTTTACCGGTGAGCTTTTCTACCTTAATGCTTAGCCCTCCTATGTAAGCAGCGTCTAATTGTTCCCCTACTAAAAGGGCATCAATGGTTTCGGATTCCACCCCACGGGCCAAATCGCCACATACCCACACCTGAAAAAGCCCTGGAAGGTTATCTACTACTTTGTCCACCAACGCATCAATACCGGAGACCTTACGCACTATGGAGGTGATATCAGAAGTTAGGGGGTGGGCCACATTGACCTGGTAGAGCTTGCGACGGCCCTGAAGTTCAGAGCTAAGTAAACCGGCCTCTTCAAGGCGGTTGAGTTCTACCCGTATGCTGTTGGTGTTTTCATCGAGCTCCTTGGAGAGTCCTTGGAGGTACCCGCTCAAATTTTGATTGAGAAAGAAGCGCAGTAGCAACTTCAAGCGAGTTTTAGAAGTAATAAGAGGTCCTAGAAGGTCCAACGTACTTTTTTGGGTTTTCACGGCTTCGCCGCTGTGAGTCCCATAGCAGATCGTCCTTAGAGGGTAGCTTTGGTTCACAGGTTCGGCTTAAGTACCTGCACCATCATGTGTTGGATAGGGCACTCGAAGCATTGGTTTGGAGTTTAAAAGTAAGAAAGAAAAGTGCCGCTTAACATTAACCTTAAGTAAATATTTTACTCATTACTAACATTGTCTCGATTGAGCCTGTTTTTATAGTGCAAGCAGATCGTTGTTCGAGAGTGATAAGGAGAGTTGAATGCCCAGTTCTTTGAGCTGAACGACGGCTTTGTGAGTACTGCGGTCCAAAAGAACGGCCTCTTCCCCGGAGAATTGGCCGGAAGTGATGCGCACGTAATCTCCGGGCTTAATATCTGAGATGTCGATGTCTTCGTGATCGTACTCCCCAAGCCATTTTTGGATGGTATGGATTTCTTCTTCGCGCACTACCGCCGGACGCCGCAGCCAAAACAGGTAGCGGACCGTGCCGGGAAGGGTAAAAACCTCGTCTCTTTTTTTCTCTTCTATTTTAATAAATAGATAACCTTTAAACAGTGGCTCTTCAACCACTTTTACGCGGTCGCTCCACTGGCGGCGTACCTTTTGTAAAGGACAATACACAGTATATCCAGCGTTAGAGAGACGCTCAGCTACTTTTTTCTCATTCCTTGGTTTGGTGTAGAGAACATGCCAGCAGGCATCAGAGGAATTCATAGTGTTAGTCGGCCATGATTTTGCCCGCTTCAACGCGGCCAATAAAAACCAGCACTAGTAAGAACCCAGTAATAACCGAGCCAAAAACACCTGCTTTTGCAGCAGAGCCTTTTTCTTTATTCAATGGGTAGGTAGGTGCGTCGAAGTATTTGAATGGCGGCTCCAGATTCATGAGCTCGGCCTTAGACATCTCTAATCCTTTGATGTATTCACCGTACGAGACTTTTAATGCTTCCATATCAATGGTGAGTCGCATGCGCTTCATCTTATCTACGGAGCTAACCAATGAATTATTTTGGTCTTCGTACTCCCCTAAGCGGCGCAGTGTTGCATCGATGGCTAGCTCCAATGAGTCTACCTTGCCTTGAAAAGCATTCACAGCGGAGAGCGACTTTTCTTTTTTAAAGTCAATGAACGCTTCTTCCGTATTGGCTACCAGAAGGCCTGCTAAATCGTAAACAAAGCTTTCGTCTTTTCCATTAATAGAAAAGCTCACTACCCCGGTCTCCTCGTCAAGTGAAGTACCTAAATACGCTTCGTTTAGATCCAGAGTGATCTCAGTAATGATAGAATCTGTGTAACGCTGGTTAGAACCGAATTTAAGCGCAAATTCCTCGGCAAACTCTTCATCCTTTTCAAACGCTCTTTCATAATACCTGTTCACGAGCAAGCCACTATCGAGTTCTTCGCGAAGGGCTTGTGAGATGTTGTCGCGGGAGGTGAGGTACTGCTCGACCGTAGTGCTCGAGGAGGCTGACCCCCCGCCAATGCCTAAGCCGAAACTCGAGGCCAAACGCATCGCGCTGCTCATTCCGCCGCTCTCCTCTTCAAAAAATAATTGGTACGACGCTGAATAGGTAGGCTTTGTAAAAAACTTCGTGTACAGGGCGGATACTAAGCCTATGGCGAGTGATAGGGCAATAATTTTCGTTCGCTGTGGCCAGACAATCGACCACCACTCCTGAATTTTCAGGATGATGTCCTTTAAGGTGATTTCATCGTCGGCCTTTGGCTGCGTGAAATTTGGCTGCTCCGGTAGTTGCTGGTCCATAGGTGTTTCTTGTGGTTTGGAGGTGCAATTTAACAAGAATTGGCTTGAGATGGCATTAAAAATTCGTCCTTGTGAATAGCCCTAAGCGCACTGACCAATTTTAACGCCTACATATATGAGTTAAATCTTACCTTTGAGGCCAATAAACCAAACATACCCTCATGAAATTAATGAGAACGCTACTTTGGGCTATGGTCCTTATCCCAGCCCTACTCAGTGCTCAACCGAGCCAAGAAGAAGCCCGTAAAATGGCCTATGCAGAGGCGCAGCGCCAAGGCGTTGATCCCGCAGAACTAGAAGCCCGTCTACAAGCGCGCGGCATCAACACCGCCACCTTAACCATGACCGATATTCCTCGTATTCAACCCATCGTTGAAGAAGAGATAGCTAAGATGAAGGCGGAGCAATCGGCTTCTGCTTCAACGGAGCAAGCTGTGGAAAGTGGATCCTTAAGCGGAACTGAAATGGCTGCTGATGGAGCCGAACAAAAAGAAGAAAGTATACAGACGACCACCACAGAATTGGCCACTGAGGCTGTGGAAGTGGTCAAAACAAAAGTGGATTCAAAAACACCTGTCGAGGTTAAAATAGATGCTAGCCAGGCCAACACCATGGTTTTTGGGAAGCACATTTTTACCAACGGTTCCTTGAGCCTTTATGAAGTAAGTAAGGATTACATCCCCAACGACTCCTACATCTTAGGGCCTGGTGATGTGGTTACGGTAAGCATCTTTGGCAAGTCTCAAGCGGATCTTCAGTTTACCATCAAACCCGATGGGTTTATTGAACCTGCGAACTTGCCTAAAATCTACCTCAAAGGAATTTCTTTAGGACAAGCGCGCGAAGTGGTGCGTCGCAGATTGCAGAATTTCTACCAGTTTGATAAAGGGCAGTTCGCGTTGACCTTAACTACAGCGCGCACACTAACCATCCAGATCACGGGTGCAGTGGCACAGCCGGGTACTTACACATTGAGCGCTTACAACACAGCGTTTAATGCGCTCATTGCTGCGGGCGGTCCCTCAAAATTAGGTACGGTGCGTAATATACAGGTGATTAATGGCGGTAAGGTAAAGGAGCTGGACGTGTATGAATACCTGTTCAACCCGCAGAAGCAGAGCGATTACTACTTGCAAAACAATGACATCTTGTATGTACCGTTTATCGGTGATTTAGTGGAAGTCAAAGGTTCGGTGAAGCAGGTGGGTGTCTTTGAGATGAAAGAAAAAGAGACGTTCTCTGAATTACTAGAATATACGGGCGGGTATTTGAGCGATGCATTGCGCGATGAGATACAATTGGTCCGTAAGAACAAAGAAGGTTCGTTTGTGAAGGAATACAGCGGAGCGGAATTGGCCAAATTAACCTTTGAGGACGGCGATAAAGTCATCATTGCCACCCAAACCTCCGATAAGAAAGATTACGTTGAAGTGAATGGCTGGGTGGACTACCCTGGAATTTATGGGATTCGTGATTACCCTACAGTCAAAGAAGTCTTGATGAAAGTAGGCGTGCGTGAAGAAACGAGAATGGATGTGGCGTATTTAACGCGCACAGCGGCAGACGGTACAAGAAGCTTGATGCAATTCCGTCCTTCCGACCAATTGGCTATGGAAGATTCTCTAGCCCTAGCCTTATTACCAGAAGATCAGATTACCATCTTCAGCATACGTGACTTTATCGATAAAGCAACTGTTGCCATTGAAGGTGCTGTGCGTCAGCCCGGTGCTTTTGCCCTAGACGAGAATGCAAACGTGGCTTATTTGATCGATCTCGCGAAAGGCTTGAAAGAAGATGCAAAACTCGACCTCGCTTATCTATTCCGTGAGAACCCTGACGGTACCACAGAAATTGAAACCTTAAACCTTGAGGATATTTTAAGCGGTACGTCAACCTTTACCTTGCGCGATAACGATGTGCTTCGTGTATTAAGTGAGAGAGCATTTATTGATGCTTCTACAGTCAGCATCGTGGGTGCAGTTCGTAATCCTATAGAATTAACCGTGGACAGCTCGTTAACCGTAAGTGCTATGGTAGATCTTGCTAATGGTTTGAAACGCAATGCGAAGCGAGACCTTGCTTATGTATTCCGTACCTATGACGATGGATCTTCAGAACTGCTTAGTTTCCATCTTGAAAACGTTCTAAACGGAGCGGAGACTTTTGAGGTACAAAACCGTGATCAAATTCGTATCCTATCGGCATCTGCGTTTATCGACGGGTCGAAGTTGAGTATCGTAGGGTCTGTTCGTAATCCATTATCCATTGAAGTGGATTCTGCCGTTACTATTAAAGCCTTCATTGATCTCGCAAATGGATTGACGAAAGATGCACGTACGGATCTGGCCTACGTTTTCCGCACCTATCCAGACGGTTCACAGGAGATTTTGCCCATTGACCTAATTGCAGAGCTTGACGGTACCTCGCAGTTAAAATTGACAGATAAAGATCAGGTTCGCATTTTGAGTGACCGCACCTATTACGACGGTGCCGTTTTAAGTATTTCTGGAGAGGTAAGAAGCCCTATGGAAATGCCTTACGATTCTACCATCACTCTAGACGAAGTACTCAATCTCGCAGGTGGATTAACCTTTGCCGGTGATTCTGCAAGAATCGTCGTTTACAGCATGGATTTCGATGGACGTAACATAGGGAAGGTTAAAGAAACAAAGCTTGACTCTAGAACGGCTAAAGACTATACGTTCAAGCCATTCGACGCTATTGTTGTTCGTAAAAAAGCAGGATTCGAATTCCAAGAATACGTTAACATCGGTGGTGAGGTAGCTTACCCTGGTCGCTATGCCATACGTGAAGGTGAAAAAGTAGGGGAACTCATCCGCAAAGCAGGTGGGTTAACTAAGGAAGCCTTCCCACAAGCAGCGAGCTTCACGCGTCAAGGAAAAGGCAAAGTATTCATTTCCATCGACCGCATTTTACGTGCAGGCAACACCTACAACAATATTCAACTTCTTCCAGGCGATAATCTTTTCATCCCCTCGAAGGACATGACTGTGGAAATAAGACTTCCTAATACAGAGGCCGCAGAATATGCTGCGTTCAGTGATGAATATCGCAGACAGAGCGTTCATGTCGCTTATGTAGCAGGCAAATCCGCACGCTGGTATGTGAAGAATATGGTCGGTGGTTATGGCGAAAATGCAAAGCGTTCAAAAACGAATGTTGTTTATGCAAACGGTACTGTAAAAGATTACAAATGGTTCAAACCCTTCTACCGCTATCCTAAGGTTAAGCCTGGATCGATGGTCGTTGTAGGTGCCAAACCTGTAAAGGAGGAGAAGGAAAAGAATAAGAAACAACAATCAGATTTCGATTGGCAGGAGTTCTCTGGTAACTTCATGGCACAAATCACATCGTTATTAACGGTGGTAGTTTTGGCAACGCAATTGCCGTAAAATAGCAATGAAAAAATCTTTAAGAAAACCCCGCCGTCGAGCGGGGTTTTTTATGCCCCACAGATAACTCTCAGGCGATGTTCAACCGCGAGGTGAAGCAAAGTACTTACGGTAGAAGTAGATTCGCCGAGAAAGTCTTTCTGAATCCTTCAAAAACGCAATAGCTAACACACGGAAGTGTAGTTATCCGCAAGCTAAAAGATAGTAAAACAAAAAGCCCCGGGACGTAAGTCTCGGGGCTTAAATCTTATTATCAGCCTATTAATTTAAGGCAATATATCTCCGATGTATTCCATCAAAGTAGGCCACGAATCGTTTTCTAAATACATCTCATACTCTGATTCTAATGCATAACCAAAGTAGGAACCTACTGCAATCAGTGCTACTAGTGTAAATAGACCTAGGTACGGGAAGCCGTCATACTTCCCTTCGTAATCTGTCAATGTAGCTCTGAAATGCGTCGTACCGTCCTGATCCATGTCGTACAGACCGCCAAAGTACTTCGACGTCCAGACCACCATAAAATTCAGGGCTATACCTAAGAGCAGACTCATAACGAAGAGCAGCAACGCTTTTCCTAAAAGGTTAAGTAACCAGCTAGTCATGTTGCCCGACACTTCTTTAGCGCCGTTCTGCATAGATGCCTCCAAAACCAGAAGGGCGTTGCTTGCTTCAAACACATAGGCTTCTTTATTCGCCTGTGCAGACCCAAGAGCTGCGTTTGCTGCATCTACAGCAACATTTGCCGCTTCCAGAGTAACTGGATAGTATTCTAGGGAAACTTCGCTGACTGCTTGTGGTTCTTCAGCAGTTTCTCCCTCGTCATTAATGGTCACTCCCGGTGCACCGGTTGCTGCAACATACAAGCGTGAGGTGGTTGAAATTTCACCATCCAATTCACCCATAGCTGTTACTTCACCAGAGGTGTTGCCCCATTTAACTTTAAGCACATGCTCGTCTTCGCTAAGAATTTCTACATCTGCTGGAACAGACCAAATGTAGATATCCATTCCTTTTGCGGTGGTGTAAGTATACTCATCACCAGCACATACATCCGTACGACCACGAACCGCGCTCATGCGCAAAGGTGTTTCAGGAATTTCATTTACAGAAATAGAATGAGACGACCAATCTCCAGAACCACAACCGTTTACCGGAGCAGCAAAGATTTGATAGTCACCACTTTTGAATCGGTAACGGATCTCTGCACTGGTTCTAGAATAAATAGTATCACCTTCATCGTTCGTAATGCGCCACTTTAAACTGGTCGCATCACTAGGAACGGGCATCCCGAAACGAAGGACAGTTCCGTTTTCTACAGCACCGTCTTCAGAGGCGGTAATGCCAGAAGCATTGACACGGTCTCTGCGAGCAACAGCGTCGGCTAATTCATATTCTGCCACGACAATAAAGCTATCTAACGCAGCAGTTTTAGCCGTCATGTCTTCCTTATGGGAGTCTACGAGCGCAGTGAGACCTTCAACATCTTCATCCGCTGTCTCAAAAGGCTTGTTAACCTCCATATAGACTACATCGCGTAATGCACTGGGTACTGCGGACCAGAAAGCGTTTCCTACGTGTATCGATCGTATATCACCATAAGCGCTGGACAGTGCATTCGCATCTATGGTGTCCGCTGACATGGCTGAGGCAAGATCAGCGACGGCTTCTTCCATAGCTACAACATTATCAGCTTTCCGCTGCTCAATTGCTGCGGTGTATTCACTGTAAGGTGCTGCGGCCACTTCCTGAACGTTATCATAGATCCACATCCCTAGGGTATTATACGCCAGGGTGAAAATCAAGATTGAACCGATACTCTTTAGCCATCTTGAGCGGAAAGAGTCGCGCAACGCTGTGAGCCAATTAAATGGTCCGTCGTTCTGCAAATAAGCCGGAATAACCAACGAGAGGAATTGTACTGCTGCAGCAGCGATGATTACGCCGTACAACCATGTTACTACTGATACGCCTAGCACAACGCCTCCTAAAAGACCTGCAGCTTGATTAAGTAGTAGGTAGTCCTGAGCAAGCGATTCCGCAACGAACACCAATACGGCTGTTACAATCAAAGCGGCATAAGTAGGACGCATGCCTTTGGCTTTTGCACCCATAGCCTTAGCCATGTGACTTCCAACCGCATCAAGCACATACAGAATACCTGCAACGAGCGTGATGTCGCTAAAATTGAACAGTTCAATCGCTAAAAGGTCGTCCAGTAGGTATCCACCCACTGCAATTAACACAGCAATGACAACCGTTCGATACGACGCCTTGTTGTCTTCCCAATTAAAGCTGGCAATAAAGGAGGACAGCATTTTCGCGAATAGCCTGTACGGCCATACGACGAGGTAATGCCATAGCACATAAAACGAAAAGCCTCCCAGTCCCAAAATTAATTGAGACCAAAGCCAATAGAGTTTATTGGCAGACCAGCGAACAACGGATCCTATTACGTCGATCAGCCACATGAGGGCATAAACCGCATAAACGAAAACGTTCACCAGATAAGACAGTGGCAATAAAACCACATAGAGAAGGGTCCAAAGCTTATTGAAATCTGTAGACTTCAAGAGGTCTTTGGGAATATTGAGCGCTCCGGGTACTTTAGATTGCGCATGTTGCTGCCTAAAATACCCAATCAACGCACCAATAACAAGTAGGTAGGTAGGGGTTAAATTCATTGATGCGAATGCATCGATAAGTGAACTTAACATATGTTATAGAGTTTGTTAGTCTCTTAAGTTACACATTATAAACCAACTAGCTTTGTTTTCTTAAGGTATATGGTCATTTACTATCGCCAAAGTGAATCTAACAAGTCGAAATACGTTTTAATCGGTTTAATTGTCATTATTACTCATTAACCTTTAATTTAACTCAAAGCACTTCAATACAATCGGTTTCGGCACCATCTTTGCTGGTATTAAAATACCAAACCGAAAAATCTAAGCTCCATGAAAACCCCGCTCATGAAGCCACTGCTTGCCTTCTTATTTATTCTTTGCTTCAGCGCCAGCTATGGCCAGCAGCTGCAGTTGAAAGAGAAGTACAATTCTCGGAGTCAACGTACGCTGTCTTTTAAGACGGATCGAGTAAAGGGGAGTAGTATTAAAGGAAGTAATGCATCGCTCAGTTTGACTTTGAAGAATACGAGCGAGGAAGCGATGGATTTAAGTAACATCCAATTGGCCCTTATAGATGCCACCGGTCGTGGCGCAAAACTCTGTGGCAACACGAAAATTCTCAAGCCTGGACGAAAAACCACTCTCCACTTGGAAGCGTGTAACGGCAATGACGGGCTCTTTATGCTGAATAAGGCCTATGCTTCTAAGCAAGCTATTAAAGAGGATGCTTTCTTTCTTAGAAATAAAGAGTGGCAGTTGAGAATTGGCCGGGATGTGGTGACTTTCTACACTGATTTGTAGGTGAAATAAAGATTTGAACACTCGCAGACTGATCGTTATAAATCAAAAACGCTCAGAATAATCAGAGAACTTATCAAAGCGCAACTTAACTTATCAAAATAGTATGTGAATACTGTTCAATTATCATACCTTGTATGTGAACGAACCTACAAAACAGAAATTGGAACTGATTGAATACTCTTTACTACGACTCATAGCAGCCGCATTTATTCCCTTCACTTTGTTCGTCATATCCAGTACATCGAGAAGACCGGGATTGTTTGAACGCTATTCCTGGGCTGTATTAGCTATTGGGGTTGTCAGTTTAACATGGTTGCTTACCGGTTATTTGAACCAAAACACCAGTTTATTGGTGTTTATGTATCCGCTCTTTGTTGGCTTTATTGCACTTATCGGTCCTTCCTTTTATTTTGGTGTCACAGGGACCGCTCCTTGGAATGTCGGTACCGCAATCCTTCATGGTAGTCCTGCACTATTCTTATTTACAAGTGCCCTGATTTCAACGACTCGTTATCCCATATATCAAACAGATTTTGAGCACTTATTCAGTGAGGGCGGTCTCATATCTGAAATGGCTTGGAGCCTATTGGGAGATCAAAGGCTGCCTGTCATGATCACACCTATCCACTTCGGGGCATATGCTGCATCCGCATACCTTAAGACCCGGGAAAAGGAACACCTACTTCTCATACTTCCATTGTTCCTAATGACCTTATTGTTCGCTATTATATTTAGTACAGGCGGCACATACATTTGGCGTTTTAAATTTTTATTTGGAATTATCGAGCTCGCCCTACTGATCATCTATATCCGGTTCATCTTAAACGATAGTCCCCGGGTTCAGTTTGAGAGAAAAAAGAACCTAAAAATTATAGTCCCACTCAATCAAAAAGTACAAGACTTCCTATCGAACGAGCAGGAAGTTCGCATGATTTTCATCCAGCCCAAAATCTCGCTCGCCAAACTTTCTGAACTAAGCGATATTGACATTACGGAATGGCGAAACTATTTCGCTGAACAGGACATCACTTTCACAGATCTAAAAAGAGAACACCGGATAACACATGCGATACAGCTTATAAATGAAGGCTACTTAAACAATTATACCGTAGACTCACTCGCAGCTGCTATAGGCTATTCGAGCAGAACAAGCTTTTATTCCGCTTATAAACAAATCACAGGACGGGCTTGGGAACGTGATGATGATTAATTATCCAATCGAAGCTGTGTTCAAAAATTAGATTTGAACATCAAAAGCTCATGTTAAATTGAATTTCAACAGATTAATTCGTGAAACTCATAACGTCCATTCGTTATTTGAACGAAATTAAAATTCACTTTTAAAATAACCAATAAGCGAAAGCTACAGGCCATTGTGCTTTGCCGGGCCCCTCACAGGAGGGGCCTTTTTTATCTGTCTCGTTTAAGACTATTTTCACTGCTTCTGATAAATGACTATACAATTCAAGCAAATCTGGCTTACATTAGAGTATCAATAAACCTAAGTGTGATTGTGTGTGTTCACACAAAGGACTTGTAAGCCAAAACCCCATTGCCTCGCAGTGGGGTTTTTTATTGTCTTGTATTGCCCTGAAATTCGATGGATTAAATCGGTCACTCATTAAGCAATGAATGGCACTGACGCTGTCGTATCTTTCGAACAAGCTAATTAACCTAAACTTATATGCGCAGCCTACTCGCAACACTCGCTTTAACCCTATCGCTTTCGCTTTCCGCAACGCACCTAATCACAGGGCATTTTTCGTTCGAACACGTAAGCACAGGAACGACTACCAGTGTATATAAAGTATCCTTAGTGCTTTATAGAGATGTAACAGGGATTGCGATGCCCACATCAGTAACGGTGTATTATAAAACGCTTGGTCCCAATGGGGCGACCTCTTCCGTTGGCCTTGGCCAGTCCAGTAGTGGAGCATTGACAGGAAACTGTGGATCAACGTACGGAATTGAGGCCTACACCTATTCTGCAAACGTCACCGTCGACAACAATACTGGCTACACCTTTGCGTATTCTACGTGTTGCAGACCTTCTGCAATCACGAATATTGCAAATGCATCCAGCCAGAGTGTTTACCTCAGTGGTGTTTTAGTCAATGGTAAGCCCGCCATTCGTTCGTACAATAACAGTCCCGAGATACAACCTGGTATTGCAACCGCTTATGCAAATACAACGTACCCTTTTGAAATCTGTAGCGCCGATGCGGATGGTGACAGCCTGTCCTTCCAGATCGTAGCTGTTAAAAGTGGAGCGTCCTCGTCACTTTCAGCAACGAACATTGCTTATTCTACCGGTTACAGCAATGCTGCGCCTCTTGGCAGCGGAAGTAGTGTTTCAATAGATACCGCGAACCGCATGTTGGTGATCAATTCCAATACCGTTCAAAACGCTGTAGTCAATGTAAAAATCGTCGAATGGGCCCAGGACACAACGAATACCTACAAAATCATGGGTATGGTCGAACGTGAAATCTTAGTGAACATCGTCAGTCCGAGTGCAGCGCCTCCACAAACTTTGATTGATGCCACAAGCGCTTCAGCAACTTTCGGCGAAAATGATATCTACCTCAATACTTCAGATGCAGTCTTCCCGACCTCAGCAAATTTTGATTCCG
>Ga0209532_1000402_pt1 | contig 37411 bp, 30 predicted proteins | sample COG_02_FD_184746 | JGI IMG/M metagenome (GOLD analysis project Ga0209532, IMG submission 184746) | Pelagic Microbial community sample from North Sea - COGITO 998_met_02 (SPAdes) (version 2) | ecosystem: Environmental > Aquatic > Marine > Neritic zone/Coastal water | place: Helgoland, sampling... | reverse complement strand
AAGTTAAGCCCAATTGCGCCGATGGTACTGCATTTATGTGGGAGAGTAGGTCGCCGCCTTTCTTTATCTTGAACTTGTTTCAGGATCTTAAACCTCATATCATTAGATATGAGGTTTTTTTTTAGCCACTAGTGAAATAGTTGTAAGAGCTTGTTTCTTCCTATATTTGCAAAACAATAATCTTGATTCCTATGCGAACAAAAACCATTAAAAAAAATAAAATTAACGTCGTTACTTTAGGGTGTTCTAAGAACATATATGATTCTGAAGTTCTAATGGGACAATTGAAAGCTAATGGTAAGGATGTTGTTCATGAAGATTTAAATGATGAAGGGAATATCGTTGTCATTAATACATGTGGATTTATTGGTAAAGCAAAGGAAGAGAGTATAGACACCATCCTCCATTATGCAAAAAGAAAAGAAGCGGGTGAAATCGATAAAGTTTTCGTTTCAGGTTGTTTGAGTGAGCGATACAAACCAGATTTAGAAAAGGAAATTCCGAATGTAGATCAGTATTTTGGTACACATGATCTACCCAACTTATTGAAAGTTTTGGAGGCCGATTATAAGCATGAATTAATTGGTGAACGTTTAACAACGACTCCAAAGCATTATGCATATTTAAAAATTGCTGAAGGTTGTGATCGACCGTGTTCTTTTTGTGCAATCCCCTTAATGAGAGGTAAGCATAGGTCTACACCGATTGAAGATATCGTTATTGAAGCCACTAAATTAGCTGAAAAAGGTATAAAGGAAGTGATGTTGATTGCTCAAGATCTTACTTATTATGGTCTTGATATTTATAAAAAACGCGCACTGGCTGATCTGCTTGAAGCATTAGTGAAAGTAGATGGTATAGAATGGATTCGAATGCATTACGCATTTCCAACAGGTTTTCCAATGGATGTTTTAGAGGTCATGAAACGTGAACCTAAAGTGTGTAATTATTTAGACATTCCACTACAACATATAAATACTGAACTTTTAAAGTCGATGAAACGTGGAACGACCCATGAGAAGACGACTGCATTAATTCGTAAGTTTAGAGAGTTTGTTCCCGAAATGGCGATTCGAACTACCTTGATTGTTGGTTATCCTGGTGAGACTGAGGCCATGTTTCAAGAACTAAAAGACTGGGTTGAAGAAATGCGCTTTGATCGTTTGGGTGCTTTTGAGTATTCTCATGAAGAAAATACTGGTGCTTATGTTCTAGAAGATGATGTCCCTGCTGAAGTCAAATTTCAAAGGGTTAACGAAATTATGGAAGTACAGTCTCAAATTTCTTGGGAGTTGAATCAGCAGAAAGTAGGTCAAACTTTTAGATGTTTGTTCGATCGAAAAGATGGGGAATATTTTTATGGTAGAACAGAGTCTGATTCACCGGATGTTGATAACGATGTATTGGTAGATGCCAGAGAACACTATGTTAAAATTGGAGAGTTTATTGATATTAAAGTACATGAAGCTGGTGATTATGATTTATATGGTATTCCTGTAAAAGCATAAGAAGTCTGACTTTATAAATTACAAAATTACATTACTAATTAAAAAAGCAGTAGCAACGACAAACGTTTTTACTGCTTTTAATTTTTTCTCAAGGTCTCTGCTTCTTTATGTAGGAGCCCTAGGAGCCCTAGTTTTTTTTTAGTCGATGTATCCTTTTTCACGCATCCAGTCATCGTTAAACATTTTACCAACATACCTGCTTCCGTGATCATGAAATAATACAACAACCACATCATCCTTTGTAAAGTGTTCTTTTAATTGTAAAAGGCCTTTTATTGCTGCTCCTGCAGAATTCCCTAAGAACATTCCTTCTTCTTTAGAGAGTCGCTGTGTATATACAGCTGCATCTTTATCGGTCACTTTTGTAAATCCGTCAATGACTCCAAAGTTTACATTCTTCGGTAATATATCTTCACCAATTCCTTCCGTTACATAGGGATAAATTTCGTTTTCATCAAAGAACCCTGTTTCGTGGTATTTTTTAAACACAGACCCATAGGTATCCACTCCCCAAATTTTTACATTCGGATTTTTCATTTTTAAGTAACTTCCTACACCAGAGATAGTTCCTCCGGTTCCAACACCCACAACAAAATGAGTGATTTTTCCGGCAGTTTGTTCCCAGATTTCGGGACCTGTACTTAAAAAGTGTGCTTTACAGTTGCTTGGGTTATCATATTGATTTACATACCATGAATTTGGCGTTTCTTCTCCTAAGCGTTTTGAAACGGAGTAATAAGATCTTGCATCGTCTGGTTCTACATCTGTTGGGCATACCACTACTTCTGCTCCTACAGCTCTTAAAATATCTATCTTTTCTTTTGATTGTTTATCTGCCATTACAAAAATACATTTGTAACCCTTTACAATTGCTGCCAATGCCAAACCCATTCCCGTATTTCCAGAGGTTCCTTCTATAATTGTACCCCCTGGCTGAAGTCGACCATCTGCTTCTGCATCTGCTATCATTTGCAAAGCCATTCTATCTTTTACAGAGTTGCCTGGATTGAATGTTTCATACTTAGAAAGTACCAAGCAAGGGAGCTCTTTGGTAAGTACATTCAATTTTATTAATGGAGTATTTCCTATTGTTTCTAATATATTTTTAGCGTATTTCATTCCGTATTTTTACAAGGTAAAGGTAATTATTTTTTAGGCATTAGCTCAAAAGCTAGCACCTTCATTACTCGATTTCTGTGAAAAAAATCTGAAGTGCTGAACCATACCATTCAATCGCTAACGCATCGACTGGTTAACTATACTTAATTGATTTTGCGGGGTTAATTTTTGTTATGATATACGAAGGAATTAATAGCATTATAAAGCATAAAACCAACGTTCCAATATTTAGAAAAACAATTGTTAGTAAATTGATGTGAACTGGAACTTCGCTCACATAATAGGTTGCTGGATTTAAGGATATAATTCCAGTATATTTTTGGAACATCAATAGTGTTAGACCAATTACATTTCCCCAAAAAAGCCCTTTTAACACCAAATAGGAAGCGTTGTAAAGAAACACTTTCCTTATGGCCCAATTATTACTTCCTAAGGCTTTTAATATACCGATCATTTGCACACGCTCTAGAATTAAAACCAGTAATGCTGTAATCATGTTGATGCTAGCGATGAGGATCATAATTACAATGATAAACGAGACATTGTTGTCAAATAATTGAATCCAATCAAAGATATTTGGATAACTTTCTACGATTGTTTTACTATTGAGTTCTGCTCCAATCTGATTGTAAATTTCATTCCCTTTTACTTGGATGTTGTCAAAACTGTCTAATATAACTTCAAATCCGCCTACTTGATTATTAGTCCATTTATTCAATCGTTGTACTTCTCGAAGATCACCAATCATTACACTCTTGTCAAACTGTGCAAAACCTGTATTGTAAATACCAACAATGATATATTTTCTATTGGAAGGTATTTTATTGATGTTGTTTTTTGGAAAGGTTGACAAAATGGTGTCATTTAGTTGCAGTTGCAAACGACTCATTACTGTTTTGGAAAGTAAAATTTCTTTTGTTCGTGGTAAAGTTAAATCAGGAATACGCCCTTCCACCAGATATTCTTTAAAAAAAGACCAATTATAATCTGTTGAAACGCCTTTAAAAACGATGCCTTCAAAATCCTTTTCGGTTCGTAAGATTCCTCCTTTTGAGGCAAATACTTGTATGTTTTTAATACCAGAAATGGTTTTGAATTTGGGGTAAAAGTCTTGGTTTTTATCAATAGGGACCACAGAAACTTCGGAGTTGTTGTTGTCATAATTGACAATCTGAACATGTCCTTTGAATCCTGCCATTTTATCGCGGATTTTGGTTTGCAAGCCCGCACTAGTAGTAACAGCAATAAGCATAATAACAATCCCCAATGCAATTGCAGTGATTGCAATTTTTATTATTGGAGATGAAATACTATTTTTATACTCTTTGCCAGCAATGATGCGTTTGGCGATAAATAACTCGTAATTCAATTTGATGATTTATTTTAAACCTTTCAAAAGTACATATTTATTCTTGCTTTTAGCCCTCAATTTTCAGCTGATTTCTTGTGGGCAAAACTCAAAAGTGATTTCAAAAAATACAGATCAAGAAAATCAAATTATAAAAACAGGGGCAGCACGCACACTGTTGTATTTGAATTTTTTAAAAGGAAAAAACGTTGCTGTTGTTGGAAATCAAACCTCTATGATTGCAAAAAGACAAACCCGCAGTGGAACGCATGTAGTATCTTCATTTTCGCACTTAGTAGATAGTCTTCTGTTACTTGATATTACGATTAAAAAAGTATTTGCCCCCGAGCATGGTTTTCGGGGTAAAGCGGATGCTGGGGAAATTGTAAAAGATGGTTTTGATACTAAAACCGGCCTGTCTATTGTCTCTTTATATGGTAAAAATAAAAAACCATCTGCAGCGCAATTGTCTGGAATTGATGTTGTTGTTTTTGATATTCAAGATGTGGGTGCGCGTTTTTATACTTATATTTCTTCATTACATTATGTGATGGAAGCTTGTGCAGAACTTGGTATTCAAGTAATTATTTTAGACAGACCCAATCCGAACGGACATTATATTGATGGGCCCGTTTTAGAATTGGAGCATAAATCTTTTGTGGGGATGCACAAAGTACCTGTTGTGTATGGGATGACAATCGGGGAATATGGACAAATGATCAATGGTGAAAAATGGTTGAAAAATGGAATTCAGTGTGATTTAAAGGTAATTCCGATAGGGAACTATACGCATCGAACGACTTATAGTTTACCAATAATGCCTTCTCCTAATTTACCAAATGATAAAAGTATCCATCTCTATCCAAGTTTATGTTTCTTTGAAGGAACTAATGTTTCTGCTGGTCGTGGAACTGATAAACAGTTTCAAATTTATGGGTCCCCTTTTTTACATGCAAGTGGATTTTCTTTTATACCACAACCTAATAATGGTGCAAAATTCCCAAAGCATCAAAACAAAATTTGTTTTGGTGAAGATTTAAGATTTGTAGAAAATACGTCTCAATTAGATTTGTCTTATCTAATAAAAGCTTACAAACAGAATACGGCTAAAGAGTTCTTTAATAATTTCTTTACGAAGTTAGCAGGGACAAAAAAACTTCAACAACAAATAGAACAAGGCATGTCTGAGGAAGCGATTAGAAAAACATGGGAACGTGATCTAACTACTTTTAAAGAGTTAAGAGAACAATATTTAATATATGATTAAGCTTCTTTTTGACCACATAGTCACATAGTCACATAGTCACATAGTCACATAGATATTTAGGTTCATTGGATTCTTATTAGATATCCGTTTGTTATTAACGTGAAGCGTTTTTTTTAAATATCACGAATACTTATCGCTAGTTGAAAGACTAAATTTTTTCAACTCCAGTTGGTTTCCGATACCCTTGAAATGGTTGTTTTAATAATTCTATTAGCGATGAGTTTTTGACTTCATCTGGAAAGGTGTCCACTCCATAAACAATTTTATCGCGATCCAATTCGATGTAAGTTCCAAAAATACGATCCCAGATTGAAAAGATGTTTCCATAGTTTGCATCTGTATAAGGCAACTTATGGTGATGGTGTATTTTGTGCATGTCGGGTGAAATAATCAAATAACTCAGTAATTTATCTACTTTTCGAGAAATTTTAATATTTGCATGAATAAATTGACTTGTTATCAAAGATAAAGATTGATATATAAATACAATTGCTATAGGGGCTCCTACAATAAAAACGCCAAATAATGTAAAGGTAAAACGGATGATACTTTCTAGTGGATGGTGTCTGTTTGAAGTTGTGATGTCTACTTTATGATCTGAATGATGCACTAAATGTACCATCCACAAGGGCTTTACTTTATGTTCTGTGAAATGTGCTAAGTAGGCCCCGAAGAAATCTAATAATAACACGCCCAAACTCGCGTACAACCAAATCGGCATTTCTGGCAACCAGTTTATAATTCCAAAATCATTTATTTGAACCCAATCTGCAGTGTTCAGTAGCAAAAAAGCCAACGTAAAATTGATAAGGATGGTTGTTCCTGTAAAAAATAAGTTGGGCCCTGCATGTTTCCATTTCTTATAATTGAATTGAAAGAGTGGAATTCCGCTTTCTAAAAGCCAGAAAAATGTGATTCCGCCCACCAAAAAGAGACTTCTATGTGAGGAGGGTATGGTCTCAAAATATCCGAGTAATGTTTCCAAGTTGATTTATTTTCTACTAAATTAAGAAAAATAAATTAAGTGTGGACTTCTGCTACAGTAATGCTACAAACAAATTGAATATGAAAAAGAGAATAAATTATCTTCGTGTCTTTTTGGTATTGTATGTGTAAGGAATTTTTACTTTCAATGCTTCTACGATATTGTAAGCGGCTGGACAAATGGTTGTGTTTTCGATGGTTAAATCGGTAATTTGTATAAACTTTTTCCGATTGGTATGCGGGTATTCTGCACAGGCTTTTGGCCTTACATTGTAGATTAGACAAGTGTTGTCGGAGGTGTCAAAAAAGGAGCAAGGTGCTGTTTTTAAGACCATGAAATCATCAGTATCTCGTTCTAAGTATTTGTTTTGAAAGTCTACAACTTTCATTTTTAAATGTTTAGAAATTCGCGCTGTATCGGTGTCTGTAAAAATTGGAGAGGTAGTTTTACAACAATTTCCACATGTTAAACAATCTGTTTTTTGAAACTCTTTATCATGCAATTCTTGCATCAGGTAGTCTAAATTCTTAGGGGTTCTCTTTCGTAAGTTGACAAAATATTTTTTGTTTTCTTTTTTAGCTTCTTCTGCTAATTTTGGGAGTTCTTCTAGGCGCTTTTGCATGTAAAGGGTATTTAAAATCATCGCAATACGGGCGAAATAGTAGCTCGTTTTTCTGAAGTCAGATTGGACCACAAAAATACAATTATTCTAGACTAAAAATCATTGAAAAAAACAAATAAAAATGTTTAATTTCGCAATTCAATTATTTGTATTTAATGAACATTCAAAATACCATCGAAACCAAAGTAAAGGAAGGTTTTTTAGCGCTTTATCACACTGAAATCCCTACGGTGGAATTTCAGGCTACTCGCAGGGAATTTGAAGGCGATATCACAGTCGTTGTTTTCCCGATGTTGCGGTATAAAAAAGGAAATCCTGTTCAGCTCGGTGAAGATCTGGGAAAGTACCTTGTTGAAAATCTTGCTGAAATTACTAGTTACAATGTTGTAAAAGGATTTTTAAACTTGGTTATTGAAGATGCGTTTTATGTAAATTTCTTCCATACAATTTTTCCGAATGCTACCTACGGTTTTACACCAGTAAATGAGAATGAAGACGCTGTTTTGGTAGAGTATTCCTCGCCAAACACAAACAAACCTTTGCATTTAGGCCATGTTCGAAATAACCTTTTAGGCTACTCGGTTGCAGAAATCATAAAGGCTTCTGGAAAAAAAGTCTATAAAACTCAAATCATTAATGATCGAGGGATTCATATCTGTAAATCAATGTTGGCTTGGGATAAATATGGAAATGGTGAAACGCCAGCATCAACTGGTTTGAAAGGAGATAAACTGGTTGGTAATTACTATGTGAAGTTCGATTTAGAATATAAGAAAGAAATTGCGCAATTAGTTTTAGAAGGAAAAACCGAGGAAGAAGCTAAAAAACAAGCACCATTGATTCTTGAGGCGCAACAAATGTTGTTGCAATGGGAAGCTGGAGACCCTCAGGTTGTTGCGCTTTGGAAAACGATGAACTCTTGGGTATACAGTGGGTTTGATGTTACTTATAAAAATTTAGGTGTCGATTTTGATACTTTATACTACGAGAGCAATACATATTTATTAGGAAAAGATAGTATTGAGGAAGGTTTGAAATCTGAAGTTTTCTATCAAAAAAAAGATGGTTCTGTTTGGTGTGATTTAACAGCAGACGGTTTGGATGAAAAATTGGTATTGCGTTCTGACGGAACTGCTGTTTATATGACCCAGGATCTTGGAACGGCCATTCAACGAACCAAAGATCTACCGGATGTTGGTGGTATGGTGTACACGGTTGGAAATGAACAAGATTACCACTTTAAAGTGTTGTTTTTGATTCTGAAAAAACTAGGATATTCTTGGGCAGAAAGCTTGTTTCATTTGAGTTATGGAATGGTCGATTTGCCTTCCGGAAAAATGAAATCACGTGAAGGAACCGTTGTGGATGCAGATGATTTAATGGTTGAAATGACAACCACTGCTAAAGATATTTCTGAAGAACTAGGGAAATTGGATGGGTATTCAGATGCTGAGAAAGCGGAATTATACCAAACCATTGGTTTGGGAGCTTTGAAATATTTTATTTTAAAAGTGGATCCAAAAAAGCGTATTTTATTCGATCCAAAATCTTCGGTGGATTTTCAAGGAAATACGGGGCCTTTTATACAGTACACCTACGCAAGAATTCAATCCATTGTTAGAAAAGCAAATTTTGATTTTGCGAGCCCTGTCGCAATTGAACTGCACGTTAAGGAGAAAGAATTGTTAAAACAATTGGCGTTATTTCCAGAAACGATTCAGCAAGCAGCTGCAAATTATTCGCCTGCTGTAATTGCCAATTACACCTATGATTTGGTCAAGGAATTTAATTCTTTTTATCAGAATGTACCTATTTTAGGAGAGGAAGATCAAAATAAAAAAATATTTAGAGTCCAATTGTCAAAAAAAGTTGCGGATACGATAAAAAAAGCATTTTCATTACTTGGAATTCGAGTTCCAGAGCGAATGTAAAAGCGAAGCATCTGTATTCTTAAAGTCTTTTAACGAGGATTGTATAAATAAAAAGATTTAGTTTTAGAAAATAATAAAAGGTAGTAAATTTGCCAGCGTTAAGGATTGCAGTGATATCCTTTTTATTTTTCATAAAAAGATAAAACGGAAAGCCTGTGAAAACGCCCAAAAAATAAAACACACACAATTATGAAATACGACATCATTATTATCGGAAGTGGACCTGGAGGATATGTAACCGGAATTAGAGCTTCTCAGTTAGGCTTTAAAGTTGCCATTGTAGAGAAAGAATCTTTGGGTGGAATTTGCTTGAACTGGGGGTGTATTCCAACGAAAGCATTGTTAAAATCTGCTCAAGTGTATGATTATTTAAAGCATGTTGATGACTATGGTTTAAAAGCGGAGGCCATCGACAAGGATTTTGATGCGGTTATTAAAAGAAGTCGTGGTGTTGCAGACGGAATGAGTAAAGGAGTAGCCTTTTTAATGAAGAAAAACAAAATCGATATTATCAATGGTTTTGGAAAAATTAAAACGGGTAAAAAAGTGGACGTTACTGCTGAAGATGGTACTTTAATGGAATATTCTGCGGACAATATTATTATTGCAACAGGTGCTCGTTCGCGAGAATTGCCAAACCTACCTCAAGATGGTGTAAAGGTAATTGGTTATCGAAAAGCGATGACGTTGCCAAGTCAACCCAAATCGATGATTGTTGTTGGTTCTGGAGCAATTGGTGTTGAGTTTGCACATTTTTATAACGCTATGGGTACGGAGGTTACTATTGTAGAATACATGCCCAATGTAGTGCCTGTAGAAGATATTGATGTTTCAAAACAATTTGAACGTTCTATCAAAAAAGCGGGTATTAAGGTAATGACGAATTCTTCTGTAGAATCTGTTGATACTTCTGGTGATGGAGTGGTTGCTACTGTAAAAACAAAGAAAGGAGCGGAGACCTTACAAGCTGATGTTTTACTTTCGGCTGTTGGAATTAAATCGAACATTGAAAATATTGGACTGGAAGATGTCGGTATTATAGTAGATCGAGATAAAATATTAGTAAACGATTTTTACCAAACAAATATTCCGGGTTATTATGCCATTGGTGATGTGGTTCCTGGACAGGCATTGGCACACGTTGCTTCTGCGGAAGGAATTACCTGTGTAGAGAAACTAGCAGGATTGCACACGGAGCCCATTGACTATGGAAACGTTCCGGGTTGTACCTATGCAACTCCTGAAATTGCTTCTGTTGGAATGACCGAAGCGAAAGCAAGAGAAGCGGGCTACGATTTAAAAGTAGGGAAGTTTCCTTTTTCAGCTTCTGGAAAAGCAACTGCTGGTGGAACCACTGAAGGGTTTGTAAAAGTAATTTTTGATGCAAAATATGGCGAATGGTTAGGATGCCACATGATTGGTGCTGGTGTTACAGACATGATTGCGGAAGCTGTTTTAGGACGTAAATTAGAAACTACTGGACATGAAGTTTTAAAAACAATTCATCCACATCCAACCATGAGTGAAGCAGTAATGGAAGCCGTGGCTGATGCTTATGATGAAGTGATACACTTATAAATTATCCTATTTTCTCCAGTTAGGAATCTTAGTTTTTAAAAAAACCGAAGCATTGTGCTTCGGTTTTTTTTTAGCTCCTAAAAAACATTTTTTTAATACTTCCAGCAAACGATTCGAGTTACTTTATTTCCTTGACGCATTGGAATGACTTTAAATTTAGTAGCGCCTAATTTCTTGGAAGATTTCTCCATGCTTTCTACATTCTCTTTTTTAGACACCAAACTTGTGAACCAACTACTTTTGTCTTTGTACAAAGAACTTTCATACAGGTAGTTGTGTAAAAAAGCTTTTTCACCACCTACATACCACAATTCATTGTTGTTTCCAGAGAAATTTCGAACGGCACTATTTCCTAGGTTTCTATTTTTTCTTTTGTTAGCGCCTTGTGCTTCTTCTGCCGATTTATAAAAGGGCGGATTACACATGACTGCAGCAAAGGAGTCATTGTCTTGTAAAATGCCTTTTAAAATCTGATTTTCATTTAATTGTTGGCGTAATTTTATATGTGTATCTAAATTATTATCATCGACAATATCTTGTGCAGTATCCAAAGAATCCAAGTCAATGTCGACACCAACAAAATTCCAATTGTAAGCTGCGACGCCCAATAATGGATAAATACAAGTTGCCCCTGTTCCAATATCTAATATTGTAATGTTTTTTTCTTTTTCTAGTTCGGGGGAAAGCAAATCTGCTAAATGATGAATATAATCTAATCGTCCTGGAATAGGTGGACATAAATTTTGGTCAGGAAAATTCCAAAGCGCTATTTTATCAAAGGTGAAAAGCAATGCTTTGTTGAGTTCCTTTACGGCAATTGGATTTGAAAAATCGATGCTAATACTCCCGTATTTATTCTCAGTAACAAAATTTTTTAAGGCTGGATTTTTAAGCATTAAATCCTCAAAATCATATGTGTTATTGAATTTATTACTTGGATGGAGTCCTTTGTCTTTTTGGCTCATGACAGTTCTATGATTGTAAATTGGTGTGCGAGTGGTTTTAGTGCCTCCTTTAAAGTGTTTAAAAAAGTAGGACCATAGGCTAAATAATAGTCAGAAAAATTCCGCTGTCTTTCTTCTAAACTTTGGTTAGGAAGGAGTTGATTTTGCAATGTTGTAATGTGATCTACCAATTCTTTTTGTCTTCTTTTTTCAGCTCGTAACAATCTTTTTTGAAGATTTTCTAGGCCTTTGATTTGCTTTTTTTCTTGGGCATTTACAGCACCTATAAATGAGATGTCTGTTTTTTTTGCGACTTCTTTTAGTTCTAAAAATTGCTCTTTTAGACCATTAATTTTGCGATTAAAATCTACATCAATCTCAATATTTTCTGATACTTTTTTTGACAGTAGCTCTTGCTGTTTTAAAAACAGCTCTTGATGCGAAATTTTTAGGGAGGTTAACTTTTTTTGTTGTTTTTCAGAAACAATCTGAACCGAATTCCTCAATAATAAAATTGGAAAAGTGACTCCTGCTTTGTCAAAATAACTTTTTAGCTCCAACCAATAGGCAATTTCTCCGCCACCGCCAATATAGCATAGATTTGGTAAAACGATTTCTTGGTAGAGGGGGCGTACAATCACATTGGGCGAAAAAGCCATCGGGTTTTTATCTACTTCCTTTAAAATTTCTTCTTTAGAAAATGTAATATCGGTATTGTTTATAAGATAAACCCCGTTTTCAAAAAGGATGCGTTCTCGCGAATTTTCATGTAAATAAAATAAATTAATAGTTCTCGGATTTACTTGTACTTTATAATTCTTTTCCAAGGCTGCAATCGTTTCAGAAACAGCACGAAATGAAGTTTCATTTTCCAATTCATCTTTTACAAAGGGCGCTAGTAATTTTTTTAATGCAAGATCATCGCCATCAACAATCACCAATCCATACTCTTTAAACAATTCATTAGCAATATAACGAGTAGCATCGGCTAAGGTGGCGTGTTTTAAATATCCTTCTGAAAATAGTTTTTTGAGTTGATTTGCATTTTTTGAACTGCCTAAATGAGAGGAAAATTCTTCAAATACATCGGTCAAACCTTCTGTTGAAAGTCGTCCGACAGCCCCAGCAGATTCTAAATTCCATTGCACTTTTTTTTCTTGAAAATTAAAGTAATTAATTTCTTCAAAGTCATGGTCTTCTGTTGCCATCCAATAAACTGGCACAATGTTTTTAGTTGGAAATTTTTCTGAGATTTCTTCTGCTAAATTGATGGTAGAAAGTATTTTGTAGAGGAAATAGAGTGGTCCCGTAAACAAGTTTAATTGATGCCCGGTAGTAACCGTAAATGTGTTTTTCTGTTGTAGTAGCGCAATATTTTTTTTGGTTGCTTCTGAAACATCAAAACCTTGGTATTGTTTTTCTAATGAGTTCGATAAAATGTTTCTAGATTCAAGATTGAATGATTTTTCTTTTTCTTCTAACTGATTTTTAAATCCTATTAAATCGGGGTAATTGTTATAATAAGACTGTATACTTTCTTTCTTTGCAAGATAATCTAGCATAGTTTTAGAGAAAAAACCTGTTTTTTCGAAAGGAAGTTGTGCTACTTTCATGTGGGTGATTTGACAATCGTTTTAGCCGAATTTAAGAGTTTTATTATGTAAACTCCTTCGTCTTTTTTAATTTTTGATAAAAATACACTATTTTGATGGTTGTAGGAAGTGAATTTTTGAATCTAACGTTTAATTGCTAAGGAATCCTTCGTGTATTCAATATATAAAAATAAGAAAATGCTTACATTTGAGTATCTTATACAAATTTACATGAAAATTAAATTACTTTCTCTTCTTGCTTTTTTTATGTTCGGTTCTGCCTTTTCGCAATCTCTTCAATCTCCTTCTGAATTTTTAGGTTATGAAATTGGGACTCGTTTTACCAGACACCATCAAGTTGTTGATTATTTCAAATATGTTAGCAATACTGTTTCCAATGTAAAATTGGAAAAATATGGAGAAACAAACGAACACAGACCGCTTTATGTAAGTTATATTTCTTCCAAAGAGAACATCCTTAATTTAGAGACGATCCGAAAAGACAACCTTTCTCAATCAGGAATTATTAAAGGAAGTACGGTGAATACTAAAGCAATTGTTTGGTTAAGTTACAATGTACATGGTAACGAAGCTTCTAGTACTGAAGCGGCTATGTTAACGCTGTATGAATTGATTACCAATAAAAAAGATTGGTTAGAAAATACGGTTGTCATTATGGATCCATGTATCAATCCAGATGGACGCGATCGCTATGTCAACTGGTTCAATCAGGTAAAAAGCACTCCTTATACGGTTGATCAAAACGCGAAAGAACATGTAGAACCTTGGCCTTCTGGTAGACCAAATCACTATTTGTTTGATTTAAATAGAGATTGGGCATGGGCAACTCAAGTGGAATCTTCACAAAGAATTGCTATTTATAACAAATGGTTGCCTCACATTCATGTTGATTTCCATGAACAAGGAATCAATAATCCTTATTATTTTGCACCTGCTGCAGAACCTTTTCATGAAGTAATTTCTGATTGGCAACGTGATTTTCAAACTCAAATTGGAAAAAATCATGCAAAATATTTTGATAAAGAAGGATGGTTGTATTTTACCAGAGAGAGTTTCGATTTACTCTATCCAAGTTATGGTGACACTTATCCAACTTATATGGGAGCTATAGGTATGACCTACGAACAAGCGGGACATGGACGAGCTGGGTTGGGAATTCAAACCAATGAGGGAGAGGTTTTAACGCTGAAAGATCGAGCGATGCATCATATGACAACGGGTCTGTCTACTGTTGAAATTTCTTCAAAGAATGCTGTTTTATTAAATTCTGAGTTTAAAAAGTTTTTTGACAATTCGAATTTAAAGTATAAAAGTTATGTATTGAAAAATGAAAATAAGGATCAATCAAATCGTCTAAAAAAGTTGTTAGACAAACATCAAATTTATTATCAATCGGCTAAGAAAGGAATCGCAAAAGGCTACCTTTATTCAACTCAGAATCATGGTAGAATGGATTTGACTTCTTCGGATATTATTATTCATACAGATCAACCCAAAGGCAAAATGGTTAAAGTTTTGTTTGAGCCCAAAGCAAAATTGATGGATTCTTTAACCTATGACATTACTGCTTGGTCTTTGCCATATGCGCATGGTTTTGAGGCAATTGCTTCAAAAACGAAATTACCATCATCAAATTTAGCTAAAGAAAGCACAATTAATAATTCGATTATGAAGCGTGCATATGCATATATTTCTAAGTGGAACAGTCTCGAGGACGCCAGGTTTTTAGGTGCGCTGCTGCAAAATAATATTGTGCCTCGATTTAGCGAGAAAGCTTTTTCTATAGAAGGAAAATCTTTTGAAAGAGGTACATTAATTGTTTTAAGAAATGACAATCGAAATGCTGAATTTGATGGGAAACTAATTGCTATTGCAAACCAGTATCAACGATCATTAACGGCAGTTGCTACTGGTTTTTCTGACTCAGGTCTAGACTTTGGATCTTATTCTGTGAAGCCAATTCATCGACAAAAGATTGCTGTTCTTTCAGGGAAAGCAACTTCTTCTTTAAGTTTTGGCGAAGTTTGGCATTTTTTTGAAACGCAATTGAACTATCCAATTACAAATATCAATGCGGAAGATTTTAGCGGTGTCACTTTGCACTCCTATGATGTCATTATATTACCAAGTGGCTCGTATTCGGAAGTTTTGAATAAAACGATGATGACGAAACTAAAAAAATGGATGCGTGACGGCGGTACACTCATTGCTCTTGGAAATGCGTTACGCAGTTTTGCTGACGACGACGAGTTTTCATTGGAAGTAAAAAAATCTGAAGAAAATGATGAAGTAGATAATCTTACTCCCTTTGCAGATCGAGAACGTCAAAGTGTTGCAGATTTAATCACAGGAAGTATTTTTAAAAGCATGATTGATACATCGCATCCTTTAGGATTTGGTTATCAAACATCATATTTTTCATTAAAACTAAGTGGCACTTCCTACCAATATTTAGGGAAAGGTGTTAATGTGGGTTATTTCGATCAAAACACAAAAAATGTTTCGGGTTATGCCGGAAGTGCAGCCATTAAAAATGTTCCAAAATCACTTATGCTTGGTGAAGAATCTTTTGGTAATGGGAGTATCGTTTATATGGTAGACAATCCGTTATTTCGATCTTTTTGGGAAAACGGAAAGCTATTTATGGCAAACGCTGTTTTTCTGTTGAATTCTAATACATTGAAATAATTCGATTTTACTTTTTTATTCACAGAAAAAAAAACCATCTCAAACGAGATGGTTTTTTACTCAAATAATTCAAACAATTTATAACTTTAAGAGGTTTATGAGGTCTCTTACTATTATTATATCAACCTTTGTACCAAAGTATGTTTTTAGAGTAAAAAAAATATTTTATTGAACGGATCCTCAAAAAAAACGGCACTCATTTGAGTGCCGTTTTTATATTGTTATATTTTTACCACCCCATTGAAGCGGGTTATTTAGCGTGTTTATGTGCTTTGTATGATGAGCGGACTAATGGTCCACTTTCAACATACATAAAGCCCATTTCCAACCCTAAGGTTTCGTATTTTTTAAACTGTTCTGGTGTTATAAACTCTTTCAGCGGTAAGTGTTTTTTTGTAGGTTGTAAATATTGACCTATCGTTAATACATCCAATCCAACAGCTTGGAGGTCTTTCATGGTTTGGATTACTTCTTCTTCAGTTTCCCCTAAACCAAGCATCAATCCAGTTTTGGTTCGCATTCCCTTTTCTTTTAAGTATCTTAAAACTTCTAAGCTTCGATCATATTTTGCTTGAATTCGAACTTCACGGGTGAGTCTTCTTACAGTTTCCATATTGTGAGAAACTACTTCAGGATGCACAGCTATAATTCGATCTAATTGTTTGGTGTTTCCTTGAAAATCTGGAATTAATGTTTCTAGGGTCGTGCTTGGGTTTGCTCTACGAATTGCATCTACAGTTTCCGCCCAAATAATGGATCCACCATCCTTCAAATCATCTCTATCTACAGAAGTAATTACGGCATGTTTTATGCTCATAATTTTTATGGAACGAGCTACTTTTTCTGGTTCATCCCATTCCACCGTTTCTGGTCTTCCAGTTTTTACACCACAGAAACCACAAGAACGGGTACAAATATTTCCTAGAATCATGAAAGTTGCGGTTCCTTCTCCCCAACATTCTCCCATGTTTGGACAGCTTCCACTGGTACAAATAGTATTCAACTTGTATTTGTCTACCAAACCTCTTAATTCGGTATATTTCTTACCAACGGGCAACTTTACACGCAACCATTTTGGTTTTTTTATTCTTTCTTGAAGCATTTCAGGTGCTGTCTCCATTTTCTATTGAATTTGAATTGCAAAGATACAAAGGAAAGTTTTAAATGCTTGATAAAAACCAAAGACTGAACCCAACTAAAAAGAGAATTCCTACAAGGCTCAAAATTTTTAGATAAATATTGGGTTGGTGTTCTTTTGGGGTATGCTTTCCTGTAATTAATGTATAATTTAAAATGGCGTAAAACGGCGCTGTTAAAAAAGATAAAACCGTAGCTATTTTTACCAAGAACCCCATATTGTCCATCCCGTATTTTAAGATCAAGCATGTTCCTAAAAACAGGCATGCAATCCAAAACCAATAATTCAGTTTTGTTCTTTTTGGAAATAATAATTGTGTTGTTTTCTCCATAGCCCTTGGAGAGGCGTCGAAAGTTGTTAGTGTGGTGCTAAACATGGTCGTGAATGCGGCAATGGCTATAAATAGATAAGAGAATTCACCTAGATTTTTGGTGTACAAATTGATTAATTGCGACGCAAATTCACTGCCTTTTTCTGAGAAAGTTTCTCCAGAATGATGCATGACTAATGCGCCTAAAAGGACAAAGCAAACACCCAAGAAGAGGGTCCCAAGATATCCGATATTAAAATCAAAAATGGCTTCTTTGGGCGTTGTTTTTAGTACTGTGTTTTTGTTTTTTTCGATCGACCAGATAGAGTGCCAAACTGCGATATCTAAGGGTGCTGGCATCCACCCTAGAAATGCAATAAGAAACGTGATTTCTCCTGTTCCAGATGGAAGTACTTGTGTAATGTCAAAAGCATTTTTTGTACTAAAAAAAGCAACGGTAACTGCCACTATTGTACTTATCGTGAGTGTGAGGATGATGTATTTCATTAGGTTATCTAAAAGTTTATAACGTCCAATTACCAAAAGTGTAGCACTAATCAAAAGAAGTATTGCGGACCAAATCACCAAATCACCGGTAATGCCAAAAAGTTGGGATGCCAAACCTGCCGTTACGATGGTGACTGCTGCTTGAATGGTAAACATGGTTGCAAAATTGAGCAGGTAATAAGCTATTAAAACTCCTTTGCCTAATTTTTGATAGCCTTCTAGTAAGGTTTCTCCTGTAGCTGCTGCATATCTTGGACCAAATTGAAAAAAAGGATATTTAAAAAGGTGAACGAGTAGTATAGCCCACAACAAACCAAAACCAAATTCAGCTCCTGCTTTGGTAGATTGTACCAAATGAGAAACACCAATGGCTGCTCCTGCAAATAATAAACCAGGGCCTAAAGTTTGTAGGAATGTTTTTTTCAAGTTATCATTTTTTTATAATGGCTGCGAGTAACTTTTTTGCACGCAAAAGCTTCACTTTTACATTGCTTATTGATTCGTTGATTTCGGAGGCAATTTCTTTATAACTCAATTCTTGGAAGTAGCGTAACTGAATTACTTCTTGGTACTTGGGTTTTAGGAGTTTAATATCTCTTAGCAATTTTGCTAAATTTTGATCTCGAATAATTTTATCCTCAGGTGTAGGATTATCATCTATTACTAAATAAATTTTTTCATCTTGCTCTTGAGCGTTTTCAATTCGAATTGAACTACTTTTTTTTCTGAGTAAGTCGATATGTATATTTTTAGAAATTGTAATGATCCAAGTCTTAAATACATATTTTTCATCAAAAGTTTGGATTTTGTCAAAGGCTTTTGAAAACGTTTGTATGGCAATATCTTCAGCATCATTTTCGCTCTTGGTCCGTTTTAATTGATATTTATAAACGTCTGACCAAAAAGTATCTAATAAATATTTAAAAGCAGTCTGATTTCCCTTTTTAGCTTTTGAAATGTTGCTTTCTAATTGTGTGTTCTCTATTTTCAAGGATTGAGTTTTGAGATCAAATTCGTTATAAAGATACTAAATTGAAAATAATCCGATCCCAGTTTCTAGAAAAGGAGTCCAAAATAATTAAGTCTTTTTGGTTTTTATAGAAGAAGATTGAGGTATTTCTTGGAAGAAATGGAAGCTAATTGTGTTGCGGTTCGGCGCAGTTTTCAAACTGATCTGGTGTTTTACCACAAAAACCACAAGTTTCCCCTGTTTTGTTTAACATCGGGTTTTGACTTGCACAGGTTCCAGCAAATTCGCCATCTTTTTTAGCCCAAATTTTAATGGCAATTCCAGCAATTCCCAATCCCAATAGTCCTAAAGTAAACAGTAGTAATTTCATTAATTGAATAATTCTTTTGCAAAGATAGTAAATCTATTGTTTTAACTTTTAATTCCTGCTTTTTTTCTGTAATTCTCCAGTTCAGAGAACTACCTATTGGACGAAAAAGAATTCATAAAGAAATTAGTAGCTGGAAATCAAATGTTTGAATACCATTTTAATACAAATGGGCGCTATGACGGTAGTTCAAAGAGTGGCATGCAGAAGGGACTTTGCCCCAGCATTTTAATTTTGTTGATGGAGTAGAAGACGGACATCAAAAAATGTGGAATCTTTCTGGTAAAATTACGGCTAACTTCTTCATGGTAAACAATGATAGGCACGGTTTAATTGGACTTAAAAAATGTGTGAGCGTGGTTTGTGAAAACGAATTAAAATGATTAAAAAAGTAGTATCATTAGTTCTGTTGTCAACTTTTTTATCTTGTAAAAAAGAGGTTCCAATCGATAAGTCAACAACACTTCCCTTTTATAATTCAGCAGCATTTACTCCAGAATGGATTTCAAAAAAGGATACTAATTATTCTAAAATTTATAGGATTGATTCGTTTGAGTTTACAAATCAAAACGGGCATCTCATAACAAATAAAACTTTTGAAGGTAAAATTTATATTGCAGATTTTTTCATTACAGCCTGTCCAAGTATTTGTCCTATCCTAGCCAATAATATGGCTGCTATTCAAGAATTTTATAAAGACAATGCTTCTGTTTTATTACTGTCACATACCGTAATGCCTCGAGTAGATTCTGTTGCGAAAATAAAAGAATATGCTTTGGAAAAAGGAGCAATAGATGAAAAATGGCATTTAATAACGGGCGATAGAGATCATATTTACAACATCGCAAGAACTTCATATTTTGCAGATGGAGATTTTAATGAGACAAAAAATGAAAGTGAATTTATACACACAGAAAATTTTATTTTGGTAGATGCAAAAGGACGAATTCGAGGGATTTACAATGGTACTTTAGGGGTCGATATTTTACGACTTAAACGTCATATAGAAATCTTAAAGAAAGAGTTTTAAACTCAGGAAGCAACAACATTCACTTCTATTTCTAAAGCAATTTCAAATTTTTTAAATACTGTTTGCTGGATTTTTTCAGCAAGTTGAAAAACCTCAGTACCCGATGCAGTTCCATAATTTACAAGTACTAAGGCTTGTTTTTCATGCACGCCAGCATCACCAAAACGTTTTCCTTTAAAGCCACTTTGCTCTACCAGCCATCCTGCTGGAACTTTGATTTCGGTCTCAGAAACAGGATAGTTTGGGATCGATGGATTTTCTTTTTGTAGTCTTTGAAACAGCATTTTAGAAATTACAGGATTTTTAAAGAAACTGCCACTATTGCCAATTTCTTTGGGATCGGGTAATTTGGATTTTCGAATGCGAATGATGGCATCAGAAATATTTTTTAATGTTGGGATTTTAATTTTTTGAACCGCCAATTCATTTTCAATAGCACCATAAGAGGTTGTTAATTGATGGTTTTTAGTAGTTAGCCTAAAAGAAACAGAAGTCAAGATGTATTTTCCTTTTACATCATTTTTAAAAATTGAATTTCGATAACCAAAATTACAAGCTTCGTTTGAGAAAGAAACCAATTTATTGGTTGCAATCTCCAAGGCTTCTACCTTTGTAATGCAGTCTTTTACCTCTACGCCGTATGCACCAATATTTTGAATCGGGCTGGTGCCAACATTTCCAGGAATTAAAGATAGATTTTCGAGGCCTCCATAGTTCTGAGCAATACACCAAAGCACAAATTCATGCCAGTTTTCGCCTGCATTTACAGTTAGAAAAACACTGTTTTCTTCTTCACGATCTATAGAGATTCCTTGGATGTCAATATGAACTACAAGTCTTTCAATGTCTCTTGTTAAAAGCAGATTGCTACCGCCAGAAATTAGAAAAAAGTCTTTTTCTGCATTTAAAAGTTGTTGCAATTCATACAAAGAAGCAATCGAAACAAAGCGGCTGGCTTTTACATCAATGCCAAAGGTGTTGTATGCTTTTAATGATATGTTCTTTTGAATGATCAATTAATTTGGATATTGTTTTAAGGCTTCTTTTAATATTTCGACTGAACGAATTAAATCTTTTTTATTCAAAACATAGGCGATTCTGACTTGATTTTTGCCTTCTCCAGGTGTCGAGTAGAATCCACTTGCAGGTGCTATCATTAAGGTTTCCATATTGTGGTGAAAGGCTTCTAAGATCCACTGTGCAAAATGATCTGCATCTTTTACAGGCAATTCAGCAACACAGTAAAAAGCCCCTTTTGGGGTTGCTACTTTTACACCGTCAATTTTTTCTAATTCGTCTATTAATGTATTTCTTCTTTCTACATACTCCTCAATTACTTCTTCAAAATAATTTTGAGGCGTATCTAAAGCTGCTTCACTGGCAATTAAGGCATAGGTAGGCGGACTTAGTCTTGCTTGTGCAAACTTGATTGCAGTGGCAATGAATTGTTTGTTTTTTGAAACGATGCAACCAATTCTTGCACCACACATGCTATAACGTTTCGACACTGAATCGATTACAATTGCATTGGCCTCCAAACCTTCTAAAGAAAGTACAGAAGTATGTTTTAATCCGTCATAGGTAAACTCTCGATACACTTCATCGGCAATTAAATACAAATCGTGTTTTAAAACGATTTGCTTTAATTTCTCTATTTCTTCTTCAGAATATAAATATCCTGTTGGATTCCCTGGATTACAGATTAAGATTGCTTTTGTTTTTTTTGTAATTAACTTCTCAAAATCTTCAATTTTTGGCAAGGCAAAATTATCTTCAATTTTAGAAATTACGGGTACTACAGTGACACCAGATGCGGTAGAAAAACCGTTGTAATTTGCATAAAAAGGTTCTGGAATAATGATTTCATCTCCCGGATCTGTAATACTTCCAATCGTGAAAAGTAAAGCTTCAGAACCCCCTGTTGTAACCACAATATCGTTTGCTTCAACCGAAATATTATGTGCTACATAATAGTTTGCCAATTTGGTTCTATAGATTTCAGAACCTTCTGAACGCGCATATGCCAATGTCTCAAGCGTATTGTTTTTTACAGCATCCAATGCTACTTGTGGCGTCTTAATATCGGGTTGCCCAATATTTAAATGAAACACACTGACACCTCTTTTTTTAGCATCTTCTGCATAAGGCACCAATTTTCTGATTGGTGACTCTGGCATTTTATTTCCTTTCTGAGAAATTGTAGGCATAATTTTTGATATGGTATTAAATAATACAAATTTGCGAAATATTTTTATATAAAAACTGAAATTTCAGTTTCTTTAATATGTTAAAACATAAAAACATAGAAAACATGTACTTTTCTTATTGTATTTTTCTGATTCACTCAAAAACAAGCGATTATTAAAAAACTAACAATCATACTGTTTTTAGTCTTCAATAATAGCAATATTGTTTTTGGACAATCAAGATTTCGGTTTCCCAATGAAAATCGATACTCTCAGAAACTCTCGTTTCAATTAATTAATAACATTATAGTAATCCCCGTTGAGGTAAATAATACAAAGTTGTCCTTTATCTTAGATACTGGGGTCGATAAAACAATCTTATTTAGCCTTTCTGAAAACGATAGTTTGGGATTGAAAAATGTAAAAAAAATTTCATTACATGGATTGGGAAAAGGAAAAGCAATCGATGCCTTAATTTCACAAAAAAACAAATTAAAAGTGGGTGCCCTGAAAAGTAATGATGAAACCATTTATGTGGTTTTAAAAGACCAATTTGAGCTTTCAGGAAAAATGGGCACAACCATACATGGTATTATTGGCTATAGTCTGTTGAAGGATGTCATTGCCAAAATCAACTACAAAACAAAAAAAATAATACTGTACAATCCTAAAAATTTTCAATACAAAAAATGCAAAAAATGCGAAGAATTTCCCGTCGAGTTTTATCGGAACAAACCCTATGTTGATGCAGCTATTCAATTAGATACGATTGGAAATGAAATGACTTCTGTAAAAATGCTAATAGACACTGGTGGAAGTGATGCACTTTGGTTGTTTGAGGAATCCCATGAAAAGATCAAGACCCCCCTTCGGCATTACAATGATATTTTAGGGGAAGGTTTGAGTGGAACGATCTATGGAAATAGAGCTCGGATTCCAAAAGTTAGATTGGGTAAATTTGAAGTTTTACAACCCACAGTATCCTTTTTAGACACCATTTCTACCCTCCAAGCAAGAAAATTTGAGACCAGAAATGGAAGTATTGGAAGCAATATTCTAAAGCGGTTTAAAGTTTGGATTGATTATCCAAATAAAAAATTGATACTCAGAAAATGTGCTGCGCTCACAGGAGGCTTTGAATACAATATGAGCGGTTTGGATATCGTATACAATGGAGAACAATTAGTAAAAGAAATGGATCCAGAAAAAGTAATTAGTTATTCAGGACAAAATTCAAGTTTCGAAAACAATAGCAATACCATTACATTTTCGGCGAGTTACCGATTTAAGTTCAAGCCCTCTTATCGCATTTCCAAAGTCTTACAGAATTCACCTGCTGCACTCGTTGGAATTTACCCCGATGATATTTTGTTAAAAATTAATGGAAATTCAGTACATGATTTATCCATTGGCCAACTGATAAAGAAGCTGCAAACAAAAGATGGTAAAAAGATTAGGGTAACGATTCGTAGAGGTGAAGATATTCTAAAATTTCAATTCAAATTAAAGAAAAGAGTTTAATTGTCGGACAATATGCTTTTTTCTTTTTCAAAAGAAACTTCAGAAGTAACGTATCCTTTTATTCGAATTACTTTTCGAGTTTGTTTCGCATTGGAGAAGATAATGATTTGTTTGTTAAACCTTCCAGGCTTTTTTGTATCATAAGAAACTTTTATTGTTCCCTTTGCTCCGGGCATAATTGGTGCCTCTGGTTTTTCAGGAACCGTGCAACCACAAGTAGACTGTATTCTTTTGATAACGATGGGCGCTGTGCCAATGTTTGTAAATGAAAAAATACGTGTTCCATCTGATTTTTTTGCAACCGAACCATAGTCAATAGTTTCTTTCTCAAATTGAAATTCTTGCGCATGTATTGAAAATGAAACAAAAAGAAAGGTTAAAAATAGCAGAAAGCTCTTCATAGTATCAGTTTAATGAGTAAAATTATAACAAAAATTTTGTTTTAAAAAATCAATGACTAATTTTCTCCTGAAAGTAGATAATTGTATTTTTGCGATCTATATTTTAAAATTTAGCCCAAAGTATGACAATTCCATCTAAATATGATGCCAGCCAGGTAGAAGACAAGTGGTATGAGTACTGGATGCAGCATGATTATTTTCATTCTTCTCCAGACGATAGAGAACCTTATACCATAGTAATTCCACCTCCCAATGTTACCGGTGTCTTACATATGGGACATATGCTAAACAATACCATTCAAGATGTGTTGGTTCGACGTGCGCGTTTGTTAGGAAAAAACGCATGTTGGGTTCCTGGGACAGACCATGCATCCATTGCTACCGAAGCAAAGGTAGTGGCACGATTGAAAGAACAAGGAATTGACAAAAGCGATTTAACCCGCGAAGAATTCATTGCCCATGCTTTTGAGTGGAAACACCAATATGGGGGAATTATACTAGAGCAATTAAAAAAATTAGGTGCTTCCTGTGATTGGGATCGTACCGCATTTACCATGGATCCTGATATGTCTGAGTCTGTGATTAAAGTCTTTGTAGATCTCTACAATAAAGGATTGATTTACCGTGGATATCGAATGGTTAATTGGGATCCAGAAGCAAAAACTACGCTGTCAGATGAAGAAGTAATTCATGAAGAACGACAAGGATATTTATACTATTTAACTTATAAGATTGAAGGTGCTGATGAAAGCTTAACCATTGCAACTACGCGACCAGAAACTATTTTTGGCGATACCGCTATTTGTATCAATCCAGAAGATCCACGTTTTACGCATTTAAAAGGAAAGAAAGCTGTTGTACCTTTGAGTGGACGTGTAATTCCGATTATAGAAGATACTTATGTAGACATCGAATTTGGTACAGGTTGCTTAAAAGTAACGCCTGCACACGATGAGAATGACAAAGTCTTAGGAGAAAAACATAAATTAGAAGTTATTGATATTTTTAATGACAATGCCTCTTTAAACTCTTTCGGACTGCATTATCAAGGAAAAGATCGTTTTGTAGTTCGCGAAGAAATCGCAAAAGAACTAGCTGAAAAAGGAATTTTGGTGAAAACCGAAATTCACACGAATAAAGTAGGCACCTCGGAGAGAACCAAGGCGGTTATTGAACCCCGTTTGTCAGATCAGTGGTTTTTGAAGATGGAAGATTTGGTAAAACCAGCGATAAAAGCGGTTTTAGGAGAAGATTCAGAAATCAATTTATACCCAAAGAAATTCGAAAATACCTACCGTCATTGGATGGAGAATATTCGCGATTGGAATATTTCCCGTCAATTGTGGTGGGGACAACAAATTCCTGCTTTTTTCTATGGAGATGGAAAAGAAGATTTTGTAGTTGCAGAAACCAGAGATGCAGCTTTATTATTGGCAATAGAGAAAACACAAAACCCAGCATTGTTGGCTTCTGACTTAAGACAAGATGAAGATGCCTTAGATACTTGGTTTTCTTCTTGGCTTTGGCCCATGTCTGTTTTTGACGGAATCCGAAATCCAGAAAATGAAGAAATTAAATACTATTATCCAACCAACGATTTAGTTACCGGACCAGACATTTTGTTCTTCTGGGTAGCAAGAATGGTGATTGCTGGATATGAATATAAAGACGAAAAACCATTTCAGAATGTATATCTAACAGGATTGGTGCGAGACAAACAACGCCGTAAAATGTCGAAATCTTTAGGGAATTCGCCAGATGCATTAAAGTTGATTGAGCAATACGGTGCCGATGGTGTGCGTGTAGGTTTGCTACTCAGTGCTGCTGCAGGAAACGACCTCATGTTTGATGAAGATTTATGTCAGCAAGGAAAACAATTTGCCAATAAAATTTGGAACGCTTTCCGATTGATCAAAGGCTGGGAAGTGGATGCGAGCATAGCACAACCAGCAACCGCCATCAACGGATTGGCTTGGTACGAAGCAAAGTTTCAGAAAGCACTGGCAGAAATAGAAGATCATTTCTCTAAATACCGTTTGTCAGATGCTTTGATGGCGATTTATAAACTTGTTACCGACGATTTTTCTTCTTGGTTATTGGAGATTGTAAAACCTGCATATCAGCAGCCAATTGACGCAAAAACATTTGCGGCGATCATTGAGGTTTTAGAAAATAACTTGAAAGTATTGCACCCATTCATGCCCTTCTTATCGGAAGAAATTTGGCAATACATCACAGAAAGAACTCCTGAAGAAGCTTTGATTATTGCTAAGTATCCAGCTGTGAAAGATTTTGATACAAAAATTATTGCTGATTTTGATATTGCAACCCAAGTGGTTTCAGGAATTAGAACCATACGAAAAGACAAAAACATTCCGTTTCGAGATGCCATCGAATTATTTGTGGTTGAAAACGAACAAAATGCCAAAGCCTTTGATGCGATCATTCAGAAATTAACAAATACGTCAGGCATTGCAGCAGTTTCAGAAAAAGTAGACGGCGCATCTTTTAGAGTAAAATCGAATGAATATTTTATTCCGATTGCTTTGGACAATATCAATATAGCAGAGGAGCAAGAAAAATTAAACAAAGAATTAAAGAGAGCTGAGGGATTTCTTTTTGGTATCCAAAAAAAGTTATCCAATGAGCGTTTTGTGAACAATGCACCAGAAACGGTATTGGCAGTAGAACGCAAAAAAGAAGCCGATACCTTGGCAAAAATTGCAACCCTTCAGAAGAGTTTACATTCATTAAAATGATCAATAACTAATTTCAACAATGCTATAAGTAATTGCTTGCTCTCGCATATTTCTAAAAAAGTAAAAAAAGATAATATTTAATACAAATACTTGCTATTGGGGAGAAAAATTAATTATGCCTTTCTCAGAATTTTATTATATTTGATTGTTTTCTAAAACTAAATAACATGAGAAAATTTATTTTTTCACCAGTTGTTATAATGCTCGTTTTTCTATCATGCAACAAAGAAGTTAATCAAATAGATGCCTCTCCATATCCAATACAAAATCGAGGGTATAAAATGCTACTTATAGGGAATAGTTTCTTTAGACCCTATGCAGAAAAACTAGATGACTTGTCCATTATCGCTGGATTTGAAAATCACAGTAGTACCCGAATTACTCGAGGAGGGGATAATGGAAGACCAATCAATTTTTGGAATGATTCAAATAGTAATGAACATCTTCAAATCAAAGCAGCTCTAGATGCAGGAAATATTGATATTTTCGGGATGACAGCAGGCCATGAAACCGAGGACCCTACTGAAGGACATCGTTTATGGATAAACTATGCATTACAAAACAATCCAAACATTATGATCTTTATTGCGATACCACAAATTGATTTCCCTGCTGATTGGGAACAACGAGCACAAGAATATGGGTTTGATACGATACAAGAATTGTACGATTATTTTGTTAATGATATTGTGCACAATGAGATGGTAGATGTTTTGCGTTCTGAATTTCCTTCTACAAAAATTTTCACGATTCCAACAGGTTGGACATCGGTTAATTTGGATCAAATGAATATGAATAATGAACTGCTGGATGACATAACAAGATTTGGCCCACAATCAACTTCATTGTTTATCGATAATAAAGGGCATCAAGGAAATATCATTAGAGAAGCAGGTTCACTATTATGGCTAAATAGTATCTATGGTGTTGATCTAAGTACCTTTTCTTATGACACAGGTTTCAATACCAACTTACACCATGTTGCAAAGCAAATAATGGATAGTCATGATCCAAATTACAAGTTGTAAAGACATCATCTTTGAAAATAAATTATCAGATGTTTAAAACGTCTAAATCATAACCAATACAGTTCGATTTTATTCCTATTGGTTCCAAAATTATGCTTCAGAATAATTTTTATTTTTGGGAATAAAATTTGAAATAATGAGTGGTAATACCCTTTGGTTTAAGCACCATAAATAAACTCTTATTTGTTTAGTTTTAATTCCAATAAACATCTAGTATCATTTCGTAAATGAGTAAGTGATTTTTAAGACCAACACACCTCTTTTAAACCTAACACCAGTAAGGGGTTTATAAATTTGTAAAATAGTCAATCCTTAAATTATAACTACTTATACTATTACATTTATTGTGTGATTATTTGACCCAGAATGAATATTGTTGAGATGTAGGAATTGTGTTTTATGAAACCAATTGTGCTTTTAAAGTAACAACAGTTAATATTCCTTTGCTAAGTTCAGTTATTAAGAATAAGCGAAAGTGTGGATTCATATATTTTTGTTTATTGTAGGTAAATAAATTTATTTTTGTATTTTTAGTTTTTAATAGCAATTAATCATTGTGTAAAAACTTGACGGATTCAACCTATTAAATTTACAAACAAGAAATATTTATTATTATGAAATCATTGAAATTATTATTAGTCTTATCAGTTGCAATCTCATTTACTTTCTGTTCATCATCAGATAGTTTAAAAGTAATACCAAAGGATACAAATGTCGTTGCTGTAGTTGATTTTTATTCTTTAATCAAAAAAGGTCAATTAGATGAAATTACAGAATTAAAAATTTTTAAAGGGATCAAAAAAGAGATCAAAAACGAAAATAAAAAATTATCAAAATTTCTAAGTAATCTTACAGATGACCCTACCTTGACTGGATTAAAATTTACGTCAGATATATTTATGTTTTTAATAGATGAAGGAAATGATCAAAAATATACTGCTTTTTCAATGGAAATCAATGATGATGAAAAATTTGCGGAATTTTTAGAAAATGCAATGGAAAAATTAGGTCTTGATTGTGACATTGAAAATGAAGAAAATTACAATTATGCTTTAAGCACTTCAGAAGCTATTTGGGGTTGGGATGAAGATAAATTGGTGCTATTGATTGCAACAAACTATTCTAGTCGTAAAAATTTAGAAGATACAATTGAAACAATCATGGAATTGGACGAAGAAGATCAAATTTCTGAAAATGAAGAATTTGTTAACTTTCACAAAAACAAAAAGGATATTAGCTTATGGGTTTCATCAAATTTGATGAAAAGTTCAGAATTCGCCGGAATGTATGATGAAATAACAAAAGAAATTGATTATGATCTTGAAGATAATTATGCTTCATTTTTCATAAATTTTGATGATGACAATATTTCTTTTAAAGCTAAATTCACTCCAAATAGTGAAATCCAAGAATTGATGGATGAAAATGACTGGAGTAATTCATTTAATGACGATTTGCTTAAAAATTTTCCAAATAAGAATAATTTAGTTGGAAGTATTTCAATAAATCCAATGGCATTTTACAATAATATTGAACAACAAGATGGAAAAGAATTTGAAAGTTTTAAATCTGATTTTGAAGAAGAATTAGGTTTTGAGTTAAAAGAATTATTCGAATCTTTTAAAGGAAATGCTGTGTTCAGTTTATATGGCTTTGAAAATATTGAATATACATATATGGGATATGGATATGGCTTTAATAAAAATAAAGCTAAACTCCTAGAAACGAAACATACGATTGATAACGCTGGTACTTTATCATCAGAACAAAAAAGGTTGTTAAATCAAGGGAAAACAATACAAACACCCAAATATCCAAGAAATTCTATAAATATTAAAAACCTATTAGATAGAGGTGGCAATGTAGAAGAAGCTATAGAGCAAAATATGGCTGTTATTTGGTACGAAGGTGGTAGGGAATATGGTAGATATGTCGAGAAAACCAAAAAAGAATACTTACCGCTAATGGGAATGTCAATGGACCTTAATGGTAATAAGATTATGAAAAAACTGGTTAAAAAAATGTCAGAAAATAATAATAATGAAATAAAAAAACGTGGTGATTATTATGAAACCAAGTTTGAAAATAGATATCCATTATTTTTTGCTTTCAATGAAGAAGTTTGCTTTATTACTAACGATGAAAAAAGTATAAAAAAATTCAAAGATGGTGGGTATGATGACAGTTTAAGTAATTCAGAGATGTCAGACAACATGTTTTATAGTTATTTGAATCTTGACTTAGATGATTATTCCAAAGAATTTGAAAAAAAGATGAAAGATGGGATGAGTAGATCTGATGAAAAATTATTTGAAATCTGGAATGAACTTGCAAAAAGTGTTGAATTTAAGGTAGAGGACAATTACTCTTTTGAAATGACTTTTAATACCAAAGAAAGTGATACTAACACTCTAAATAATATCATTACACTCTTAGATGATAATTATAAAAAACTGTCTTTATAATTTGATGACAATTAGATTAAACAATATTAAACCTTCATATATGTCAGATTCAGAAATTTCTGAATCTGACATATATTTACAAGAAAGTGTACTGTTTGAAAAGGGGAGGAAATATTTAATTAGAGCAAATTCAGGTCACGGAAAATCATCACTGTTAAACATTATATATGGAAGTAATGCCAACTTTGATGGAAATATAAATTACGATGGGAGTTCAAATCACAATACATTTAGCTTTCGAGAGTCAAAAATAAGTTATGTTTTTCAAGACCTTAAATTGTTCCCGGACTTAACAATATTTGAAAACATTCAACTTAAAAATGGCTTGACAAATAATAAATCCGTTGAAGAAATTGATCATTTGATAGATCAAGTATTATTAAGTCATAAGAGGGATAATTTAGTTAGAAACCTTTCTCTAGGTCAAAAACAAAGAGTCGCAATAATAAGAGCATTATGCCAGCCATTTGAGTTCCTATTAATGGATGAACCTTTTAGTCATTTAGACGAAAAAAATTGTGGTATCATTTCAAATATAGTTTCTCAAGAACTAGAAAAGCAGAACGCAAGCTTAATCATGACATCGCTTGGTGATACTAGTTATTTTGATTACGATAAAATACTAAACTTGTAATTATGCTTTTTAAACTACAAAAAAAAACACTTATTATATCTCAAATAATAGGGTATGCTTTCACATTGTTAATTGGCGCAACAATCATACTGGTAACTTCCCAGTTTTACTTTGATATCAAACCATTGTTGTCTCAAGAAACCGATTTATTTAAAACGAAAGCAGTTGTCGTAAGTAAAAATATCACAGTGTTTAAATCAATAAATAAAGAGAAAATTTACTTTACAGATGAAGAAATCAAAGAATTAGAAAATCAACCGTTCATAAAAAATATTTCAAAATTTAATAATGCCTCTTTTAAAATAAAGGCCTACACAAAAGAATCAGAAAAAGTTCCAGGATTTTATACTGATTTATTTTTTGAGAGTATTCCTCAAAAGTATCTAGATGTGGAAACTGAAGAATGGGATTGGGACCCTTCTTTAGATTTTATTCCAATCATAATTCCTGAAAACTATTTAAAACTCTACAATTTCGGTTTTGCACAAAGTCAGGGACTCCCTGTTCTGTCAAAAAATACGATTTCACTGATTGAATTTAATATTAAAGTTTCTGGAAATAATCAAATAAAAAGATATAGAAGCAAAATTGTAGGGTTTTCAAATAAAGTGAATTCAATACTGGTCCCAGAAGATTTTTTGTTATGGGCTAATAAAGAATTTGGAAGAGGAGATAAAAACAAAACAAGCCGAGTTTTAATTGAATTTAAGAACCCTTCAGACAAAGCAATCTTGAAGTATTTTAATGAAAATAATTACTCGATCAGTAAAGATAAATTAGAGTTTAGTAAACTTGTTTTTTTCTTTAAATTAGCTCTTCTTTTTGTGTTTTTTATTGCTCTTGTAATTATAATACTTTCTATTTCGTTCATTATAATAAGTCTTAATTTGATCATTCAAAAAAATAAAGAATTAATCTTGAATTTGTATAATATTGGCTATAATCACAATAGAATTGCAAAGTTTTATCAAATTTTTATTAGCTCAACAACAGTTTTACTGATAATCATAGCAATATTTATTAGCAACTTTACAAGAAATTATTATATAGAAAAAATCGTTGATTTACTTGATTTTACATCCAAAAGTAACTACATACTAATATCTGGTATGTCATTAATTGTGATCCTAATCTTCGCATACAATCTATTTATAATCAACTACATCAAAAAGATAGTTCAACCTAGAGAAGAGAAAATATCGAAACTCTAACAAAACTGTACATGATTTGGTTACTATTTGAATTGTAAAGAAATTATAAAAATTTTCTAATCCAAAGATCAATAGTTTGACTTTAGTCCTGTCTTTCTGCTCTGAAAAGTCTTCAGACATAGCAGAACATGAGTAAAAGAATAGAGGAATCAAAACCGAAACTTTTTCGTAGCTGATCGTATCTATGGTTACCATCATAAAGAAACTACTTTGATAGACGGGTCTTAATAACTATATTATATTGAGATTTATTTGACATAAGGTATTCATTTATTGTCTATTTTAGCCAAAATAATAGGGGATGTAGCTCAGTTGGCTAGAGCGCTTGACTGGCAGTCAAGAGGTCGTGGGTTCGAATCCCATCTTCTCCACAAGTGTCACCGCTACACTACATAAGTTTAATTAAAGCCCACCAATAGGTGGGTTTCTTCTTAAATAGCACTCTTCACCAGTTTCGAAAACCCTTCTTAATTGAGGGGTTTTTTGTTTAGTAGTTATTCATCTCAAATATACTAAAAAAGGGCTAAAATAGCCTCTTTTTGGCAGTTATATGACAGTAAAAGCCAAAAAAACTAGACCTACCAATCCATAGTAATAACACCCCCCCCTATCTAAATAATATCACTTTTCTTTTGGGGGTTATCTTCATAGAATAGGGTATTACCCAAAACTCAAGTATGTAAAATAATTGTTGGTTACCATCATCCCCATAAAACAAGGGTTAAAAACATGTATATGAGGTGGTTATGTAATATGTAAGTAGTATTTTTGTTAGGGGTTATATAAACTTCGTGCAGGGGCTACCTTTTACCTCTGTGCTTGTATTATTTTTCACTCTCATAGACGAGAACATCTACTAAATCCCATCCATCTTTATATTCTTCTTTCTCAAGTAATTTTGATATCTCTATATTAAAACCTTTCTCATTTAGTGTTTTAGCTATTTTCTGCCATTGAGCATATCCCCCTTTATCAGGAAAAGCAATAATTTCAATATCTTTTATAGGTTCTAAATACTCATATTTAAAACCTTGTAGCGAGCCTGTAGACATCCAAATGTGCTGAGGGAATTCTATACTCATTATAATTGCTGTCTTTTCACTTTCAACAATTGCAACCTGTTTTACATTATCATTCAATAAATGAAGACCAAATAGACATTGTTTAAGAATATAGTTAGGTTTTTTTAATACTGAATGCACCCAATTTATAAGAGATTTTCCATCTTTATTTTTCTGTCTTTTTCCTGTTGCGGTTTCATAAGACATTATCTTTCCTGAGCGAATGTTTCCTGTATTATCCATTTGCCAAAACACAGTAGAATTATTAAACTGATTAGATGTTCCTACTTGATATTTATCAATAGTGACATTAACCTCATCCTTGTCATAATTATTATATAGATAGGATATGAGAGGATTTATTTCATATTTTGTTAAGGTTTTCTGCAGGATTTCCTTTTCTATATAAGATGGTTTTTCAGGTGGTGGTGCTATATATTCATAGTTCAGTATTGAGTTATTATTAGGGTACATAATGTATCCGCAACTTGTTTCTCTATCACATCGTCCATATTGACTATCAGCGTAGTGACCTGTTTCTATTTCAATATATTTAACAAAGCGCTTTTTACCACATTGTGGGCAGTTAAATTTCTTACTTGTTTTGTCTAAATGATATTTATATTTTGTCATAAGTTTAAGCGTTCATCGGTTTATCGGTTTAAGTGCCTATATATAGGCACTAAACCTATGAATAACTAAACGGATAGTTTTCCTAATGTATAAGGTTGTCTAGAACCATCTTGTATTAACCATCCATTATTTTTTGATTCAGTTATTAGTTGTTTTATTTTACTTTGTCCTTTCCCTTTAGTGCCTTTGTACTTGTTGTCAAGAACTATTTTAATTTGAGTTACTAACTCGCTGTGTTGAAATCCTTCTCCATTTTCAAACACTTTTTGCAACAATATAAATTTATCGATTTGACTAAGAGTTAATACATCAAAGCCTTTCTTATTAGCCTTCATTTCAATGTCGTAATCCTCCAGTATCTTTGGAAGATCCTCATCTGTAATAGTAAAAGCAAATGGCTTAAATGATTTGTTCCTACAGAAGCCAGCACTCACAGTAGAGGTACTCTCATCATATTTATCTACTTGAAGAGCAATAACTGTTTCGGCTTTATTCATTAGCTCTGTTCCTATATGGCCTCTTGCCTTATCGCTACCTGGGTTTTCATGAAGAACAACCACAATGTGTATGTTGTACTCCTCTGTCCATTTAAGTAGTTTTGAGGCGATATTTGAGGCTTCTGCCTCGTCATTAATAGATGTGACTAAATCTCGTATACCATCAATTACTACAAACCCTAAGCTGGGAGTATTTTCAATAGCATATTCAATAAGTTTTAGTCGCTCTGGTGGACTTAACTTTCTTAAATTATATGTACTTAGATTTGAAGGGTTACTGACGTTTAATTGTTTGCACACTCGCTTTACCGCCTTCTGAACGTGCCATTCGGACTGTTCTGTATCGAAGTAAAGAACTTGATTAAAATCATCTTTGAGAGGGCTTCTGAGCTTATTTTGAATTAGTCCTTTGCTAACTGCAGCAGAAATAGCCATATTGATAAAGAATGACTTTTTACTCTTGGCTTTTCCTTTTACTAAACTAAAGTTTCCGTGAGTTCCGAGAATGTTAAACTCCCCTGAGTTATCATCCCTAATTTCCCACGCAATTTCTGGAGGTGGAATAATTTCTAAGATGTCTATCCTGCAAGACTCTAACTTTTTAGATAATTCGTTTGTTGATTTGTTTAATTCTAACTCAATTAGATTTTTAAAACTTTCCTTACTCATATTTGACTGCTCTTAATTTAGTTGTGAGCTACAAATATTTAAAAAAAGGATTGCCTATTATGGGCTAAAAATGCCCATTTGGGGAATAGGCATTAATCAAATATGTTATTAAAGTTGTTTTCTCTGTTTGTAGAGGATGATTTATTAAGGGAACTTAGTTTGTTTTTTAAAGAGTATTCTTCATAATCCTTTTTACTTATTAGTTCCATTTCCTCATATAAAATTCGCATAAATTCATTATCCTTTATGGAATGAATTAAATTTTCGTGTTCTAATCTTTTTTTCAAATATGAATAGTCTAAATAATAGTCTATTATATTGTTTGATGCATATTCAATGAATTTCAAATAAATATCTGCAGAAATAAAAATAAGTGGATAAGGATTAACTTCGTTCACTTCACTTATAGAGGTATTAAGTACATATAACCTGTTTTCTATAAACTCTATTTTCTTTTTAGAACTTCGAATAAACTCATCAAAAAAATCTTTTTTTAAAAATTGGATTAATTCCAATGATTGATAACTATTTACAGGAATAAAGTATTCGATTGTTTTATTTATTATTTCTTGTTGGGAGTTAATATAACTATCTATAAAATCATTCTCATCAGCATCTATATTATCTTCAATAAATTCCTCTACAAGTATTTTGTAAATGTCTTTAAATCTATCTAAATCATAAAACTCTTCTTTTGATTTTAGATGAAAATATAGTGAGTTGTTAATGATAGCTTTATATTTTTCAAATAGAAAATTATCTTTTTTAATATCTTTGATTTGTCTGTATAATAAACTGAGACGCAATAGCTCTTCGTATGGCTCAGTCTTTCCGAGTTCAGGTAGAAGTTTTTCTAAGATCCTTTTCTGCAAGTAGGTTAAATCCTCCATTATAAATTTATTTTTTTAGATTTCATAAAATTAATGATAATAAAATACTGTTACAATTATTATGTAAGTATTTGACGTAGAATGAAAATAGTTGAGATGCAGGTATGATGTTTATTGTTTTATGTACGGGCTGTATATGGGCTAAAGCTTAGAGATAATAGTTGTTCATTTATCAAAATATAAACTAACCCCCAACATAATATGAAAAATTACAGAATTTTATTAGTTATGCTTCTAACGATGACTATCATTGGATGTTCAACAGAAGCAGAAAAATTAGTAGCTAAAGTCGAAGAGAAAGTTTCTAAAGTTTTAGATAAAGATGACAAAGATGACAAATTTAATAAATTTTTAGCTGCTGAAATTGAATTATTAGCTGATGCAAACAATTTCGAATTAGCTAAAGAAGTATCTAAAAGTATAAAGGGAAAAAATGCTCAAGAAAGTGTTAGTGATGCAATCTTAAAATTAGAAAGCGAAAAATTAGCTGCAGAAGGAAAATTTAGTGAAGCGAAATTAATTGCTAAGCAAATATCAGGAGAATATGCAAGGAATTCTCGGATTGACAAAATATTAAAACTTGAGATAAAAAATTTAACAGACACCAAAAAATATGAAGAAGCTAAAAAAATGGCCAATGAAATAGATGGCGAATATGCAAGGAATTCTACGATTGATGATATCTTAAAACTTCAGATAAAAATTTTAATGAAGAGTGAAAAATATGAAGAAGCTAAAAAAATGGCCAATGAAATAGATGGTGAATATGCAAGGAATTCTACGATTGATGATATCTTAAAACTTCAGATAAAAATTTTAGTGAAGAGTGAAAAATATGAAGAAGCTAAAAAAATGGCCAATGAAATAGATGGGGAATATGCAAGGAATTCTGAGATTGACGATATTTTAGTAAAACAATTTAATGCACTCTACAAGGATAAAAAATATTCAGAAGCTCAAAAGATTGTTAACCAAATTAGTAGTTACAAAAAAGCATCATTACAAAGAAAATTAAACCGAAAATTATAAATTAATCCTTAAATTACATTTTATGAAATCATTAAAATTATTATTAGTTTTATCAGTTACAATCTCACTTACTTATTGTTCCCCTCCAATATCTGAAACATTAGGTGAAGAATTATGTGGATGTTTTACTAAAGTAGATTCACTAGGTGTTAAAACTAAAGCAGATTTTGACAAATTCCCAGTTGAATCAGGGAAAGCACTTTCTTGTATGAAGAATGTAGTAGATAAAGCTTCTTTAGAAGGACTATCTGAAGAAGATAGAAAAAAAATGGCTATAAAATTTAGAGAAGATTGTCCAGATATGGCATCTGTAGTTGGTATATAAACAACTAGATTCTTAAAATATATAGTTAGTATGATTATTAAATACCCTTACAGAAATGTAGGGGTTTTTCTTTTTCAAAGTAACTACAGTTAATCTTCCTTTACCGATATCTTCAGTTATTAGAAATTAATTATATTTACTTATTCATAAATGTTATGCGAAAATTACTGTTAAAAG
>Ga0209532_1000401_pt1 | contig 37449 bp, 39 predicted proteins | sample COG_02_FD_184746 | JGI IMG/M metagenome (GOLD analysis project Ga0209532, IMG submission 184746) | Pelagic Microbial community sample from North Sea - COGITO 998_met_02 (SPAdes) (version 2) | ecosystem: Environmental > Aquatic > Marine > Neritic zone/Coastal water | place: Helgoland, sampling... | reverse complement strand
ACTTAAAGCATAGGTATCAAGATGTGCTAATAAATGCGCTAAACTCTAACTCACAGAGTGCAGAAACTCCCTGTTCAACACTCACAATGTGCCTCAAAATCTGTGATGCGTCCAGCATATCATGTTGCGATAACTACCTATAAGGAAGCCCTGCCCGTCTCAAGTGGTTTTATCTTATAGTGCCTAACGTACGTCATTACTGCAAGTCGGATGACTTCAGGGCTGGTTTTAAAGTAGCAGAATGGAGAGTGTTTTTATTATATCATGCGTTAACGTCGCTCGTGCGATGTTAAGTAGCTTTGCCTGACACTGCCACAGATGTTAGCGGGCTGGACGTCTCGAAATTGTCTTTGTAAATAATCATGAGCCCCGCTACGGCAATAACACACAACGGGATAGTGATCATAAACGCTAAAAAATATAACTCATCAAGCAAATCTTTTAGGCCCGAAAAAAGAATAGTATTATCAATTGTACTGTTAAGCATATAAACTAAAATAATAAGACAAACGGCCTTAAACCCAAAATTAAAATAGGCGGTCATGTTGAGAGATACAAAAAGCCAAAATAGCACAAAAATCCGCCCTTCTAAGACAGTTAAGAACTCTTCGGTGAGCGAATTTGTATCTAGTGTAGCAAACTGGTTAATTTTCAGTAAAAAATACAAAGCTATAAACAATAAAACATATAAATTGATAAAACAGAATAAAGCCCTAAACGATGATGACTGACCAGTACGATCGGTTACTATAGGCTGACTTTTGGAAAAGGCTTCCAGGATGGCTACAATTTCAAGATCAGTTATTTTCTTCTCTACCATACCGTCAATCCGTAAGGTGAGGGCTAAATGTGAGTTCAAAGCACATCCAAATTAAACTTATGATAAGAATTGGACGCAGGGACTGTACTAAGGAAATTACTCCCCCTTCGGGATATTCAACCATATTGTACAAAACGAAGTGGTCATCAAAGTACATGGCTATAGCCCATGCAGTTAATGCCACCGTTACGTACTTAGCGTACGTTAAGGAATATTTCAGCGTGAACAAGATGCTAACCAAACCAAACGTTAAAATCGCCAAACGAATACTAGTGAGCTTTGTTGTAGCATGATTATTTAATACATGATTGGGAGCAAGAGGGTCTAAGGTTGCAGTTACCAATACAAAAAATGACAATAAACAAAAGGCATAACCTATAATTATAGAGACCCAGAACGCTTTGGGGAGCTGCAAGCTTTCAAACATGTATTCCTCCCCTTTCATCCAATAAGATTAACTCCTACAAAATCTAAATCAAAAAGCTAAGCTATCCTTGAGAAGACTAACCTATCCAGGAGTGTAGTTCCCCCCAACAACCCCTCTAATAAATGGACCTAATGTCCGCAAAATTCTTAGTAAGTTATATGTCGAGACCTCAGCATAACTGGAAGATTCCCAATAGCATGGATATTTGGTATCCTTGTTTCATGCAGAAACCTTTTGTCACCCAAGCTGAACTTTTTGTCTCCAGCAGTGATTTAGAACACCCCGCTCTCCATGCGTTTGACGACACGGAAGCGGTTTTGGACTTGTCTAAAATAGAACCGATATTATCCTCGATTTATGCCTCCAAGACGGGCCGTCCAAGCTACCCGCTTTTGACCCTGTTTCGAGGGTTGTTGTTGGGCGTGTGGTATCGCCTATCTGATGTTGAACTATCTCAATGCTTGTATCGTGATTTATTGTTTCGCAAATTCTGCCACCTTGAGTTAGGCGGCGATGTTCCTGAAGCTTCTACACTGGGACGGTTCCGCAACCATCTTGTCGAACACGATCTGTGGGAACGGTTATTGGGAGAGATCAACCGTTAACTTGAAGCCAAGAACATCATTTTGACGGAAGGTCGCATTAACATCATCGATGCAACCCCGATTGAAGCAGCGCAATCTGGCTCGGGAAAGGGCAAAGACGGCAAGCCCAAACGCGACCCAGATGGAGGCTGGCATGTAAAGAAAGATAGCCGCGGCACTCTAAAATCCACATATGGCTACTCGGTTCATACGGGTGTTGACGAGGACGGCTTCATCCAACGCCAGACAGTAATGGCTGGCAATGTACACGACAGCCAAGAGCGCGATACGCTTTTGTTGGGTGATGAGACTGTCCTTTATGCGGATGCGGCCTACAGTTCAAAAGAGACGCGCGATAAGTTAGAACGTTTTGGCATTGCAGATCAGGTGCAACGTAAGGGCTACCCTCTGGCTGGCAGGGCATTACATGCCCGAGAAGCGCAACCAACCGCTCTCAGAGCAAGACAGCAGGCGCAACGATGCAATCGCCGTTATCCGTGCTGGCGGTGAACGCCCCTTTGCCACTTACAAAAGCCGCTATGGCCTCGCGCGAACCCGTTTTATGGGACTGGCCAAAAATATGACCGCTTACGGTATCGCCGCTATCGCGCATAACCGGCGCAAAGGGGCCAAGTTCTTGACCCTCTACGGCCTGCCTGACCCGAATTATGCTGGATAAGTGCGGCCAAAACCCAGAAATGGGGCAATGAACCACGCCAAATTATCCATATCTAACCCTTAAATACGCAAATAGCTGATTTTAATGGAAGTCTGTCGGGAACGTGGTAATATCAAGCTGAAAAGTAGACCTTATACTGAGGTCTCATGTAGTTTAAGACTCAAAGTTAATTATGTAATTTTGAGTTTTTCAGCAGCTTTTAATTTATAAATACCGTTCCCCTAAGATGAATTCAGAGCAGTACTGCCTCCAGCATAGATATTAGTTTTGGCGTTGTCTCTGACAACAGCAAAATTTCACTTCTTCAAGGTACCCAGAGTACTTTAGTATGCCATAGTTAGCGATGAGTTGATGACGCGGCTCTGCCTAAACTTTGATTAAATAGCTTACACGCTGATAGAATTAAGCATCCTTGATTTGATCTTTATGAACAATGGCGATCCATATAAGACAAATTAAGAACAAAGGCCTAGACAGTTGAAATACCGAAAAATATGGCCTTTCAGCTATTTGCGAGAAGCCTGAGAAAAGAATAGCAATGTCAATTGCGCTATTAAGCATATAAATAAATAGAATTGTACTAAGATACTTAAATCCATAATTATAATAGGCAGATATATTCAAAATCATCAGAAACACCAACACCACAGTAGCGCGTGTATTTAGTATAGATAAATATCCTTGATCGAGGAAATCTGTATTAATACCTTCAACAAGACTTCCTTTTACTAAGAGATACAATAAGAAACCCATTAGTATGTATAGATTGATAACCCCAAGTAATACTTTGAACGTCAAAGACTGGACAGGACGATCTTTTACTTTGGACAGAACATTTGAGGCATCCCGCAATAAAAGCTCGATTTCAATATTAATTATTTTTTTTCGTGACATACCGTCACTCCCTAGGCTGAGCGATAAATATGAGTTCGAAGCACATCCATATTAGACTTATGATAAAAATTGGACGAAGCAAGTGTACTACGTCAATTGAACTCCCTTCGGGATATTCAATCATACTGTACAAAATGAAGTAATCTTCAATGTACATGATGAAAGCCCATGCAGTTAATGCCACTGTTACGTACTTGGCGTATTTTAAGAACCTGCTTAGGATTACTGGATACGCAATTAATGCAAAAACTATAAACACCAAACGAACAGTAGTGAGCTTAATAGCAAAATAATATTGTGTGGCAATCTCGAGGTTAAATACATCTCCCGGTGAGATCAAAAACACATACAATACAAATAAACAATAAGAATAAGCTATACTTATTGCGATCCAAAACGCTTTAGAGAGTTGTAAACTTTTAAACACAGGGCCACCCCTTTTAACCGTCAAGGATTTGTAGGAGGTATTAACAAATTAATTAAAAATCAATAGTCAACATAAATACGAATTTTCATAAAAGGAAAATTTTCGAAATGAACACTTCTAGGAAATATTAGGATGTTTTCCTTACACCTTGCCCAAATTTTGCTTCCAGCAGACCAGGGTCGCCCACAGGGATTAGCGACGGAAACGGCGAATTAGGCTGGGCGCAGCTGCGTAACCTACAAACAACAGCAAGCCAAAGGCCAATACCGCTAAAAATGCATTCCAGTTTTGGTTCCAGAGCAGGACCCCCGCGATCGGCGGCGCAATGACGAAAGGCGCCAGAACCAGCGTTGTCAGCGGGTTTGCAATTTGGCGGCGGTTTTGACCTAAGACACATATTTCGAGGCCACGCATTATTATTTGATGAACATGTAACCGATCCGGTGCCGAAACATCCGCATTCCTGCGCAAACGGCGATAGACAGCAAGCGACGTATCGGCAGCTGGCCAGAAAAAGGTTAACAGAATTGCCCAAGGTGAGACATCTGGCGCATTAACCAGCAGAGCGATACCAAACCAACTCAGCACAAATCCAATAGTATAGGCACCAGCATCACCGAGGAATATTAGACCAAACGGATAATTTATGAGGAAAAACCCGAATACCCCCGCCGCCACGAACATAGGGAGGTGAACCATCGTCGAGTAGCCGGATATTTCTGCGATTTGGCTTAGCGCCAAAGCTGCGACGATGGCCGTAAGAGAAGCTAAGCCATTCACCCCATCAATCAGATTAAAGCTGTTTGAAATTCCCGCCGTAACCAAAATGGTAAGAGGGATGCCAACAGCCGAATACTCCATCAAGGGATCCAATACCGGGATTCCAGTCCGAGGCAGCCAAACGCCGAAAAGCCAAATCGTCAACAAACTTGAACTAATCGCGGCTAGCATGCGCCGTCGGGGGGACATGTGGAAACCGAAGTCCTCGGCAAGCCCTACAAAAAAAAGGAGAGAAGTAACAAGAACGAAGGCAGAGTATGTCCCTGAAATTGGCCCCAATCCGAAAATGGAGAACAGGCCAAGGGCGCCGAAAACCGCTATGCCTCCAACACGCGGGGTCGGGCGTGTATGCATTGATTGAACCGCACTCAGGTCGCAAGTCCGACCGCTGAGCCACGGAAGCCGCGAGCACACAAAGACTATCCCTACGCAAAGACCAAACGAAAGTGAGGTCAGGGCATATTCATGCAAATTCGAGGGCGGTATGGCATGGTTAAACAAGGTCGTCCCAATCAGTCAAAAGAGCAGATTATCGATTTGATATCACTCCAATAGACTAATCGGTCTCACACCGGCGATGTGCAGAAGTATAGTCTCGAGCACAAAAGTACAGAGCCAAACTGGGGCGATTTCAATTAGTTAAAATTGCTGGAAAATCGGTTTCAGGGCTTGAAGTGGGTATAAAAAATTAAAATTGCAGACCCCACATTAGGCATCTGAACCATAAGCGAAGAGACTATTACTGTATCCGCTCCATCCTCAAAGGATGCGGATTTTATGTTCTTTTCACATGACAAAGGCTCAAAACTCGTGACAAGAAAGTCTTGCCAAGCATTTTCTGAAGCACGGTTCATCCCGCCAGTACTAATTTGAAACATCCGTTTCTTTGTGGCTGTGAATTTACCTTTAGCCTGATGTAGGGCGCTGATATTTTTTACGCCATAATATCCGGTTGGTTAAACTTGAGATTAACGAAGATTGTATGACTAACAGATAATTATCTCTAAGCTCGTCCAACCTAATAGTAGTGACACTTACAAAATTATCCCAACCCTCAACATATTCATCGAATGATTTAACTTCCGGTGGAAAGGAAAAAATACGAGGCATTATTCAGGGCATTGGAATAAAAATAGAAACCGCCTTCACCACGATCAGACATCGTACCAAGAGGTCACAGCGATGCCTTACACTCGATGGCATGCTGCACATAATATTTAAGCTGGGCCAATGCGCCAAGCAAAACAGGGGAGCTTCTATACTTTTGTGCGTGGGACTATTCTTCTGCGCAGTAGAGGTTTTAGACCGACTAGCCTACCAAATCTACGACAGCCATAGATCCACTTTTTGACCTTTTGTTGAGAGGTGCGTGGAGTGACAGGGCAATATTCAAATGAATGAACCGTTTGTAATTTCAATAAGTTTCGAGCTGTTTAGGGGTGTTTGCAATGATGCCGATTGGGACATTTGTACGCGCTCCAGGAAGGCGATACCTTGCACATAATAATGACGGCGAACGCCACCTGGAACATATGGAATTTTCGGCGACCCGTGGTTGAAGCGTTGCTGGCTGACGGCAACCGGGTCACGGTTCTCGCGCCGTTGGATGATGCTGTGCGCGACCTTGAGCATCTCGGTTGCCATGTGCGTCCTCTGACGATGGGCGTGAAGGGTCTCAACCCTCTCGAGGATTTGAAACTTCAGTGCAGATTCAAACGGATATTTCGCGAGGAAGAGCCAGACGTTGTACTGAGCTATACAATCAAGAATAATGTTTTTGGCGCGCAGGCCGCGCGATCAGTGGGCGTGCCGTTTCTACCAAATGTGACTGGACTGGGCACTGCATTTTTGTCTAGCAAGCTACTGCAAACCATAACCGAGCAGTTGTACCGACGATCTTTCAGCACACTGACGACCGTATTTCTCCAAAACAAGGATGACCGTGACTTGTTTCTCAAGCGCTCTTTGGTTCGCCTAGATCAGGCCCAACTGCTGCCTGGCTCGGGCATTGATCTAGTCCGCTTTGCGCCCGCAGCGATGCTTCCCGTGGATCGCGCGCCTGTCTTCTTGATGATCGCCCGGCTTTTGCGCGATAAAGGTGTTCTGGAATTTATCGACGCAGCCAAGAAGATCAAGGCGCGCCATCCGAAAGCGCGGTTCCAACTTCTTGGAGCCGCTGGATCGGAAAATCGCAGCGCTATTGATCATGCAACGGTCGATGCTTGGGTAAAAGAAGGCGTGGTGGAATATCTTGGTACAACCAAGGACGTGCGCCCAGCGATTGCGGCAGCTTCGTGTGTGCTTCTGCCATCATACCGGGAGGGCGCACCGAGGACCCTTATTGAGGCGGCCGCAATGGCCCGCCCCGTGATCAGCACGAACGTTCCGGGATGTCGAGCTGTAGTCGACCATAATGTCTCAGGCTTTCTCTGCGATGTACGCAGTGCTGAGAGCCTCGCTGCCGCGATCGAGCGGTTTCTGTCGCTGTCGCCTGAGGCACAACAGGCCATGGGGCAATCCGGTCGGGCCAAAATGGAACAAAAATATGACCAGAGCATCGTGGTGGACGCTTACCGTGATGCAATTTCACGCATTGTGAGGCCCGGGAAGGTAAGTGTAAATGGATACGGTTTTCCTACTCATCTCAAAGCTGATCAGTACGCTTCTGCGTCCTGATATGTGGATTGTTATTGCGCTGGCCAATGTGGTTCTGGCGCTCATCACGCAGCGGCGGCGGCTGGCGCTTTGGGTCGGTGGGCTTACGCTTTTTGGGCTTGTGACGCTGGCAATCCTGCCGCTGGGCAACGTACTTCTCCAGCCTATTGAGCTGACCTACCCCGTAAACCCACCTCTGTCACAGGTCGATGGCATAATTGTGCTTGGTGGCGGTGAAAATGTCCGCGCCAGTACCTATTGGGGCCAGATGCAGTTTAACGAAGGCGGCGATTGCTTTGCCGCTAGTGTTGCACTCGCGCAGCGGTTTTCAGATGCACAGCTGCTGTTCACCGGCGGTAGCGGAGCGCTGCGCGACCTCGCCGGTGCCGCTGTTTCCGAAGCTTCCGTAGCAGAGCGCTTTTTTCTGGACCAAGGCATTGATCGGGACCGGCTCCTTTTGGAGGGCCTATCCCGCAACACAGCTGAAAACGCACGCCTAAGCCTGGCACTCGCCAACCCAAGTGCCGATGAGACCTGGGTGCTGGTCACAAGCGCTTTCCATATGCCGCGCGCTATACGGAGTTTCGAGGTCGCCGGATGGGGAGGCCTAATAGCCTGGCCCGTCGATTATCGCACATCGAAGTTTACAGATGGCATCGGCTGGGATCTCACGCGGAATTTGGAGGTCCTGAATACGGGGATCAGCGAGCAAGTTACACAATTGTCGTACAGGCCGACCGGGCGATGAGACAGCCCCCAATTCTGAACTTACTGCAGGTTGATGGGAGTAGTCTTTCAACCAACCCAGCACTTTCAGCTTCAATTGAAATTGCACATGACAGAATTGTCCGCTGCTTCACGAATTATAGATCAGGACACTTCGCAACCAATATTGGATTAAATTTCTCATCGAATCTGAAAGATCTGATGATTGCCATCAGAAAACAGGTTGGCATAAAGCGTTTCTGGGCTTAGAGCCTCAAACAGTCCGCAGCTGATCAGCCCCGACCGCCACGCGCGTCTGCCCACCCATGATCTCCATCAGCACCCAAACGCGCCGGTCCGGGGCAATGTCGTCGATTGTTGCGACAAAATCCGCGAATGGGCCGCTGGCAATGCGCACCTGATCACCGGGTTTCAACAGCTTTGGCGGCAGCAGCTTTCCAGCGCTATCACAACGCAGCATAAGCTGGCTTACGATATCCAATGGCACCATTGCAGGCTCATTACCGAAGCTAACCAGCCGCGTAATGCCGTATGTGGAATAGATCTTTCGCCAGAGCCCACCCGCGATGTCAAAGAACACGAACACATATCCAGGAAACATCGGCCGAAGGGTCGGGATAAACCGGCCCTTGCGATTTTGCGAGCCCTCCTCCATCGGCAGGAAAGTCCGAAACCCCTGCCGCCTTAGGTTGCGGTCAGCAATATGCGCGCAGTTTGGTTTGAGCTGCGCCAGGAACCAGCTCTCACCGCGGTCGTGATAGGTCATCGCGTCCCCCGTCTGTTGTTGCGACCTGATACCGCTCAAATCTGAGTAGACGCAAGTTAAAGTTCCTGAAGATATTTGAAGTCTTGGGAACCGACATATCTATCGAATTTTTTAGTGCTCTGATATTAAGAGATAATTACTACATTTCAATTTTACCCAATCGAAACAGTCTACTCATTTAGCAGTGTAACCTATGCTAAATAGTATTTGGGCACATCCTTTTTTATCAACTTCTATCCAACTGCTTTCAGATGAAGGCGGTTGGTGATGGTACAAATCTATACAGACCTTCATTGCATAAAATTCAGTTCAATTTTTTAGGCACACTTGAAAAACGGATCACACGAGGCGCCCCACAGGCAGTCCTCGTGCGGCAGCCTGACACAGAGCCCTTCAATTATGACCACACAACGCGACAAGCTGCGTGAAGATGTGCAGTTCAGGATTCTGCGTCTTTTGCAGGACAACCCCGAAATGAGTCAGCGCGAATTGGCCAAGGCCGTTTGCGTCAGTACCGGCGGTATTCATTATGTGCTCAACGCACTCTTAGATAAGGGACTTCTCAAGATGGAAAATGTCACCGCAGCCAAAGACAAGCGGCGCTATGCCTACGTGCTCACGCGCAGGGGCAAGGCCGCAAAGGCCGATCTGACCACGCGGTTTCTAATGCGGAAGATGGCTGACTACGAGCGTCTAAAGGCTGAAATCGACGAGGTTTGTGAGGACCTGTCGGACACGGAGATGGCCGAACTTGAGACCGTCTTGAAGGATTGCTGAAATGAAAAGTGACAACCCAAAAATCGAAAATGAGATTTCTATAAATGGCTAAAGGCGCCTCAAAAATGCGTGTCTTGATCACTGGGACGGCCGGGTTCATCGGATTCCATCTTACCAAGCTGCTACTGGCAGAAGGGATCGTCGTCTACGGCTTTGACGGGATAACCGATTACTATGATGTCGCCCTCAAGAAGCGGCGGCATCAGATGCTGCTGCAGAACCCTAACTTCGCCGCAACCGAAGGGATGCTGGAAGATAGGGCGCTGTTCGAACGTGTCGCCGATGAATTTGAGCCTGATGTAATCATCCACCTCGCGGCACAGGCCGGTGTGCGCTACAGCCTCGAAAACCCACGCGCTTATCTCGACGCCAATGTCATCGGCACTTTAAACGTTATGGAAGCAGCGCGCCGCCTGAATGTGCAGCACCTGCTGATGGCCTCGACCTCATCGGTTTATGGCGCGAACACCGAAATGCCATTCATCGAGACCGAAAAGGCAGACACGCAGCTGACAATCTACGCTGCAACCAAGAAGGCAAACGAGAGCATGGGCCATGCCTATGCCCATCTTTACGATCTGCCGACCACAATGTTTCGGTTTTTTACCGTTTACGGTCCTTGGGGACGTCCAGATCTAGCGCTCTACAAATTTGTGGATGCGATCCTCAATGGGCGCCCAATCGACATATACAACAACGGCGACATGCATCGCGACTTTACCTATGTCGACGATCTGGTGCGCGCGATAGGTCTCTTGATTGATGTGGCGCCCGTACGCCCGAAGGATGGCGTGGTGCCCGAGGGAGACAGCCTGTCACCCGTCGCCCCTTACCGGGTCGTGAATATCGGCAATTCCGACAAGGTGCGACTGTTGGATTTTATCGACGCAATCGAGGACTGTCTCAGGCAGAAGGCTGAGCGGAATTACATGGGCATGCAGACAGGCGACGTGCCTGCAACATGGGCGAATGCGGATCTCTTGAAAACCTTGACGGGGTATCAGCCACAGACAGATTTCCGCCACGGCATTGCGAAATTTGTGGATTGGTATCTCGACTATCACGGAGTGAAAAAATGACCCAGAAAAGAAACATTGCCGATTATAACTCTAGACTTTTCAACACGGGAAGAATTCGTCGCTTTTACCATATGGCCAGATTCGATTTTGTTGCCGATCTGATTAAAAGAAGGAAAATAAATGTTGAGCAATTCTTAGAGCTGGGATGTTTTGACGGTCGGCTTCTGCAGCACATACCGCAGCCAGATCATTATGTCGGTATAGATGCCAATGTGGAGGGTGGTCTCGATCTCGCAAAAAAAAACTATATCGATGATTCATCAAAGGTTTTCATTGAGTCACTTAGCCCGGAAAATCTGTTGACTTTTGAAAGTGATAGCTTTTCCGCGTTTGCCTCTCTCGAAACTTTTGAACATATCGATCCAGATCAATTAGATGCTTACTTGGACGAAGTGTCACGGGTTTTAAATGGCGATTTAATAATTACCGTTCCAAACGAAAAAGGCCCAGTACTCTTAGTGAAGAAATTGGTTAAGCGTATTATAGGAAGTAGGAGCGATCCTTATTCCCTGGCTGAACTCTTTTATGCTTCCATTGGACGGATGGAACGCGTTGCTCGACGCGAGCACAAAGGATTTGATTACAGCCGATTGGTAGATCAAATTGATCATAGGTTTGAATTAATTTCTGTTAAAGGGATTCCATTTCAATGGCTTCCACCAGTCTTAAACCTAACCGTAGCAATTCACGCTCGATCCCGCATAACATCGGTGGAATTAGATGGGTAAAAACATCGCCGTGATCGGCCTCGGCTACGTAGGCCTGCCGCTTGCGGTAGAGTTCGGTAAGAACCGGTCGGTAATTGGTTTTGATATCAATGCAAGCCGGATTGATGCACTGCGTTTGGGGCATGACGCGACGCTGGAGGTCGCCAATGACGAATTGGCTACAGCCGATCAGCTTGCATTCACCAGCGACCCCGCTGATCTGGCTGCTGCCTCAATCTACATCGTGACCGTGCCGACCCCGATAAATGCACACAAGCGCCCCGACCTGACCCCCTTGCTCAAAGCCTCAGAAATGCTGGGGTGCGTATTGAAGCATGGCGACATCGTCATTTATGAAAGTACGGTCTACCCAGGCGCGACCGAAGAAGACTGCGTGCCAGTTCTGGAGCGTGCGTCCGGCCTTACCTTCAACGTCGACTTCTTTGCAGGGTACTCACCCGAGCGGATCAACCCCGGCGACAAGGCGCACCGCCTGCCCGACATTTGCAAGGTGACGTCTGGCTCCACACCCGAGATCGCAGAAGAAGTCGATCAACTCTATGGCAGCATCATCACCGCCGGCACCTACAAAGCCGAGAGTATTGGCATTGCAGAGGCCGCCAAGGTGATCGAAAACACTCAACGCGACCTAAACATTGCGCTCGTGAATGAACTAGCGATGATCTTCAACAGGATGGGGATCGACACCAATGCGGTTCTGAAAGCGGCAGGCACAAAATGGAATTTCCTGCCGTTCCAGCCTGGGCTGGTCGGCGGGCACTGCATCGGGGTGGACCCGTATTACCTGACCCACAAGGCCGAGGCGATAGGCTATCACCCGCAGATCATCTTGGCCGGGCGGCGTATCAATGACGGGATGGGCGCGTATGTGGCCGGTCAGTTGGTCAAGGCCATGCTGAAACGCCGTCTTCAGGTGGATGGCGCGAGGGTGTTGATCCTCGGGCTGACGTTCAAGGAAAACTGCCCCGATCTGCGCAACACCCGCGTGATCGATGTGATTGCGGAACTGCGCGAGTATGGTGTGCACGTGGACGTGCATGACCCATGGGTCGATGCAGCAGATGTGCAGCAGGAGTACGGGCTGGCATTGGTCACGACCCCAGAACCCGCGGCATATGACGGCGTGATCCTAGCCGTGGCGCATGACAGTTATCGAGAGGCAGGCGCAGCCGCACTGCGCGGCTATGGTAGCCCTGGTCACGTGTTCTGTGACTTGAAGAGTGTTTTTGGGCGCGAAGAAAGCGATTTGCGGCTGTGAGGGACTTGTCGTCAATTGCCCGGGTTGAAGGGCCTAGCCTGACACTACGTCTGATACAGCCTGAGGACGCGGCCTATGTTCACAGCCTGCGGAACAATCCAGCATACAACACCCACCTGTCGACAGTAACCGGGACGGTTGATGATCAGCGGACCTGGATTGAGGGCTACAGGTCCCGGGAGGCCCAGGGGCAGGAATTCTACTACGTGATCGAGCGGAAAGATGGCACGCGCTGCGGACTTGTCCGACTTTACGATATCGAGGCGGAGAGCTTTACGTGGGGCAGCTGGATCTTGGACGAAAACAAACCGCGTAAGGCGGCGCTGGAAAGCGCCATTTTGATTTATGAGGTTGGTTTTGATGGGTTGGGATGTGATCACGCCGTTTTCGAAGTGCGCAATGATAACTCTCATACCCTGGCGTTTCATCGGAGGCTCGGCGCCCGTGAAATCGCTTCGGATGAACTTAACGTCTATTTCAACTACGAACAAAGTCAGTTCGCAGCGGACCAAACGCATTACCTCAAGAAACTGAGCGATAATTGATCGATGAATGAAGAATTTACAGCTAAAGGCAACGTTCAGATCATTGACCTGCCACAGATCCAGGACTCACGCGGCGATCTGACTTTTGTCGAAGGTGGCAATCATATCCCCTTCTATATCGCGCGGGTCTACTATCTCTATAATGTCCCCGTCGACGCCGAACGCGGTGGTCATGCCCATAGAGATCTGGAACAAGTTGTATTCGCACTGTCTGGCAGTTTTCGTGAGAACCGTGATGCCTGATCAAACTCGTGGAAGTCTCCTGCCAGTGAATGCTAACATTGCCAAAACCGCCACCATCGATCCACGAGTCGTTTTGGCCGGTGACGGAATCTTTGTGCGCGATCATGTACGACTAGATGCGGCATGCATCATTGGTGAGGGCGTGACAATTGGCCAGGGTGCCTGGGTCCGCGCTGGTGCCGTCGTCCTGCGGTCCGTGCCCGCCAATGCCATTGTCGAAGGCAATCCTGCGCAGATTGTAGGATACCGTAGTGGAGCCAATTCGGACATGCGACCCGATCCAAAACTAATCGACATTCACTGCCACAAGCACTTGGACCGACCGACGCGTGTCCCGCTGGATGTTAGCGACTGCGAGTTGTATCTAATGCGGCGCATCGCCGACGCTCGCGGTACATTGACCGTGGGCGAAGTGCCGACGGAGGTGCCATTCGTGCCTGAACGCTACTTCGCCGTGTTCGACGTGCCTACAGTAGAACTGCGCGGGGAGCATGCCCATAAGCAATGTCAACAATTTATGATATGCCTGCATGGGTCGTGTCGAGTACTTCTGGATGACGGGCAACAGCGCTGTGAAGTCATATTGGATCGCCCAGACATGGGGATATTCATGCCAGCGATGATCTGGGGCACACAGTATCTTTACAGCCCTGATGCAGTGCTGCTTGTTTTAGCTTCGCGTCCCTACGAGGCTGAAGATTATTTGCGCACTTATGACGAATTCCTTGCCGAACTGGGAAGGCGCAAGAAATGAAAATTCCCTTTCTTGATCTCGGGGCTGCATACCGTGAACTCAAGCCAGAAATTGACACAGCACTTTCGCGCGTCCTCGAAAGTGGCTGGTACATCCTTGGCCCAGAAGTCGAGGCGTTCGAAACTGAGTGGGCGGCGTATTGCCACGCGAAACACGCGGTGGGGCTCGCTAACGGTCTTGATGCTCTAGTTTTGGCTTTGCGCGCGCTGAATGTAGGGCCGGGCGATGAGGTGATCGTGCCCTCCAACACATATATCGCAACTTGGCTAGCGGTTTCCGCAGTTGGCGCTAAGCCAGTGCCAATCGAACCTAATCCAACAACCCACAACATTAACACTAAGCGTATCGCCGCAGCGATTACGCCACAGACCAAGGTGTTGTTGCCAGTGCATCTTTATGGCCAACCCGCCGACATGGATCCGATTCTCGACATCGCACAACGTCACGGGCTACGGGTGATCGAGGATGCTGCGCAGGCCCACGGCGCGCAATATAAGGGAAAGCGCATCGGAGCGCATGGCGATATTGTTTGCTGGAGCTTCTATCCGGGCAAAAACCTCGGGGCGCTCGGCGATGCAGGTGCCATAACAACGAATGACTCCGCATTGGCAGAGCGTGTTGCCCTTTTGCGCAATTATGGTTCCCGCCAGAAGTACGTAAACAAAGAGCCTGGCGTGAACTCACGCCTCGATCCCATCCAAGCTGCGGTCTTACGGGTTAAGTTGAGGGTTCTAGATGAGTGGACTGAACGTCGCCGTGCTTTGGCCTCGGACTATACATTGGGTTTGGCGGAAAGTGGCCTCATTTTGCCCCATGTACCTGATTGGGCAGAGCCGGCTTGGCACCTCTACGTGGTGCGCACGCCTGATCGTGATAGGCTGCAGGGTCGTCTGTCAGAAGCTGGCATCAGCACGCTGATCCATTATCCAATCCCACCGCATATGCAGAAGGCTTATGCTGACATGGAAATCATACCAGAGGCACTACCTCTGGCCCTCGACTTGGCCAGCGAAGTACTCAGCCTGCCTATCGGTCCGCAGCTGGGTTTAGACCGCGTGCAAGATATTGTTAATGCGCTCAAGAATGCTTGATCAGCATGTCTGATCTGTCGAGCTCCCGCAGCCTGATCAAATCGATGTTGGTCATTGGGTCGGCACAGGTGGTCAACATCCTGATTTCCATTGTCAGGATGAAAGTGCTGGCCGTTTTGCTTGGGCCCAGCGGCGTTGGCCTACTCAGCATTTACACTAGCCTGCGGGGGATGGTCACACAAACCACAGGCCTCGGCATGGAATCCAGCGGCGTTCGAGAAATCGCGTCCTCGCGTGGTGACGAGGCAACGCTCAGTCGCGTGCGTCGCGTCCTCTTTGCTGCGCACCTTATACAAGGGACATTGGCGATGATCGCCGTCTGGCTCCTGCACGAGCGCATCGCGATCTGGCTTTTTGGTGACGTTCTACGGGCGACAGAGGTCGGATTGATTGGGATTGCTATCCTCATTGGCCTGCTCGCTTCCGCACAAACGACTCTCTTGCAAGGACTGCGGAAGATTGGTGATCTGGGGCGTGTGACGGTGATTGGCGCCTTCGTCGGGACCCTCGTGGGCCTTGCAGCTGTCTGGCTTCAAGGTGAGCGCGGCCTCATTTGGTTTATCCTCGTGCAGCCACTGGCTGTAGTTTTAATTGCCCTGCACTACACACGTCACCTGCCCAAACCCATCGCTGCACGCCTGTCGCTTGTCGAGTTGTGGGAAGTCTGGAAACCCATGGCCAAGCTCGGTGCTGCCTTCATGCTCGGCGGGCTGGCGACGGCGGCGACGCTGTTGCTTGTGCGCGGCCTCATCTCTAAGGAGCTGGGGCTCGATGCCGCAGGGTATTTCGCAGCAGCCTGGGGCATTACCATGACTTATGTGGGCTTTCTGCTTGGTGCGATGGGGGCAGACTACTACCCTCGCCTGACCGAGGTCATCCACGACAAGGTTGCAGCGGTCCGGCTCATGAATGACCAGGCCCAGCTGGGCCTCGCCATCGGCGGTCCGGTCTTGTTGCTTCTTATAGGTCTGGCACCTTGGGTGATCACCCTTCTTTATTCCAGTGCATTTGAGCCAGCGGTTTCGCTTCTGCAGTGGCAAATGGTTGGTAATGTCTTCAAGCTCGCAAGTTGGGCCCTGGCATTTTCCATCATCGCCGCAGCGCGTGGCAAGACGTTTTTTCTCATGGAGCTGAGCTTTAACATCGTCTTTCTCAGCATGGTCCTCATCTTTCTGCCTCACGTCGGTTTGGAGGTGACGGCCTATGCCTTCGTGCTGGGTTACCTTGTCTATCTGACCATCGTCTATGTGCTGGCGCGCAACATTCACGGTTTCCGCTGGCAGACACTCTCTCTCGGCCTGCTGGGTCTGCATACGAGCCTTGGTGTTGCGCTGCTGGTACTGGCACTGATTGCCCCCTTTGCGGCGGCCGTGGCATCACCGCTTCTTGCTGCGGCGACGGGTCTATTCAGCCTTCGGGTCATACTAATTAAAACGGGCCCCGGGGGACGCCTCACCGCGCGCCTCACCCGCATCTACGAAGTCATTGGCTGGCCAATAGTACACAAAAACGAAACCAGATAACGAAAGCACTAAATGAAAGTTCTTCTGCTACACGAAATGAGTGGAGTACACACTGAACTCAAAAAAGGTCTCACAGCGATTGGCGTTGAAGCAAAAATCGCTACATTTGGAGATGGATGGAAACAGTATGGAACTGATATTGCGCTCGGAAATTTAAATGGCTTCGCTCGTGGATCTATCAGTAAGACAATTTGCCAACTACGGCTGGTACGACACCTAAGTAATTTTGACGTAATTCAATGTATTTCACCTACCCCTTTTTTTCGACCGTTAAACCGTATTCTCGTCGACCAAATGCAGCAATCAGGCGCTGATCTATTTTACATTGCAGCAGGATCAGACGCAGTCTATCGAAAGCATGTTCGAGACTTACCATACTACCCTCCACATGATTGGTATGAAAACGAACGCCAATATTCAGATTTAGATTATTTACTCAAGCAAACGCGTGCCATAATACCAGTCTGTTATGAATATGAATTCTGCATGAAAAGAGATGGCCGGAATCCACATAAAGTAATACCATTTCCCATCGACGTTTTAAATCACACGCAGTCGAAACTGGCCCAAAATCGAAGGATACGAATTTTTCATCCACTTAACAGGCTAAACCCAAGAAATGATTTTAAGGGATCCAAAATGATAAAGGACGTCTTTGACCGTCTTTCCTCAAAATTTCATGATGTGGCTGAATTTATCATAGCAGGTGGGCTACCACATCAAGAGTATGACGAACTAACAAATAGCGTGGACATAATTGTCGATCAGACAAATGGTATGAGCTACGGGATGAGTGCGGCTTTAGGTTTAGCAAAAGGTAAAGTCGTTCTTTCTGGGAATGAAAATATAACAAAAGTTTACAATCACTACCAAGATTGTCCAGTTATCAATATTACTCCAGATCCTAAATATCTTGAAAGACAACTAGAGGAGCTTCTTCTAAACAGAAGCTCAATACGTGAACTGGGTGAAAAATCACGTTTATTTGCGGAACAGCATCATGACCATAAGAAAGTTGCTCGCAAATATCTTGAAGCCTACGTAATGCAGAGCGGGCGATAGTGCTGCGACAGCTACTTTCATATGAGGGTGAATGATGCGCCAACCAAAAATTGATACTGTTATAAACATAACTCCCACACTAGGTTTTGGTGGCGTTAAAACACGCATAAAAAATATTGGCACTCAACTCTCACATTTCACACTTTGAACATCAGTTTTGCGCGATCGCAAGTGGTGGTGTCGCAGATGAACTGATTGCAGCTGAATTTACTGTGCATTTATTAAATATACAGTCAAAGATCCCGCCATTTACTGCGGTTTGGGCGTTGATAAGGGAGATGCGTACGCAACGCCCATCAATATCGCATTGACACGGCGCAAAAGCAAACTTTCACGGCCTTGTATCAGGAAAACATTCATGACCCGTATCCTATTCATCACTTGGGACGGTCCACAAAGTAGCTATCTTGAAGGGCTGTTTTGCTCCATCTTCAAGGGCCTTGCTGAACATGGGCATCATTTTCATGTCTTGCAGTTCACTTGGGCCAACACAGAGGCTGTTTTGCGTACTAAAGCAATCTGTGAGGCTGCTGGTATACCCTACCAATCCGCACTTATTTGGCGAAAAGTAGGGAGTGCAGGGCCTCTTTCTTCTGCCATTTTGGGACGCAGTCACATCTGGAATGCAATAAGAAATTGGAATATTGATACGTTAATGCCAAGAAGCCTGATGCCCGCATTAGCAGTGCTGGCGATGGGCTCTCGCAGGGGATTGAAATTGGTCTTTGATGCGGATGGTTTTGCCGCAGATGAACGTGTGGATTTCGGAGGGCTTTCTCCGAAAAGCGCCACTTACCGGATCTTGCGGGCGGTCGAGGCCCGCACCGCTAAAGTCGCCGATCAGGTCCTGGTCCGAACGCCTAGCGCCATCGAATTACTGGTTGATCGTTCAGGTGCTGACAGAGCAAAGTTTTATGTTGTCGGTAACGGTCGTGACCCAACACCCTACCTTCGTGACTGGCCACAGCGGACCGATAACGAGTTCCGACTTTGTTATGCGGGCTCGCTTGGTGGAAAGTACTACATCGACCAAATGATAGAAGTGGCCAAAGGCTTGCGTGCACATATACCCAACTTGGTGTTTTGTATCTTCACTAGTGACAAAACCAACCTTGACGTCGCCCTTGATCGATCTGGGGTCACCGAACGACACTGGATCCAAGTTTCGCGATTGCCTCCAGAGGAAATGCCAGCCGCCTTAATACAATGCGATCTTGCGCTAGCGCTGTTTCAGCGAGCCTTTTCGATGCAATTCGTTTTACCAATCAAGCTTGGAGAATACCTGTTGGCGGGTCTGCCGATAATAGGAACAGCAGGCGTTGGCCCGGTTGAGCCCTTGATTGAGGCAGGCGTTATGCTTCCGTTAAACGAAGACCTTTCCGAAGTTTGGCCCTGGGTACGAGACAATGTAATTTCTCAACAGATAGCAATTAGTAAGCGATCACATGCAATAGGCTTGGCTCATTTTTCTCTTCAGGCGTCGGTTGATAGCTATTTGGCCGCGTTAGAACAGAATACGGCATGAACCTCTCTCACATTTTATCTTTATAGTGCGATACCATATCTGAAAACTTGAGCTCATTAACAGCAGTTACTGAAAGGTGTAGTGAGGGCTTTTGGCTCATTTTTAAAAAAGAAAGAAGCAGGGTGTTCCATCTAACTAACCTTATACGCTCCTCACTGAAAGGTGATTTCGTTGGTCAAGTTACCAAAAAAAATTTCCACCCACCTGTCCATCGGCCACCAACGATCACGTACCCACGGCCGAGGGCGGTATGGGGCTCAGCCATGGGCGGATTTCATGGCTGGTTTTGATGTTTGATGTTAGCGCTGCCGTGGAGTACGCATGAATATCCTACTTTTATCACGGTACACTCGTTTGGGTGCGTCCAGCCGGTTGCGCTCCATGCAGTATCTGCATGCACTGACACGAGAAGGTCTGCACGTTCAGGTCGCCCCCTTTTTCGATGATGCGTACCTAGAAGCACTTTATTCGAGAAAGGGAGCGCCCGGTTCAACGATGGGATATATGCTTCGACGCGTTAGGCACATGCGGCGCCACCCGGCGCCAGATTTGATCTGGCTCGAGAAAGAGGCTTTGCCCTGGATCCCTTGGCTCATCGAACGCGCACTGCTACCACGTGGGGTTCCAATCGTCAGCGATTATGACGACGCCATCTTTCATCGTTATGACCAACACCAGCGAGTAGCGGTCCGGGTGGCGCTCGGCCGTAAAATTGAAGGGGTAATGGCAGCCTCAAATCTCGTGATGGTAGGAAATCAATATCTTGCCGACCATGCGTGGCGTTCCGGTGCAAAACGCGTTGAGACAATACCCACCGTTGTAGACCTAGAAGCCTATGACGTTCACCCAGCCAAAAAAAGCAGTGATACAACTCGCATCGGCTGGATAGGAACCCCGCACACGTGGAAAGAATTAGCTCATCCCATTCACACCGTTTTGGAACCCTTGCTTAAGCAAAATCAGGCGCTATTCCGCGCGGTCGGCGCAGCCATGCAGCCTGAAACCGTTGGGTCACTAGAAATCCTACCTTGGACGGAAGACACCGAAGTTTCGCTGATCCAAAATATGGATATTGGCGTCATGCCACTGCCTGAAACGCCTTGGACGCGCGGCAAATGCGGTTACAAGTTGATCCAATACATGGCGTGCGGGTTGCCAGTTGTGGCATCGCCAGTAGGCGTCAACTGTGAGATCGTTGAACATGGCGTGAACGGCTTTCTCGCCGAAACTAATGAAGAGTGGCGCTCGGCCGTCGAGACCCTTCTATCGGATGCCGATCTCCGCCGTCGCATGGGAGCTGCCGGGCGCAAAAAAGTGGAAGACAGTTATTCTTTGCAAGTCTGGGGGCCGCGCGTGGCTCAGATGTTGCGCCAGGTCGCAGATGAGGGCCAGAAAGTCTGATGCTTTACCTTGGGCTGACCAGTTTTCTATTTCTCCTGCGCTTCGCGCTTGCAGGGCAAGGGACCGCGCGTAATCAGCTTTATTTTATTGTGCTGGCTTTGCTCTTTGTGTTCTCAGCATTTCGCTACCAAGTCGGATGTGATTGGAGTGGATATTATTATCAGTATCTGGGTGCCGCTGACTTCGATTGGTCATCTGTTACCAAAATTCGCGAACCGATCTGGTGGGCAATACTTGGCTGGATCAAGAGCATGGGTTTATCCTACCCCGTTGCCAACATCGCCTCCAGTACAGTTTTCTTTCTGGGTGTCCATGTTCTCGCTCAGCGGCAGCCTGATCCATTGGGGTTCTTGGTGCTGCTGTTTCCCATTCTGATTATCAACATGCCAATGTCTGGTATCCGCCAAGGTGCGGCAATCGGGCTTTTGTGTATTGCCTTCGTGGCATTCATCGATCGGCGTCCTTTGTGGTTTGCGTTTTGGGTAGTGTTGGCTGCAGGCTTCCATATTAGCGTACTGATTTTCATGTTGCTTCTGCCTGTGGCAACAGGGAGGTACACACGGAACCGCTTGCTGCTTGCCGCATTCCTTGCAATCCCAGGCGCGTTTGCCCTTGCATCAGGAGAAGCGGCAGAAGTTGCAACAAGCCGATACATCGGAACCGGTACTGACGCCGCGGGCGCAATATTTCGTGTTGGAGTACTCGGCTTGTCAGCCATGCATTTCTTTTTGTTTCTGCGCAAAAAATGGCTACAGACATGTCCAAAAGATTACAGCCTTACGAGCATTGGCGCGATTGGGATGGCGCTGGCATTTCTTCTCATTCCGGTTTCCACAGTGATCGGCGACAGGTTAGGTTACTATCTGATCCCCATCCAAGCGATGATCTTTGCGCGAATTCCAATTTTACCGATCCAGACTAATGCTAGGCTCCACGCCACTTTGCCGTATCTCGGACTGGCGCTGGTCTTCGCAGTTTGGTCGCAGCTTTCGTGGCATTTTAAGCAATGCTACATTCCCTATCAAAGCTGGATTTTTGGCTTTCCAGGTGGCGGCCCCTTTCAGTTCTAATATCCATCCGTTGCAACAGCAAAAGAGTATTGAATGATGAACGTCAAGAAGACTGACTTGGTAGGGGTATTGCTTATCGAGCCTGATCGTTTTGGCGATCATCGTGGTTTTTTTGCTGAAGCCTATAATCAACGACTATATGTTGGGCTTGGGATCCATGCCAACTTCGTGCAGGACAATCACTCACTTTCGGCATCCGTGGGTACGTTGCGGGGGCTGCATTTTCAGGTATCACCTCACGCTCAAGCCAAGTTGGTGCGCTGCGGGCGGGGAGCGATTTTTGATGTGGCTGTTGATATACGAAGGGGAAGTCCAACTTACGGGCAATGGACAGGCTGCAAGCTCAGCGCCGCAAATGGCGTACAGATGTTCATTCCAGCAGGCTTTGCGCACGGGTTCGTAACGCTCCAGCCCGACAGCGAAATTGTTTACAAATGCTCAGATTATTACGCACCAGAGACCGAAGGCGCGCTTCGCTGGGATGACCCAACCATTGGCATAATCTGGCCTTTGCAGGGTGATCCGATCCTTAGCAGCAAGGACGTTGTTGCACCTTCTCTGGTTGATCTAGACAGCCCGTTTATTTTTGAAGGGTAGCGGCATATGAAAATTCTTGTAACTGGTGGTGCGGGTTTTATCGGCTCAGCCGTGATCCGTTTGGCCATGTCCCACGGCCATGCGGTCGTCAACCTTGATGCGCTGACATATGCCGCTTGCCTCACGAATTTGGCATCTGTGGCAGACAGCTCGCTGTATGCGTTCGAGCAGGCTGATATTCGCGACCAGGCTGCACTGGACAAAGTTTTTTCCGTCCATCAACCCGACATCGTTATGCACTTGGCTGCGGAGTCGCATGTCGACCGGTCGATCGACAGTCCGGGATATTTCATCGAGACCAATATCACTGGGACCTTCAACATGCTGGAGGCTGCGCGCAAATACTGGGTCGAGTTTGGCAAGCCAGAAAACTTCCGCTTTCACCATATATCGACAGACGAAGTCTTCGGCTCGCTGCCCAGCGATCCTGCAGTACTGTTCACGGAGGACACGCCCTATGATCCACGCAGCCCCTATTCAGCATCAAAGGCCGCCTCTGACCATCTGGTGCGGGCGTGGCACGCGACATATGGCCTGCCTGTCGTACTCAGCAATTGTTCCAACAATTATGGACCCTATCACTTCCCTGAAAAGTTAATACCAGTGGTTATTTTAAACGCGCTCGCGGGGATCGCTCTGCCGATTTATGGCGATGGTAGCAATATCCGCGATTGGCTTTATGTCGAAGATCACGCGGATGCGCTGCTACTTGTCGCCACCAGGGGCGCGCTGGGACGCAGCTATAATATCGGCGGCGAAAACGAGCGCACCAACCTGCAACTGGTGCAAAACCTCTGCGCTATTCTCGACCGGTTGCGGCCACGTGAAGCGGGCAATTATGCCGATCTCATCACCTTTGTCACCGACCGGCCCGGCCATGACGCGCGCTACGCGATCAATCCCAGTCGCATCCGCGAGGAATTGGGCTGGCGGCCTTCGGTTACTATAGAAGAGGGGCTGGAGCTTACCGTGCGATGGTATCTGGAAAATGAGGACTGGTGGTCCCCGCTGCTGGCACGCAATGGCGTGGGAAAGCGGCTGGGGACGGACAAGAAAGTCGGACAGTGACAGACATTCTGGTTTTTGGCCGCACCGGCCAAGTGGCGACAAAGATTCAGGCATTGGGCGATGTTGTAACGCTGGGACGCGTTGACGTGGATCTATCTGATCCAGCAGCCTGCGCTGCCGCTATTCACGCCTACCGGCCCCGCGCAGTGATCAACGCTGCCGCCTACACGGCCGTGGACCGCGCCGAGAAAGAAGAGGCGCTGGCCACCACCATCAATGGTGCGGCACCCACCGCCATGGCGGGGGCCTGTGCGTCACTTAACATTCCCTTTGTGCATATCTCAACCGATTATGTCTTTGCAGGTAACTGCACACGCGCTTGGCTACCTGATGATATGACTGAACCGCAAAACGCTTATGGCCGGTCCAAACTGGCGGGCGAAGTAGGCATCCGAGCCTCAGGTTGCACGCACGCTATACTGCGCACATCTTGGGTGTTTTCTGCGCATGGCGACAATTTTGCCAAAACCATGCTGCGCCTGTCAGAAAGCCGCGACGAGCTCAGCGTTGTTGACGACCAGATAGGTGGGCCTACCCCCGCCCGCGAAATTGCCGCGGCTTGCCTGTCGATTGCGCAGCAGCTGTGCTGCAACCCCACCAAGACCGGAACCTATCATTTCAGCGGTGCGCCAGACGTTAGCTGGTGTACGTTCGCCCGTGAGATTTTTGCACAAGCGGGTCGGTCAACGCACGTTTCCCCAATCGCCACGCGGGATTATCCCACTACTGCCGCCCGACCACTGAATTCGCAGCTAGATTGCCAGACCACAGAACAGGTCTTTGGCATCTCCCGCCCCAATTGGCGTGGGAACTTCGCTGAGATTATCACAGATTTAGGGATCACCACATAACGTAATAAAAGTGTGACCTATGCTAATTAGTATTTCTTCATATCCATTATTGATCATCTTTTAACCAAATACCTTTAGATGAAGGCGCTTGGTCATAGTAAAATAAATTGTTGAGAAAACTTCTGGCTGTTCTGAATTGCACAGAATTTAAAACAGTTATTCAAGAACAGCTGAAAAAATATAAATAACCGGAATAAAACATGAGCAGTGAAGAAATCGCAGCCGTTGAAAAAAACGGCAATTATTGGCTCTCAGCGAGTAATACTGCTTATCATATTATTAATCCTAATGCTACAAGTCTAAAACCTATAGAAAGCGATGGTTATTATAGCCTCGCCAGGGGTGGCGACACATTTTATGTCTTAGATGCTAGTGGTAACAGTATTAAGTTGGATTTAAATGGTCGAACTATGTTCGACGACTTTACTGGAGTTGTTTCACAAGCTGGAAGTACCAATACATACACTCCAACTCATGTTGAGGAAAGTCCGTTTGTTTGGTATTGGGAAGATAAAATATTAGGACCTCATCCTGACGCAGCTTTTCTAGTTCTGGCTTCTAGGAATGATGTATCAGCAAGTTGGGATACTTCGTCCTTTCATAATAATAATATATGGGGATTTTTCTTCGACGAAACAGGCACCTATCAAGGACAAAGTGATGTTATAAAGCTTGCTTGGTTTCCAGACGCTCTCCAACGACCTGGATCACAATATGAATCACTCTTCGGCGATGATCTGAATAATGATGGGCTGATAACCCCAGGAGCAAGTCCTACTAACTTGCTTAACATCAGCGGCAACCAACATCACATCGATGATGGACATGGCGGCGAAAGCGTCATCTTAAAAAACGATAATGTTATAATAGGCCCAAACTCCAATGCTGGCTGGAGTGCTACCCAAGTTGAGAAAAATGGGGGCCACCTTGAAGTACTTTGGAAACATCCCACTGGTAACAAATATGATGTCTGGCAGGTTGATACGTCTGGTAACTTCGTCTCGAGTATTAAAACTAAGTTATGGGAAGATGAACTAAAGTTTAATCAAGATCTCAATGGAGATGGTGACACCGGTTTAGTAACAGTAGAAGCAATCGGTAATGCGCATCTCAAACATGGCGACAACACAATCAATGGCGCCCCACAATACTACATCGTTGACGGCAGTAATGACCCAATTGGCTTAACAAACGGAGGGCAAAAGGGTCCAACCTCCTATGCCGGCTGGAGTGCCACCCAAGTTATTGCGAGCGAGAGCGGCGGCTATGAGGTACTTTGGTCTCATACTGGAGGGAAACATGATGTGTGGAAGGTTGATACGTCAGGCAACTTCGAATCCAGTATTAAAGCTAACTTATGGGAAGATGAACTAAAGTTTAATCAAGATCTCAATGGAGATGGTGACACCGGTTTAGTAACAGTAGAAGCAATCGGTAATGCGCATCTCAAACATGGCGACAACACAATCAATGGCGCCCCACAATACTACATCGTTGACGGCAGTAATGACCCAATTGGCTTAACAAACGGAGGGCAAAAGGGTCCAACCTCCTATGCCGGCTGGAGTGCCACCCAAGTTATTGCGAGCGAGAGCGGCGGCTATGAGGTACTTTGGTCTCATACTGGAGGGAAACATGATGTGTGGAAGGTTGATACGTCAGGCAACTTCGAATCCAGTATTAAAGCTAACTTATGGGAAGATGAACTAAAGTTTGGCGTTGATATTAATTTGGATGGTATCGATAGTGGAAAAAAAAATAACATTTATGGCAGTGTTGGAAACGATACTTTCGATGGTGGAGCTGGAGATGATATTATAAATGGTAGAGAAGGGCATGATACGCTAATAGGTGGCGAAGGGAACGATTGGTTAAGTGGAGACGGTGGTTCAGGTTACGCTGGTAATGATATCCTATTTGGTAATGCTGGGAATGATGACCTTCGTGGCCGTGATGGCAATGATCAAATTGACGGTGGTACTGGCAATGATCAAATTGATGGTGGTACTGGCTCCGATACCATAATAACGGGCACTGGTTCGGATACAATCATCCTACGCATTGGTGACGGCGGCAACACATCATCAAACGCTGATATAATCACTGACTTCACAGACGGTAGCGACAACTTCGGACTTGATGATGGTTTGCTATTTTCGCAACTCGTGATCGTTCAAGGTTCTGGTGCTTATGCCAGTGATACTATCATTTCCAAAGGATCAGAGTACCTCGCAATCTTGCAAGGGATCGATGCAACCCTACTTTCAGATGCCGACTTTGAAACAGTAGATATCGCATAATAGAATGACAGAAAACTATCTGATCACTTCACTAAAACTCAAAACAAGTTTCATTTTCTTAGTGTGCGTTGCCCTAGTCGGCTGCATTGGTAACAACAATCCCACAGTGGAACCTTTCCAGCCAAGTTCTGTGCTCACGTACGATAAACCAATAGCTCTTGAAGCCAATTCGTCGGCCTTAGTTCAGGCCATTGTCAGCAATCCTGCTGTCTCCAGAGCCTTAACTTCAGCGGCAGTGGCAAAAGAGCGTGTGCCGATTACCCGATCACAAAAAAAGATGACGATGAGTGCCAGTGGTTCCTCTGGTTTTGAAGCTGACACAGATGATGGTTCTGAGGGAGTATTAATCGTTGGTGTTACAGCTCAAAAGCTTCTCAATGATAACGGCAAAACAGATCGTGCAATTTACCTCAGCGAGTTACTTGCTGAAACAGCCAAATTGGAAAGCCAGATTGCTTTTGATCAGGCATTACAACAAATCTTGGACGCCTATATTGCTCGAAGCACAGCTTTAGAAGTTGATCGCATCATTACGTACTACGTGGCTTTGTTTAACGAACGCGAAGACTTGGTCCAAACCGCAGTTGATGCAGGTGTCCTATCAAATTCAGATTACCTTGAACTACAATCTTTGAAAAATGAAATTCTCTCAGAACAAGCTCAATCTGTGTTTCAGTCAAATACGTCTGCCAGCTTTCTGAGAACTTCCCTAGGTAGTAATTATGACGCGGCAGTGGCTGAACTCGTAAACCGTTATACAGCAACAAGTGGTTCCAAGTTATCGACAGAAAATTCCAATCAGATCACTCTTCTAGGGTTGAAGAAATCACAAATTCAGACTGAAATTGAACTTCAAAAATTGTCCAATACGCTGACTACCAATTGGCAATCTACGGTTAGCAGCCCAAAATCACGTGGGGCGGGTAGCACCCTGTTTGCTGGTATCACTATGAGTTTGCCGATTAACGATGGTGACAGGTCTTTGGCAACAATAGCGGCATTGCAAAAAGAGTTTGAGGTGAATGCCTTGGAGGTTTCGACATATGAGCAAGAGGTAACCCTTGCTCAGCAGGGCCTTGATAATTTCTTTGTATATTATGAGGACCAGAAAATCCTTCTAAATGAGCGAAAGCGCATTGCTGAAGACCGTGTTGTTGAACTTGAGTTGAAGCTAAAAACGGGGAGAGCAGGAGTAAGCGCGCTTGCAAAAGAGTTTCTGGCTCTTGCTCGGACTGAAATGGCTATTGAGCGACTTGATTTCGATCGTAAGTCGCAGACGTTATCTGCTCTGAGTGTGACGGGGCAGACTTGCGAACTGGTTCGCCTTTGCGATGCTATTGGCAATGGGAATTCTAGATGACGGCGGTTGAAGCTACCGAATTAGATGCTCCAACCAATGTGCGTGACGCTTTTGTTGTTCACGCCTTATTGCAACGTCTGGGATCAAAAAACACTTACAACGAAGTGAAAGAGGCTGTTTCATCCAGCCCGCGGGAAGCCACGATAGCGTGGGCCAGTGACGCGATAAGTGGCTTTGGGTTCATTTGTAATTCTGGAAGCGCGAAAGTTTCTGAGATTTCTGCTGGGTTATGCCCAGCACTCTTGCTGGGCAAGGAGGGTTACCTCGCCATTTTAGAAAATGTGCGTGGTGATGACTTTACAATATTCGACGGAAAGACACGCAAAAAGCGCAAGCTGAATAAAGCAGAGTTCAAGCAGTGGTATTCTGGACAACTTGTATACGCCCAGCCTGAACTTGAAGGGCACAAGACGGTAAAAGCGCGGCTGAAAGCTCTCAGTCCATTGAAGACATTGGGAACGGCACGGTTCTCTTGGATTGCGATCGCAGCGTTGCTTTCAAATATCTTAGGCTTGTCTACCTCACTTTTTGTGATGGTGGTTTACGACAGAGTTTTACCTAACCAAGCGACACAATCGCTTTATGCTCTGGCCATTGGGGTAGGTTTTGCTGTCCTGTTTGATACGCTTCTGAAGGGCGCACGCAGCCGTATTGTGGAGCGTGCATCTGTGGGTGCTGATATTGCCGTGAATGAAGACATATTTGAGCAGTTTATCGAAGTTTCCAATACCAAAGACCGTAAGTCCGTTGGTGAGCTAGCCTCAGTTATGCGTGACTTTGAAGTTTATCGAGACTTTATGAGTTCAGCCACAATCCTGACTTTGATTGATTTGCCCTTCGTTCTTGTTTTTGTGCTTGTGATCTACATCATTGGGGGACCTTTGTTCCTCATTCCATTGATATGTATTCCTGTCATTTTGATCCTAATATTAGCGGTTCAGCCATTACTGGTTCGTAATTCAGCTGCTGTTTCAGCATCCGCACAATCGCGCCAAAGTTTACTTGTTGAGGTCTTGGGGGGCTTGGACGCGCTTCGGGTCAACGGTGCTTTTGCGCTGATGAAACGAAAGTTCCTTACGCAATCCAACTTTTATGCGAAGGCATCTCATCAGGCTAAAAGCTACGCTCAAATTAATGGAAACACGATCACGATAATCCAACAAATATCCCAAGTTGCGATCATTGTTTATGGGTTCCATTTGTTTGCTGACCAAGTGATTACAATGGGTGCCATCATTGCGACCGTCATCCTATCTGGTCGGGCACTTGGACCGCTTGCAAAAGTTGGGCAAACGCTTGGACGGGCGAATGCTGCATTTGTAGCACGGGGTAATTTGAAGAGGTTTTTGTCTGCGGCGCGCACACACAGTGGTGGGAGTGCGCCTGCAATCAGGAACACACAGGATGTTGCAGTTGAAATAAGCAGTGCAACTCTGCGCTTGTCGGAAATGGGCCGCCCACTGCTCAACGGTCTTAACCTTTCTATTAAGAAAGGTGAAAAAGTTGCAATTGTAGGGCGTACAGGCTCTGGAAAGACGTCTTTAGTTAAGATGATTGTTGGGCTGCTAAAGCCTGAGAGTGGTTCGGTCACAATCAACGGCTCAGATATAAGGCAATATCCACGTGCTGATCTGTTCAGAGCAATTGGGACGGTATTCCAAGAGCCTTGGCTGTTTGCAGGGTCATTGCGTGATAACGTTGGTTTAGGCCAAGATGATTGCTCTGAAGAGCATATTTTAGAATGTTTAAAAGCAGCTGGTGCTGACTTTGTTGGGGATGGAACAACGGCTGCTCTGGAATTTGCCATTCAAGACCAAGGCAGCAATTTGTCGGGCGGTCAAAAGCAAGCGGTTATGATGGCCCGTGCACTTGCATTTAAGCCAGCTCTTTTGCTGTTTGATGAACCTACGAGTGCGATGGATGGCTTGACTGAGAGCAATGTAATCAAACATTTGTCAGAGCATTTAGACGATCGAACGCTTGTTATTGTTACCCATAAAATGCCTGTCGTGGCTATGTGTGACCGTGTCATTGTTATGGATCAGGGTAAGATTGTTGGTGATGGCACGAAGGACGCGTATTTTGAGCTTCTGAAAAAACAATCAGAGAAGAAGAACTAAGATGCGTCTCTCTCAAAACAACACGTCCAGTGGTCGTGAATACCTTCTGATTACGTTGGTCACTACCATTTTTGCAGTGTTCATAGTGTGGGCCAATTACACTCAATTGGATTTGGTGACGCGCGGCAGTGGTCGCGTCATAGCTGATGGCCAAAATAAGAACGTACAGTCCCCTGAGCGCGGGACAATAGCCACCTACGTGGTCGAAGAGGGCAGTTCGGTCACTGCAGGGCAAATTATTGCGACCATCAGCCCAATCGAAGCTGAGGGCGTCTTAGAGGAGCTGGAAGCTCGCCTAAGCAATCTGAGACTAAAGATGATCCGTTTGGATGCTGAATTGAATGGGAACTCCATTGCCAGCGTTCGCGGCAAGGCTACTGATTATTCAGATGCTCTTTTAGATGCTGAGATTGAACTTATGGCATCTCGGCGCGAAAGCCTGAACGCAGAATTGAAGAATTTGAAACAAGACAAACAACGCAAGGGTAAAGCTCTACTTAGCCTAAAGGCCGAAATTGATGGCCAACGTGTACTTCAAACGCTTTTGAGCAAGGAAATGCTTGAGGTATTACCATTGGTCGATGCTGGGGTCTTGGGAAGCTCGGAACGCTTCAGGCTTGAGCGAGAAGAAGCATCAATCCGAACACAGCTTCAGGTTCTTTCAGAGAGGGTTGCTCAGACTGAGTTGGAGATTGAGCAGATTGATAGCCAGCTAGGCGCTGTCCAAATTAATTATAACACTGAAATTTATCAGGAGCGATCTCAAGTTACTGGTGAAATTGCTGAGCTGGAAGTACGTCTTCCTGCTATCCGCCAACGCCTTAATGAAACTGAAATCCGCTCTCCGATTGATGGCATTGTAAATCGCGTATTTTTTAACTCTGTGGGAGCTGTAGTTTCCAGTGGGGAAGTGGTTGCTGAAATTGTTCCAACAGGGGGGCAACTGCTTATTGAAGCTTTCGTTGATCCAAAGGACATAGCTACAATTGAACCAGGCCAAGCTGCCAAGATTAGTCTCACTGCCTATGATCCATCCAAATACGGGTTTTTACTTGGAACACTTACCAAAGTGTCAGCAGATACGGTGTTTCGTGAGGAAACTAAGTCATCAGCTTACTCAGTTAATGTTTCTATTGATACGGAAATTTATGAGAGTGAAGATATGCCAGTTTCAATCGTTCCTGGCATGATTGCACAAGTTGATATTATTCGTGGAGAGCGCACGATACTTGAATATTTTTGGCAACCGATAGCAAAGATGAAAGACACAGCGTTTCGTGAATAAGCCCTTTTTACCCAAGTGTATTTTAAATCTGACCTACGCCTTTGATCCCTATAAATATAAAAATATTTATTGGTCCATTAGCACTAATGGCCAGTGACCGTATGGAGATCTGTCTGCATCTCAACCAAAATCATCAGCTAAATGTCATCTTCAGCCAGTCAGGCGTCTTTCATGGGCTAATTATTAACGTTGTTAATTTCACCTGACCGGCAAAGCCAAAGCCCCAGCTGGCGCGCAATCACCGCACCGACGATTGCACCAATCCCGTTTGCTACAAAATCTCCCAATGAGGCCTCCCGACCGAATAAGTATTGGATCAATTCTATCGAGCCGCCGCAGGCTATAACTCCCAGAACGACCCATGTTGTCAGTCTTGGCCGCGTTAGCGGAAGAGGGAACACCAGGCAAAAATACGCCACGACATGGTAGACTTTATCAACGCCAAAAGGGCCAAAAGAACCACTCAGTTGGATAGGCGCCAACGATAGCAAGGTAATGATCGCTAAAAATACGATCGTCACTGTGCTGCCAATCACTATTGGTCTTAGTTTTTGCTGCCCTTTAGCCACCAATCACCCCTTGCTGCATATGGTCCGCTCTTGACCTGTTCCAACCACACCCCAGATTTGTCTGCCCACGATCTCCATGAGGACTTAGGCGCGCTGGTCTGGAACCTCTCGCAGTTAATGTTCATCTCAGCGATTTTGGCGCAGTTCGCCTTCATCTGCGTCAAAAACCAACTTGCACCTCGATCGTGGAATTTCATCTGGCGACCTCATTAGAACTTTGCTGTCCGTATATCACCAAAACTTAAAGTAATCGCGGTAAGCATACTCGAGGGAGTGACATGTAGAAACTGAGGTCCGCAGCCAACCCCACAAAAAAGCGACGTAACAAAAGTGAATTAAGTGGTCCCTACAATTGAGTGCAATGCAAAAATTACTATCAAACTCAGGGCACCAAGGACAGCCATGCCTCCCAAAAGCGCTGTGGCACCTTCCATTTTTTGAGTGATTTCCACCATTACAAAATGGCCTCTTGCAAACATATTGTCACTTAAATCTTGAACAAATAGGTGCAATTCTTCGACAAAACTTCTCTCTCTCAGTCTGTTACACGGCTTCCTCCATGCCAAGCATTGAAAGTATCATTTAGTAGCCGGTATATTTATGTTGGGAAGACCAAGAGAGGGTATAATCTGCTTAATCATGCGATTCCAGTTTGTGATGGGCTGCGTTCCCACGAAAACAACGTCCTTGGGCCTTAGTTCCAGGCGTGTCGCAAGAAGGAAGTTGGCCGCATTTGTCGTATCTAGATGCAGTGCCGTAATCGGTGCAAAGTTTTTTAGGTCTGCCGCCCCCCTTAGAACATAAATCTGTTTAGGGTTTCCCGTCAGAGATGACACCCCACCGCCACTCTCTAATAATGCATCTGCAAGGACGGCCTTATGCTCGAAGGGTAATGTATAACGAGACTGCTGAAGTACTTCACCAATGACGTAAACATATTCCCTGGCAATACTTCCATACTCCATCTTGGAAAGGATGGTTCTAGCATTATTTGCTTTGATCCTAGTTTGTATTTCAAGCTCTTCCAATCTGTTTGCCCTAGCCTCCTGGCGGAGACCTAAAATTCTGTCGTATTCATCCGCAACATCCACAACAATAGTGTCACCATCTTTAAGCAATATTCTGTTAGTATCATTCTGTTTATATATTTCAGGACCAAAAATTTGGTAGATAGACTCGTTTCGATAAAGCCTAACAATAATAAAGGATTCGTCGCTAATAGTGAAACCACCGCTCTCGTATATGGCCTCATCCAAATATAGAGGTTGCAAAGTAAGTGGCAATATTCCTGGTGATTTTACGTTACCGCTGATAGAAATTTTTTGAGAGTTAAATTCATTAATTTCAATGCTGAACGATGGAGATACGCCCGCTTCTAGAAGTCGTTGATAGACAGCGGATTCAGCTTCCTGAAGTGTTGAACCGCCGATAACAACTCGACCAATGTCAGGAATGGAGATAGCTCCGTCATCCTGAACCCTGAACCCCCGTTGACTGGTTTGTGATTCCATAAGGCCATTCAACACATCGCCGAGGCTCTCCTTTAGCTGCATGTTCAGAGTTAAAACATCGCCAACACCGATCATATAGGTCAGAGGCTCCCGCTCAAGCATACGCCACTCCATAACGCCATCGAGCCTTTGGGAGGCAAAAAATGGATCCTGAAGTTTATGATTTTTTTCTTCCAAGTTATCAGTAGATACAAAAGCAGTTGGCCAACTCTGAGGTGTATAAGGCGAGCTATTCGCCTCCAGAACTGTCTCCGGTGTCAGGTGAACAACACGAATATTCGCGCTAGCGTCGTCGCGCACGGAGGTGGGCTGATACGCAATACCGCATCCAGTCAGTGTGAGTGCAATAAAGACTAATATTGCGCGTTTCATAGACCTTCCAACTAAATTCTGTGTTGATCCGTTATCCACGTATTTGTGTCGGTTAAAATCGACCACGAAAGCGCCAAGTGCCGCCCAACAGTTTTTCTGGATATATTCAGCTTTCATAATATTCAGATCCGTATGCGCCGTATCCATATGAGCCTGTATAGCCATAAGTCTTTGTCTTGTGTGGGTCGATTTGGTTCAGAACCAGCCCGATTGTGTTGACGCCAATGCTTGAAAGCATATCAAGGCCTTGATCCACCTGCGCGCAGGTGGTTTTGTTCCACTCAACAACGTAAATATTGGCGTCACTAATGGCACCGATCAAGCGAGCGTCTGGAACCGCCAGCACAGGGGGGGAATCTATTATTATATAATCATAATATTCACGGAGTTCAGTAAGAAGTTCGGAGAAGCGTTGAGAGGCGAAGATGTCAGCGGCGTTCTTATCGCTCTTCGTGGCAGTGAGAATATCAAATCCTAACTCTTCAACATAGAGGCTCACTTCCTTCCACTTCTTATCACCCGCCACGAGATCGAGGAGGGCAACTGTATTGTCCCTATCGATTTCGACTGAGTGGACGCGTCTCCTGATATCAGCTTCGATTAAAAGAATGCGTTTACCAAGGCCAACCATGTTCTGAGCGAGGGCAAAAGACAGTATTGTCTTGCCCTCTTTCGGAACCGAAGACGTTAACATGATGACTTGTTTAACTTGATTTAGGTTAGACATGAGAATGGATGTGCGGAGATTGCGAACGGCCTCCGAAACCATTGAGTCGGGCTTAGTCTTGAGGTAGGAAATGATATTCTTTCTATCCCGGACAGGAATGAGGGGCACGGCCGACAGAACGCTGTAGCCACTTTGGTCACGCAACTCGTTTACCGATCGATAGCCTGAAAAGCGCAATTCCCAAAAGAGCACAAGACTGGCACCCATCATCAACCCAATAGCGCCACCAAGAAATAGAATTTTGCTTTTTATTGGACTGGACGGAGCCCTTTGAATTGCGGTGGAAAGGAGGCGCCCGTCGGCAGTTTCAAGTCCCAGTTGAACATTCATTTCTAGTAGACGGGTGAAAAAGCTTTCATAGAGGAGGCGAGCAGCCTCTGTCTCACGCTCAAGCTGCTGGAGGACAATCAGTTCTTGGGACTGCCGCTCGATCTGTTTCGCGAGGATAGACTCAGATGCTTCAAGAGCTGACAACTGCTTCTGTTCTCGCTCTGCCTCCACCTCGTTGTCGAGCATAAAATGCTCTACTTGCAGATTGAGGCCGTCTAGAGATATCTTATTATTGCGATACTCAGAAATCGCACGGTTTAGTCGAAAGTCATCTGCATGTTTGATGAGGGCTTGCAGATTACCGGCTTCTCTAAATGATAGGAGAACTGTCCGGGTGTCCGTTTTCTCTACAACAATCTCAGCTTGCTCCCACAGGCGCGTGCGCAGATCACGAAGTTGAATTTCGTGTGACTTAAGAACAGTGGGATTGACAAGTTCTGACTGACTGGAAAAATTAGCCAGTTCGGCCTTCAACTTTTCGAAGTCGTGCTTCAATTCAGATGTACGCCTGGAGAGAAACTCTGTGGCGCTTGCGAGTGCGTCCAATTTAATCTGGATCTGGTTTTCAATGTACAGCATCGCCATTTTGTTAGCCATGAGAACAGACAGAGCGGCTTCAGTCGTCGTGACTGAAATATTGATTACCCGCGTGTTCTTAGTATTTGAGAATGCCATAGTATTGAGCACAGAATTGATCACAATTGAACGGACTACCTCAGGAGATCGAGGCGTTTTTGGTTTTTCTGACGCCAAACCAAGGAGAGTGAAGAGTTGCGTTTTAATTTGACTGGACAGTCGAGGCTCTCGCAAGAGTGGATTGAAGGCAGGTTGGTTGATGAGGTCAAGCGAATCCACAAGTTTTTCGACAAGATCGCGCGACCGTAAAACCTCGAGCTCAGTGTTGATACCCGAGTCTGTTATTGGTCCATTCGACATGAGGCTTTCGATGTCAGTGAGTATTTTTTCGGGCTGGTGCTCTTTTAGTGCAATCTTTGCGGTCGCAGGATATAAGGGAACGGCAACGTGCCTGACATAAAAGTCTGCAACGCCTACAAAAAAAAGAACAAATGCCAGTACTGTCCATTTACCCCGCCACAGTGAGGCGGCCAGTTTCACTAGGTCAATTTCACCATCAGAAATTCTTTGGTTTGGAGTGTGGTTGGGGTTGTAGAAATTCAACTAGAATCAGCCTTGTGCATTTCTTCCATGACACCTGCAACGCCACCAGATTTGCGGCGTAGCGCCGTTATCTTTCGAGGGCTGAGAATCAAGCCAGTCTGGTCTTTCTCTTTGGCCAAACAATTTGATATTAAATTGCTTGGCGTTAAGCCGCCAAGATCCATCTCTGCGGAGCTGTTGGATATGTTTTCAGCATTGGTTATATTGTCACTAGGCACTGAGAGATGTAATGTCGTTGGACGTTCAACAAGATTTTTTTTCTGGGCGCAGTTCTTTTGTTTGGCTTCACCGATCCAGCCCATATCGAGGGCCACCCGGTCTGGAGATCCCACCGGAATGCCCTGCCGTTCTGTGAGTGTGCGTACAAAATTTCCAGCGTCCAACAAGCTGTCATGGGTGCCAGCGTCCATCCAGGCAAAGCAACTGCCCATTGTCTGTACGCTGAGCGCGTCATCGCACAGATAGCTTTTCAATAGGCTGGTGATCTCCAGCTCACCACGGGCTGAAGGCCGCACATTCTTGGCACGTTCGGGTGCTGTCTCATCCACGAAATAAAGCCCGGTTACCGCAAGGTTTGAAGGCGGCACAGACGGTTTTTCGATGATGCTTTTCACCGAGCCGTCTTTGTCAAAATCCACTACGCCATAGCGCTCAGGATCGGCCACCTGGTAGGTGAAGATAGTGGCACCACTGGTGGTTTTATCCGCTTCTTGCAGGAGGTCCGGCAGGCCGTGTCCACAGAAGATATTATCGCCCAGCACCATTACCGATGGGGCGCCGGCCAGAAACTGCTCTGCCAGAATAAAGGCCTGCGCCAGACCGTCAGGGCTGGGTTGCACTTTATACTGCAGCGAGATGCCCCACTGGCTACCATCGCCCAAAACGCGTTTAAACTGATCTGCATCATTGGGAGTGGTGATAACCATGACCTCACGGATACCAGCCATCATCAGCACGGTCAGGGGGTAATAGACCATCGGCTTGTCGTAGATCGGCAGCAGCTGTTTCGACACGCCCATAGTAATGGGATAAAGCCGTGTACCGGAGCCGCCAGCAAGAATAATACCCTTTCGTTGTGTCATTCACAACGATCCAGAATAATTTCCGTTAAGTTTGCCATATTGCTTTGCTTGTCCTGGGCACCCTCACGTGGTGCTACATACACAAACAATGTCACTCCCAACCTTTGCAAGCCACGGTGCGGTCAGGTAGCAGATAACTAAAAAGAAGACGTCACAGTATCAGAAAGGATAGGTCGCGCTACCAAAGCGTACTTATTTTAAGATCATGGGGTAAAATCGAAGAACGCAGCTTTTGATTGCTGGGCAATATTCCGAAGGCTTTGAATGCTATTAGTCAAATCTGT
>Ga0209532_1000398_pt1 | contig 37574 bp, 38 predicted proteins | sample COG_02_FD_184746 | JGI IMG/M metagenome (GOLD analysis project Ga0209532, IMG submission 184746) | Pelagic Microbial community sample from North Sea - COGITO 998_met_02 (SPAdes) (version 2) | ecosystem: Environmental > Aquatic > Marine > Neritic zone/Coastal water | place: Helgoland, sampling... | reverse complement strand
TGAGGGATTAACTAATTTTTGAAGTGTCGATAATCAAATATAATTATAACTATTGTTTTCGAACTGCGGGAAACCCGTAATGGCATTGCGGGGTAATGGTAATCTTCAACACTAGTCTAGGTTTCAAGCGCATAAAAAAAGGTGATTTTTTTTGAAAAAACCACCTTTCTTTATTTTGTATCATGTTTTAGCTATACAAACCCCTTTTTTCTAGCCTCGTTAAGCAAGGTTTCATCTTGTCCGTCGTATACTTCAAAAATATCTCTAAGTTGTTTTTTTCTTTTTTCAACAGCACTTAAAGAAATATCTAAGGGAGCTGCTAAATTTTTTGTTTTAACACCTTGAGATAGTAGATGAAGAATTTTTCTGTTCTTATCATCTATAACAATATCACTCGTTATAGCTTTTCTAATATGGCTATTTACGGTGCCGCTATAAAAAGGCGGATTATTAAGTACTGCTTGAAAAGCACTTGCCAATTCACTAGATGTTAAGTCACTTTTAATCATAAAACCTTCAGGGTCGATGGTTTTGATAATATTATGAATCCTAAAAGATTCATTAAACATGGTTAAGATAATAATCTTGGCATTTGGTAAAATCTTTCGTGCATATTCTGCTAAATCTTCTCCAGAACTCATTGAACCATCAGCCGATGGCGGCAAACTAATATCAACAAACAGCACATCATAAGGCCTTTCTTTTTGAACAGACTTATCCATAAAAGCAACTGCTTCATCACAATTATTAGCAATATCAATTTCTAATTCTTGACTGTCTTTTTTTGTGTACCGTAATGTGTTTTGATAACCCTCAATAATCATTGGATGGTCATCAATCATAAGTATTTTAATGTTTTCAGTCATAATTTGGCGTTATGGTATTGGTGCCTCTATGGTTACTTTAGTTCCTAAACCTTTTTCCGAGGTTATCCTTATAGTTCCGTTTATTTCTTTTATTCTAGAATTCATGTTTTTTAGACCAATACCTGATTTAGCTTTATTGACATCAAAACCGGAACCATTGTCTGAGATGATTAAGCAAATTACATCATTTTTTAATTTAAAACTAATATTAACCTTGGTAGCCTTAGCGTGTTTATAAATATTATGAAGTGTTTCTTGAATAATTCTGTATATGTGAATTTTCTTTTTGTTAGTTACAGAATCCCAACCTATGTCATCATCATGATTAAATTCATATTTAAGAGAATAAGCTAATGTTTGCGTTTCAACTAATGTTTTTATAATATCAATAAATCCAGAACCTGAAACAAAATCAGTATTTAATTCATGTGATACTTTTCTAATATCTTCTTCTATAGTTTTAAGTCCATCAATGTACTGGCTCCTAGTTTTTATAGCCTCAGTACTATTACTCATATTTAAACTATCTAAACTTAAACGTGTACCAAATAAACGCCCTAAAACACCATCATGTAATTCTTCCGAAATCCGTTTCTTCTCCTGCGTTCTTGCTTCTTCAATACTCTCATTTTGAGATAACATGAGGTTGTAAATTTCTTCGTTAGTTTCTTGTTGCTTTTGAATAAACTGTAATTCGTTATTCTTATTTCTTTGAGAAATTACCAGATACAAAAGAATTGAAGCCAAAATAATAACGACAGTTATTATTAAAAGCCACAGACGTTCTTTGGAAATTTTAATGTTTTCTTGTTCAATCTGTTTGGTTTCAAAGCGTATTCTAGCAAACTTATTTCTTAATAAGCGTTCATTTTTTTGAAGACTATCATTTAACTTAACATAAGTCTTCAAATGATTAGTTGCACTCATGCCTTCTTCAATTTCAGATAAAAGCAACAGTGAAGTTAATAATTCATCATTGTGATATAATTCAGCTATGTTTTTCGCTTTATAAGCATAATATTTTGCAGAATCAATATTCTTATTATCATAATAGAATTTAGCTAAATGCTGATTTATAATTATAGAATTATATCCTCCATTTGGATTAATACTATCCGTAATTTTAAGTGCTTTTAAATATAATTGAGGAAGTTTTTTTACATCTTTCGATAAATATAATGTATGTGCATAATTATCTAATACTAAAGCATAAAAATCTGGTCTAGTATTTATCTTCTGACTTGATAATATATCATTATAATATTTTAAAGCTAATTCATAATCCCCTGATTTCTTGTAGGATAGAGCTAAATTATTTTTCGATACATTTATGTTATATGAATTCTCTGGATCATATTCTTCTTTTATTTTTATTGCACTTTTATGATAAGAGATAGATTCATCAAACTGCCCCAACTCGCCAAAAAGCAAACCTAAATTATTATAAACATATGATTTACACCTTTTTACATCCTTTGTTTGCTTTAATTGACTCAATAATGTAAGAGCTTCTATTGAAGTCACTTCACTTCCAGTAAAATCCTTCTCATTCTTTTGAACAACTGCAATACCGTAAAGAGTTAATGCCGACTTAAAATCATTATTTAAATTTTTAAAGATTTTTTCCGCTTTCAAATAATGATAGTAAGCACTGTCACCTAAAAAATTAAATCTGTATAATTGCCCAATGTCATAATGAGTATTTGCAACTAATAAGGAGTCTTCTAACTTATTAACTAAAACATTTTTCTTAAGAGAATCTATTATATGAAAACTAGTTTTCTCTTGTGCTAAAGAAGATATACAAAAAGATAATATAAATATGTAAAATACTAAAAATTTCAAAAGGCTTAATCTATTTGCTGTTTCTTCAAATGTATTTATAATTTTTTAATTTAATGAATAAAAAAAAACTCATTACATAAATGTAATGAGTTATATAAACTGATATTTAGTGATTTATTTTCTATTGATCAACTCCTCCTCCTGTAAAAGGTATTTCCGTTTCAGGTACAACCTGGATATCATCCTCAGTTAAATCTTGTTTCGTACAAGATGTAATAGATGCAAAAAATAAAGCTACTAATAAAGTAATTTTTAGGGATTTCATATTAATTCGAATTTAAGGTTATACAGTTTTCTTGATTTTTATAAATAAAAAATGCTAACTAAGACTTTGAAAAACAAAATCTTGGTTAAAGGGAAAAATGGATAATTAACTTAAAATCGAATACACAAAAATGCAGAACGATTCTATACTATTTTTAATGAGGGAAATGACTTAAAAAAGTCAAAGTGGATTAATTCTTCTCAACTGAACTTAGGGAATATAATGGGTCGCTCAATTAAGGAAAAGCTAAAATATATTAAGAGGTTAAATAAAGTATGTTTTTTTCGACGAAATGTTAAATATTCGACGAAACGCACTTTTTTTTATCGATGAAATGCAATAAAAAGCAATTTTGTATGTTTTGGATTACAATGTGGATTCGTTTTTAACCAAGCTAGTTTTTACTATTTTGGTTTTAACATCTTCTTCTAAGCCATCATTCTCTATTCTTTTAATAAGTAATTCAGCCGCATGTGCACCAATAGCTTTAGCATGTTGCCTAATAGTTGTTAATTTAGGCAGCGTATGGTTTGAATCCGATTTGCTAGCAAATCCTATTACCGATATATCTTTTGGTACTTTTAAACCAAAACTCACCGCCGTATTTATAGCTATAATACCCGAAGAACTATCAGCAGCTACAATGGCATCAATAGTTTTGTTCTTTTTAAACAGCGATTTTATTTTTTTTTGATGATCATCTTTATTCTTTATTTTTAAAACTAAAGGCTCAAGATTCCCGTTTTCTAAAATTGCTTTATTATAACCACGCTCTCTTAACTTACCAACACTTATGTCGTTTATATTACTAACGAAAGCGATATGCTTTCTTCCTTCATCAATTAAGCTTTTAGTCGCGTTGTAGGTCGCATCAAAATCATCAACAATAACCTTATCGCATAAAACATCATGTGCTACTCTATCAAACATAACAATAGGCAATCCTTGTTTAATTGTTCTTTTAAAATGCTCAACTTCATTATTAATTTGAGATTCTTTAGCAACCGACAATATGAAACCATCAACACTTCCATTCGCTAATAATTGTAAACTTTCTTTTTCCTTTTGTAAAGATTCATTAGAGATACACGTTATTATATTATATCCTCGTTTTGTAGCTTCACTTTCAATACCAAAAAGAACTTTTGCCAAAAACCGATTCAAAATATTAGGTATAATAACACCAATGGTTCGTGTTTTGTTGTTTTTTAAACTTAAGGCTACCTTATTGGGTCTGTAGTTATATAATTTCGCAAGTTCTTTAACACGTCGCACTGTATCTTCTCCAATCTCCTCGCTATTGTTTAATGCTTTAGAAACTGTTGATATTGAAACGTTTAATTCTTTTGCTAATTGTTTTAAAGTAACCATCTTAATAATATATAATTTTAAATCAGGGCAATTTACAAAATTACTTCTATCAAGTGTGATTTATTTATCCTGTTGAATGGTTTACAAAGCAAAAAAGAGCTACAATTTCTTGCAACCCTCTTTTATTGATTAATAGCACTTATAAGACACGTTTATTTTTGAAAGGTCACTATTAAATTTAAAATTCAAAACCTCCCTAAAACAAAAAAGCATCCCTATTTTCTATAAAGAAAAAAGGAAAGCCTTTCATTGGAATACCAAAATTACTTTGGTATAACTACATCCTAGACACCTCTAGGACAACACAACGTCGTAATAATTACCAAAAAAAGCCCTAATTTCTCAGAGCTTATTTGTGCAATTTTAGCGGTCTGGACGGGACTCGAACCCGCGACCTTCGCCGTGACAGGGCGACATTCTAACCAACTGAACTACCAGACCGTTGCATTATTGCGGTGCAAATATACACGGCTTTTTTTATATCTCAAATCTTTTTTTCGCTTTTTTGTAGAAAACTTTTATCATGCAAACTTTTGGCGTTCTATCATGTAGGCAGTGAGGATGTTATTAAAATTTTTATTAATATCAGCCTCAACATATTTTATTTTGTATTGCGCACATTTTAAACGTAAAGCTTCAAAATACGCATCAACTGTTTTACTATAACTTTCTTTAATTGAATCTGCGTATAAGTTAATATAATCGCCTGTCTCCACATCAATAAAACGTTTCGGTTTATTATCAAAATCGAAATTCAATTCTTTTGCCTTATCAAACACATGAAACAAAACCACTTCATGTTTATTGTATTTTAAATGCCTCAAAGCTTCAAACAACCTCACTTCATCTTCACGTGTTTGAAACATATCTGTAAACAAAAAAATCATTGAGCGCCTATGTATCTTTTCAGCAATCTCATGTAAATACTTATATGTTTCTGTTTGCTTATTTAAAGGTTTAGAAATAACAGCTTCACTTAAATGACTCAATAACATTTGATGATGACGTTCACTGCCTTTCTCTGGCGCATAATAATCATAGTTATCGCTGTAAATACTTAAACCTACAGCATCACGTTGCTTTTTTAAAATATGTATTAAAGAGGCTGCTGCTAATGCTGAAAAACCAATCTTATTTAAGTTGTCAATAGAAAACGATTCCAATTTCGGGTAATGCATCGAACTACTGTTATCTAAAATAATATGACAACGTAAATTCGTTTCATCATCATAACGCTTTGTGTACAGCTTGTCTGTTTTAGCAAATAATTTCCAATCTATATGTCGTGTACTTTCGCCTTGATTATATATTTTATGTTCAGCAAATTCTGCCGAAAATCCATGAAACGGACTTTTATGCATACCAGCAATAAAACCCTCAACTACTTGTTTTGCAAGTAGCTCAAGATTTTTAAACCCCTCTGCCTTATTAAGTTCGCTTTGTAAGTTCATTTTTAGATGCTAGACTGCTTCGCTGACAGAATCAAGACCTAAAATAAGGTCAAAATTTATCTTTTTTCTTTTCTTTCTTTTCTTTTCTCTAAATAGCTTTATCTACTATTCCGTAGGCAACAGATTCTTTTGCTCCCATCCAATGGTCACGGTTAAAATCTTTCATTACTTTATCAAAGGTTTGCCCACAATTATCAGCTAGTATTTGTGCACTTAACTCTTTAGTAATTATAATCTCTTTAGCCGTAATTTCAATATCACTGGCTTGTCCGCGAGCACTACCGCTTGGTTGATGAATCATAACACGCGCATGTGGTTGGATAAAACGTTTTCCTTTTGTACCAGCAGACAATATTAGTGAACCCATAGAAGCTGCAAAACCCGTACAAATAGTAGACACATCGCTTTTTAAAGATTTCATAACATCATAAATAGCAAAACCAGAAGTTACATAACCTCCAGGACTATTTATATATAAATGGATATCCTTAGTCTCTAATGCATCCAAATACATCAACCTATCAATGACATGTTTAGCCGATTCATCATCAACCTGTCCCCATAAAAACACTTTACGTTGTTCTATTAACTTAGTGTCAACAGCATCTTGAATTTTTATCTCATTACTCATAATTCGTTTTAATTTAAATGTAAGAACTCATTTAAGAACTTATTAATTATTTTTTAAAGCCTCTTTTTGCGCATTATTTCGTTAAAAGCTTAAACCTTAGCTATGGCGATGTTTAAAAATTTCGCCTCATATTTCATCAAAAATAGACTATAAAAATTCTAATCACAAATCCTTAAATAAGTTCTAAAATAAAAAAAGGTTCACCAATTACGGTAAACCTTTTCAACTTTCTTTTTATTATCTTTTACAAAAGCTCGTCAATAGCATCAGTGTATGCGTTTTTTGGTGCAACACCAACTTGTCTACCAACTACTTCTCCGTTTTGGAATACCAAAACCGTAGGAATGTTACGCACACCATATTTAGCGGCAAACTCTTGATTTGCATCAACATCAACCTTTCCTACAACAGCTTTACCATCATACTCATCGCTAATTTGCTCTATAATTGGCCCAACCATTCTACATGGTCCACACCAAGCAGCCCAAAAATCAACTAATACTGGTTTATCACTTTTTAATACCGTTTCTTCAAACGTTGCATCTGTTATCTCTAATGCCATAATATATATATATTTTAATATGTTCTTAATTCGTTTTAACAACACAAAATTAGTCAAAATATTCTCGAAAGCTTACAAACCAACAATTTGTTTTCCCTATGACGGTATTGGTTCGGTTTATTTCAATTTTTATGGCGCATAAAACAGGCTATCCGTCATATCTTTCTGCGAAGCAGTCTCGAACTTGTTTAGGGATCTCAACAATTTAAATCGCAGTATAATAAATCAAATACAATTTTATAAGCGCTTCATAAAAGGATGCCACTACTATACTTTGCGCAATGCAGAAATTCTAATAATATTTAAAATACGCCACTTTAGGCAGGCCATTAGCTTAATTAACGACAATAAAATAAGGATTTAATAAAATCTTATCAATTCAATTTAAATTGAACATCCTGCGCTTCCAATTCACTAATAAGTTCCTGACTAACCCGCACCTTCTGCCTTCTACTAGACATACTTAATTTAATCTTTTCCTTCATATCATAAACTAAAAAGTTAAGCGCTTGATTCCCAGGATGCATATTAAGCAACTCCTTTAGCGCAATTATTTTCTGTTTATCTAAATCTTTAATATCTACCTGTATGGATAACTTTTTAGCATAATTCTCCATTACATCATGCAGTAATTGAAAGCTATTAAACTGCAACCTTGGATCGCTCTTCTTTCCCGTATCCTTATTTGTCCATCCTTCACGAATAAATGATTTTATAAACACAAAACTATTCTGAAGTAAAAAGTGTCTAAACTTTAAATACTCTTCTCCAAAAATCCTAAATTCAAAACTATCAGTATAATCTTCAATAGTAAAGAGTGCCCAACCTTTACCTTGCTTGCTTACACGGTGTTGCACATCGGTAACCACGCCACCAAACACCAACTCACGATTCACGTATGGTTCTAACGTATTAAACATACCAACCGTTCCATTACAAAATGTTTTCATTTCTGTTTTAAAATCATCCAACGGATGACCAGAAATATAAACTCCAACGACTTCACGCTCTTTGCTCAATTTCTCCATAGTTCCCCACTCCTCACACGGCGGCACTTCTGGTTCGGCTATTTGAACATCACTAGCTTCACCAAACAAACTTACTTGAGCAGAATTTTCGTTTTCTTGATGTTTATGTGCATACTTTATGGCTTTTTCTAAAAAGGTAATATCATCACCTTCTTTATGAAAATATTGTGCTCTATGGGTGTCCCCTAAACCATCAAAACCTCCTGCTAAAGCTAAATTTTCAAATGCCTTTTTATTGGCGGCTCGCAAATCAATACGCTTTGCAAAATCGAAAATAGATTTATAATGACCATCTTTTTTTCTATGCTCAACAATCGTCATAACCGCTCCATGACCAACACCTTTTATAGCGCCCATTCCAAAACGCACTGCATAGTCTTTGTTAACTGAAAATTTATAAAATGATTCGTTTATATCCGGACCAAGCACATCCAACTTCATACGTTTACATTCATCCATAAAGAACGTCACTTGCTTAATGTCGTTCATGTTATTAGAAAGTACCGCTGCCATATATTCCGCAGGGTAATGTGCTTTCAAATAAGCTGTTTGATAAGCAATCCAAGCATAACATGTGGAGTGCGATTTGTTGAAGGCATAACTCGCAAAGGCTTCCCAATCTTTCCAAACTTTCTCTAAAATTTTAGCATCATGTCCGTTGGCACTGGCTTGCTCAATAAATTTCGGTTTCATTTTATCAAGAACTGCAATTTGCTTTTTACCCATCGCCTTACGCAACACATCGGCTTCACCTTTGGTAAAACCTGCTAGACTTTGAGACAATAACATCACTTGCTCTTGGTATACCGTAATACCATAAGTTTCTTTTAAGTACTCTTCCATCGCTGGTAAATCGTACTCAATATCTTCATCACCATGTTTTCTTCTAACGAAACTTGGAATATATTCCATGGGTCCCGGACGATATAATGCATTCATGGCAATTAAATCTTCGAAAACCGTGGGTTTTAAATCTTTTAGATGCTTTTGCATCCCAGGCGATTCATACTGAAACACACCAACGGTTTCCCCCCTTTGAAACAACTCATAAGTCTTTTCATCATCTAAAGGAAACGTATCCGGATCTAGTAAAATATCGTGTTTGGCTTTGACTATTTTAACGGTGTCTTTAATTAAAGTCAGCGTTTTTAACCCCAAGAAATCCATCTTAAGCAACCCTGCATCTTCCACCACCGAGTTATCAAACTGCGTGACATACAAATCTGAATCTTTAGCAAGAGCTACAGGTACGAATTTAGTAATATCATCAGGTGTAATAATTACTCCACAAGCATGAATTCCTGTATTACGGACAGAGCCTTCTAACGTTCTAGCAAGATTTACCGTTTCTGCTTGCAAATCGTTACCATCAGCAATATTTAAAAGTTCATTAACTTTTTCTAAATCTTCTGCTCTAAACTTTTTTCCTAATTCTTTTTCATCTAAACCAAAAATCTTTCCAAGCTTAGACATCGTTGGAATCAATTTCGCAATTCTATCCGCATCAAATAAGGGCAAATCTAAAACACGTGCCGTATCTCGAATAGATGATTTTGCAGCCATGGTACCATAAGTAATAATCTGCGCTACTTGACTGCTTCCATATTTATCAATAACATATTGCATAACACGACCACGACCTTCATCATCAAAATCGATATCAATATCGGGCATACTAATACGGTCTGGATTTAAGAAACGCTCAAAAAGTAAATCGTATTTTAAGGGGTCTATATTGGTAATCCAAAGGCAATAAGCCGCCACAGACCCTGCGGCAGAACCACGTCCTGGACCCACCGAAACATCCATCTTTCTCGCTTCTCGAATAAAATCTTCAACAATTAAGAAATACCCAGGATATCCCGTATTTTCAATAACACTAAGTTCAAAATCAAGCCGTTCTTGGACTTCTTCAGAAAGCACTTCACCATAACGTTTTTTGGCACCTTCAAATACTAAATGCTTTAAATAGGCATTCTCGCCACGTTTACCACCGTCTGCTAAATCGTCTTCATGTTTAAATTCTTCTGGAATGTCAAACGCTGGTAATAAGACATCACGAGCTAATTGAAATGCTTCAATTTTATCAACAACCTCTTGCACATTTGAAATCGCTTCAGGAATATCTTTAAAGAGTTGCTTCATAGCCTCAGGTGATTTAAAATAATACTCCTGATTTGGCAAACCGTAACGATAACCACGACCGCGACCAATTGGAGTCGCTTGTTTTTCACCATCTTTTACACATAATAAAATATCATGTGCATTAGCATCTTCTTGGTTTTGATAATACGTGTTGTTTGATGCTATTAACTTAACATCATGTTTTTTAGCTAGTTTAATTAAGGTTGGGTTAACACGATCTTCATCTTCTTGATTATGACGCATTAACTCGACATACAAATCTTCACCAAATTCGTTCTTCCACCAAAGCAAGGCTTCTTCAGCTTGATTCTCACCTACATTCAATACTTTACTTGGCACTTCACCATATAAATTCCCAGTAAGCACAATAATATCTTCTTTATATTGCTGAATCAGTTTTTTATCAATTCTTGGTAAATAGTAAAACCCATCTACATAAGCATGCGATGATAGTTTCGCTAGATTATGGTAGCCATTTTTATTTTTAGCCAACAATACGATTTGGTAACCGTTATCTTTTCTGGTTTTATCTTGATGATTTTCGCAGACAAAAAACTCACAACCAATAATGGGTTTTATAGGTTTTGCATCTGTAGTTTCTCCCTTTTCTTCTGCCTCAGCAATTTTAGCTTTAACACCACTATTATGTTTATTCACAGCATTTACAAAGTGAAACGCACCCATCATATTTGCATGATCAGTTAACGCGACTGCTTGCATGTTATATTTTGCTGCTGCCGAAACAATTTCCGTAACACTCATGGTAGATTGTAAGACTGAAAACTGCGAATGATTATGCAAATGCACAAAATCTATATCAACTAAATCGGATACATTTTGATTGATATTTTCAGCTGGAACATCTCTTTCTTGAGCTTTTTTTATGCGTTCGTTGATTTTAGCACTTTCCTTTTTAAGATTAATATGCTTTAAACCAATCAGTTTAATAGTATCGGTATTTTCTTTTTTGAAACCCTCAAAATAATCCGGCTGAACATCCAACTGCTCTTTGGTGTATTCACCCAAACGAATTAACTCTAAAAAACAACGCGTCGTAGCCTCAACATCAGCGGTAGCATTATGTGCATCAGCAAACGGTTGATTAAATAAAAACTCATGTAATTCTGTAAGCGTCGGTAATTTAAATTTGCCATATCGGCCTCCAGGAAGCTGACATAAACTTGCCGTATGTTCTGTGCAGGTATCTAAAAGAGGAAGTTCTTGCAAAGGGTTTTCAACAGCACCACGCACAAATTCGGCACCCATAATATTCAAATCAAACTTCACATTTTGACCAACAACAAACTTTGTTTTACCTAGAGCTTCATTAAATTTTTCTAAAACTTCAGCTAAAGGAATCCCTTGTTCTTGTGCTAATTCCGTAGAAATACCATGAATTTTTTCAGCATCATAAGGAATATTAAACCCTTCTGGTTGCACCAAATAATCTTGACTTTCAATACAATTACCCATGCCATCATGTAATTGCCAAGCAATTTGAATACATCTTGGCCAGTTATCGGTATCTGTAATGGGTGCGTTCCAACGCTTTGGCAAGCCTGTGGTTTCAGTATCGAAAATTAAGTACATTCAGTAAGTTTATTTGTTGATGTGCATATTCGTTTAGAGCAAAAAACGAAGTGTATAAAAATACATAGAAATGATCCATTTTTAAAGTGAAGTTATAAACAGTTGTAAACAGGCAAAAAATACTCGACCTAATAGCTGAAAAATTCACCAAGTAAACACAAATAAAATAGTTGGCTCTTATGACAAATGTCATATTTTATGTAACTATAGTTACATATTTTTATTCGGAATTTCAAATTTGTGTAACTAAAAAATTATTACATTATGAAGCCCTTCGACAGAATAAATTACTTAATCATTTTACTGTCAAGTTTAATGATACTTGGATGTACCCATGACACAGAATATATTGCTGGACCAGCAGGTGCTGACGGCATAGATGGCATTGATGGTCATGATGGATTAGATGGAGTAGATGCTTCTGCTGCGGTTTGTATAGATTGTCACTCTGCTTCTCATCGAGACCCAATTACCACTTCATATATTCTATCTGGACATGGTAGTGGAGGCTCTTGGGCTAGAGGAAAAAGTACAAGTTGTGCGCAGTGTCATAACAATGAAGGTTACATTGATTATTTATCCGGACAGTTTTTTACAACTGATACATCGGGCGATCAAAATGAATTTTTACTAGATGAAGCTGGAATACCTATATTAAATGATAATGACACTCCGGGAAATCCAGATGATGATTTTTATGAGCCAAATCCTGACTATAACCCTGATTATGGCGATTATCTAGTAGATGGGAATGGAGGCCTTGTACCAATGGTAAATCCAAATGGTTATGCTGTTTCAAATCCTATTAGCTGCACAGGCTGCCATACTGATCACCGGTCATTCGATTTTGAAAATGATGGTAATGACTATGCCTTAAGAAATATACATCCAGTTAAATTAGTTCTTGACCCAATGGTTTCAATTGACTTTGCAAATAGTACGGATCCTCTTGGATTAAGTAACGCATGTATCACTTGTCACCAACCTAGACCAAGTTATCCTATACCGACAGGAACGGAAGACTACGAGATTACGAGTAGTCGTTTTGGGCCGCATCATGGCCCACAATCAACCATGTTAGAAGGTATCATGGGCGGTATTATTGCTGGTTCAACAGGCTACCCTGGCGTAGGAGCCGCTACACATAGATCAGGATCATCCTGTATTTCTTGCCATATGGGGGAAACAACCGACGGTAATGACGGTGGGCATTCTTGGAAACCAACCTTAAACACCTGTGTTAGCTGCCACACAACCATGACTAGTATTCCTGAAGGTATTGCTGGCTTAGATGAAGATATGGCAACGCTTAAAACATTATTACTAGGTCTCGACCCAAGCCCATTGCTTGAAAATGACAGAACTGTACCAGGTACGTATCCAGCCAATGTAGCTAAAGCTATTTGGAATTATAAGACTGTAATGGAAGATAATAGTAACGGTATTCATAACCCTGAATATACCAGAGCGCTGATTAAAAATTCAATTGAGGCCTTAGAATAAAAATTTTAAAGTTCACATAAAGGTTTAACAGTTCGTGAATTTATGAATTGTTAAACCTTTTAAATTTTATTAAATCTCGTTTACCAAAAGAGACGACGTGTTTAAAAAGATATTTTATTTGATTTCTTACTTTAGAAATCACAATCAGTTGTAAACTAGAAAACAGCACTGTAAAAAACAAACCTACCGGTAAATCAAACATATAACAACACTATTTTTTACCATTAAAGAAAATAAATAATTAGCCTCTCGCATGTTAAATAGTAGATGATTAATTGTGAAATCATGTTTTTTATTGAAATAAATTCAGATTTAATGTTAATTCATTTAAAACCTATAGACCCCAAATAATTAGAACAGTAATTCTCTATAGTTTTTATGATATAAGTCATAATTAATGTAACAATAGTTACATAATTTTATATAGAATTTCAAGATCAATTTATAAAACTAAATATATTATTATGAAAATTTTTAAATTAATTACCGCGCTAATTATTACAGTAACATTTGTTTTAGGTTGTACCCATGACGATTATGTTCCACTTACAGGAACAGGAGACGCTGGTATTGGGGAAAGCCCTGATGAATTACTAGTACAGAAATTCTCTACAGCTCCTGTTTTCGATGGCACCATTGATGATGTTTGGAGTGAAGCCAGACCTTTAATTAATAAAGCTACCGTTACCGGTGCTGGTGATAGAGAAATCACATTAAATGCATCGAGTGCATTCAACTTAGATTTAGAACCTACTGATTTAATGGACCCCTACAAAGGAGAGAGCTACAGCTACTCTTTAAGAGGTGGTCATGACGGTGAATACTTATACCTATTATTTGAATGGGAAGATGACACTGATAGTCAGGAAAGAGAATCATGGTTCTTTAACTCTATTACAAGTCAATGGCAACAAGAAAACAAATACGCCAATCATAAAAATGATAAATTTTATGAAGATAAATTTGGTTTTATGTTTCCTATAGGTAGTCCTGCAGGATTTAATGAAGGTACCTGTACAGTAACGTGTCATGGTAACTTAGCGTTAACAGGTGTTGATGAAGACGATGCAGGAACTAAAGTCACCAGACACTACATGAAAAACGAAGGTGAATTAGCCGATTTCTGGCACTGGAAACGTGACAGACATGCACTAGCTGAAGCCTGTGATGATGGTTTTGTACAATGGGAAGATGACTTTGGTAAAGCAACTGCTAACGGAAGAAAAAATGATGATGGAATTTCACCTTATAAAAATAATCAAAAATTTACTGATGCCGTAACTGGAATGAGTGGACCATTATATGTAATACCTAATAGAGAAAACTACTATTGGATTGCACAATCTGAAATTGATAGTGGAACCGCAAAAGCAGTGACTGGAATTGCTTTAGATGGCACAATAACACATGAAGGCGGAACCATTGATCCTAATGGAGATCCTGCATATTCTCAAGGCTTTGGTAGCAAAAGAATGCCTAGTATAATTATTAATCCAGCTGGTCAAGGAAATGATGGTAGATCTGAAGTACAGGTAAAAGCTATACATACAGGTTCTGGATGGCAATTAGAAATCAGAAGATTACTTTATACTGGAGACCCTACCGATGCTGAGTTTAAGATTGGAGAAAGCATACCATTTGGTTTAGCAATATTTAATAATGCTGCAATTGCACATGGTCAAACAAACTTCCTATCAATGAAAATTGAAAATTAGTCTTACCATCAAATAGTGTAGGCTATATTGAGTCTGCACTATTTGATACTAAGCTTACTTGATAAAAACGTATAATATGAAAAAACTATTTCAAACTTTAGTAATCATAGGTATTTGTTTATCTCTAGACTCATGTTATTATGATTCTATTTATGAGCCTATAACTGATGATAATGACGGAAGTGCCATTGAAGAGGTTACTTATAATAATGATATAGCACCAATTTTTGGATTCTGTAGTAATTGTCATGATGGAGGTCAAAACCCTGATTTAAGAGAAGGAAACGCATACAGTTCACTAGTTCCAACTTACGTTACAGCTTTTGATGCAGAAGTTAGCCCACTATATCTTAAATTAATAGATGGTCACCAAAATTTACCCGCGATTAGACTAGAATTAGTTAAAACCTGGATAGACCAAGGGGCCAAAGAATAATCAAACCTTTAAGAAAACAGACATGAAAATATATAAAATATTACTCTTAGCCGCTTTGGCCTTACCTCTATCAGTCTTTTCTCAAGAACAGGTTAATGATACAATTGTAAAGGAAAAACCAGAGCGCCCAGCGTTTGAAAGTTCCTTTTTATTTGATAACCCAACAAATGTTCTATTTAGTAAAAACACTTTAGAGATACAAATGTCTCACAGATTTGGAGAGCTTAATGACGACAAGAACGATTTAGCCGGCTTTTATGGCTCAGCGAATATTAGAATTGGATTAACATATGCAATTCACGATAGATTAACCGTAGGGTTCGGTACTACAAAAAACAAGAACTATCAAGACTTTAACTGGAAAGCGGCATTATTAAGACAAACACGTTCTGATAAGATACCTGTAAGTGTAAGTTATTACGGAAATTTTGCTATCGATGCAAGAAGCAAAAACCAAGGTCTTTTTATAGAGACCTCAGATAGATACTCATTTTTTAATCAGTTAATTATAGCCCGTAGATTTAACCCAAAACTTTCTTTACAAGTAGCGCCGAGTGTTTCTCATTATAACACAGTTGCTACAACAATGAGAAATGATATGGTTGCCATTGCATTTGGAGGACGCTATAAAATTAGTTCTCAAACATCTGTAATAGCAGATTATAGTCAACCACTTACTAAAATGAAGTTAGATAACCCTTACCCGGGAATTAGTTTAGGATTTGAATTTGGTACATCGGCACATACCTTCCAGTTATTTGCAACAAACTATTGGGGCATTCTTCCTCAGGACAACTATATGTTTAATAAAAAGGCTACTGGTTTAGAAGGGACCTTTGGTTTTGGCAAGCAAAAAAAAAGTGGTCAATATCTAATTGGATTTAATATAACTAGAAACTATAATTTTTAAACATTATGAAAGATAAATCTAGAAAAGGTACAAAAATCTCTCGTCGTGGTATGTTGCCACTTTTAGGAGGTGGTTTACTAATTCCTTTTCTAGGTTTTAGTAACTCAGATACTAATAGTATTCCCGAAGACGAAGAGTACACAACACTTTTAAAGGCAGATGGCACTGCTGTAAAAGTTAAAACTAGCACCCTAAATAAATCGAAAATTGTAAAGAAAAACATATCAAATAAATCATTTCTAAACTGGCTTAGTAAAAAACTATAATTTCCTTTAACTCAATATAATTATGGAAGATAAGAACAAAAGCTCAAGACGTAAATTTCTTGACAATGGCTTAAAACTGGGAATTGTTAGCGCAATTGGCGGACTTGGCTTGTCTAAAATTACCTCCAAATTAAATGCTTCTAACGTTGATAGCTCTGGAGAGAAAATGGAGTTAATGACTACCGATGGAACGCTTATTCAAGTAGATTCATCTGAAGTTATGGAAGTAACGCATGCTAAAGAACATGATAAAAAATACAATGTTAGGGAAGGCAACCCAAATAGAAAATTTGTTATGGTGGTGGATCTTGCAAAATGCAAAAATGCCTTAAAATGTCAAAACGCTTGTAACAAGCATCATTACATTACAGGAGAAAACGCGTGGCTTAAAGTCTATAAAATGCAGGAAGAAAAAGACACAGCACCGTATTGGATGCCTATGATGTGTATGCATTGTGATCAACCAGCCTGTGTTACTGTTTGTCCTGTTGACGCCACTTTTAAAAGAAAAGATGGACTCGTACTAATAGACAACGAACGTTGTATTGGTTGCCGATTTTGTATGGCGGCTTGCCCTTACTCAACACGAGTTTTTAATTGGGGTGAACCCGGTCAAGAAGTCACTTTAAATATGGACATGACTCATCATACACCATCTCCAGAACATGCAGGAATGCCAAGCATAAAAGGAACAGTAGACAAATGTGACTTTTGCCCGCATGCCATAGACAATAATGAATTACCACACTGTGTTACTTCTTGCCCAAACGGAGTCTTTTATTTTGGAGACAAATACGAAGACACTGTAACCAATGGAGATGAAACAGTAAGATTAAGCCAATTGCTTGAAGATAAATCAGGATACCGCTTGATGGAAGGATTAGGAACATCTCCGAGTGTGTATTATTTACCTCCTGTAGATAGATTAGTCGATTTTGAAGATGGTCTAAAAGATTTCAAAGAATTTGAATCTGTTGAACCAGTTTCACCTGCTGAAAAACCCGAATAGTTATGCAAACTCATAAAACTATAATCCGAGATTTAAAGCCAAAAAAATTTGGCAAACGTGATACTATCTGGACTATTTCACTCATTGTGATAATACTCATTGGCTTAGTTGCTTATATAGATCAACTTATTACAGGACAAGAAGTTACCAACATGCGAGATTATGCCCTTTGGGGTATTTATATTTCAAACTTTGTGTTCTTTGTAGCAACAAGTTTTGTTGGAACAGTAACCGTTGCTATATTAAGGTTAACAAATAATTCGTGGCGAACACCATTAGTTAGAATTGCTGAAATTATTTCGGTTGCAGCTATTATTATGGCAGGAATCACCATCATGATTGATATGGCAAGACCTGATAGATTATTAAATCTATTTATCCATGCGAGACTTCAATCTCCTATTACTTGGGATGTAGTCATTATTCCGACTTACATAGTTATTAGTTTATTATTATTGTATTTTCCTTTGATTCCAGATTTTGCAATACTTAAAACGCACTTTAAAAAGAAAGAACCAAAACTTAGTAAGTTTTATGGCAAACTAGCTTTAAACTGGACAGGAAGTAAAGCTCAAAAATTATTACAAGAAAAATCCATAAGAATTATTGCAATCATGATTATTCCTGTTGGTCTTTTGCTACAAACCATTGATGCTTGGCTGTTTTCTACCACTTATCGAATTGGATGGGACAGCACTAATTTTGCACCATATTTTATTTCTGGAGCTTTTGTTGCTGGTGTTGGTGCACTGGTAACCCTAATTTATATTATTAGAAAAGCGAAAAGATTAGAAAATTATATTACAGATTATCACTTCGACAAACTTGGTAAATTACTAGCACTTGCTTGCTTAATTTACCTCTACTTTAATATTAACGAATATGTCATTCCTTTATTTACAGCAAAAAAAGGAGAACTTGTACATTTAGAAACATTGTTTACAGGAAGTTATTCAATTTTATTTTGGGCAGTAACTATAATAGGATTGATTGTACCAATAATTGTTTTACTGTTTAAAAAAGGAAGAAAACCAAATACCATGTTTGTTATAGGACTCATGGTTGTAATTGGATCTTGGTGGAAACGATTTGTGATCGTTACGCCAACACTGTTACATCCATTTTTACCGATTCAAGGAGTCCCAGAATCATGGCGTCACTATTTTCCTAGCTTACACGAATGGCTAATTACCTTCGCAACATTAGCTATGGCCTTTTTAATTATTACAGTTTGTGTGCGTTACTTACCAGTAATACCCATTCAAAGAACAATTGATGAAATGGAAGCTTCCGAAGCTAATAATAAAAACACTGAGTCATGAAACATCTAAATCCTAGACATCTTCTATTTCTTATACTTTTATGTGTGTTTATTAGTCCTTTTTTAAGCCAAAAACTGGAAGCACAGGATAAGAAAAAAATAAAGCTTAGAATAAAAGCAGATTATACAAAGATAATAGATCATTCCTGCTTTATTGATTTAACAACTACCGCCAAAATCAACAAAAAAAACACAGGTGTTGCTAATTTAATTTTAACCATTATTAATGAAACCGATGATGATCAATTAGAATTAGGACAGGCAACTACAAACCAAGATGGAAAAGTTAGATTTCTTATAAATGACCTTAATAAATTACTAAAAGACACTCTCGGGTTTTACACCTTAAAGGTAAAATTTAAGGGTAATGAGCGTTTTAAGAAAGCCTCTAAAAGACTTTCATTTAAAGATGCGAACATAGAGGCCAAATCATTTACAAAAGACAGTGTTAATTATGTGAGCGCAACTCTAAAAGATTTACATTTAGACAGCTTATTAAGCGAGACACCTCTTAATGTGAGTGTAGAGCGCCTATTCAAGTCACTCCCTTTAGGAGAAGAATTTAATTATACTGACAAAAACGGCACTATTGTTGTACCTATAGAAGAAGGGATTCCGGGTTTAGATGGCAAATTAGTCATTGAAGTGGTATTGAATGACAGTGATGATTACGGAACTGTAAAAGCTCTGGTAAATACTACTTTTGGGAAAACAATAATTTTAGACAATTCCTTCGAAAACAGAACATTATGGGCACCAAGGAACAAAACCCCTATCTTTATTCTAATATTTGCTAATCTATTAATTTTTGCAATGTGGGGCATCATTATATATTTAATAAACAATTTATTTAGAATCAATAAATCTTAAAAAATTTGACATTATGAAAACACTTAAAAACCTAATCTTTATAGCAATTTTATCTTTCGTTATTGTTTCTTTCACCTCAATTATTCAAGATGAGTGGGTTGTTCCTGCCAAGTACGAAAACATGAAAAATCCAACAAATTCTAGTGAAGATTTAGACATTGGAAAATCACTTTATAGCAAACACTGTAAATCATGTCATGGCAAAGAAGGCTATGGTGACGGACCAAAAGCTGAAGAACAAGAAGGTGATTTAGGAGATTTCTCAACATCAGAATTTCAAGAACAATCTGATGGAGCTTTATTTTACAAGACCTCTTTTGGAAGAGACGATATGCCAGAATACACAAAAAAAATGACTGATGACGAAGACAGATGGCTGATAGTAAATTATATGAGAACCTTAGAAGAATAACTTAAGGAGTAAAATTGCCTTATTATTTTATTAAGCAATTAAACAACCATAAAATGAACCAGTCATTACGCTATATTAGTATTTCGCATAAAACAGCTTCGGTTAAACAAAGAGAAGTATTCCATATTCCTCTGGAAAAGAAAAGTGATTACACTCAATTTTTATGTAATACTTTTCCAGATATTGATGGATTGCTACTTTTAACAACTTGCAATAGGACTGAAATATATTTTGAAACCAGAACACATTCGGCGACAAGTATTCGTGATTATTTAATAGATCTAAAATTGCCTAAAAGCAGTTCTATAGATAAAAATTTATTTGAGTTTAGTGACAGTACTGAATCCACTGTAAAACACCTATTGGAAGTGTCATCTGGACTAGAGTCTTCAGTATTAGGCGATTCTGAAATTATACATCAAATTAAAAAATCGTATCAATTTTCAATGACCCACAAACTACAAGGGTCTTTATTAGAACGTGCAATACAAAGTGTTTTTAAAAGTCATAAGCGAATAAGTAATGAAACTAATTTTAGAGATGGCACAACTTCTGTTGCCTATAAATCATTAAAAGTCATTCAAAATAATTTCAAAAACACCAGCTCAAAGACAAAAAAAATACTTTTTATCGGAGCTGGTGATATTGTAAAACAATTATTTAAATATAATTCAAAATTTAATTACAGCAATATTTATATAAGTAATCGAAGTAAAGAAAAGGCTATGATATTGGCCCAAAAAAATAAGTGCAAAACATTTCCTTGGGCGAACGTACTGGCAAATAAATTAGATGATTTTGAAGTTATTATAAGTGCCGTTAGCAATTGTTCAAATCTGATACATGATTTAACTGTTTCAAACCATAATGTATTACTTCTTGACTTAGCTGTTCCTTGTAATATTGACAAAAGCTTGACGTATCAAAATAACGTAATGTTTCATGATTTAGATTCTATTTCAAAAGAACTTGAAGAAAATAAAGAGATGCGTATAGCTTCCAAAAGTGACGTAATTAATATTATTGTAGAAGAACTTACAACTTACAACGAGTGGCTTAATGAAGCGCCGTTAAGAGCTCTTTTGGCCAACTTGAAAATTTCGATAAACAAGGTGGTTACGAAACAGTTTCAACCTAATATTGAAGACACTCAAATTAAATTGGTAACTAATGAGGTCATGAAAAAACTAATCAATCAAAAAGAAACATTAGCATTATTACCTGAAAATGAATTAAATAAAATAATATCTGACGAAGCTTCACTTCTAATTAATAACTTCTAATAAACAACACACTAGTAGGTATTACATCTTTTTTGTGCCTTTACTACAATTCCTTTCCTAAATTCTCTAAATTAAACTACTTTAGAGCACTCTAAAAGTATGTCATGAAACTTAAATTATACACTATATTGCTTACATTAAGTCTTTTAAATTGTAAAGCACAAGATACTACGCTTTATGTTGGAACCTATACTAATGGAGATAGCGAAGGCATTTACAAACTAATATTTAACACAACTACTGGAGTGTTAACAAATAAGCAATTAGCTGCAAAAACAGAAAACCCTTCTTATTTAAGTTATTCTCCAGATAAGAAACATATCTATGCAGTAAATGAGAACGAAAAAGGGATGGTTTCCGCATTTGAAATTCAAGATAACGGACATCTCAAGTCATTGAACAAAGTTAGTACCCACGGGGCACACCCTTGTCATGTCGCTATAAATAAATCTGGTAACAAAGCAATTGTTTCAAATTATACTGGCGGAAATGCTTCTATATACTCCATAAAAAATGATGGTTCTTTAACAGAAGCTTTTCAGGTTTTAGACCATAATATTGATAGTACAGTTTCGCATGTGCATTCAGCCCAATTTTATAAAAATCAATTATACATTTCTGATTTAGGAAAAAATGCTGTCTCTAACTATCAACTAGAAAACAATATATATAAATTAGTAAATTCATCTATGGTTGACTTAACAAATAATGCAGGGCCAAGACATTTTTCTTTAACTAATAATGGCGAATTTGTTTATATTATTAATGAATATGGGAGCTCTATTACAACTGGAAAGAAGAATAAAAATGGTTTTGATAAAATTGATGAGGACTCAACCCTAGAAGTTAATTATGAAGGAAAGAATTCATGTGCAGATATTCATTTATCTAAAGATGAACATTTTTTATACGCCTCAAACCGAGGTGAAAACACTATAGCTGTGTTTAAAAGAAACACCAATAAGGGCACAATAAATAAAATACAAACCATAAGTGTTCATGGTAACTGGCCCCGAAATTTCACTTTAGACCCAACAGGAAAATTTTTACTAGTAGCTAATAGATGGAGTCATAATATTTCTGTTTTTAGCGTTAATACTTCTACTGGAATGCTAAAATTCATGCATGATACTAAAATCTCAGAACCCGTTTGTCTATTGTTTTAAAAATCAATTTCATAAGTAAAAAATCTACACAAATAAAGCACTGGATATTAAAAAAATATAATATCTTTGCGCCCTCATTAATAATCGAGGTCGAGAACCTCAAATAATTAATTATTATGCCAGTAAAAATTAGATTACAAAGACACGGTAAAAAAGGGAAACCTTACTATTGGATCGTAGCAGCAGATGCACGTTCAAAAAGAGATGGTAAATACTTAGAGAAATTAGGTGCTTACAATCCAAACACAAACCCAGCAACTGTTGAATTAAACGTTGATGGTGCTGTACAATGGTTACAGAATGGTGCACAACCAACTGATACTGCTAAGACATTATTGTCTTACAAAGGTGCTTTATTAAAAAATCATCTTGTAGGTGGTGTTAGAAAAGGAGCTTTAACTGAAGAGCAAGCAGAAGCTAAATTTACTGCTTGGTTAGAAGAAAAAGAATCTAAAATTCAAGCAAAAGCTGAAGGTTTATCTGATGTTGAAGCAAAAGTGAAAGCTGATGCTCTAGCTGCTGAAAAAGCTGTTAACGAAGCAAGAATCGCTGCTGCAACTCCTGTTGTTGAAGAAGCTGAAGAAGAAGTTGCTGAACAAGCCCCTGTTATTGAAGAGGTTGTTGACGAGGCTCCTGCTGCTGAAGAAGCTCCTGCTACTGAAGCTACAAAAGACGAGGAATAAAAAAATTATTTTTTATACTTTTAAACTCCGATATAACCTATCGGAGTTTTTTTATGACATAGTATTTTGATTTAAAAAATACATGATTGAACAAATCCCGACGAAAATCGGGATCTCATAATTATTATTACATTTAAAGATTCTCGCCCAAGCGAGAATGAAAAAATTAGCTTTCTATGAAAAAAGAAGATTGTTTTTACTTAGGTAAAATTGTAAAAAAATACAGTTTTAAAGGTGAGGTTTTAGCGAAATTAGACACCGACCAACCTGAAATTTACGAAAACTTAGATGCTATATTTTTAGAATTAAGAAACAACCTTGTGCCCTTTTTTATTGAAAGCTCACAATTACATAAGTCTGAATTGCTTCGAATAAAATTTGAAGATGTGGATGTCGAATCCGATGCCGACGCGATTATGAAAAGCGGATTATACCTACCACTTGACCTACTCCCTAAACTCGAGGGTAATAAATTCTACTTTCATGAAGTTATGGGATTCACTATTGAAGATGTTAATTTCGGGAATGTTGGGATTTTAAAAGCTATAAATGATTCAACAGCACAATCTCTTTTTGAAATTGATAGAGATGGTATTGAAATTCTAATTCCGATGAATGATGAATTTATAGTTAAGGTCGATAGAGCCAATAAAACTATTCTTGTTGAAACTCCTGAAGGCTTAATTGATTTATATTTAGAAGAATAATCGTGTCTAAAAAACCCTTTAAGTTTAAAGAATTCACAATTAATCAAGATCAATGTGCTATGAAAATTGGCACTGATAGTGTTTTATTAGGTGCCTGGACATCTATTGATGAAAATCCATTTTCAATTTTAGATATTGGAGCGGGTACAGGTGTTTTATCTTTAATGTTAGCACAACGCAGTAATGCTGAACTTATAGATGCTATTGAAATTGATGATAATGCATTCGAACAATGTGTTGATAATTTTGAACAATCCTCTTGGGGAGATAGACTGTTTTGCTATCATGCCTCTTTGGAAGAATTTGCAGAAGAAATAGAAGATGAATACAATTTAATAATCTGCAACCCTCCTTTCTATTCTGAAGATTATAAAACTAAAAATGACCAACGCGATTTAGCACGCTTTCAAGATGCTATGCCCTTTGAACATTTACTTAAAAATGTTTCAATGTTACTTTCAGAAAATGGCTTATTTTCGGTTATCGTACCTTTTAAAGAAGAGACCCTCTTTATCAGTTTAGCTTCAAAATATAATTTATTTCTAAACAGAAAACTGCACGTTAAAGGTAATACTCGTTCAGAAATAAAACGAAGTTTAATCGAATTCTCTTTCCGAAAAAGCGAAACACTCATTGAATCTTTAATTATTGAAACTGAAAGACATCAATACACCGAAGATTACACAAATCTTACCAAAGATTTCTATTTGAAAATGTGATTAAATCAATAAAGATTATTTAAATTTGGAGCATAAAAATGATGATTTGATAAAAAAAATATCGTTTTAATAATTATTTTCCTTTATCCACTTTTTAAATTCAGTTTTTATGAAACCTGACTTATTCGAAGCACCTGATTATTACAACTTAGATGAACTGCTTACTGAAGAACATAAATTAGTTCGAGATGCTGCTCGTGAATGGGTAAAACGAGATGTCTCTCCCATTATTGAAGAGTATGCTCAAAAGGCAGAATTTCCAAAGCAAATTATTAGTGGCTTAGCCGAAATAGGTGCTTTTGGCCCTTATATCCCAATGGAATATGGTGGTGCAGGATTAGACCAAATTAGTTATGGCCTAATTATGCAAGAAATTGAACGTGGTGATTCTGGTGTACGCTCGACAGCTTCGGTACAATCGTCATTAGTTATGTATCCTATTTGGAAATATGGAAACGAGGAACAACGCCAAAAATATCTGCCAAAATTAGCAAGTGGTGAATGGATAGGTTCTTTTGGATTAACTGAACCTGATCATGGTAGTAACCCAAGCGGTATGGTAACAAATTTTAAAGATATGGGAGACCACTATCTTTTAAATGGTGCGAAAATGTGGATTTCTAATTCTCCTTTTTGTCAAATAGCTGTGGTTTGGGCAAAAGATGAAAGCGGACGTATTCATGGGCTAATAGTTGAACGTGGCATGGAAGGCTTCTCTACACCAGAAACACATAATAAATGGTCATTAAGAGCTTCAGCTACTGGAGAACTTATTTTTGATAATGTAAAAGTGCCAAAAGAAAATTTGTTACCAAATAAATCTGGTTTAGGCGCACCACTTGGATGCTTAGACTCCGCACGCTATGGAATTGCATGGGGTGCCATTGGTGCCGCTATGGATTGTTATGATACGGCTTTACGTTACAGTAAAGAACGTATTCAGTTTGGAAAGCCTATTGGACAATTTCAGCTTCAACAGAAGAAGCTTGCTGAAATGATTACTGAAATTACTAAAGCACAACTTTTGGCTTGGAGATTAGGCGTTATGCGTGAAAACGGAACGGCGACTTCCGCTCAAATATCTATGGCAAAACGTAATAATGTAGAAATGGCCATTAACATTGCTCGTGAAGCACGACAAATGCTAGGAGGTATGGGAATTAGCGGAGAATATTCTATTATGAGACACATGATGAACCTCGAAAGTGTTATTACCTATGAGGGCACACATGATATTCATTTATTGATTACAGGATTAGACATTACTGGGTTGAATGCCTTTAAATAAATATTATTTAAAATCACTTCTTATTAAAGCTATTTAATTGAATTCTATGGTCTGACCCGTTGTTTAATGATACAATGGTTGTAGAAATATAAAAAAAGCACTTCTATTCGAAATGCTTTTTTATGCATTTTAGGTTTTAATTTCAAAGTCTTATCTTTAAACGAAAAATATGAAATTTAAATTCTCCTTGTTATGGGTTAGTTTAGTTGGTTTTTTGTTATTTACATGTTCTGATACTTCTGAAGTAGACCCGCCTGCTGAAAACACTCAAATTAATGTTGATACTGAACAAAATGATGATGAAACTAATGAGGAAACTAACGAAGAAGAAATAAACACTTCTGGAAATAGTGCTATAAAAATTCTCTCATTGGGAGACAGTTACACTATTGGAACAAATGTATGCGGGACATGTCGATTCCCTGTACAATTGAAGGATCGATTAAAATTAAGAGTTGAATCTGCCAATGGAATACAACTCAAAATAATAGCCAGATCAGGTTGGACAACTACAAGTTTAATTAACGCAATAAATAGTGATAATCCATCTAACGATTACAATTTGGTAACACTTTTAATTGGCGTTAATAATCAATATCAAGACAAACCTTTTTCTTTATATGAAAAAGAATTTCCGTTACTTGTAAATACAGCTATCACTAAAGCTAAATCTGATAAAAATAAAGTTATTGTTGTATCCATTCCTGATTATGCGTACACTCCTTTTGGGAAAGGAGACCTGAGTATATCGGAAGATATTGATGAGTATAATGATTTTGCTAAAAATTATTGCTCTCAAAGAAATATTACCTATGTAAACATCACTGATATAACAAGACAAGGTTTAAACAACCCTGCACTTGTAGCATTTGACGGTTTACACCCTTCAGAATTAGCTTATTCTAAGTTTGTTGATAAAATACTACCATTAGCTCTGAATAAACTTAAAAATTAATTCAGAATCTCAATAAAGCGTTTCAAAGAGAAATGCTTTTTTGTTTACTTTTACTTTATGTTTTCATCCAAGAAAAGATTAGATAATGCTTATAAAAATGCAAAAGTCATCGATTTTGATGATGATAGCAAGTTCATTCTTTTTAGCGATTGCCATAGGGGTGATAATAGTTTTGCAGATGATTTTGCCAATAACAGAAACATATATTTTCATGCTTTAAAGCATTATTACGATCAAGGATTTCAGTATTGCGAATTAGGTGATGGTGATGAACTTTGGGAAAACCTATCATTTGATTCTATCTTGAATGCTCATAGAAATGTATATATGCTCATGAAGTTGTTTCATAAGCGTAATCGTTTACACATGATATGGGGAAACCATGACATGGTTTATAGAAACCCGAATTATGTAAAGAAACATTTATCCACTTATTTTGAACCCAAAGTTGATGAAAACATTGAGCTTTTTAGTAATATTACCTATCATGAAGGTCTTGTTTTAAAACATTGTATGACAGGACAAGAATTATTTTTAACTCATGGACACCAAGCGGATTGGTGGAATTTTTTGTTTTGGAAATGGAGCAGATTTATGGTAAGAGTATTATGGAAACCCTTAAATGTTATGGGAATTGCGGACCCTACAAGCCCTGCTAAAAACTACAAAGAACTTATTAAGATTGAGCGCAGAACCAAAAAGTGGATTACCGAAAACAATAATTTAATTACAATTGTTGGGCATACCCACAGACCACGTTTTCCTGAACCTGGAAATATTGCATTTTTTAATGATGGTAGTTGCGTGCACCCCAGAAGTATTACGGGAATTGAGATTGAAAACGGTGCCATTTCATTGATTAAATGGCAAATAGCAACAAAGGACGATGGCACACTTCAAATTGTAAAGGATTTACTTGAAGGCCCTGTTAAGTTATTAGATTATAAGACTGAATAAAAAAATCGATGATCCAAAAAAGATATGAAGGTTTTTTAAAGACACCATTTTTACGGATAAATGATGCTGTCTATAATCTCGATCAATTTAAAATCACTTCAAAATTTAATAAAATAAAGATTGCTTTAGAAGAAAATCTACGTCTTGGAAAGTATGTTGAGCAACTCGTTTCTTTTGAACTAGCTCAGCAAAATAATATATCCGTTTTAGCTGAAAACATACAGATTCAAGATGGTAAAATTACTTTAGGCGAACTAGATTGTTTACTTCTTAAAAATAACAAACCTATTCATCTTGAGGTTATTTATAAGTTTTACCTTTACGATGCTACTGTTGGCGAATCTGAAATAGACCATTTTATTGGACCAAATAGAAAAGATTCTTTAAAAGAGAAACTAACTAAATTAAAAGAAAAACAACTTCCTCTACTCTACTCCAATACTTGCAAGACGTATTTAGACGAACTTGATTTAAAAGTTGAAGACATTTCTCAACAAGTCTATTTTAAAGCACAACTATTTTTACCTTTTTCAAACCAAAACATTAAACTAAAAATTTTAAATACAGATTGCGTTATAGGGTTTTACATTAATCATATAGAACTACAACAATTTAAAGATTGCAAGTTTTATATCCCTAATAAAAAAGACTGGTTGATACTTCCTCATGCACACGTAAATTGGTTAAATTTCCATGTATTTAAAGTGGTTATACAAGATTATTTTGAACAGGAATTTTCTACTTTATGCTGGATAAAGTTTAATAACGGAGAACTAAAAAAAATGTTTTTGGTTTGGTGGTAATTACCGTATAAATATATAAAGTTAGTTAAGTACGCTTTGTGTTAGGTATTGAGCGGTCTGTTTGAGCTCGTCATGGAGAGCGCGTAGTGAAATATTTATAGTCATGAGTTCAATAATGTAAAATAGAAATCAACAACTAAAGCCCAACCCGATAGGGTAACCTAGCTACCGGAAGGCAGGCGCACATATTATTAATTTTAAGAACTTTGATTTAGCTTAATATTACCAAAACTCACATAGAATAGGTCATTTTATCTATTTTGGCTTTTAAGGCATTCGTTTTTATAAGTGTGATTATATTTTCCATAGTCCCTTGATTCAAAAAATTTTCGCTTACACCAACAACTTCATTTTTAAAAACCTTAAAAGTAAAATAGGGACTGTCGCTTTGAGATATATGTCGCTCATATTTCTCATCTTTTAAAGCGTATCTTTTAATTAGTTGAATTTGGCTAAAACAAATTAACCTAGAGGAATAACCTTTACTGGTAAATATAATTTGGTTTTTATTTGATTTTAATAAGAACCTAAACCTCCCAGTTTTGTCTTTGAATATTTTAAATAGTGCCATAAGTTAATGTGTGTATAATTAAGACACTAATTATATACTACGGTCACATTAATGAATTAACACTCAGGCGCTAACTCTACGGCAAGTCCTTCAATTTGTTCTGTAATTCTTATTTGGCAACCTAATCTACTATTATCTTTAACATCAAAAGCTTCAGAAAGCATAGCTTCTTCTTCATCTTGCATTTCTGGTAATTCCGTTTCACTTAACACATAACACTGGCATGAAGCACACATGGCCATACCTCCACAAACACCAATAGTCCCCTCTGGAGCAAGCTCAAAAGCACTAACAACCTCCATGATATTCATATTCATATCAGTAGGTGCTTGCACCTTGTGAGCAACACCTTCTCTATCGGTTATAGTAATTGTAATATCAGACATTAAAAAAAATTTACGTGCAAAAATAAGTAATTAAGATTTAAAAAACTTTAATCCCTACTCGTTTAATAGACTAAGCAAAATTTATGCCATTTTATTGAAAATATGAGGGTTTATTTGGGGTTTCCCTCTTAAAATCATAACAGCAGGTAATTCAAACCTGACATAAATCATATAATCCCCTTAATGAATTCATTAATTTCGTTTAGTACCTTTTTGAATTTAATAGAACTAACAATGAGTTCATTACAAAAAAAAAACGACACATTTGTTCACTCTGGTCTTATTTCTAAAATCAGTGGTCAAACTATTACTGTTAATTTAGAGCAGAATATACATTGTGATTCTTGTCGAGCAAAAAGCTCATGCGGTATTTCAGAATCTAGCACAAAAGCAGTTGAAGTATTAAATTCTAAGGATTCTTTTAAAATTAACGAGGAAGTAAATGTAGTTTTAAAAAAAGCATTAGGTTTAAAAGCAGTCTTTTGGGCCTATGTATTTCCTTTTATTTTAATGTTTTCTACATTAATAATAGCTTCAAATTTTTTAAAAGAATGGTTAGCAGGTTTAATATCACTGTTAATCATAGTGCCTTACTACATAGTTCTCTATTTTTTAAAGAACGCTCTTAAAAGCGCCTTTCAAGTATCCATATTAAAAATTTAATTAATCATGTCTGATTCAGTCTTATATAGTGTTTTCTTACTAGTCTCTTTAGGAGTGATTGCGGCCATTGTATTATATATAGTTTCTAAAAAGTTTTATGTTTATGAAAACCCATTAATTAGCGAAGTAGATGACATACTTCCTGCTGCCAATTGTGGTGGTTGTGGTTCTCCTGGCTGTAAGGCGTTTGCTGATAAGCTTGTTAATACTGAAGATATCTCAGAATTATTCTGCCCGGTAGGAGGAAACGAAGTCATGAAGCAAGTATCTGAGATCTTAGGTAAAGAAGTTACAGAAAAAGATCCTACAGTTGCTGTATTACTTTGTCAAGGTGGTTGTGAAGTGAGGCCAAAAACGACCATATATCAAGGTCCAAGGACTTGCGCTATTTCGGCTATGGTTTATGGTGGAGAAACCGATTGTCAATACGGTTGTTTAGGAGATGGTGATTGTGTTGCTGTATGTGATTTCGATGCCATGTATATGGATAAAAACACAGGTTTACCCGTAATTGACACAGATAAATGTACGTCTTGTGAGGCTTGTGTAAAAGCATGTCCTAGAGACATCATTGAAATGCGTCCACTCAATAAGCGAGACTTAAAAATATTTGTTGGATGCTTAAACCAAGATAAAGCAGGTATTGCAAAAAAGGCATGTGACGTTGCATGTATTGGATGCTCTAAATGCGAAGATATTTGCCCTAAAGATGCCGTTATAATGACTGATACTTTAGCTTATATCGATCCTATGGTCTGTACACTTTGTAGAAAATGTGTAGAGGTTTGCCCAACACATTCCATTATTGAAACAAATTTTCCACCAAAAAAGGTGAAAAAACCGAAAGAAGAAAAACCAAAACGAGAAAAAGTAGCTGTAGTTAAAGCGAAAGTAGAATCAGTAAACCCTAAAACAGATGCTTAAAACATTTCCAAAAGGTGGTATTCATCCTGAAGAAAACAAAATAACGTCTTCAAAAGCGATTAAACGAATGCCAGTCCCAAAGGTTGTCTATGTTCCTATAGCGCAACATATTGGAATTCCTGCTGAAATAATTGTTGACAGAAAAGATAAAGTTGAAATCGGGCAAGTTATAGCTAAGTCTGGTGGATTTGTATCTTCTAATATCCATTCTCCTGTAGCTGGAACAGTTACAAAACTTGATATGATTGTTGATACAAGTGGTTACAAAAAACAATGTATTGTAATCAGAACCGATCAAAAAAACGAATCTAATTTTGAGATTCCAGATTTTCCTTTAAAAAAGGAGATATCCATGGATCAAAAAAATATTTTACAACACATTACAGATTGTGGTATTGTAGGTTTAGGTGGTGCGACATTTCCATCTCATGTTAAGTTAGATCTTAAAAATGATAATCATGTTGATTGTCTTATTATTAATGGTGTGGAGTGCGAACCATATTTAACTGCAGACCATAGATTGATGCTCGAAAAAGCAGATGAGATTATTGTTGGTATTCAAATTTTGATGCATGCGTTGCACATTAATGAGGCTATTATTGGTATTGAAAATAACAAAAAAGATGCGATTAAAGTCTTAAAACAAGCAGCTAAATCTGATAAAAGAATTAAAGTAGCAGCACTTCAGGTTAAATATCCTCAAGGCAGTGAAAAACAACTTATAAAAGCCATTGTACAACGCGAAGTTCCTATAGGCGGATTACCAATGGATGTTGGTGTAATCGTTCATAATGTTGGAACGATTTTCGCCATTTATCAGGCAGTACAATACGATCAACCACTAATCGAAAGGGTTGTAACCGTTACAGGTAAAAAAATAGAAAACGCTTCTAATTTTTGGGTTAGAATTGGGACACCAATAAAGGATTTAGTTGAGGAAGTTGGTGGCTTACCCGAAGGCACCCGAAAAATAGTAAATGGTGGACCCATGATGGGCAAAGCTATTAAAAATACTGATGTACCTGTTACTAAAGGAACCTCTGGGATATTAGTAATATCTGAAGATGAAGCTAGTAGACAAGACCCTAAAAACTGTATTCGTTGTGGCCAATGCGTATTTGTTTGCCCGATGGGACTAGAACCTCATTTGTTAATGAATTTATCAGAAAAAGGTATGTATGAAAAAGCAGCATATGAAGATATTATGACTTGTATAGAATGTGGCTCTTGCAGTTATGTTTGTCCTTCACACAGACCTCTATTAGACTACATCAGATTTGGAAAAAGTATTGTCAAAAAAATAAACACCACAAAGAATTAATATGGCAGATCCAATTATTATTTCGGCCTCACCTCATATACATTCAGCCAGAACATCTGAAAAAGTGATGTATGATGTGCTTTACGCCTTAATCCCAGCATTTTTGGTTTCCATTTATGTTTTCGGGATACGTGCTTTAGTACTCACATCTGTTGCTGTTATTTCGTGTATTGTATTCGAATATCTCATTCAAAAATATCTTTTAAAAACAGAAAGTACCATAACCGATGGTTCTGCACTAATTACAGGAATACTTTTAGCTTTCAACCTACCATCAAACTTACCAATTTGGATGATTATTGTTGGTGCTTTAATTGCTATTGGAGTAGCAAAACTATCCTTTGGAGGTTTGGGTTATAACATTTTTAATCCAGCGCTTGTTGGTCGTGTATTTTTATTGGTATGTTTCCCTGTACAAATGACCTCATGGCCTACTGCTGTTGAGAACAACTGGTCTTTAGTGGATGCGGTTACTGGCGAAACTACTTTAGGAATCATCAAAGAAGGCCTAATGTATGGAGAAACCATGTCAACCATAAGCGAAAAAATTCCATCGACTATGGAATTACTTCTTGGCATTACGAGTGGATCGGTTGGAGAAATGTCTGCATTGGCATTACTTCTCGGAGGTGTCTTTTTAATAGTAAGAAAAGTAATTACCTGGCATATTCCAGCCACCATAATAGTGACTATGGCCGTCGTGACAGGAGTTTTTTGGTTGGTAAATCCAGAACAGTATGCAAATCCATTAATTCATATTCTTTCTGGTGGAGCCATTCTGGGAGCCTTTTATATGGCAACAGATTTGGTGACAAGTCCAATGACCAAAAAAGGAATGGTAATATTCGCTATCGGAATTGCTATCATCACAGTAGTCATTAGATTATTTGGAGCCTATCCTGAGGGAATATCATTCGCTATATTAATTATGAATGCCTTTGTACCACTTATCAATAAGTATTTTAAACCAAGGCGATTTGGGAATCAAATCAAATCAAAAATCGTGTAATTATGAGTAAAAAAGAATCTACTTTTTTAAATATGATCATTTCATTGTTTGCTATTACAATAATTGCAGGTGGCGCTCTTGGTTTTATAAATGATGTCACCGAAGGTCCAATAGCAAAAGCAAAACTAGAACGAAAAGTTAATGCTTTAAAACAAGTATTACCAGAATTCAATAACAATCCAGTAGAACTAGTTAAACTTATTAAATCTGACAAGGCAAAAGATAGTATTGAAATTTATACTGGAATGATGGATGACAAACCTATTGGAACTGCGGTTATTGGTTCTTCTGAAAAAGGATATAGTGGCTTGGTAAAAATAATGGTTGGATTTAATCTAGATGCAAGTATCAAAAATATTGTAGTACTCGAGCAAAAGGAAACTCCTGGTTTGGGAACTAAAATGAAGGGCGAAAAATTCATGAGACAGTTTAGAGGTAAAAAACCCTCCGAATTCAAATTAAAACCTAAAAAAGATGGTGGTGATGTAGATGCCATATCTGGAGCAACTATTTCCACACGTGCTTTTGGTGAAGCTACTCAAATGGCTTACGATGTGTTTGTAGAAACTAACCCATCTAAAAATTAGATATCATGGCAGAGAAACTAACTCAAAAGCAAAACTTTTTAAAAGGGATTATAAAAGACAATCCCGTTTTCGTCATGTTGTTAGGTATGTGTCCAACTTTGGGAGTTACCTCATCGGCTTTTAATGGCTTGGGAATGGGAATCGCAACATTGTTTGTATTACTGATGTCGAATATAGTGGTATCCTTGATTAAATCGCAAATACCAAGTAAAGTCAGAATCCCTGCATTTATTATCATCATTGCGTCTTTCGTTACGATTGTGGAGATGGTTTTAGAAGCCTACATACCTTTCTTGTTTGAACAATTAGGGATCTTTATCCCATTGATTGTTGTAAACTGTTTAATATTAGGTAGAGCTGAAGCTTTTGCCTCAAAAAACAATTTAATGTCATCTATAATTGATGCCTTAGGTATGGGAATTGGGTTTACAATTGCCCTAACAGCTTTAGGAGCGGTACGCGAAATATTGGGAAGCGGAAGCATTTTCGATTGGAGATTTGTGTCAGAAGATGCAAACACAATGTTACTATTCATTTTACCTCCAGGCGCTTTTATTGCATTGGCATATTTATCTGTAGTGTTCAACAAAATATCTAAAACAAATTAAAGATGGAGTATATTTTAATACTTATAGCAGCCGTTTTTGTAAACAACATTGTACTATCTCAGTTTTTAGGGATATGTCCATTTTTAGGTGTTTCTAACAAAGTATCCACATCCATCGGAATGTCAGGTGCCGTATTATTTGTAATGACCATTGCTACTACAGTGACCTATTTATTACATGAGTATATTTTAGTTCCTACTGGATTAAATTATTTAAGAACTATCACTTTTATTTTAGTCATTGCAGCTTTAGTGCAAATGGTAGAAATTATTCTAAAAAAAGTGAGTCCGCCGCTATATCAAGCATTAGGTGTATTTCTTCCATTAATTACTACTAACTGTGCTGTTTTAGGTGTCGCCATATTGGCATTAGGATTAGAAAATAGCACCTTAGTTAAAGCTGTGTTTTTTGCAATTTCAAACTCTATTGGTTTCGCTCTCGCTTTAATTGTTTTTGCAAGTATTAGAGAGCAACTAGAACTTGCAGATATCCCAGAAAGAATGAAAGGCGTTCCAATAAACTTGTTGGTAGCAGGACTTTTATCTTTAGCTTTTTTAGGATTTACAGCATTGGTTTAAGATAGTAGGTAGTAAACCCACCTGTCCTTTCTATTATTCTTTTGTTAATACAACCACAAGGTTCGGGGATTCATCAGGATTAAAAGTATGTTTCTTTAGATTTCCATATACGTCAATATTAAAACCTATTTCTATTGCTATTTTATTGAAATCATTTTCTGAATGAGGATATAATTTCGTTATAATTTGGCTTTTCTGTTGATTTTTTTTGTCAACCTTATCAATGATAAAATCAAAATCATTGTTGTTGATGTTGTATTTTCTGATTATGGATACCTCATCATTTTCAAATACATTAAGTATATGGGTGCCACCTTTAGGTAGTTTGGCATAATTTACAATTTGGAATAATACACTTCCTCCATTATTTAACATACTGAAGATTGTTGACATTAAAATCCTTAATTCTAACACATTGATATTAGCAATGGTATTACCCAACGATACTATAAAATCGTAATTTTTGTCTTTTACATTGAATGCTGTTAATCCTGATTCAATAAAATTAATATTGGTATCAAATTTTTTCCCATTTTTTATGGCTTTTTGCAACATTCCGCTCGAGTGGTCAACTGCATCGACTTGTATACCCAGTTTTGACAAGGCAATGGCATCTGCTCCAGTACCACACCCTAAATCAAGGGCTGTTTTATAATTACTTGCAAGAAAGTTTTTTATGAAGGAAATCTTGTTTTTTAGTGCACTCTCAAAATTAGTCATCAAATCATAATCATCGGAAAGTTCATCAAAAAATTGGCTATTGGTTTTCATATCTTTTTCTTGAAGTTAGTAAATATTAGGCTTTTTAAGATATCTGAATAAAAACATTCAGCATGAGGTTATTCAATAGGGTTTTTGTCAGTTTTACTCTATTTTATTGAAAAAATAATGGTGTCCCTTACTATTTAATTGTAAAGTTTTAAAAAAATAAACCAATACCCTACTCAATAAAATTAACTGAAATGAAACTATTTTACCTCATAAATTTCTCCCGAAAAGAAGAGATCATCAGTTTTTGTGAATTTTGAATTTGATTTTACTTCTTTAGTCAAAGCATCTTCTCTTTCTTCCAATGTAACATCATCAAAACGTCTTATAATACCTGTCACTAAGGGATATTCTAATCTAACTAGCATTTGATGCAAGGTTGGATCTTCTTCTTTTGCATTATGAAGTAAAATATCTGCTTCCATAATACCATTTTCTCCAATGGTAACAACTTCTATTTTCAACCCATTTAACACCAATCCCTTATCTCTATTTTTTCCAAAAATCATAGGTTTCCCATGTTCAACAAACAACTGTTTATCTTCTCGGATATTTTTATCGGTATATTGACTAAAACAACCATCATTAAAAATCACGCAATTTTGTAATACTTCTATTAACGAAGTACCATTAAATGCTTCGGCATCTATAAACATTTGTGTCATTTCCTTTGGAGTATTTCCTCCTATTCTTGCAAAAAATCTAGCTCGTGCACCAATGGCTAATTCTCCAGGTTGGAAAGGTGGCTGGGTATTTCCGTAAGGTGATGATTTTGTTTTTTGACCAACAAGAGACGTAGGTGAAAATTGACCTTTAGTTAAACCATAAATTTCATTATTAAATAATATAATATTTAAGTTTATATTTCTACGTAACACATGAATAAAATGATTACCACCAATAGCCATAGAATCGCCATCACCAGTAATTACCCAAACACTTAGATCTGGGTTTGCCAGTTTAACTCCAGATGCTATTGCTGGGGCTCTACCATGAATACTATGCATACCATAAGTATCCATATAATAGGGAAATCTTGAGGAACATCCTATCCCAGAAATAAAGACAACATCTTCCTTGTTTACACCCATTTCTGGCAGTGCTTTTTGCATTGAACGTAAAATAACATAATCATCGCAACCTGGACACCAGCGTACCTCTTGATTGCTTGCAAAATCTTTAAATGTATACTTTTTTACAACTGTTGTTTCCATGACTATTCTACTAATTTTTTAAATTCTGTGATGAGTTCATTATTCCCAAAAGGCAATCCTTGTACTTTGTTGTATTGTAAAAGTCCGTTTATATTAAAATGCATTCTTAAAATATTTACAAATTGACCATTGTTTAACTCGCAAACCACAATCTTTTTAAACTTACTTAAAACGTCTTCTGTATTTTT